>Ga0265328_10001341_pt1 | contig 11363 bp, 11 predicted proteins | sample 41624metaG_FD_202086 | JGI IMG/M metagenome (GOLD analysis project Ga0265328, IMG submission 202086) | Rhizosphere microbial communities from Carex aquatilis grown in University of Washington, Seatle, WA, United States - 4-16-24 metaG | ecosystem: Host-associated > Plants > Roots > Rhizosphere...
CTGGGTCGCGCCGAATTTATCAATGTCCCGGCAATGCCCAGACAGCGTGGAAATTCCCATCGACCTCTGGAATAGACTCACCGAAACCCTCTGCTTCGCCGCTTAAAATGCGCAAAGTCGAGCTCAGATCGAAGGGGTGAAGCGATTTCGAGACGCATTGCTACGACATGGTTACCAACCTCGTTATGTCGAATTTGATGGAGGGCACGATTTCACAGCCTGGAGCCTTACGCTGCCAGATGCACTGCGATGGGCCCTGCCTTCCAAAAGGGAACGAGCCCAACCATGCCGTCCAGCGAATGCAGCGGAGTTGCATCGCTGACGACCGCCATTGAAGGGCTGCTTTCGGCAAGCGTCAACGACCGCAATGGGTCACGCAACGCCAATCAGGCGGTGTCGGTTTGGAGCTCCGGGCGCTCCATATCTAGCTGGTGGCTAAACCGGACAGGCGAGATGTCGGTTAGGCGAGAATGACACATCTTTCCTCTCAGGCGACGCAACGGAATACGTGAATCGAATCGGCGCGGACTCCCTCTCCCCGCTCGCGGGGAGAGGGCTGGGGTGAGGGGCTTGGGGCATTTGGCGCCGAGGCCGATCACAGCACTGAATACGTTGCATTCTGCACATTCGTGATCCATGCCCAGGCCCCTCACCCTAACCCTCTCCCCGCGAGCGGGGAGAGGGGAACGCGCCGCCGATATCCGCGGTCGCGAGGCCGACATCATGACGCTCGACAGCCTGCATCCCCGGCTCAGAAAGCGGATCGAGGAAACGGCCGTGCGCGTGTTCTGATGAATGGGCGTCTCGTCTCGCCAAGCCTCGCGGACAACTTCGAAGCCATCGAACGATTTGTCCGCGCGGCGGGGAGGCGCGAGCCCGACCTCGAAGCGGGCACCCGCCGTTCTCGGCCTCGCCTCCGCACAAACGGTTCACAAACCGCCCGTTCTCGATTAGGGTCCGCGCCAATTGCGTTGCGGCGTGGGCGTTCCGCCCCTGCGCGCCCAAAAGAAGGAACCACATGGCTAAGGAAGAACTGCTCGAATTTCCTGGTATCGTGACCGAGCTGCTGCCCAGCGCGATGTTTCGGGTCAAGCTGGAAAACGAACACGAAATCATCGCCCACACCGCCGGCAAGATGCGCAAGAACCGCATTCGCGTGCTCGAAGGCGACAAGGTGCTGGTCGAAATGACGCCCTACGACCTCACCAAGGGTCGCATCACCTACCGATTCCGTTGAGTCCAACCGCGGCGGGAGCGCATTTTTCGTGACGGCCGAGACAAATCCCCCGCGCGCCAAACTCGTGCTCGCCTCCGCTTCGCCGCGCCGTCTGGCGCTGCTGCAGCAGGCCGGGCTCGAGGTGGACAGGCTCCTGCCGGCGGACATAGACGAAACGCCGCAGCGCTTCGAACTGCCGCGCGGCCTCGCCGTGCGCCTCGCCTCGAGCAAGGCCCTCGCGGCCAACAAGATTCGGGCGCTGCATCCGGAGCTTACCGGCTCCTACCTCGTCGCCGCCGACACGGTGGTGGCGGTCGGCCGGCGCATCCTGCCCAAATGCGAGACGCGGGAAGAGGCCGAGGACTGCCTGCATCTCCTCTCCGGGCGTCAGCACCGCGTCTATACGGCGATCAGTCTCGTCACGCCGAAAGGCCTGGAGCGCCGCCGCCTCGCCGAGGCGCGCCTGCGCTTCAAGCGGCTGAGCCAGGCCGAAATCGAGGCCTATCTCGCCACCGGCGAATGGCGCGGCAAGGCCGGCGGTTACGCCATCCAGGGCCGCGCCGGGGTCTTCGTCGTGAAGCTGGTGGGGTCTTACTCCGCCGTGGTGGGGCTGCCGCTCTACGAGACGATCAGCCTGCTGGCGGGCGAGGGGTTTCCGGTGCTGGAGCCGTGGCTGGCGGAGGCGTGAGTGGATGTCGCGTCGGCCGGCCCCGCCGCGCCCTTCTCCCTTGGTCGGCTACGGCTTTCGGAGGCGCAGATTCCCGCTCGCGCTCAGCCAACTCGGTCGCCGAAGATTTGGCTTGGCGAATTCGGAACGCCATCTTAGATTTCGCAGGGGGAGACCCGCTGATGTCTTGTCCAAGTGTGAGCTTAGCTATGCCTTCACCTTGACGCCGGGGCGCAAAACAACATGGTTCGGTCATATCGCAGATTTTGGGTGAAGCGGGCGAAACTGACGTCCATCGGTAAAAACCGCGATGTGAAACGGGCCGCAGCGCCTATGTCTCGGTTCGGAGCGGAGTTTTCGGACGACGAGGCGATGTCCGCGGAGCCTGAGTCGCGCGTGTCTTCCGTTACGCCGAAGAGGTTCTTGAAACTCCCCTCGATCGGAAAGCCGCTGCAGAGCCAGGACAGGACGAGGGAGTTGAAAGTGCACGTGTCCGAGCCCGGCCGGGACGCAAAGGCGAATAGGATTTCCTTCGGATCCGTGACCATCGAGGGCCGGCCCTTGGATGTGACGGTAGAGCACATCGAGCGAAACATAAGGATGGGGCGCGAAGCTCTCGCCCGTTTTGGCGAGGCTTTGATCGCTCCCGGCGTAAAACTCTCGCGCGACCGCGACATCCCAAAATATCGCGTGGATCCGGATCATCCCGCTATACTGATTCGCGAACTCAATGGTCGCAGCGAACGCGTAGCCTTTCGAAACGGGAAATTCGAAGTCGCCGAATGACGACGCTTTCGGAAGCGATCGGACTTGTGTTGGCGGCGCAAGCCGCAGCGGCGAAGCCGTTGGGGATCATCGTCGCGGGCCATAACGGGTCGGGAAAATCCACGATGTGGCGGCGCTATATGTCGCCACATCTGCGCATGCCGCTCGTCAACGCCGACAGGATGATGTTGTCCATCCTACCGGAACCCGAAAACGGCCTGCTTCCGGGGTGGGCGACCCATCTGAGAGACGACGATCAAAGTTGGATGCAGGTGGCGCAGAAAGGCGTCGCGTCTTTCGTCGCCCACGCCATGAACCGCAAGGTTCCCTTTGCGATGGAGACCGTCTCTCTCATTGGCGAGTCAACGACGATGGAAGCATCGGCTCCAAAATCGATTTGATAAGGCAAATGCAGGACGCCGGCTATTTCGTGCTGCTGTGTTTCGTCGGCCTGTCGAACTCCACGCTGTCGATCGCTCGCGTCGCCACCCGCGTCGCCAGTGGCGGACATGCCGTTGCGCCGGAGAAGCTCCTCGCACGTTTCCCACGGACGCAAAAAGCGATACGCGCAGCCTCCCCGATCGCCGATGCGGCGATCCTGGTCGACAACAGTCTCGACGAGACGCGGGCGTTTTCCGTATGCAGAATTCAGCTTGGGCAGGAAGAGGCCTTCGACTTGCGACGAAGTCCCACTGCTCCCCCGCGGCCATTCACGATTGGCTGGATGTCGTCAGTCCTCTTACATAGCGAAATTACTTCACCGACTCCGCAGCCGGAAACGTCCACTTGCCGTCCAAAACCTCTTTCCTCGGCCGATAGAGCCGCACCGTATAATTCCAGCCCGGCATGATCCGCAAGAAATTCGGCTGCGCCGGATCGCCGCCGAAATGGACGGTCACGCCGCCGTCCGGGTTTTTCTTGGCGGTCACATTGTTCACCGACACCGCGTTCTCCGGCGCCTCGTAAAAACCCTTGGCGTTGTAAACGGTGATCGACCAGAAGCCGTCGACCGGCACGTCCTTCACGGTCAGAACATGCGCGGTCTTGCCGTCGTTGGCCTTGGGATTGACGTTGAGGTAGAGCGCGTCCTTTGCGGCGTTGCCGCCCCAGCCGCCCGCCGTGCCGACGAGATGGCGCACCGGATCGACTTCGGCCTTGTCGCCGAACATGCCTTTGCTGTCGGGGACGAAGGGGCCGAGCGCCAGCAGCGCGTCGTGCAGTCTTTGGCGCTGCGCCTGGTCCCAGTCCGGCGCTTCGAACTTGCCCGGAGCCTCCTGCGACACCTTGATCTCGTCCTGGAGCCGCGCCCCTTCCTTCATGTCGGCGGGATCGTTCGGGTCCATGAAGGTGCGCAGCACGACCATCACATAGCGCGTGCCCGCCTTCCTCTGCGTGAGCACGTATCTTCCGGGCTTATAGGCGACCAGTTTGATGTAATGGTCCTCGTTGATGACCATCAAGGATTGGAAACGCTTGCCGCTGTCCGGCTTGACGATGGTCAAGGGCGTCGTGAGATCGAAGACGCCGTTGCTGTAGGGCGTGTCGCGGTTGAGGCGGATGACCGGCTGATCGCCGACGGGCTTGGGCCCGCGCTCGTTGCAGAGCTTGCCGAAGCAGCCCGCCTCCGCGCGGGTCTTGAAGTAAAAATCCGTCTCGACGCGCGGGAAATTGTCGACCGTCACGGCTTCCGCCGCGATGGCGGGAGCGGCGCCCGACAGCGCGAGAGCGCCCAACAAGCCGGCCAGAATTCTTCGCATCGCGCGCTCCCTTGGTCCAAATTCCCGTGCCGCAAGACGCCATCGACGCCGACGTTTGGCGGGTTCAGTCGACCATCCTTCGCAGCTAATTTCAAGGCCAGGCGTCGGAAAAGCCAGTCGAAGACGCGACGTTGGCGGCGCAACGCCGACCGCCTGACGAAGGTTCGAGCCGCGCCGCCCGATGGGGCGGCGGATTCCTGCGTCCACCTTTTGGGTTCGGCGCGATTCGCGGCCCGCCTCGCGCCGCTTGCGCCTCAGCCCATCGGCGCCGGCCGAAATTCTTCGGCGCGCGCGCGGCTCCAGGCGGCGGCGAAGCGGGCGTCGATGTCGCCGTCGAGAAACGCGCCCGGCCGCGGCGCCGGATAGAGCTCGGCGAAGGTCGCGACCTCATGGGCGGAAATGCGCCGGCAGAAGTGCTCTGGCCCAAAGTCGTTCGGATGATCGAGCCCGGCGGCCGCCGTGAGTTCGGCGAGCACCATCAGCGTCGCCTTGTGAAAATTATAGACGCGCTCGATCTTGTCGGGAACGACGAGCGCGCGGGCGCGGGTCGGGTCCTGCGTCGCGACGCCGGTCGGGCAGCGGTCCGTATGGCAAGACAGCGATTGAATGCAGCCCAGCGCAAACATGAAGGCGCGTCCGCTGTTGCACCAATCCGCGCCGAGCGCCATGGCGCGCGCAATGTCGAAGGAGGTGGCGATCTTGCCGGAGACGCCGAGGCGTATCTCGTCGCGGACGCCGGCGCCGATCAGCGCGTGATGCACGAAAGTGAGACCGTCGCGCATCGGCATGCCCAGATGATCCATGAATTCCAGCGGCGCCGAGCCGGTGCCGCCCTCCTTGCCGTCGACGACGATGAAATCGGGACGCAGTCCCGTCTCCACCATCGCCTTGCAAATGGCCAAAAACTCCCAGGGCTGGCCGACGCAGAGCTTGAAACCGGTCGGCTTGCCGCCCGAAAGTTCGCGCAGCTTCGCCAGGAAGCGCAAGAATTCGATCGGCGTCGAAAAGGCCGAATGCGCCGCCGGCGACACGCAGTCCTGGCCCCGCGGGACGCCGCGAATCCCGGCGATCTCCGCGCTGATTTTCGCCGCCGGAAGCACGCCGCCGTGCCCGGGCTTCGCGCCCTGGCTCATCTTGACTTCGATCATCTTGATCTGCTCGCGCGCGGCGACGGCGGCGAATTTCTCCGGATCGAAGGCCCCGGCCAGGGTTCGGCAGCCGAAATAGCCCGAACCGATCTCCCAAATTATGTCGCCGCCCATTTCCTCGTGATAGGGGCTCAATCCGCCTTCGCCGGTGTCATGCGCGAAGCCGCCCTTCTTCGCGCCGCCGTTGAGTGCGCGGATGGCGTTGCTGCTGAGCGCGCCGAAGCTCATCGCGGAAACGTTGAGCACGGAAATGTCGTACGGCTTGACGCATGAGGCGCCGCCGACCTTGATCCGAAAATGCTCCTTCGAGACCGGCCGCGCCATCATCGAATGGCGCAACCACTCGTAGCCTTCCTCGTAAACGTCGTGCACCGTGCCGAAAGGGCGTTTGTCGATGTTCATCTTGGCGCGCTGATACACGACCGCCCGCTGGTCCCGACTGAAGGGGCGGCCGTCCTTGTCGTCCTCGAAAAAATATTGCCGCAGTTCGGGCCGCACGCGCTCGAGCAGAAAGCGCAGATGCGCGGAGATCGGGTAGCTGCGCAAGATCGAGTGCTCGCGCTGAACGAGGTCGTGGATACCCAGCGCGGTGAGCGCCGCGAAGACGAGCGTCGGGATGAAAAACCACCCCAACCAGTCGCCATGCGCCGCATGGATCGAACCCGCCAGGGCGGCGACGCTCAGCGTGAGGACGATCAGGCGCGGCGTGAAGGGAAGCAGGAGCAGCCTTGGGAACATGGGAATTTCTTTCACAGGGGCGCAAAGGTCGTTTCGCGCATCGGGATTTCGCCGCCGAGTTTTTGGGGCCGAGCGCAAGCGAGAAGCCGAGAACGACCTCCATCGGCCGCGACGCGGACGGCCTTTCAGGCCGACACTCCGTTCTACGTGGGTTTCCCCCGAGCGTTACGGCCCATGGCGCGCGCGTCGGGCCGACGCGTCATCGGGCGTGCAGCCGTTCGGCCCGATCCGGCGCGGCGCTCGACCCGTGCGCTTCGCTCGCCGCCTCCCGCTCCGCCGGGGCGACCGCCGCGATGAAGCCGCCGCCCAAGACGCGCGCCTCGTCGCCGCCGTCGTCATAGAAGACGCAGGCTTGGCCGGGCGACACGCCAAATTCTCCCGCCGGAAAGATCACCGCGGCCGCCTTGTCGCCCCGCGGGATCAGCCGCGCCGCGACCGGCGGGCGGGTCGAGCGAACGCGGGCGTAGATGTCGCGACCCGTCGCGGGCAGTTCGGCCAAGGCCCCCGAGCCGATCCAGTTCACGTCGCGCAGCGACAGCGCGCGCGTCTCCAGCGCCGCGCGCGGGCCGACCACGACCTGCGCTTTGGCCGCGTCGATGCGCACGACGAACAGCGGCTCGCCGCCGCTCCCCGTCTGCGCGCCGCCGAGGCCGAGCCCCTTGCGCTGGCCCACCGTGTAATTGACGATGCCGGCGTGGCGGCCGAGCAGGCGGCCGTCGACATGCACGATGTCGCCCGCGACCATCGCCTGCGGCGCGAGGCGCTCGACCACGTCGGTGTAATGGCCCGAGGGCACGAAGCAGATGTCCTGGCTGTCGGGCTTTTCGGCCACGGTCAGCCCATGGCGGCGCGCGAAGTCTCGCACCTCGCTCTTGGCGTAATCGCCCAGGGGAAAACGCAGCATCTCGAGCTGGCGCTTCGTCGTGGCGAAGAGAAAATAGCTCTGGTCGCGCGACGCGTCCTTGGCGCGATGCAGGGCGCGCCCGCCCGAGCCGTCCGGGCGCGAGGAGATGTAATGGCCGGTCGCCAGCACGTCGGCGCCGAGATCGCGCGCCGTGTCGAACAGATCGGCGAATTTGATGAATTGGTTGCAGGCGATGCAGGGCACCGGCGTCTCGCCGCTGGCGTAGCTCGCCGCGAAACCGTCGATCACCCGCTCGCGAAAGCGCTGCTCGTAATCCAGCACGAAATGCGCGATGCCCAGCTTGGCCGCGACGTTGCGCGCGTCCTGTATGTCCTGCCCGGCGCAGCAGGCGCCCTTGCGATGCGTCGCGGCGCCGTGATCGTAGAGCTGCAGCGTGACGCCGACGACGTCGTAGCCCTGCTCCTTCAGCATCGCCGCGACGACGCTGGAGTCGACGCCGCCGGACATGGCGACGACGACGCGCGTTTGCGCCGGCGCGCGGCCGTCGACGAGCGGAGCCATATCGTAAAATGTCGGGGTCGTCGGGTTCACGGGATGACGTTCGTCATGGGCGCGCGCGTCCTTGCGCGCGATTTCTCCCGCCGTTAAAGCACCATCTCGCCGCGCGCGCAATTTTATCGCGCTTTTTCAGGCAAGTTCGAGAAAGCGCGGCCCGCCTAGCGGGGCTTTACGGCGCCGGGCCTCGAGTCAAATATGCAACAGTCCGACGGAAAGGCTGTTGGTAACGCGCCTTTCGCTTGCCAGCGACTCTTGCGCGTGATTCACTCGCCAGAGTAACGTTCGCGTCGTCGTCGACGATCTTGTCGACTGGCGTTCTCAACTCGAGTTCGCACGCTCCGCCGCCGACGGCTCCGCCGTTTTGGCGAAGCCTATTGGATTCTCAAATCGACGTCGCCGTCCCGCTCGCGGACGCACGCCGTATGGAGGCCCGGATGTCCTGGACGCAAGAACGCGTCGATCTCTTGCGCAAGCTCTGGCTCGAAGGGCTGAGCGCGGCGCAGGTCGCCGCCGAGCTCGGCGCGGGAGTGACCCGCAACGCCGTGATCGGCAAGATTCATCGCTTGGGCCTCGCCGAGCGCGGCAAGCCCGCGACCGCGCCGCGACCGCGCGCGCCGCGCGCGTCGAGAACCCCGCCGAGCGAGAGCGCCGCGCGCATGCCGATGGTGATGGGCAACGTTGCGCTCGCCGTATCGCCGCGCCCCGTCGCGCTGCGCGTCGAAGTTCCGCAAGAGGACGTCGTCGTGCAGCTCTCCCAGCGCGTGACCCTGATGGAGCTGCGCGAGTCGATGTGCCGCTGGCCGCTCGGCGACCCGACGACGCCGGACTTTCGTTTCTGCGGCGCCAATTCCAACGTGGGCGAAGGCCCCTACTGCCGCCACCATTCCAACATCGCCTATCAGCCGCAGATCGACCGTCGGCGCCAGGCCGGCCAGGGCGGGCGGTGAGATAACTCAGCCGTCGTCCGTGGCGACCGGCGGGGCCTTGACCGTAACGGGCTTCGCGCCCTGGCGGATCGCGCTGGTCCAATTCGCGCCTTCCTCGCCGAGCAGGCGATCGGCTTCCGCGACGACGCGCGCGGGAGCGTCCTCGCCGTCGAAGGGCGGCAAGCGCAACTCATAGCGGATTTGCAGACTCTCCAGCGCGCTGGCGCTCGCCCGATAGCGCAGCCAATGCTCGTGATGACGCCACAGTTGCGCGAAACCCGCGGCGATCGCGGCGACGAAGGCGAGTATCGTGGAGGCCGTCACCGAATGGGTGAAGACGTTTATGACCGGAATGGCCGCCGTCGCCACCATCTGCGTCCCCGAGAGCCGATAATGCCATGTCTTGGCGTCGGCGGCGCGCTTGTCGAACCACGCCTGCTGCGGCTTGACGCGCTTGTCGAGATAGGCGCGTGCAGCGGCGGGGGAGATCTGCGGGGGCGGATTTGAAGCCGCCTCGCTCGGCGGCGGAGTTGCGTTGGTGACGACCATTCCTTGTACTCGCGAAATTGGTTATATATCGACCAAAATTCCCAGACAATAAAGCCCATTCCCTTCTTTGGCGGCGCATCTCCTGCTTCGCTTCTTTCCCGCCCCAGGCCGTCACCTTGGACTCGCGCACCTGGGCGTGAGAAGGCCGCGCAAAGCTCTTCTCGTGGCGCCGTCTTGACGAAGATGCACGCCTTAAGCGACACCGCGAAACGAGACCCGGTAGGTCCCGGCCGCGCGCGCCCTTTTCTCGGCCGTGAAAGCGCCTAGCGCAGGTTGAGCTTGCCTCGAACGAACTCCAGCGACTGGCGAACGGTGGCTGCCTGCGCGTCGTTCGTCCGCTCAAGAATCTCAAGGATGCTGCCCAATACGTCTAGCGTCGTTCTGGGTGCAGTTGGTTTCGCCTTGGCGATGAAGGCGCGGTAAGCACGTTCCGCACCTTCAGCGTCGCCGCAAAGGGCGCGAAGGTCGCCCAGGTCAGCCCAGGCCCAGCCGTCGTCTCCCAATTCGGGGTGCTCGTTTAGGCTCTGCGTCATGTGCCGTTCAAGCGCCATAATGTCGGAAGATAGGTCAGCCAAAGTGCTGACGCCGGTCAAGAGTCCGTATTTTATCTCGTTGGTGCGGTTGTAGGTGCTCTCGGGGACAAAGCGCCGCTCGAGATCGGCGCCTTTCGAATAGCCGGCGAGCGCCGCCGTCGACTCGCCGATGCGTCGCAGGAGTCCGGCGCGAGCGCCGTGCGCCTCTATCAGCTCGCGGACCCGGGCGAGTTCTTCCTCGGGAAGCGCCGGCGCGTCCCCTGGACCGGGTGCCGAGCCCGATGGCGACTGCCCCAGCGTGTCCAAGGCCCGTTCGAGAAAGCCGATGCCTTTTCGGAACTCTTCGTCGGCGTCAATATCCTTGCCCTGTCTTCGCAAACTGTCGCCCTTCGCTCGCTTGAGCGCCGCCTCCCGTTGCAGCTCGCCGAGTTTTTCCGACCAGGGGAACCTGCTCATGAGGATTTCTCCGATTCCGACAAACCGTCGATATAGCCCGCCATCTGCTCGTCGTCGTACTCTCCAGTTTTATACAGGGCCTCCGCCAATTCCTTACCCTGATTTCGATGCGCCACGCGCAACGGATCATTTTCTGGTAGCGACCGCGCAACGGTGCGATGCTCCCGATAGAGCCATGCAGCGATCCGGTATTCGAGAGCAGCGCGTTCGCGATCCCGCTTGATGGCTTCATTGCCCCAGAACAGAACCTTCGACACTTGCAGCTTTTCCCCCAGCACGCTCAACGCGTCGGCCGCAGTGTTCATCACGTCATGGGCGTCGGGCATTGCGGGGCTTACGGAACCGATCTCTTTCTGGACCAACCGGTGAATTCGATTGTAGTCTGTTTCCTCGTCCAAGTCGGGGTTACGCTCCACCAGTAGAGCCAGCAATGCGTTAAATGGCGTCTCGTCACCTATTCGGTAAGGCTTGGGCTCGAAGCGCCTCACCATCATGTCGAGCTGCTGCAACTCCGAGCCGGGCGACAGGTCAGTGCCCCGGATGCGCGGAGCCAGCTTGGCGCGAGGCAGAAACCGTTCGTCGACAATCTGCAGGGCCCCCCACGGGCTGACCACAAGGCGCACACCCAACTCAACGAAAGCTGAGGGGCTGTAGTAGCTCCAATCCATGACACAGGCTGAGGCGCGGCGGATGTTTTCGTATAGCGCTTGCGACACGAGCTGCGGCGACCCAGTGTCAATTAGGCGTTGGACGCGTGGATGCTCAATGTCTCGGGCTTGCAAGGCCTCCTCTAGCTTGCCGCGCACATAAAGCCAGCTGTTCAGATGCTCATTACGGAATGAGCAAAGCATCAGCACGAGCTTGTCCCAGGGAATGGTGCCGGATGCATTTGCCCCCGGGCCCAGTTCGCGCAGGGCGTCGAACGCCGGCAGATCCTGATATCGTGGCTGCTGCTTGAGTTGGCGAAATCCGCTCTGGACCGCGTCAACCAGGCGCTGGACCACGGGGTCGGCGCCGACATAGCCTCCCTTGGCGTGCGAGAAGATCTGGAGGTCAGACAAGTTGAAGGGTTTGTCTAGCAGCCTGTCGGACTGAAGTCCGGCAGTCTCGCCGCGCACGCGGTCATGGCGGCTCGCGGGCTCATTTTGCGTTTGATCGCGTCCAAGACGCCCTCTGCGGCGCCTA
>Ga0265328_10001345_pt1 | contig 11350 bp, 6 predicted proteins | sample 41624metaG_FD_202086 | JGI IMG/M metagenome (GOLD analysis project Ga0265328, IMG submission 202086) | Rhizosphere microbial communities from Carex aquatilis grown in University of Washington, Seatle, WA, United States - 4-16-24 metaG | ecosystem: Host-associated > Plants > Roots > Rhizosphere >...
TCGAAAAAATATTCTCGGCGACGCCGGCTCGCGCGACGCCTATATCCGCGGCGTCCTGCTGCTCAAGCAGGAAGACAGCGGTAAAAAAACAACGGATTTCGGCCTGCGCGGGCGGGCGCAGCCGGTGAGCACTTACGATCTCTTCGTGATCTGGCATTACCGCGCGATGATGACGCCGACGCCGCCGGGACAAAGCAGCCGCAATGCGGCGCATGGCGGGCCGATCTTTTGCCCCTGGCATCGTTTGATGCTGCTTCTGCTGGAGCAAAACCTCCGGCGCGTTCTCGGCGACGCCAATTTCGCGCTGCCCTATTGGGACTGGGGCGCCGACGGCGACCGCGCCCCGGCGCGCCAATCGGCGTCGGCGATCTGGGCGCCGGATTGCCTTGGCGGTCAGGGCGCGCCGGTCGATTCCGGGCCTTTCGCCTTTTCCGCCTCGGACCCGAAATCCTTTCGCGTGAAAATTGACGCGAACTCCAGCGGCGCGCTCATCCCGGTCAACCGCGGTCTGGCGCGCGATTTCGGCGCGAATATCGACGCGCTGCCGAGCAGCGCCCATGTCGCCAATGCGCTGGCGCTCAATATCTATGACGCGCCGGATTGGGACGCGGAGACGACGGATTTCCGCAATCGCGTTGAAGGATGGATGGCGGATGCAGGCTTTCAGGCGCCCTGGATGCACAATCGCGTGCATGTCTGGGTCGGCGGCGACATGCTGAAAGGCACGTCGCCCAATGATCCCGTATTCTACCTCAATCATTGCAATGTCGACCGCATCTGGTCGGCCTGGCTCGCCGCCAATGGCGGCGCCTATGCGCCCGATATGAGCGCCGGCGACGATCTTCGCGGCCATCGCATCGACGACGCGATCGTATCGCCTCTTGGGGCCGGCGCGACGCCGCGCCAGCTGCTCGATGTCAGCGCGCTCTACAGTTACGACGCGCTTCCGCAAGCGCCGCCCGGCGTCGCGTGAGGCGCGCCGTTACGGCGTCGTGACGAAGCCCTGCGCGGCGAAGAAGGCCAGCCCCTCCTTGCTTTTCAGAAAGGCGAGAAATTGTTCCGCGACGGGGTTCTTCGCATTGGCGACAAGCGCCAGCGGGTAGACGATCGGCGCGTGGGACTTTGCGGGGAAGGTCGCGACGACTTTCACCTTGGGCTCCGATTTCGCGTCGGTGAGATAGACGATCCCCAGCGGCGCTTCCTCGCGCGCAACGAAGACGAGGGCGCTGCGGACGCTGTCCGAATAAGCGAAACGGCTCTCCAGCGCCGACCACAGGCCGAGCGACTCCAGCGCCGCTTTGGCGTATTTGCCCACGGGCACGGAATTCACGTCGCCGGTCGAGAGTCGACCTGAGCCCAACGCCGCCTCGAAGGCGTCTTTGGTGAAGGCGAGGCTCGTCAGCTTTGACGTCGCCGGCGCGACGACGACGAGGCTGTTGCCAAGAAAATTGGCGCGGGTCGCCGGCCGGAGGAGATTTTTCCCGGCGAGATAGTCCATGGAGGCGAGATCGGCCGAGATGAACAGATCCGCCGGCGCGCCGGATTCGATCTGTTTGGCCAGAGTGAGCGAGCCGCCATAGCTCAGCTTCGCCTCAAGGCCCGTCCTGGCTTTGAAGGCGGTCGCCGCCTCGTCGAGCGCATTCTTGAGGCTCGCCGCGGCGAAGACCAGCGTCGGTTGCGCGGCCCCCGCTTCGGCGCGCGCCGGCGTCGGCGCCTCGGCCCGCGCCGCCGTCACAGAGGCGGCGAGAATGAGCGCCGCAAGCGGCCGCAGAAACGTCAACATAAGGCGAACTCCTCTCAAGCCGGCAGACGCGCTCCTGACGATTTACGCATAATGATGCGTAATCTCCGCAAACACGTCCTTTATACGCATAAACTGTGATTTTCTCCCTGTCTTGCGCATTTTCCCCCCAGACTGCGTAAATTTTCGACAAACCGGCCATCCCTTTATATTTCATTGTAAATTAGTAGCTTGCTGCGCCTGAAGGGTTTCCCCGCGCTTCGCAAACTATGTTTTTTTATGTTATTTCTCCGAAGCGGCGCATCGAAGCGCTCCGACCAGGGAACGATCCATTCCGCGATGACTGAATTTATGACCACACGGGAGTTAGCTGCGCTGCTGCGCGTGAAGGAGCGCAAGGTCTACGACCTTGTCGCCGAAGAGGCGCTGCCCGTGCGCCGCGTGACCGGCAAGCTGCTGTTCCCCCGGGTGGAGATCGAGAAATGGCTGGCGGGCGCGAGCGCCGCGCCGACGCCGGCGGTCGCCCCTTTGGAAAGCGACCGGCCGCTGATCCTCGCCGGCGGGCATGATCCTTTGCTCGAATGGGCCCTGCGGGAATCGCGCTCCGGCGTCGCCGCCTTTCTCGACGGCGCGCTCGACGGGCTCGAACGCGCCGCGGAAAGCCGCAGCGTCGCCGCCGGGCTGCATATTCCCGAGAACCGCGGAGAGGATTGGAACGTCGCCGCGGTGCGCGGAAAATTCGCTGCGGAGCCGGTGGTTCTCATCGAATGGGCGAAGCGCACGCGCGGGCTGATCTACCGCGAGGGCGAGCGGAAGCTGACAAATTTGGCCGATATCGGCGATCTTCGGTTTCAGTCGCGACAGCCGGAGGCGGGAAGCGAACTCGTGCTGTCGATCCTGCTGGAGCGCGCGGGGATTGCGCGCAAGGATTTACGCCTCGTCGAGACAGTCGAGCGCTCGGAGACCGACGTCGCCATGGCCGTCGCCGCCGGACGCGCCGACGCAGGTCTCGCGGTCGAGGCGGCGGCGCGTCAGTATCGCCTCGGCTTTGCGCCGCTGATCGTCGAACGTTTCGATCTTCTCGTGTGGCGGAAGGCCTATTTCGATCCGCCTTTCCAGCGGCTGATGCGCTTTTGCCTTGGCCCGACCTTCGCCGAACGCGCGCACGCCCTTGGCGGCTATGATGTTTCGGGCTTTGGAACCGTGCATTACAACGGTCCCTGACAACGCTCCCTGACGCCTCGCGCGCAAACGGCGGTATCGCTTTTGCTAAAAGGCGGTCATCTGGCGCGAGAAGCGGTTCGTCGGGACCGGGTCTGCGAGAGGAACGGCCTTCGCGCTAAAAACACGCTCAATTATCTGATTCTGAAAAATTACAAGGCGCAAGCAAGGAGGCGGCGATGCAATTCGACTTTCCCGAGGTGACGGATCCGGCGGAGCGCGAAAAGATCGAGGCGGGCATCGACGCCTGCGTGCGGCGCTTTTACGATGACGGATTAAAGGACGATCTGCTCGGCCCTGTTTTCAGCGCCGTCGAGCATCTCGACGCGCATCTCGACATCGTGAAGAATTTCTGGTCCCGCTCGCTGCTGCGCACGGAGCGCTACGAGGGGCTGCCTTTCTCGGTCCATATCGGACTGCCGATCGAGCCGGAGCATTTTACGCGCTGGGTGGCCCTGTTCACGCTGGCCGCGAAAGACACGCTGCCGCCGACGCAGGCCGAGCAGGCCATCGCCAAGGCGAGCCATATGGCGCAATGTTTCCAGGGCGGGATATTTCCCTTCACCGGCCCCGACGGCAAGCCCTCGCGCCATCCGCCGGTCTGAGCGGGCCGCAGCGCCGGGAGGTCGTCGCGGACGATGGACGCGCCGCCGCGGGCATGGTTTCGTCATCGGCGCGGCGCCGATGCGACGCCGGCTTCGAGCCTCCGGGACGCGCCCCTATGCTGGTTACGGAAAATATTTTTTCACACACCCCGTCCGCGCCGGGCGTGGAGGAATTCGCAACCCTCGCAAAATTCGCCGGCGTGCGCATTGAGCGAATCCTGTCGACGGGCCAGGCGAGCCCCGAGGGATTTTGGTACGACCAGTCCTGGACGGAATGGGTTATGCTGCTCGCCGGCTCCGCGGGGCTGCGGATCGAGGGAGAAGCCGCGCCACGCGTGCTGCGCGCCGGAGACTATCTGGAAATTCCGCCCCATGTCCGCCATCGCGTCGACTGGACCGACGCCGCCGCTCCGACAATCTGGCTCGCGGTGCATGGCGACCGGGAATCCGGGCGCAGCGAATTCGGCGATCCGGAAATTGGCGAGAGCGAACGCCGCACTGCAAAAAAAGACTGAGCCGCAAGAAACCGTCATCGCGCAAGCGCCGACGCAATGCTGCGACGGTCGCGCCGTTCCGGCGACGCTCGCTAAACCCGAACTATGAGGGGGGCCACCGCGCAAGGCGCGCGAAAATGGCGAGAGAGACGGGGCTCGAACCCGCGACCTCCGGCGTGACAGGCCGGCGCTCTAACCAACTGAGCTACTCCCCCGCGCAGCTCGCGCAACGCGTGAGGACCGCGGAATAGGGCAGGCGCCGAATAAAGTCAACCCGCATGTGCGACAGTTCGTCCGCCAGAGATCCGCGCTGCGCGAAAGACGCGCCGGCGCGGGACTTTTCCATGTCGTCCAAAGGCGTTAGGGTGCGCCATCCGCTCGGCTCAAGCCGTGGCGGCGGCCTTTTTCGCGAGCCAGCCGAGGCGCAGCGTGACGAGCGAGCCTGATTTGCCGCCAAAGCCGCCGCCTGCGGATGACATCGCCCCTGCCCGGCTGCTGGTCAGCGAGCTTTTCGCCGATCTGCCGCCCGCATTGCTCGCCGAATGCGCCGCGAGAGCGAAACCTGTGGACATCGCCGCCGGCGACGCCCTCATCCGTCAGGGCGAGGCGGCGAGCGATCTGTTCATCCTGCTCGACGGACTGATCGAAATTCTGCTGGAGCATGGCGACGAGGTCCCGGAGCGGGTGTGCGTGCTCGGCCCCGGGGCCTGCGTGGGCGATATGGCGCTGCTGTTGGGGGAGCCTCGCACCGCCACCGCTCGCGCCCTCCGCCCCTGCCGGGCTGCGCGGCTCGACGCTAAAGATTTCGATTGGCTTCTCGGCGCCGCGCCGCAATTCGGCGCGCGGCTGGCGCGCACGCTGGGCGAACGCCTGCGCCGCACCACCCGCCGCGAGAACGCGCCGCCCGCGCCGACGCGCATCGTCCTCGCTTTCGCAGCCGAGGGAGCGGATCGCGCCGGTTTCGCCGCCGCGCTCGCGCGCGCGCTGAACGACATTGGCGTCGCCGCCGCCAGCGCGGCGACGGAGGATGCGCGCCCCTGCCGCATCGACATCTGCGACGCCTCCGACGCGCCGGACGCCCGCGCGCGCCTTGGCGCGGCGGATCATATCGTCATCATCGGCGCCGCGGGAACGCCGCCGCCGCAGTCTCTGGCGGCGCTACGCGCTTTCTTGCAGGAGTTGCATCCGCGGCCCTCGCTCTGCCTCGCGCTGCTGCAATCGCGCGCCGCGCCCTTTTCCGGCGCGCGGCCGTGGATTCATGCAACCGGGGTCGACAACTGGCGGCATTTGCGGATCGGCGAGGCGGCAGATGTCGCCGCCCTTGCGCGCCGCATCGCCGGCAAGAGCGTCGGTCTTGCGCTCTCGGGCGGCGGCGCCCGCGGCTTCGCGCATATCGGCGTGCTGAAAGCCTTCGAGACCCTCGGCATCCCCATCGATTACATCGCCGGCGCGAGCATGGGCGCCGCAATCGGCGCTCTTTACGCCCGCGGCTCCTCCATCCCCGGGATCATCGACACGGCGCGCGACCTCTATGTCCGCGGCGGACGCCCCGATTACGCCCTGCCCTTTGTCGCTCTGCGCAGCGGACGCGCCAGCAATCGCCAGCTCGCCGCGGTTTTCGGACGCGCGCGCATCGAAAATCTGCCGACGCCGTTTTTCTGCACGACAAGCAGCCTGCGCGACGCGCGCACGGCGACGCATGACATGGGCCTGCTCTGGCTCTGGGTGCGCGCAAGCACCAGCGTGCCCGGACTGCTGCCGCCCATACGCTATCGCGGCGATCTGCTCGTCGACGGCGGTCTTTTGGACAATCTTCCGGTCGCGCGTCTGCGCGCGCGCTTTTCCGGCAAGATCGTCGCCTCGGATGTCAGCGTCGCCTCCGACGCGCTCGGCGTCACGCGCGCCGCAAAGCCCTCGCGCGTGACGCGTCGTCTGCCGCGCTTTCTGCGCAAGCCCGAAACAATGCCCGGCATTGCGCAAATTCTCACCCGCACCGTCTCGCTGGCCAGCGTGCGCGACTCCCGCGCGGCGGGAAACCCCGCGGATTGCTATCTGCATCCGCCCGTCGACGATGTGTCCATGACCGATTTCCACCGCATGGACGAGCTCGTCGAACGCGGCTACGTCCATGCGCTCGCAGCGCTGAAGGAACTGCAACCCAAATGACAGACGACTCGCGCAGCGTGCAGCGCTACGCCCTTATCGGGATCGGATGCCGTTTCCCCGGCGCCGTGCGCTCGCCCGCAGATTATTGGCGCCTCATTGCGCAAGGCCGCGACGCCGTCGCGCCCATTCCGTCTGAGCGCCGCGCCTTTCACGAAATATTCGACGAAGACCGCGCCGCCGCGGGAAAAATCTACACAAGACTCGGTGGCTTTCTCGACGATGTTGAAAATTTCGACGCGAGCTTTTTCAATATTTCGCCGCGCGAAGCGGCGCGCATGGACCCGCAGCAGCGCCTGCTGCTCGAAGTCGTGTGGGAGGCCTTCGAGGACGCGCGTCTTCCCCTCCTCTCCCTCGCCGGCTCCAACACCGGCGTGTTCGTCGGCATATCGACGCATGATTACGCCGACATGCAGATGTGGCCGCAACATCGCGAGTCCATCGACGCGCACTCCAACACCGGCGGCGCAACCAGCATCGCCGCCAATCGCTTGTCTTACGTTTACGATTTGCGCGGACCGAGCGTCGCGGTCGACACCGCCTGCTCCTCATCGCTCACCGCCGTGCATCTCGCCTGCCGCGCGCTCGACGCCGGCGATTGCGACATCGCCGTCGTTGGCGGCGTGCAATTGCTCATCCGCCCGGAACTCTCGGTCGGCTTTTGCCGCGCGACCATGCTCTCGCCCGAAGGCCATTGCAAAGCCTTCGACGCCGCCGCCGACGGCTATGTGCGCGGCGAAGGCGCGGGCGCCCTTGTGCTGAAACCGCTGGAGCGCGCGCTTGCACACGGCGATCCCGTACGCGCTGTCATTCTGGCGAGCGCCGTCAATCAGGACGGTCATTCCGCCGGCCTCACCGTGCCGAGCGAAGCGGCGCAGCGCTCCATGCTGCGCACGGCGTTGCAACGCGCGGGCGTCGCGCCGCACGCCGTCGCCTATGTCGAAGCGCATGGCACCGGCACCGCCGTCGGCGACCCCATTGAAGCGCGCGCGATCGGCTCCGTCTTCGCGCAAGGCCGCGCGAAAAATTCGCCGCTGCTCCTTGGCTCGATCAAAGCCAATATCGGCCATCTCGAAGCGGCCTCCGGCGTCGCCGGACTCATCAAGGCGGCGCTGATGGTCGAGCGTCGCGCCATTCCGCCGCTCCTGCATTTTCATAACTGGAATCCGGCGATCGACGCCGAGGCGCTCAATTTGCGCGCGCCGACGACCCTGGAAAACTGGCCCGAATCGACTGAACCTCCGACCGCGGCCGTCAATTCCTTCGGCTTTGGCGGCGCCAACGCCTGCGTCATTGTTCAAGCGGCGCCGCCGCGCGACATTGACAGCGCGCGCGTGAGCGAGACCGCGCAAATTCTGACATTATCCGCGCGCTCCGACGATGCGCTACGCGCCGCGGCGCGGAGCGTCGCCGCCTCCTTGCGCGAGGAGAGCGCCGCGCTTGAAGCGATGTGCGCCGCCGCCGCACGCGGGCGCAGCGCTCTCCCGCGCCGCCTCGCCGTGGTCGGCGCAAGCGCCGGGAATGTCGCGGACGGGATCGACTCATTTCTCGCCGGCGAAAATCGTCCCGGCGTCGCTACGGGTCGCGCGGAGGCGACCGGCAAGCTCGCTTTCGTCTTTTCCGGCATGGGTCCGCAATGGTGGGCCATGGGCCGCGAATTGCTGACGCATGAACCGCTGTTTCGCAAGACGATGGAGGCTTGCGACGCCAGTCTCAAACCCTGTTCCGGCTGGTCGCTGATCGATGAATTTCGCAAGGACGAAACGCACTCGCGGCTCGCGCATCCGCAGCTCGCGCAGGTGACGAATTTCGCGCTTCAGATTTCGCTCGCCGAACTCTGGAACGCTTATGGGATTGCGCCGTCCGCCGCGCTCGGCCATAGCGGCGGCGCCATGGCGGCGGCCTATATCGCCGGCGTGCATTCGCTCGACGACTCCTTGCGCCTGTGCTTTCACCGCAGCCGCTTGCAGGGCCGCGACGCCAACGCCGGACGAATGCTCGCCGTCGGTCTGCCGCCGCAGGACGCGCCGGGCGTCGTCGAAGGCTATGAAGATCGCGTCTCCGTCGGCGCGATCAATGGGCCGAACGCCTTCACCCTCTCCGGCGACGGCGACGCTCTGGAAAAAATTTCGCAAGAGCTAACGGCGCGCCGCGTCTTTGCGCGAATGCTCACCGTCACCATCGCCTATCACAGCCCGCTGATGGAGCCGATCCGCGACGAATTCATGCAGGCGATGGCGGGGTTGGAAGGGCTCGAAGAGTCGCTGCCTTTCGTCTCCGACACCACGGGCGCCTGGCAGAATGGCGAGGCCTGCGACGCGGATTATTGGTGGCGCGCGATCCGCGGCTCGGTGCGTTTTTCCGAGTCCATGTTCACCCTGCTCGACGCGGGCTTCACGCGTTTCGTCGAGATCGGCCCGCATCCCGTGCTCGCCAGCTCCATGGCGGAATGCGCCGCGGCGCGCGGCGTCGAGGCGCTCATCGTCCCGAGCCTCAAACGCAAGGAAGCCGAGCGGACAGAAATGCTCCGCTCGCTTGCAAGACTGCATGTGAACGGCGTCGATGCGAATTGGCGCGCGCTCTACAAGCGCGACTCGCGCGCGCCGCTGCCGCTCTACGCCTGGCGCAAGGAGCGGCATTGGTTCGAGCCGGAAGCGGAAGCCGGCGCCGACGAATCCGGCGCCGTAAACGCGCATCCGCTGCTCGCGCGAAAACTTTCCGTTGCAAGCGGGGTGTGGCAGACGCGGCTGTCCGGCGCGCGCGTCGCCTGGATTGACGATCATCTCGTGCAGGGCGGCGTCGTCTTTCCCGGCGCCGCTTATGTCGAAGCGCTGCGCGCCGCCGCCGCCGAGCTTGACGGCAAGAACCGCGTCGCTCTGCGCGATATCGAGTTTCGCAAGGCGCTTCTCCTTGCAAAGCGCGACGCGATGCGGCTGCAAACCGTCTTCGCGCCCGAGCGCCGCCGCATCGACATTTTCGCGGCGCCGCGCGGCGCCGAAAACTGGACGCTGCACGCGACCGCTCGCATCGTCGGCGCATCGGAGCCGCCGCCGGATGTCGATATAGCCGCCTTGCGCAGCCATTATTGCATTCCGCTCGACGCGGCGAGCGCCTATGAGCGCTTTTACGCGCGCGGCCTGCAGTACGGCCCCGCATTTCGAGCCATCGCGCAGATCGCTCGCGCCGCGCAAGAGGACAACGCCGTCTTCGCGCAGATCGGCCCCGTCGCGGGCCTCGACGCGGAGGCCTACGGCCTGCATCCCGCCTTGCTCGACGCCGCGTTTCAGCTACTGATCGTCGCCGTAGAGCAAGCGGGCGACTCCGATACGGAACACGCCTTTCTTCCGGTGCGGATCGACGACTGTCGCTTTTACCGCGCCGCGGGCGCGACATTCTTCGCCTTGTGCCGGCTGGTGTCCCGCAGCGACGACGCCGCCGTCGGCTCTTTCGAACTATTCGACGCGGAGGGCGCGCCCATCGCCTCCATTCGCGGCCTGCGCGCGCGCCGAATGGACGAAGCCAGGCGCAACGACGCGCTGGACGACCTTCTCTACGAAGAACGTTGGGAGCTGCGCCCGCTCGGAGCCTCGACGGCGCCTTTGGCCCGCGATGCGCTTCTTGCTTCGACGCCGGCGGATTTTTCCGCGCGGCTTGCCCGAACGATTACGCAATTGAGCGCCGCGCATCAGTGGGGCGCGTATTACCGCCGCGCCGAACCGGCGCTGACCGCCGCCGCTGCGCGCGTCACCCTCGATGCGCTCGCCGAACTCGGCTATGACGCGAGCCCCGGCGCCGTGCTCGGCGTCGCCGCGACAGACGCGTTAAAAGCCAGCGATCCGTCACAGGGAAAATGGACACAGCGCCTCATCGCGCTGCTTGTCGCCGGGGGCGCCGCAGAGCCTTGCGCGCAGGGTTATCGCTTTTTGCCCGCACGCGGCCTTGCCGACGTCGCCGCCGATTTTCCGGCCTATGAAACGGATTTTTCGCTGCTCGCCGCGGCGGGACGGACGCTCGCCGCGGCGCTTGCCGGCGAGCGCATGGACGCGCTCGTCACCGCGGAGACGTTGCCGCTGTTTACGCGCTTTTACGAGAGCGCGCCGGCGTCGGCTTTCTATAACGCGCTCCTGTGCGAGGCGCTTGCGCCTTTGATCGCGACGGCGCGCGATCGCGGCGCGCCGCTCCGCATATTGGAAGTCGGCGCAGGCTCCGGCGGCGCAACGCGTGCGCTGCTGCGACTGCTGCCGGAGGACGCCGCCTATTGCTTCACCGATTCCGCCGGCGCCCTGCTCGACGCCGCACGCGACGCCTTCAAAGATGAATCGCGCGTCGCCGTGCGTCCGCTCGATATTTCGCGCGATCCCCTCGCGCAGGACTTTCGCGCCGCCGTTTTCGATCTCATCATCGCCGCCAATGTCGTTCATGCGACTCCCGAAATTGCGGCGACGCTTCACCATTTGCGCATTCTGCTTGCGCCGCGCGGCGCCCTCGCGCTGCTGGAAATCACGCGCGATCCCCTGTGGCTCGATCCGATCTTCGGCCAGAATCGCGGTTGGTGGGCCTTTGCCGACAAGGCGCTGCGTTCCGAGCGTCCGCTGCTCGACGCTTTGCGCTGGCGCGGCGCGCTGACCGAGGCCGGTTTTGACGATATCTGGATTTCGCAGGAGCAGGACGCTCCCGGCGAATCCGCGCAAAGCGTGATGATCGCCCGCGCGCCGCGCCGCGAAATCGCGCTGGCGCCTTTGCTTCTGATCTCCGCATACGCAAAAGAAACGGGTCAGCGAGTCGAGCGGTTGTTGCAAGCGCTCGGCCTTCGCGTGGAGCATCTGTGCGATCCGCATCCGCAATCTTTACGCGAGCGGCTGTCGCGCGACGAGGCGCGCACGCTGTGCGGCGTGATCTTTCTGTGCGGCGCGCCGCCGTTCGCCGGCGCCGCGGCGGGCGCAATCCTTGAAGCGCCGCTTGCCGCCTTGCAAGCGCTGCCGCGCGACGCGGCGACGCCTTTGTGGTTTGTGACCTGCGGCGCCGCGCGGCTCGCGGGCGATAGCGATAATGATCCGGCGCAGGCGATGCTGTGGGGCTTCGCCCGCAGCGCCATGCGCGAACGCGTCGACATGACGCTGCGCCTG
>Ga0265328_10001347_pt1 | contig 11335 bp, 1 predicted proteins | sample 41624metaG_FD_202086 | JGI IMG/M metagenome (GOLD analysis project Ga0265328, IMG submission 202086) | Rhizosphere microbial communities from Carex aquatilis grown in University of Washington, Seatle, WA, United States - 4-16-24 metaG | ecosystem: Host-associated > Plants > Roots > Rhizosphere >...
CGAAGGCGGACAAACCAGCGAAGGAGAAGACCAAAACTTGACGACCGACTGACCCACAAGCCATCTTCAACCCGGGTCACTTCTCAATGGAAATCCTGGGTCAAATCTCGACGGAAATCGACATTCGCATGCCTTTACGCGGGCGTGATTGCCGTTCCAGCCTATCCGCCGTCCGGCCGTCATCTTCAGCGCCTTCGATCGATATATTCGGACGCCGTTCCCGTCGCTATAATGACGACTGAGGCGCTCCAGGAGCAATTCGCCGCTGACGCGGAAACAAAGCTCGGAACAGGAAGACTGCGGTGGATTGCGACAGACCGGCTCGTCTCCGACCCGGACGATTGGTGGCCCGTCGCAGTCGGGCCGGAGAGGCTGGCGTTTCTCCAATACACATCGGGGTCGACGGGCGATCCTCACGGCGTGATGGTCAGTCACGGCAACTTGCTCGCCAATCAAGCGTTGATCAAGGAGAGCTTCGATCACAGCGAATCGTCGACGCTCGTCGGATGGCTGCCGCTCTATCACGATATGGGATTGATTGGGAACATCCTTCAACCGCTCTACGTCGGCGCGACAGCAGTCTTGATGTCGCCCATGGCCTTTCTCGAAAGGCCGGTCCGCTGGCTGCGAGCGATCTCCAAGTATCGCGCCCATACCAGCGGCGGACCGAACTTTGCTTTCGATCTTTGCGCGCGGAAGATCAGCGAATCCGAGAAGGAAGGGCTGGATTTGAGCTCTTGGCGGATCGCATTCAGTGGAGCGGAGCCGGTACGGGCCGCGACGCTCGAGCGCTTTGCCGGACAGTTTCACGCTTGCGGCTTCGACAGTGACAGCTTCTACCCGTGTTACGGTCTCGCAGAAGCGACGTTGGTGGTGACGGCTCCGACCGGCCGGCGAGCGCCGGCGGTGCTGAGCATCGACCGCTCGGCCCTGGAAGAGAACTGTGTCGGCAACGGAGAAACCGGAAATTCAGTGTCGGTGGTCGGCTGCGGACGAGTCTGGCCGGACCACCATTTGGCGATCGTGGATCCCAATACTCTCGAGCCTTGTCCCGAGGGAACGGTCGGCGAAATCTGGGTGGCAGGCCCGAGCGTCGCGCAGGGCTATTGGCGGCAGCCTGCGGAGACCGAACGCACATTTCATGCCGTGCTCGACGCACGATCGACGAGACGCTTTATGCGGACAGGCGATCTCGGGTTTCTCGAAGCCGGCGAACTGTATATCACCGGACGATTGAAAGACCTCATCATCATTGCTGGAAGAAATTACTACCCGCAGGACTTCGAGTTGGCCATAGAGGAAAATGTCGAAGAGACCCGACCAGGCTGTTGTGCCGCCTTTTCGACGCTGGCGGGAGAGGAAGAGGCGCTCGTCCTCATCGTGGAGCCTCAGCGTGGGCAGCTCGCTCTTCTACGCGACAACGGCTCGCAGCCCCTGTTTCGGAAAATTCGTGAAGCAGTGACAAGCGAATGTGGCGTCGCTCCAGTGGAGATCGTACTGGTTCAGCCGGGCTCGATTCCCAAGACGTCGAGCGGCAAGATCAGGCGATCCGAATGTCGGCGCGGATATCTCGACGGCTCGCTCCGGATCGTGGCGAGAACCGGTCACGTATCGGAATCTCGCGGCGGAGAGCGTGACGTTCCGTTCGGCTCGCCGGCGAACGGCGCCGAAAACCTGTTGCGCGACGCATTGTCGTTGCTTCCGGTCCCGCAGAGGGCTGCGCTCCTCACGCGCTTTCTGCGCTCGACGGCGGCGCGATTGCTCCGCGCGCCCGAAACCGAGCTGGACGAGAATGCCGGAAGTCTGAGCAGCGGACTCGATTCTCTACGCATGGTGGAGTTCAAGCACGCGATCGATTCATTGCTCCGAGCCGATGTGCCCTTATCGCTGCTGCTTTCGGACATCAGCTTCGCGGCACTAGCAGAGAAACTCGTCGACCCTGACTTTGGCGCCGCGCCAACGTCGGAGGTCGTTCCTGGCGATCGCGCGCCGTCGTTCACGCAACGGGCGATGTGGACGGTCCACCAACTAGAGCCGGCGGGCGCCGCCTATAATTTGCATCTCGCCCTCAGAATCATGGCTCGTCTCGACGAAGCGACGTTCCGAGCGTCGCTCGAAGACGTGCTGGAGCGTCATGCGACGTTGCGCAGCGTCTACGAAGTCGAAAATGGAGAACTCGTCGTTTCGATTCGGCCGCGCCATTCTCTCGACGGATGGTTCTCGGTCGTCGACGCCATAGACTGGCCAGACGAAGCGCTACAAGGCGACATGGCTCGCGCGGCGGCGACGCCTTTCGATCTCGAAAAAGGCCCTGTGCTCAGAGCGCGCCTATACAGAGCCGGCGATGGCCAGCCGACGTTGCTTCTCTGCGCGCATCACATCGCTCTGGATCTCTGGTCGCTGCTGATCGTGTTGAACGAGACGCGTATCGCCTATGCCGCGCGCCGGGGACGGCATGACGCCGCTTTACCGGAGCTGTCCAGCTCCTATCAAGATTTTGCGGCATGGCAGCGGGGCTATATCGAAAGCGCGGCCGGCAGCCGAGACTGGGAATATTGGCGAGAGCGTCTGGGAGACGACCTCCCGGTCTTGGCTCTTCCACTCGACCATCCGCGGGGGTTAAAGCAGCAATACGAGGGATCGAGTCTGTGCAGATCGCTCGACACGCGCACGACCGCTGTGGCGAGAAATGTCGCCCAGGGCAATGGCGTCACGCTTTTCGTCTTCTTGCTCGCCGTCTATGAGATCGTGCTCTATCGCTACACTCATCAGCGGGACCTGATTATCGGAACGGCCGGCAGCGGACGTAGCCAGGGACGCTTCAAGGGCGTCGTCGGCAATTTCGTCAATCCGCTCGCTCTGCGAACGAGGCTTGCCGCGGGAGCGCCGTTTTCCGTGTTCTTGCGGGAAGTCCAGGACAGCGTGCGCCAAGCTCTCGGGCATCAAGATTTCCCATTTTCGGAAATCGTCGAGCGTTTACGGCCGGAGCGGGTGGAAGGACGTTGGCCGATCTTCCAGACATGGTTCGCATTGCAGCAGGCGCAGTCGGACGTGGAGGAGAGCTACGCGCAACTGGCGCTCGGCGAAGATACCGGTCCTTTGCCCTGGGGAGAGCTGGCGATCTCGGGCATCGGCCTCGACGAGCGCATCGAGCGCTTCGATCTCAAGCTCATGGCGGCCGAGGTCGGAGATGGAATCTCCCTGTCCTTCCAATACCGGCGTGACCTGTTCGAACCGGCGACGATCGCTAGATTCGCCGACTATTTCGAGTTTGTGCTCAGCGTCGTCTTGGAAAATCCCGACAAGGCGGTCGGGACGCTCGCGCTGGAGGCGGTGCCGCGTGGATTGACGACCCCCGACACCGAAGAGAAGCAAGACGCCGATTCGAAGGAGCTCTTGCTCATACACGAGCGGGTCGCCGGATGGGCGCTGGAGACGCCTCGGGCGGCCGCCGTCGCGGCAAGGGACCAGATAGCGACCTACGCCGAGCTCGACGCGAGGTCCAACCGGATGGTGTGGCTCTTGCGGCGGGAAGGCGTCGGTCGCAATGTCTGCGTGGGGGTCTGCGCGACGCGCTCTGTCGAAACCATGGTCGCCATTCTCGCCATTCTGAAGGCTGGGGGCGCTTATCTTCCTTTCGATCCTAGTCTGCCGCCTTTACGGATTGCAGGAATGCTCGCCGCCGCGGGGGCCAGAGCAGTCCTGTGCCGAAAGGCCTGGCTGGAGCAATCGCCACTTGATTTCGACGGCGCGGTCGTCTTTGTCGATGACGTCGCGGCGCTCGCCGCCTTTCCCGATGCCCCTTCGCGGATCGCAGTCGCGCCTGCGGACCTCGCCTATGTCATCTTCACTTCCGGGTCCTCCGGAGCGGCGAAGGGCGTCGCCGTCACCCATGGAAGCCTTTCGAACTACACGCAGGCGATGCTCGCCAGGATCGGCGACGAGCCGGGGATGCGTTTCGCCCTGGCTTCGACGCTCGCGGCGGATCTCGGTCACACCGTCGTCTTCCCGGCGCTGGCGAGCGGCGGCTGTCTTCATCTGTTGAGCGAAGACGAAGCGACCGATCCGCGCGCCTTCGAGGCCTGTCTGCTCGACCGCGCGATCGACGTTCTCAAGATCGTGCCGTCCCATTACAACGCGCTGCTGCCGCCCGTCGACGACAAAACTCCTATCCCCCGCAAAGCTTTGATCTTCGGCGGTGAAGCGCTGCCCACGCAGTTGGCGAAGCGCGTCGCGGCCAGAAGCGCGACCTGCCGATTGTTCAACCATTACGGGCCGACCGAAACAACGGTCGGGGCTCTCGTGCTACCGCTGACGCCGGACGAACTCGACGCAGCGAACGCCACCACCGTACCGATCGGCAGACCGATCGAGAACCTGAACGTCCACGTTCTGGATCAGGACGGCGTGCCGACGCCGTATGGCGTGAGCGGCGAAATCTGTCTGAGCGGCGCCGGCGTAGCGCGCGGCTATATCGGCCGGCCGGATCTGACGGCGGAGCGCTTTCTGCCGAATCCCGTCGGACCGCCCGGCGAAAGATTATATCGGACCGGCGATCTCGGCATCTTCGACGATCGCGGCGTCGTCACGTTTCTCGGCCGTATCGATCAGCAGATCAAGCTTCGGGGATATCGAATAGAGCTCGGCGAGATCGAAGCGCGGCTGAAGGAGCATTCAGATATCGGCCAGGCGGTGGTTGTGCCCGTCGCATCGGGGAGCCAGACCCGCCTCGTGGCCTATCTCGTCGCCAAAGGCGGCGTCCCTCCGTCGGCCGATGCGCTGCGCGCCTATCTCGCTCGAATTCTGCCCGATTACATGATTCCCGCGATTTTCGTCGCCCTCGATGCGCTTCCGGTCACCGCGAATGGCAAGCTCGACCGAAGCCGCTTGCCTGCTCCGGTCGACGCGCCGGCGTTGTCCGGCGTCTTCCGATCGCCGCGCAACGCTATCGAGGAACGGCTCGCGCGCATCTATGCGGAGGTTCTCGAGATCGAGAGGATTGGTATCGACGACAATTTCTTCTCGGTCGGCGGCGACTCGATCACGAGCATCCAAGTTGCGAGCAGAGCCTATGCGGAGGGCCTCTCGATCACGCCGCGTCAGATATTTCGCTATCAATCGATCGCGGCCTTGGCCGCGGCGGTCGACGCGCAGGAATTGACGGCGACGCCGGCCTATCCACCGACCGATGGAAAGACCGACTCCGCGCAGATTCCAAGTCTCGATCGGCGTTGGCTCGAAAGCCTCGGCGTCACCGCTTCGCTGATCGAGGACGTCTACCTCGCGACTCCGCTTCAGGCCGGCCTGCTATTCCACACTTTGTCCGAGCCCAATTCTGGCGTCTATGTGATGCAGCATCGGTATTGGATCGAAGGCGTCATCGACGTCGACGCATTTCGACGGGCGTGGCAGGCCATTGCCGATGCGCATCCGATCTTTCGCACCTCATTCGTGTGGGACGGCTTGCCGATTCCCCATCAGCTCGTTCATCGGCATGTCGAGCTGCCATTCGACTATGCGGACTGGCGCGTGTTCAGCGATGTGGAGCGTCAGGAACGGCTGAGCGACCTGCTGGCGGACGAAAGAGCGGAGGGATTCGAGCTCGGACGGGCTCCGCTGATCCGGATCCGGCTGTTGCGTCTCGAGGATCGGCGCTATCTGTTGATCCGCAGCCATCATCACATCCTGTTCGACGCCTGGTGCACGTCGCTGATCCTGGACGAGCTGCGGTCGAATTACGACGCATTGGTCGCGGAGCGAGCGCCGCCGAAGCGGATTCATGTCGGATTTCGTGATTATATCGCTTGGCTCCAACGCCGAGACGCCGCCGCCGCGGAACCGTTCTGGCGCGACTATCTGCAGGGGTTCGATGAACCCACTCCGTTCTTTGCGAGCCGTTCGAGCGGGCTCGCCTCGGGAGGCGTCGATGATGTGACGCGCCTTCTCTCGAGAGAAGACACCGACGCGCTCGAGCAGACCGCCAGACGCCTTCGCGTGACGGTGAACACCTTCGTGCAGGCAGCTCTGGCGCTTCTGCTCGCGCGCTACACGAATCGCAAGGACATTGTGTTCGGCGTTACCGTGTCTGGGCGCCCTGCCGATCTTCCGCAGGTCGAATCGATCCTCGGACTCTTCATCAACGCGCTTCCGCTACGCGTCGCGATCGAAGCCGATCGTCCCTTGTCGGCGCTCCTGGAGAACGTGCTCGCGAGCAATTATGCGATACGCGACTATGAATATGTCTCTCTGACGCAGATCCGTGAATGGAGCGAAGTCCCGGCCGGGACCGACATGTTCCACTATCTCCTGACTTTCGAGAATGCGCCTGTCGACCGTCGGCTCCTGGAGCCGTGTGGCGATTGGCGTTTTACCGACAGTTGGCATCGCACTCACACGAATTACCCGATCACATTCGTCGTCATTCCTGGACCACGCCTCCATTTGCAAGTGACCTATGCTCGTGACCGTATCGACGCACAGGTCGCAGAACGGCTCCTCGACCATTACCGGCGCCTGCTCGAGGAAATGATACATCGGCCGGACGCGCGGCTGGGCGAATTCGGCATGCTCGTCGAAGACGAGCGGAATCTGCTCATCGAACAGTGGAACCGGACCGATCACCGCTATGCCGAGCCGAGGGACATCCTCGGACGTTTCGAGGGGCAAGCACAGCTGCGACCGGACGCCGTCGCTGCGCGTTGCGATGGCGTAACCCTCACCTATAGCGAGCTCGCCCGCCGTGCGCGCGTCGTCGCCGCTGGCCTGATTCAGAACGGGGTCGAGCCGGACGACCTCGTCGCGCTGCTGGACCATCGCGGTCTCGATTTTCTCGTCATGATGCTCGGGGTCTTTCACGCGGGCGCGGGCTATCTGCCGCTCGATCCCGCCTATCCGGACGGCCGCATCGCGCAGATTCTCGTCGAAGCGAAGGTAACCAGCCTGCTCGCGGGGCGTTCCTTCCTTCAGCGCGCCGAGTCCGTCGTTTCCGGCGCCGGCGAGAATCGGATCAGGATTCTGAACGTCGCGGTCCTGGAAGAACGTGGAGAAGCTTTCGTCGGGCGCGGCCCTCGTCACAGTCCGAACGGCCTCGCCTTCGTGATATTCACCTCCGGCTCCACAGGTAAGCCGAAGGGCGCGGCCGTCGAGCATCGAGGCATGTTCAACAATCTCATCACGCAGGAGCGGGCGCTCGGACTGACCTCCGACGATGTCATCGCCCAAACCGCTTCTCAGTGCTTCGATATATCCGTGTGGCAGTTTCTCACGGCGTTGGCGCTCGGGGCTCGCATCGAGATTTTCCCCGATGATATTTCCCGTGACCCGGCGCGGCTTCTCGACGAAATCGACGCGAGAGGCGTCACGATTTTCGAGACCGTGCCGTCGATGATCCGGGCGCTCCTGGACGCATCCGACAGCCGTCGGCGTCTCCGCGGGTTGCGGTGGCTGCTCCCCTGCGGCGAGGCCTTTGCTCCAGAGCTCTGCCGGCTCTTCATGGATCGCTTTCCGCATGTGCGCCTGCTCAACGCCTATGGTCCGGCGGAATGTTCGGACGACGTGTCCTATTATCCGATCAAGACGGCTCCGGAAGGCGATGATCTGAGCGTTCCGATCGGGAGCCCCGTCGACAACACACGGCTCTATATCGTCGATCGATGGCTGGAACCTGCGCCGGTGGGCGTTGCGGGAGAGATATGCGTGGCGGGAATCCAGGTGGGTCGCGGCTATCTGAATCGGCCAGATCTGACCGCGGTGAGCTTCCTTCCCAATCCTTTCGGAGAGACCGGTGGGCGCCTCTATCGCACCGGAGATCTGGGCCGCCGGCGCCGTGACGGCGTCATCGATTTTCTCGGGCGCATCGATCACCAAGTCAAGATAAGAGGCAATCGCATCGAGCCGGGCGAGGTCGAGGCGCGGCTCGCGAGCCATCCAGACGTGCGAGCGGCTTGCGTGGTCATTCGAGAGATTTCCAAAGGCGCTCACAGGCTGATCGCCTATGTGGAAAGCACCGCCGAACGATTTGCCTCGCAAGACCTTCGTCGGCACATCCGCGCTGGCCTCCCGGATTACATGGTCCCCGAAGCTTTCGTTCGTCTCGATGCGCTGCCGCTGTCGCCGAACGGCAAGGTCGATCGCAAGGCCTTGCCGGAGCCGGAGTTGGACGCCAGCGTGTCGTCGTGGCGCATCGCTCCGAGAAACCCCACCGAAGAAACGATTGCACAAATATGGATGGACTTGCTGAATGTGCCGCAGGTCGGCGCGAACGACAATTTCTTCGATCTCGGCGGCCATTCGCTGCTCGCTGCGCGAATCGCCTCTCGCATTCGTTCGATATTCGCCATCGAATTGCCTCTGCGCGAGCTGCTCGAAGCGTCGAATCTTGCGGATCTGGCAGCGCGCGTGGACGAGGCGCGAGGTCGATCGTCGGGAAGTTCGCCGGCTCCGATCGTCCGTGCCCCACGCGACGTTCCGATACCGCTCTCGAACGCGCAGCAGAGGCTGTGGTTCATGCAGCAACGGGATCCATCCAGCTCGGCCTATCACTTCACTGTGGCGGTACGGGCGTTCGGACCGCTCGATGATGATCTGTTCGAGGCAGCGTTGAATGCGGTCGTCCAGCGTCATGAGACGCTGCGGACGGTGTTTGCGATCGAGAATGGGAGAGTGATGCAGAGAATTCTTCCCGAACTCACAGTGCGACTCCATCGAAAGACCGTCGACGACGCGATCGAGATGGAAGGCGAAGTCGGTCGCGCAATGACGGGCTTCGCCGTCGCTCCTTTCGATCTTGAGCGCGGGCCGCTTGTCCGATGCGCCCTCTTCCGCCCGAGTGCCGGCAGCGAGGCGGTTCCCACGGCGGCCGTCCTTCTCTGCTTTCATCATATCATTTTCGATGGATGGTCGTTCACCGTGTTCCTGCGAGAGTTCGTTGCGATCTATTCGGCGATGCAAGCCGGCCGTGAGGCGTCGCTTCCTCGGCTACAAATTCAATATGCCGACTACTCCGTATGGCATGAGGAACAGCTGCGCGAAGACCGCGCCGCGGAGCACCTCTCCTATTGGAAGGAACATCTGCGAGGCGCTCCGCCGCTTCTCGACTTGCCGGTGGACCGGCCGAGGAACTCGGCGGCCGGATATGCGGCGGGGTCGCATATGATCGATCTGGCCGACATGCAGCAATCGCTCGATGCATTTGATCGCGCACGCGCCGTCACGCCGTTCATGACGATCTTGTCGGCGTTCGCGGTGCTGTTGCGCTACCTGAGCGGTTCGTCTGACCTCGTCATCGGAACCGATGTCGCAAATCGTCCGAGAGTCGAGCTCGAATCCGTGATCGGGTTTTTCGTCAATCTCGTTGCTCTTCGAGTCAGACTGGATGGTGACCCGAGCTTCGAAGAGGCTGTGGAGCGCGTCCGCGGCGTCACTCTTTCGGCCTATGATCATCAGACGTTCCCGTTCGACAAACTGGTCGAAGCTCTGAGGCCGGAGCGCGACGCCGGCTATTCTCCCATCTTCCAGGCGAAAGTGGCGTTTCACAACGTTCCGATGCCGGAGTTCGACATCGCCGAGCTTCGGTTCGACGAGATGTCTCTGGGATCGAGCCACGCCGAACTGGATCTCGTTCTTCATGTCTATCAGAGGCGACAGGGAATGCGGGTCGTCCTCGAGTATCGATCCGCCCTGTTCGATTCAGCGACAGTCGACCGCTATGCAGAGCTTTTTCGCACCTTGCTGCATACGTCGCTCGAACGCCCGGACATTGGCCTCGGCGCCATGCTCGAGGTGATCGCGGAAAGAGACAAAGCGATACGCGACGGGGCGCGCTCGGAACGCCTCGCCGCCCGTCATGCGCGATTGGATCGCGTCGAACGAAGACACCTGCTGTCGTGATCGCCTCGAAGTCGGGCGATGAACGACGGCCACAAGGACGAATTGTTAGATATCGAGGAAATGAGCGATGTCGAAGTTCAGAATGCTGCGTTGGACCGCGATAGGCGTCGTGACGCTCGGCGTTACGGCCGCAGTCGTCGCTGCGGGTATTCTTCGATTTTCCTTGCCGGAGGAGGACGGCGCTCATGTCGTTCCTGGTCTCGTGGCCGCCGTCGAGATCGACTTCGACGCCCATCATATTCCGAAGATTCACGCCGAGAACCGGAGAGACGCTTATGAGGCGCTCGGATATACGACCGCCCGTGACCGCCTCTTTCAAATGGACTTGAGCCGTCGAAGCGCAGCCGGCCGGTTGGCGGAGGCGTTCGGCGCATCTGCCGTGAAAGCGGATATGCGAAGCCGAATAATGGGCTTGGAACAAGTCGCCACAGCTGTCATCGAACGATTGCCACCCGAACAGCGCGACGTGCTGGCGGCCTACAGCGCCGGCGTCAACAAAGCTGTAAGCGAGATGCGAACGCTTCCCGTCGAGTTTACCTTTCTGAGGTATCGGCCCGATCCCTGGCGACCGGAAGACAGCGTCATCGTGCTGCTCGGATTGTCTGCGCAGCACTCCAACGGGACGTTCCAGGAACGAACGGCGAGCATCATGCGGCGAGCGTTGCCGGCGGCGGTCGTCGAGTTTCTCACTCCCGATGGCAATTGCTACAACGAAGCGCTCGCGCCGCGCAATCCCGCGCGTTGCTCCGCCGAGCAGGCTGCGCCGTTCGATGACATCGCTCAACTGCTTCGCGCCGCGGACAAAAAGAAGTCGTCGGGTCTGGTCGCGGCCCCGGAGGCGCCACAGGGCTCGAACGGTTGGGTCGTCGGAAGGCAAAAGTCCCGAGACGGCCGAGCGATGATGGCCAACGATATGCACCTCCCCCTGTCCGCGCCAGGCATTTGGTATCGAGCCGAGCTGCGGTATGGGTCCTCCCATTTGTCTGGCCTGACCATTCCGGGCGTCCCCCTCCTCGTGACCGGAAGCAATGGGTCGGTCGCTTGGGGATTCACCAGCGTCGAAGGTGATTTCACCGATCTCGTGCGGATCGAGCGCGCGGACGATCCGACGAAATATCGGACAGCCAAAGGTGAGCTCCCTTTTCGTAGCCGCAAGGAAAGGATCAACGTCAGCGGCGGATCGGCGCAAGAGGTCGTCGTTCGAGAAACGATCTGGGGCCCCGTCTTACCTGAGAAGCTTCTCGGCGACGAAGTCGCGATCCGTTGGACGGTCCTCGATCCCGCGGCGACGAATTTCGATCTCTTGAGCATGGATCGGATCGCCAATGTTCGCGAGGCGCTGCCGCTGTTCCATCAAGCGGGAGGTCCGCCTCTGAATGTCCTGCTCGCCGACAACGCCGGCGATATCGCCTGGACCATCATGGGCAAGCTTCCGAAACGATTCGGC
>Ga0265328_10001350_pt1 | contig 11322 bp, 16 predicted proteins | sample 41624metaG_FD_202086 | JGI IMG/M metagenome (GOLD analysis project Ga0265328, IMG submission 202086) | Rhizosphere microbial communities from Carex aquatilis grown in University of Washington, Seatle, WA, United States - 4-16-24 metaG | ecosystem: Host-associated > Plants > Roots > Rhizosphere...
GCGCCGATGCGTCGCCGACGCTTTCACTTGTGAGCTTTGCAAGTCCGAAGCTCGACCTCTTATACAAGCCGCATGCTCGAGCCGCTTTTCCGAGCCGGCCAAGTCCGCGGAGATGCGGGATCATGATCGTACGTCGCCGAATAGCGTTCTCGCACGTGATGCACCTCTCGGGCCTGTTCGCCCTGACCGCGGCGTTCGCGATCGTCGCGATCGCGATATCGGCGCTCCGGTTTTCCGAGGGCTCCGAACGGCTGCGAGTAGCCGTAGGGCCGTCCGGCGGAGTCGATGCCCGCTTGGTGGAGGCGTTATCCGACTCTCTCCAGCACGACGGATCGGCGCCGCGACTCTCGGTAGTGCCGACGGACGGCTCGGCGGCGAGCGCGACGGCGCTGGAAAGCCGACGCGTCGATCTCGCCGTTATTCGTTCCGACGTAGCCGCTCCGATCAATGGAGCCCCGATCGCCGTTCTGCACACCGACGTCGCCATCCTCGTTGCTTTGTCCGGCTCGAAGGGACTCGAAATCGGACGGCTGGCGGGCAAGCGGGTCGGGATCGTCCCGGCCTCTGCGGCAAACGACGCTCTTCTTGATACGATTCTATCGGAATATGGCGTCGCACCGGCGTCCGTCGAACATGTGTCGATGTCCGAAGCCGACATGGCGGCGGCCGTCGCACAGAAGCGGGTCGATGCGCTTTTCGCTGTCGAGCCTCTGCGCGGCGGGTTTTTCGAACGATTCGCGGCGGCTCTGTCGAGCCATTCGCAAGGCGCGGTCGTTCTCCCGATCGACAGCGCCGAAGGAATTGCCGCTCGGAATCCCGCGTTTCGGAAAGTCGACCTCCCCGCAGGCCTGATTTCCGGCGCACCGCCACGCCCAAAAGACGGTTCCGCAACCATCGCGGTCTCGACCCGCTTGGAAGCCTCGAGGGCCCTTTCTGATGAGATCGTCACCCGCCTGACCAAGCGGCTTTTCGCAGTGCGGCGCTCGATCGAAGCACGCGCGCCGATCGCGGCGGCAATGGAAAAAGCCGATAGCGACAAGGATTCGCCGGCAGCGGCTCATCCTGGCGCGGCCGCCTATTACGACAATACAGAGAAAAGCTTCATGGACGTCTACGGCGATTGGATATACGTCGGCGCCATGGCGTTCAGCGGCGTCGCCTCGGGCGTCGCCGCGTTGTTGGGCGTGGCGCGTGCTCGTGCGCGCAAGGCCGCGTTGGCGCTCATCGACGAACTCATAGACCTCAAAACGGAGGCGCATGCGACCATGGAGCTGCCTCGCCTCGGCGAACTGGAAAAAACGAGCGAGGACCTGTCGACGAAGGGCCTGCGCTTTGCGCGTGACCACAATTTCGATTCTGCCGGACTCGCGGCGCTGCGTCTCGCGATCGACGAGGCCCGGCGCGCGATCGACGACCAGCGGCAGGAAGTGGAGCAGCAACCGCAGCGGCTCGCTCGCGCGACCATGGCGGGATCGAGCTCGTTTGAAGCGTTCGGGGGCGGGCAGGAATAGGGATCGAGCCCTACCGTTTCTATCGTAGAGCGCCGTTGATCAATCGTGCGAGCCTCGCTCCCGCGAGCGCGACTTGTCTTTCCGCGACGCGCTTGGCGTCGGCCTGATAGGCTTCGGTCAGCGAAAAGGGACCGGCCCCGTCGCCGATCGCCGAAGTGTAGACGAACTTCTCCGCTAGCCGCTCGCTTTCGTTTGCCCATTCGCTCTGATCATCGATCGCCACCGCCTTCGCATCCGGCTCCGGCAAGGCGGACGCGAGCGCCTCCGCGTCCGAAGGGCCGCCTCGATCCCCCAGCAGCCCGTCCCAATAGGCGTGCAATTTCGTGCCGCAGGTGAATGCGAGACAGATCGTCTCTTTGTTTCCGCCCTGGTCGCCTTTCGGCAGCGCGCGCGAGAATCGCGAGGTCGCGTGCAGGGGCTGATGAACGTCGCCGACGAGATGCAGCAGCCAGACGAGATCGTAGGATTTGACATCGTCGGACGCCGCCGAGGCGAGTGTTCGCCGAAACGCCTCGATCTGGGTCAGCGCGTTCGGCGCCTCCGGATCGCGACCAGGCGCGCCGACCGAAAACGGCAAATCGACGAAATGCCAGTAATCGTGGATTTTGTGGTCGGAGTAGCCGACATTTGCCGTCGCATCCGCGCCGTCGGCCGCGACGGAACCGCGCTCGTAGTCGTTGCGTCGCTTGATGTCGTCGGCCCAGGTCGCCGCGTGCACGAAGGCGGCGCGATCCTGCTTCTCGGGCGGCAGTCCGCGGACCCATTGCTCGAATTCCGGATTGAGCCGCAGGAGCGCCGCCGCCCTCGACCGCGCGGCCGGCTCGAGCTTTTCGTAAGCGACGGCGGCGACCGTCATATGACCCAAGTCCCACCAAGCGCGAGCCGGAAGCGGGAGAAGCAAAGATGCAAGGGCTGCGGCGGTCCCGAGCAATTTCTTCATCGTGATGTTCCTCGCCGTCAACAATTGCGATTGTAAAGCCGCATCGATGGCGCCGTTTGGCGACAACGGAATGACGACGCCGGTCTGATCACGTCCACCACAAGGCTTACCGTATCTTCGAATTTTTCATGGCAGCATCGAACTCAACGCGAACCTTCTCTCCATTTGAACGATTGGTCGAGTTGCACAGTGGGCGAGGTCGCCTTCCACGAGACACGGGACCCTATGGCCCAAAATTCTTGGTTATCTGGCACTTGATCGGCTTGCCTTCAACCGGGCTCACGCGGCGTAACGCGGCATGATCGCCCGGATGAATTCGATCGCTTGCGGCGCGACGAGCGCGTTGCCATAGCCTCGGAGGATTTCTGCGATATCCTCTTCTTCGGCGCCGCGTCGTGCCATTCGCGGGGCACTCCCATCAACCAGAGGATGAACTCCGGGTCGAGTCGGCCGCACTTTCCCGTCGGCGCAGGGGACCCATTTCGCTCCGCGCCAGTAGCCGCCAACAGGCTCGGGCTGCTCAGTTGCGCCACGTCTTCCAATCGCGCCTGCGCCGCGCGCTCCGCGTCCCCGCGCCCACCGTTCTTCGTCGCTCGCGGGGTCGGCCACGGAGCCGGCTTCCGCGAACCAGTACAACCTTTCCCGCTTCTGCGGGGCGCCAAAACCGCAAGCCGGGGCAGCGACCGCCCCGACGGCGTAATGTGCTGCTTCCAAGTCATCGCAAACAACGTCGATCCAAGCGCGTCCGTCGTGGGCATCAACCTGGTCATGAGCCACTCGGACAGACTTCTTTCGTCTTCCGGAAGCGGGTCCGATCGTAAGATAGTTCGAGACCTGTTCGCCGACGATGACGAACGGTCGACAGGCTTCGATGAGTTTGAACCAGTTCGGCCACAAATGACGTTCCCCGCCGTTTCCGCGCCGCCGACCGATCGAAGAATGGTCCTGGCAGGGGCATGAGCCGGTCCAGATCGGCATATCGTCTCGCCATCCGGCTTCGCGGAGAGCGTAGGACCACAGACCGATTCCCGCGAAGAAGTGGCATTGGGAGAATCCGACGAGATCACTTGCGCTGACCTTTTCGATGCTGCGCGTGTCGACATAGCCATCCGCTATCCGCCTCATTTTCATCAGATTCCGCAAGGTCTCTGCGGAGTGCTCGTTGTTTTCGTTGTATTACGCGAACTCTTTGCTCATGAACCGATTCCGATTCGAACAACTAACCGAATCGACTCGTAGCTCCGGCGCAGATGATTCGCCGAGTCGAAAATCGATGACTTCAAAAATTTTGATAGTTAACGAGTTGCACGCGCGCTCACCTTCGCCATCTAACGCAGAAGCGCGGACACTGCGATATTCACCTGTCGGATGCGGGCTCACTATTTCAGCGATGTGATCGAAGTTCATTGTCTACACGTAATACAACTCGAATTCGCGAGCTGAGAGCGGCGACAATCCCGCGCTCGTTTTCGCTATTCGTTCCTTGTTAGAATGCGCGACGCGCGGCACGTCGGGGCGCCTCGCTAAGGTAAAAACTGACTTCGACGCCTTCGCGCGCCGTCTCACGCGCGGGAAGGAGCGCGACGTGCGCGCCGACGGGCTACGGCAGGCGCCTCAACCCGCTCGGGCGCTGGGATTGGTGGGATATTGGAGGACGGTGGTTCGATGGAGTGATCACCGGCGCCAGACCACGGGGGACCAGCAACGCCTCGATGATCTCTTCTGGCACGGACAAAAGCGGCGATGTTCTCGGCGGATTCGCGCGGGCGTTGGGCGGCAGGCCGTCCGAAATCGACGCGGAAGTCGAAGCCAATATCGAGATCGTCTCCCGCTGCTCGACGCCGCCCCAGCGCGGCGAGGAGCGCGCCTTCCCGACAGCCGTCGTCCTTCCTCTCGGCGCCAGCGCAGACGAATTCCGCTGGTTCAACGACCTCGGCTGGCGATTGATCGTCCGAGTGACCAAAGCTTTCCTATTGGTCGAGGACGACGTTGGCTTCAAGGAGAGCGCGGTCGCCGCCTATGAAAAATTCCACAGGATGACCGCGGCGGCGGAGGCGTATCACTTCTGACCTCTCGCCTACCGCCCCGCGCAAGCCCCCTACCGCTTCCTCGCTCCCCAATGACCGTGATATTTCCTCAAGGAGTCGGCCTCAAATGGATGCCGGTGTGACCAAACACCGTGATCTCAACGTCACGGTCGCGGAATCGGACGCCATTACCGACGCAGACCTCGAGGCGAGGGATGCTACGTCACCCACAGCCTCTGCGAATTCGTGACGCGCCACGTCGATCCGACCTTGGTGAGAACGATGGCGAAGACCGAGAATTCGATCCCAGGCCGAGCCAAATCGGCTCCGGCGGCAAAACTCTCCGTCATCACGAACGTCATGATCGCCTTGCGATAGGCGTGACCGAACTGGGGAACGGAAAAACGCACGCGAACGATCGGAAGCCGACCATCACCATGCGTCGCGGCGAGCAGTTGCTCCTGCAAAGCAGTTCGGGTCTCCGCGGGAGCGCAGAAGGCTCCAGAACCGTCCGCGTGGATGATTGCGGCGGGGCGCGTCCGTCGACCCGATCGCGTGCCGAGGCCTGACCGCGGGATCGATCCCAATTCGGTCCGCGCCAGATCGTCGGGAACGGCTTCGTCGCCCCAGTCCTCATCGAAACGGCAACGTTGTTTCGCACCTATCTCTTGCTCGATCTCCGAGACGACGAGCGCGAGGACTTCCTTCGTTTCGCGCGCCATCCGGTCGGCGCCGGCGGAAGGGGCCGGATTGGCGCAGGCCAGCAACGCCCCGATGAAGCCGGCGCGGATCGGGCGAAACGCCATTCGGAACCCTCGCGGCATCCGACCTGCGAGACGCGCGGTCGTCGCTATTTCGAGCGGGGCGTCAGGTCGTAGGTGGCGGAGCCGTTGACGTTGATCGTCACGCCGCCGCCGATCCCTTGGTTCATCAGGTTCAGATTGGCGGTCACCGAGACGATCCGGCAGTCGGCCTTGTAGACTTCGCTGAGCGGACCGCATTCGGTGACCGAATTTTCGTAGATTCGGCGTCGCACGCTCTCAATGAGCTTTTGCTGATCCTCCGCGGTCATTCCCTGCGGGATCGGCGTGAACTGCTGAGGGACGGAAACCGTCACGCGTATCGCGCCGGGGGCCGCAGGCGGAAGATTGGTGAGGCCGAGCGATTGGGCGGAAGCCGCCGCGACGAAGACGAGGGACGCGACGCCGGCGAGCAACAGCGGTTTGCAAATCGTCTTCATGAAATCCTCGAGACTGCCGCCCCCGACGAGGACGAATCCGTTCATCGGCGGTTGGGCGGCATGGAACAACGAACGATGCGGCCCCGAAGCTATCACATCTTCACGGTGGGAAAAACGATCGCGCTCGCGTGAACCGCATTAAAATAACTTCAGCAATTCGGCGTTTCGGGCTGAAGGAGGGCTATCGATGATCGTAGCGCGATCGACATGCGAAAGGCATCGTATCCGATTAATGCGATTGAAACCGACGGTCGATAGATCGAAGACATGAATCGGCTGACAGCAACTCTTCTCTTCGCCCTCGGCACGACAGGCGCCTTGGCGACCCCCACCGACGATCCGATGTACGACACCGCGGAAGCAAAAATTGCAATCCAGTGCCTGCACAAGGCCAACGATGCCCGCATCCAACGTCGTGTCCCGTTCGCCGAGCAATATTTTCGCTCGACGTGCGTCAAGGAGATAAGCGTCTATATTTCGACCGACCCCGACGCAAAAAATCAGATCAAAAAAACGTTTGACTACTTTATTTGGGAAGACGGCGTGCATCACATTCGCTGAATTCGATCCTCGTCCTTTTCCCGGACGCTCACGTGGCCGGAATCGCCGACGCTATTGGCACGAACGAAGCGATGTGTTTCAATTCCTCCCGGCGCTCGCGAGGCGGAACATGGCCGACATTTGGCGATCCGTGACCGACCGGTTGGACCTTTGGTATATTCCAATGGTCCTCTTCTACATCGTCGCGGCGAACCTGCGCTGGCGGTCACGAAGAGCATCGAACGAACACGGCGGCGCGGATCGAGCCGCCGACGATTTGACTCCCATCTTCGGCCGTCCGGCGCACCGAGGCGGGATCGGCGGCGACGCGTTGCTGGTCCTCTTCACGCTGGCGTTGCTCGTATATCCCTTTGTCTCGCCCACGTTCTGTCAGAATGTCCGGTGCAGAGGGAAGCCGGAGCCGAGGCCGTCATCCACCACCGACCTTCATCCGAGCAGACCGTCTTGGAACGAGCTGCACTGAGGGGCCGATATGCGGACGGGATCGAACCATGACTTACGAGATGATCGATCGGCCGATCGAGCGATGGGCCGAACGTCACGATCTGAAACTCTTCACTTCGTCCGGCGGAGGCGAATGCCGAGGCGTCTTCGTTTCCAGCAAGGCCGGCGGTGCCGTCTCGGGAGTGGTTGGAATTGGGTTGGCGTAGTCTCCGGGGTGCCGAACCCAACTGATTCCAGCGTTGGAGCGCTGGAAAGGAGACCACGCCATGACGAAGGATACCACGAAGACGGCGGCTGTCGCCGTCGACATCATGCTTTTCGACAATTGGTTCGACCCGATCGAGGACGGCGTTCGGGAGCGCGTGCGCGGCTTCATCGAGACGATGCTGGAAGAGGAATTGGAGAGCGCGCTGTCGCGGCCTCGCTACGCACGGCGCAAAGCGAGCTCGGACGAGGATGCGGCCGCGCCCATCGTCGGCTGCCGACATGGCCATCGCAAGCGCGCGCTGACGGGCACGTTCGGAAAGACCGAGATCGCCGTGCCGCGAGCCCGCATCCAGGGCGAGAACGGCAAGACCAGCGAGTGGAAAAGCGCATCGCTACGGGCCTATCAGCGCCGCACCAAGGCCGCCGACGCCCTGATCGCCGGCGCCTATCTCGCCGGGACCAACCCGCGCCGCGTGCGCCGCGCGTTGAATGCTGTTTTCGCCGGGGCGGTCGGAAAGGATGTGGTCAGCCGCGCCTGGCGTAAGGTGAAAGGCGACTGGGAGGCCTGGAACCAGCGTTTGCTCGGCGAGGAGCCGATCGTCCGCCTCATTCTCGACGGCACGGTCGTCCGCGTCCGGCTCGACAAGAAGGCGACGTCGATCTCGCTCCTGGTCGCGCTCGGCGTGCGCCGGGACGGGCAGAAGGTTTTGCTCGCGATCAAGAACATGGGCGGAGAAAGCGAGGCCGCTTGGCGGGCGCTGCTCGACGATCTCGTGAAACGCGGCTTGCAGACGCCGGAACTGGTCATCGTCGACGGCGCGCCTGGCCTCGAGAAGGCGCTGACGGCCTTGTGGTCTGATATCGCTGTTCAGCGCTGCACGGTGCATAAGCATCGAAATCTCCTCGCTCACGCGCCGGAACGGCTGCATGAGGAAATATCGAACGACTACAAAGATATGATCTACGCCGACACGAAGCAGGAGGTCGAAGCCAAGCGCAAGGCGTTCATCCGGAAATGGCGGTTGAAGCACAAGCCCGTCGCCGATAGCTTGGAGGAAGCCGGCGACAAGCTCCTCACCTTCACGCGCTTTCCGCAGAGCCAATGGAAATCGATCCGCACCTCGAATGCGATCGAGCGATTGCACGAGGAGTTCAAGCGACGGATCAAGACGCAGACCGTGCTGCCGAGCGCGGACACCGCCGCCATGTTGTTCTGGGCGCTGTTGGCGTCGGGTCAGATCACCATGCGAAAGGTCGCCGGTTGGCAGAGCCTCGCCGAGCGACCCTCCGATCAGCCCATTGATCTTGCCGCTTGATCGGATATCCTCGATTGCCTCGGAGCTGCGTCAGCCAATTTCAACACGATCCGCGACGGCACCAATTCTGCGCGATGAACATATATGCGGAGCGAATGTTCTCGTCGACGCCGAAGCCCACCGCTCCTTCGAACCACTGTTCGGCCTTCAGGCCGACTGATCCGACGCCCCTCAGGTAGAGAACGATTTGCGGCATTCCGCCGGTATCCTGCGTGGCATGTATCGCGCGAGCCATGAGGGCCACGTTGGTCTCGGCGCTTTGGCTGTCGGCCGCGTTCCACGTTCCATCGCAGCAAACGATCAATCGCTTCATGAATCACCCATAGGCAAAGCATCGGCCTCCAATGTGAGCACATCGGGCTGCGCTTGCAAAGCGAGTTCAGACATGCTCAAGAGTGAGGTCTTTATATCGTCTACTACGGTCGGCGCCGTTGTCTTCACGGCCGCCCTCGCTTCGCGTTTGCGATGCGCAGGATCGAAACGCATTTCGCAGCGGCCGATCCATTCTCCGCCTTTAAAAATGACGATGACATTGAACCGAAGGGCCTTGCGAAAGGCAATCATGGATGCTGGACGTTAGGAATCTTCATGCTATTGTCCCGCGTGAATTTGCAGTCACGCTTGCGTTACAGGGGAGACGAATCATTGGGAAGCCGCATTTCACGCGCTCGTCGGACAACTGGTCCAGCCTTGCGGGGATCCACTCCTATCGACGCAAAAGCTAAGCTTGAGAACTCGTGCGCTGCGCGTTTGATGATCGAAATTTTGGCGCAGCAGTCAGCTTACATTGTGCGCCTTTCAAACTCTACAGGATATTTGAAAAGTTGGAAATGTGGGTTATCGCCTCTCGATCTGCTTGAAGAATATAAGGCAATTTGCGGACATGCAGAAGCGTTTCTATCAAAGGTGGAGCCTAGTGCTTACAATTTGGCCTTCGCCGGGTTTCAGTTCTATAGGTCGATATTTCCTAACAGGGAAATAAGGGATTTTATCCATAGAACGCTCGATGAATCTGTGGAACTGCCACTAATTATTGTACATTCAGAGCAGGCCTCAATTCCGTGGTCGTTCATGTACATAGACGAGCCTTCGACTGAGAAGGTTGATGTCAGCTTATTCCTTGGGTTTAATTGCATAATTTCGTGCAATATTATTGATCCAGAACAAGCCTCAAGCCCTCCTTCTCCTTATATTCATGGAAACGTGGAGTTTCTTGGAGGATTTTGCGACACACTCAGGTGGGCGCGTGATTTTGAAATCCCTGTTTTGAAGAAATTTGCCGAAAAAACTCAAACAAGGGCCCATTTCCTCGATTTTCCTGTTCTAAAGCCGACTGACGTGGGGCGTGCGAGCGGACAAGAAAATAAAAAAGCTCGGCGAGCGCTTTTTGATTTGGCTCCGAAGGTGGTGCATTTGGCTTGTCACGGCTCAAATCATGCAGACCTTGAGCGGAACTTCATACGACTTCGTACACTTTACCCGCTCAATTCGCGTTCGCTCAATGGCGGAGACAACGACAAGTTCAAGCAAAACCCACTAGTGTTCCTGAACATTTGTGAAATGGGCTTCATCGATCCACAGAAATTTTCAAGCATAGTTCGCGTTTTTCTTCATGCAGGCGCTAGGACCGTCATCGCACCCGACTGTCGTGTCGATGACCGAAGCGCCGCTCACTTTTCTCTCAGCTTTTATAAAGCCTTGTTGAGAGGCCAGCCATTCATGCACGCTCTCTTCGGGGCGCGCCTAGACGCCCTAGAGCAACGGAACGACTTCATCGGTCTTGCCTATTGCTTATATGGACAACCTCACGCTGCATTCTAACGGTCAAGGAGGATCAGATGACGGACCAGGCTAGAGAAATTTCGGTCGTTGTCGATACCGCGGCGCACACGCGCGGGGGCGATATCGCGCGGGTATCGATCCCGATTACAAAGCTCTCGGCCGAAGTGGCCGAGTTCGTGAAGGACATTGGTGGTGTCCTGGAAGCCGCCTCCGCAGCCGCCACAAGTGCGGCTAAGCTATCTGAGGTTACAGTGTCAGCCACGTTCGAAATGAGTGGGAAACTTTCGCTGCTCGGAACCGGGGTCGAATCGAAGGGGACCGCGGGCATAACCTTCAAATTCACAATTAGCTGAGCTTGACCTGCCAGAGGGCTTCAAATTGTGTTACTAAGAGATTCGGAATGCCGCCATGCATCTTGATCTGAACGATTTGAGCGACAACCCCGGAGCGTCGAGGAAGCGAACTCGGCGGGGTCGAGGTATTGGGTCGGGTTTGGGCAAGACTTCTGGTCGTGGCCAGAAAGGGCAGAAGGCGCGTTCTGGTGTATCAATCAAGGGCCATGAAGGCGGTCAAATGCCCCTTCACCGGCGTCTGCCCAAAAGAGGCTTCAAGAGCGGCAAGCCGCGAATATGGCATGTGATCAATCTTGGGCAAATTCAAGACGCAATCGACAGGGGCGTTCTATCGGGCGCGCTACCTATAACTGAACATGAATTACTAAAATGCGGATTGCTTCGCAAAGGAAAATATTACGCTAGAATCCTTGCCGACGGAGAGCTTACCTCGAAAATTCATATCGAAGCACCACATATTTCAAGGAATGCTATCAATGGTATCCTTGCGAATGGCGGCACCGCCAAGGTATTGCTTGCACATGAAGCGATAGGCAAACTTCCGTCGAGATATCCAGTAAAGCGTGTTCCAGGCGATTATCTTATACAGGAGCTTACGCTGGAGCTTGAAGGAGGGATAATGAACCTTATGACAACAATAGACAAGGACCTCATAAGGCCTGATGAAACAGTCACAATGGCGCTAGAGATTGGCCTAGATTCTTCGGATGTTGACCTCGATAAAAAATATACGGATGATATGTTTATATGCGTTGATGGACTTGGCGCAAATCCGGCCGTAACATCTGTCAAATTTTCGGAAGTGTTAGATATATTTCGTAAAAGCGACGGGGTCTATCGTCGCGAGTTTGTTTTTTCTCCTGACGATACCGAGGAAATAAAGATCTTGGTGAGTGTGATATACGCTGGAAATATCCTAGGTAGAAGGTCGCATACTTTGC
>Ga0265328_10001352_pt1 | contig 11317 bp, 11 predicted proteins | sample 41624metaG_FD_202086 | JGI IMG/M metagenome (GOLD analysis project Ga0265328, IMG submission 202086) | Rhizosphere microbial communities from Carex aquatilis grown in University of Washington, Seatle, WA, United States - 4-16-24 metaG | ecosystem: Host-associated > Plants > Roots > Rhizosphere...
ACACGCGCGCGGCCTCCGCCGTGCTGTGCACCGAGGTCTTCACCATGGCGAGGAATTGCGGGTTCAGCGCGCGCTCGAGCGTCACCGAGCCGACGATGGCGAGAATGATCGCCGGCGTCAGCGCCAGCACGGAGAAGAAGCCGACGATGCGAATGTGGAGCCCGGCCGCCGCGGCGCCGCGACGCCAGGAGCCGATGAGCGAGCCGGCCTTGACCAGCACCAGAGTGGCGAGCAGGACCAGCGCGACGGCGTCGGCAAAAAACAAAGGGTAAACGACGTCGCTGGTCGGCGCGACGGGCGCGAGCTCGGCCATGACGAAGAAGGTGGCGAGCGCGCAGGCGACGGCGGCGACGACCGCGATCGGCCCGAACCACAGGCGCAGAGAGCGCTTACCGGGCGCGGCCGGCGGCGCAGGCGCCGGAATGTCTCCCGCGATGGACATGCGCCTGTATAGGTCGCGATGCGAGTCGAGGCAATGCGGGCCGGCGGCCGGAGGAGGAGCAGCCTCTATCCGGGCTCGACGACGACGATTTCGAAGAAACCCTCCGATCGGCTCGGCGGCTCGAAAAGCTCGGCCACGCTCCTGACGCTCGCCTCGGGAACGCGCTGGTCCAAGGGGCGCGAAGCGTTGCGCTCGAGAGCGAGCTCAAGCGGCGTCTTGATCCAAACAGCGCGAATTCTCGCTTCGTGCTTCTGGCAGATTTCGACAATCGGCGCTCGATGCCGCGCTCCGGGAAGCGCTGCGTCGAAGCATACACAGGGAGCGTATGAGCCTGCTCGCTGGGCGATCCAAGTCGATTTTCCGGCGCCTTGCAATCCGCAGACGACCAGCGCCTCGCGGTCCCGGCGGGCGGCCAGCGCGCTTCGCAGCGCATCGAAGGCGCAATCCCATGCAAGCCGGCTTCTTTCCGGCGTCCATAGGCGTCCCGTCGGCGTCATGAGAAAGTCGTCCGGATCAATGCGCAAGACGTCGAGAGCCGGGCAATCGTTCATAGCAAAAAGGGGGGAAGCCGCATCACTCATATTTGGCCTAGATGGCGCGGATCGCCTCGGCCGAGGCAAATTCTCCCCGCTCGACCTCCGCCAGCGCTTCCGCTAGATCGCTTTCCTCGTCCGACGTCAGCGCGATGCGTTGCGTCTCGCTGTCGGCGATCTCGAGTGGAAATCGCGCGAGATCGTCCCGAACGGAATCCGGCAGCTTCCGAATGGTTTCGAAAGCTTGCTCGAGCGGGCGAGTCATGGGCAAAGCTCCTGTAACACGGCCCCGATATATAATCTCGCGAGGCAGAGGGAGCCTAACCGCAGCGGACAAAGCGGAATGTAATTTCCCGATGAGCGCAAAGCGGGCAATCGGGAAATCCAGCACAACAGCCCACTTCTCGCTCTGCGCAGGATTCCCGGTCAGGCCTTCGGCCGGCCTGGAACGATGCCATTCCGGTTCAGTCGACGCAGTCGCTCACCGCGGCGAGCGCATCAAGCGGATGTCGAGATCGTTGACCTTCTTGCGCAGCGTGTTGCGGTTGAGGCCGAGCAGTTCCGCGGCCTTGATCTGATTGCCCCGCGTCGCGGCGAGCGCCGCGGAGATCAGCGGCACCTCGATCTCGCGGATCACCCGATGATAGAGGCCCGGCGGCGGCAGGCGGTCGCCATGGTCGCGGAACAGCTTGGCGAGATGCTGCTCGACCGAGGTGGAGAGCGTCAAATCCTTGTCGGAGGGGAGATCCGCCATCAGGGACGTCGCCGGCTGGAGCCGATCGCCGGGAGACCCCTGCCGCATCTCGTGCTCCAGCTCGAGCTCCACCACCTGCTCGGTGATGACCTCCTGCGGATGCAGAGCGGCGAGGCGTCGGATCAGATTCTCGAGCTCGCGAATATTGCCCGGCCAGCGGTAGCGCTTCATGCGGTCGAGCGCCGCCTGCTCGATATATTTCTGCGGCAGGCCCTCGCTCGCCGCCACCTTGAAGAAGTGATGCACGAGGTCGGGAATATCCTCCGAGCGCTCGCGCAGCGGCGGCAGCCGCAGCGGCACGACGTTCAGGCGGAAATACAGATCCTCGCGGAAGAGGCCCTGCTGGATCAGCGCGCGCAGATCCTTATTGGTCGCGGCGATGATGCGGACATTGGTCTTGATCGGCGTGCGGCCGCCGACGGTCGTGTATTCCCCCTGCTGCAGCACGCGCAAGAGACGCGTCTGCGCCTCCATCGGCATGTCGCCGATCTCGTCCAGGAACAGAGTGCCGCCCTCGGCCTGCTCGAAGCGGCCGATGGAGCGCTGATTGGCGCCGGTGAACGAGCCCTTCTCATGGCCGAACAGCTCGCTCTCGATGAGATCGCGCGGAATGGCGGCCATATTGATGGCGACGAAGGGGCCCTTCTTGCGCTTGCCATAGTCGTGCAGCGCGCGCGCGACGAGTTCCTTGCCGGTGCCGGACTCGCCGTTGATCATCACGGTGAGATCGGTCTGCATCAGCCGCGCGAGCGAGCGATAGATCTCCTGCATCGCCTGCGAGCGGCCGACGAGGGGCATGCCCTCCATGTCGTCCGGACCATCGATCTCGTTCCTCTTGCGCGGCTCGGCCATGGCGCGGCCGACGATGCCGACGAGCTCCTTGAGATCGAAAGGCTTGGGCAGATAGTCATAGGCGCCGCGCTCCGACGCGCGGATCGCGGTCATGAAGGTGTTCTGCGCGCTCATCACGATGATCGGCAGATCGGGGCGCAATTTCTTGATGCGCGGGAGAAGCTCGAAGGCGTTCTCGTCCGGCATCACGACATCGGTGACGACGAGATCGCCCTCCCCCGATTGCACCCAGCGCCACAAGGTCGCGGCTGTTCCAGTGGTGCGGACCTCATAGCCGGCGCGCGACAGCGCCTGCGCCACCACCGTCCTGATCGCGGCGTCGTCGTCGGCGACCAGAATCTCGCCGTGGGTCATCGGAATTCTCTCCAGCAGATCGTTTTCACGAGCGGCGCTCTCTTGGCGCCGGCTCTGTTCCCTCGGCGGCGGAATATTGTTTTCTGGCTCGTCGCTCGTCCGCTCGCTTCTCCTCGTCTTTGTTGCGATACATCGGCATGAGGATACGGAAAGTGGTTCGCCTCGGGTGGGATTCGCATTCGACGATGCCGCCGTGGTCATTGACGATCTTGGCCACCAGTGCAAGTCCGAGGCCAGTTCCAGAAGTCTTCGTGGTGACGAAGGGATCGAACAAATGCGCGGCTATGTCCTCGGGCACGCCGCGGCCATTGTCGCGCACGCAGAATTCGAGCGGCAGGCCGACCGGGCGCTTCTCGCCGAGCGTGCGCAGGCTGACCCCCGGCCGAAAGGCGGTGGAGAGCTCGATCTCGCCGTCGATGGCGTCGCCGATCGCCTCGGCCGCATTCTTCACCAGATTGAGGAACACCTGCACCAGCTGATCGCGATTGGCGGCGACAGGCGGCAGCGAGGGGTCGTAATTCTCGATGAAGCGAATGTGGCGGGCGAAGCCGCTGCGGGCGACCCGCTTCACATGGTCGAGAACGACATGAATATTGACCTTTTCGCGCTCGAGCGGCCGCGAGTCCGAGAAGACCTCCATGCGATCGACCAGGCGGACGATGCGGTCGGTCTCCTCGCAGATGAGCCGCGTCAGCGCCCGATCTGCGTCGCCGACCGAGCTTTCCAGCAATTGCGCCGCTCCACGTATGCCGGACAGCGGATTCTTGATCTCATGCGCGAGCATCGAGGCGAGCCCAGAAACCGTGCGCGCCGCCCCCCTATGGGTCAGCTGCCTGTCTATTTTATCGGCAATTGTGCGCTCTTGCAGCACGACCAGCACGCCGCCCTCGCTCTCGGGCAGCGGCGCGCAATGCACATCGACGCGCCTTTCGCCCTCCATTCCGGGGCGGCCGAGATCGATACGATATTCGTTGATCGCCGAGCCACGCTCACGCACCTGCTCGATGAGCGCGAGCAGCGGCGAGCCGAAGGGCACCAGCCGGCCGAGCTCCTGCCCGATGAGGATCGGCTTGCCGATCTCGAAGAAGGACTCGGCCGCGGCGTTGGCGTCGGCGATCACGCCGTCCGGGCGGATCGCCAGGATCACATTGGGCAGCGCCTCGAGAATGCAGGAGCGGTTGTCGTCGGCGATGATGCGCAGCCGCGCGCCGACGGGCGTCGTGAGCGCGCTCTTGCGCCGGTGCGGGTTGGATTCGGCCGTCATCTCGACACCTCGGACTCTTTTCCAGCGCGGCGCGCGCCGATCCTCTACAGGACTTACGCGTCAGCAATATGCCGGAGCCGGCTCCCTCTGCTCCGGCTCGAGCGAGAACAGGCGGCGAAGAAGTCCACGGACTTCGTCGGCCGAGGAAGAGGCGACGAGCGCTCCTCGCAGACGTGCGCGCTCCTCTGCGTCCCCCTCCGCCTGCTCGGCATAGGCGGAGAGATGTTTGCGCGCGTGGCGCAGGCCGGCGTTCGCGCCCATGGCCGCGAGCAGGCCATCCAGATGGTCGAGCGCCGCCTCGAGCCGCGCTGTCGCGGAAGGCGCCGCGCGGCGGCGGCCAGTCGCCAGAAAATGGGCGATGTCGCCGACGAGCCAGGGTCGCCCCAACGCCGCGCGGCCGATCATCACCGCATCGGCGCCCGAGGCCGCGAGCATGGAAGCGGCGTCCTGCGGCGAGGCGCAGTCGCCATTGGCGACGACCGGAATTCTCACGGCGGCCTTGACCTCGGCGATCGCTCGCCAATCCGCCCTGCCCTCGTAGAATTGCGCGCGCGTGCGGCCATGCACCGTCACCATGGCGGCGCCCTCGGACTCGACGAGACGCGCGAGCTCGGCGGCGTTGCGGGAGACGTCGTCCCAGCCGAGCCGCATTTTGACGCTGACCGGAACCGAAACCGCTCCAACGGCGGCGCGCACCAGCTCGGCGGCGAGAGCGGGCTCGCGCATCAGCGCGGCGCCGGCGAGTCCGCCGGTCACGCGCCTGCAGGGACAGCCCATATTTATGTCGATCAGCGTGGCTCCTGCGGCTTCGGCCCGGCGCGCCGTCTCGGCGATGCCGGTGAGATCGCGCGCCGCGATCTGGACGATATGGGTATCGAGGCCAGAGCCGTCGAGTCGCTGGCGCGCCTCGACGTCGCCGCGCGCCAGCGCGCTCGCCCCGACCATTTCGCCGACCGCCGCGGACGCGCCAAAACGCAATGCGATCCGCCGCATGGCGAGATCGGTCACGCCGGCCATGGGAGCGAGCAGCGCACGCCCCTCTAGATGAAGCGAACCGATGCGCAAAGGCGTGGCTCCTATGGTCTCGCCTATATTTTCATCAGTTGTCATCGTGCCTACACTATATGCAGCCGACCATACGTACGCAATGAGTACATCCCCGAGATTCGCGAAAATTGACGCGAAGTCGAAAAAGCGAGAGAGGAACCTTCTATGAGCTCTTCCTCGACCATAGCGATCCTCACCGTCGCCGGCGGCCGCGGCGTGCGTGCTGGTGACGGCCTTCCAAAACAATATCGTGCGCTTCTCGGCAAGTCTGTGCTGGCGCGCACAGTCGAGGCGATGCACAGGGCTGCGCCTTCGGCTGCGCTCGTCGTCGCGATCCACGCCGACGACGCCGAACTCTACCGCGCGAGCGTGGCGGAACTCTCGGAAGGCGCGCGGGCGCGGCTGCTGGAGCCCGCGATCGGCGGCGCGACGCGACAACGGAGCGTGCGCAATGGTCTCGAGGCGCTGGCCGCCCTCTCCCCCGCCCCGGAGATCGTGCTGATCCAGGACGCGGCGCGGCCCTTCGCCGACGCCGCTCTGGTCGGCCGGGCGATAGAGGCGGCGCGCGCCCATGGCGCGGCGGTGCCGGGCCTGCCTCTCGCCGACACGGTGAAGCAGATCGACGCGCAGGGCGTGGTGACGGCGACGCCGGACCGCGCCAGCCTGCGCTTCGTGCAGACCCCGCAATCTTTCGCCTTTCCGCTGATTCTCGAGGCGCATCGGCTCGTCGCCGGGCGCGGCGGCGCCGAACTCACTGACGACGGCATGGTCGCCGAGGCCGCCGGCCACAAGGTTCATGTGTTTGCGGGCGACGCGGCCAATTTCAAGCTCACCACGCCGGAGGATTTTTTGCGCGCGCAAGACAGGCTTCTCGGTGATCTCTCGGATATTCGCACCGGCCAGGGCTATGACGTCCACGCCTTCGGCCCCGGGACCGAGGTCTGGCTCGGGGGCGTCCCAGTGCCGCATACTCACGGCCTCGCCGGCCATTCCGACGCCGACGTGCTCGCCCACGCCATCACCGACGCTCTGCTCGGCGCGCTCGCGGACGGCGACATCGGCAAGCATTTCCCGCCCTCGGACCAGCAATGGAAGGGCGCGCCCTCCTCCATCTTCCTGGCCTTCGCGGCCAAGCGCGTGCGCGAGCGCGGCGGCGTCATCGCCCATGTCGACGCCACCATCGTCTGCGAGGCCCCCAAGGTCGGCCCGCATCGCGACGCCATACGCGAGAGCCTCGCGAAGATCATGGAGGTCGATATCGGCCGCGTGGCGGTGAAAGCGACCACCTCCGAGCGCCTGGGGTTCACCGGCCGGCAGGAGGGCATGGCGGCGCTGGCGCTGGCGACGGTGCGGCTGCCGGCTCTCTGAGCCGACGGAACCTCAGGAGCTTTTGATTCGCTCACTCCGAAGCTCCGAACGCGGGGCGACGGCCGCCCCTGTCATGAAAACGTCATTGAAAATAATGGGTTGAATAAATTCATCTTAGCCTTTTCGAAAGACGCTCCGCCCATGATGCCGCCAACTTCCCTCATGCGGCGTTCAGCGAAATGAAATCGAGCATCGCGCGTAAACTCGGGGCCGTCATAGCGCTGCTGGGCGCTCTGGCGCTCGGCCTATCCGTCTTCGCCTTCTGGCAATCGCGTCTCTACGCGCGCCGAGCGGATGATCTCGAGGCGAGTTACGCCTTCGCTCTGCAGGCCCGCGGGCTCGCCCAATCCGTCCAGCATTCGGCGATCGTGGCCAATTCCGTTTTCGCATCCGACACCAAGGCGGAGATCGAGGGAAAGCTCGGGACGCTGCGGCGACGGCTCGACGATCTGCGCGCGACGAGCGAGGCGCTCCTCGCGCAGGCGGGCGACCGAATTCCGGTCGAGCGAAAGACGCGCATTGCGCTCGCCCTACAAGAGTTCGTCTCCTATCAGAACGACACTGTCGAGCTCGGTCTCTCGATCTCCCCCAAGGCGGCCCTTTTACAGGCCAATGACGAGGCGACGGTCGCCAACCGCGAAAAAATGGTCGCGGAAATGGAGGCCTTCGTGCGCACGACGCTCGATGGGCTTTCGGCCGAAAGACGCGCGCACGAGGCCAGACGCGGCAGAGACGAGATGCTGACGCTCGCCATCCCGGCCGTCGTGACGATGCTCGCCCTCATCGCCGCCGTTTGGATCGTCGCGACGCAGATCCGCCGTCCGCTCGCGACGATCGCGAGCGCGATGAAGCGCGCGGCGCGAGAAGATTTCGACGAAAACGTCCCCTATATGGATCGGCGAGACGAAATCGGCGACATGGCGCGGGCTTTGCGCGCCTTCGAGGCGGCGGCCAGAGAGAAGCGCCGGCTCGAACAGGAGACCGATGCTCAACGACATGCGGCGGCCGGGCTGCGCGAGGCGGCCGAGGCGGAGCGTCGCCGTGCGGCCGAGAAGCAAACGGCGGTGGTCGCCGCTCTCGCGCATGGGCTCGAAAACCTCTCTCGCGGCGAGCTCACCTATCGGATCGAAGCCCCCTTCGCGCCCGAATACGAGGCGTTGCGCGATGATTTCAACCTGGCCGTCGAAAAGCTCCGACGCGCCATAGCGGCGGTCGCGACGAATTCGCGATCTGTTCTCGACGGGACCGCTGAGGCGGCCGAAGTCGCCGGTCGGCTCGCCGATCGCAGCGAGCGGCAGGCCGTCGATCTCGAAAAGGCGGCGGCCGATCTGGATCATTCGACCGGCGCGATCGGCCGCACCGCGGAGACGACGGCCGAGGTTCGCGGCCTCGTGCTGCGCGCGAGCGGCAGCGCGAGGCGCGGCGGCGACGTGCTTCGGGAGTCGATCGACGCGATGAGCGCGATCGAGACCTCCTCCGGACAGATCGGGCAATTTGTCGACATCATCGACGAGATCGCCTTCCAGACCAATCTGCTCGCGCTCAACGCCGGCGTCGAGGCGGCGCGCAGCGGCGACGCCGGCCGCGGCTTTGCGGTGGTCGCCTCGGAAGTGCGCGCCCTCGCCCAGCGCTCGCTGCAGGCGGCGAAGGAAATCGGCCAGTTGGTCTCGACCGCTCAGTCGCAGGTCAAAAGAGGCGTCGGCCTCGTGAGAGAGACCAGCCGCGCATTGGCGGAAGTCGTCGAACTGACGGCGGCGACCGACGCTCTGGTGGCGGAGGTCGCCGAAGCGGCGAAGGATCAGTCGGCGAGCCTCGGTCGGGTCTGTCTGACGATCGGCGAAATAGACCGGGCGACGCGCGAGAACGCCACGATCGCGACGCGCTCGTCCGGAGCCAGCGCCGATCTCGCGGCGCGAACGCGCGAACTCATCAGACAGGTCGGCCGATTGCGGGTCACCGAGGCCCGCGACGCGCGGGCGGCCTGAAAGCGACGCTTTGAAGGGGCTGCGCGCGGGACTATGCTCGCCGCCCGCTGCTTTCGAGTTCGACGGCCATGCCCTCCCCCGATCTCCCCCGCCTCGCCATACGCCTGCTCGACCTCTGCCGCGCGCAGAATCTCCGTCTCGCGACGGCGGAATCCTGCACCGGCGGGCTCGTCGCCGGGGCCATCACCGAGATCGCCGGCTCCTCGGACGCTTTCGACCGCGGCTTCGTCACCTATTCCAACGCCGCCAAGGAGGAGATGCTCGGCGTCCCCCGCGACATCATCGAGCGCTATGGCGCGGTCAGCGCCGAGACGGCGCGGGCCATGGCCAATGGCGCGGTCGAGCGCTCCTTCGCCGATATCGCCGTCTCGATCACCGGAATTGCCGGCCCCGGCGGCGGCAGTGTGGAAAAGCCCGTCGGGCTCGTGCATTTTGCCTGCCTGCGCAAGGGCTTCGGCGTCGAGCATGTGGAGCGCCGCTTCGGTCCCGAGACGCGCGAGGCGATCCGGGAGGCGTCGGTCCGCCAAGCTCTGGAACTCATGACAGAGGCCGCTCAGCGGCGGCCATAGACCTCGCCGGCGCGCTTGACGAAGGCGTCGGCGTATTTGTGGAAGGCGGAATCGAACATCGCCCCCATGACGAGCCCGAGCGTGCGGCTCCTGAACTCGTAATTGATGTAGAAGTCGACGACCGAACGCGCCGCGCCGTCCGGCGCCGACGGCTCGTCGGTGAAGGTCCAGCGGTTCTCGAGCTTCTTGAACGGCCCGTCGACATATTCGACGAGGATCTCGCGCTTGTTGGGATCGCAGGTGACGCGGCTGGCGAAGCGCTCGCAGATCGCCTTGAAGCCCACCTGCATCTCCGCGAGTATGACCTCCACGCCGTCCTCCGTCGTGCTGCGGCGACGCACGCGCAGCGCCTCGCAGAGGGGCACGAATTTCGGATAGGATTCGACATCCCTGACCAGGGCGAACATGTCGTCGGCGCGGAAGTTCACGCGGCGGCGATTGCGGAAGCTCTTCATGGGCGAAGCTATTAGCACTATTGCGGAAGTCCGGAAAACCGCCATTTCGCCCGCAGGACGGGCGCGCCTTCCGCCCCCTGTGTCGCTCCCCGGCTCCCGCGAGCCGGCGATGAACAAAGCCGCCGCGCTCGAGGAGATTATCGAGACGCGCCGAGCCGTTTTTCCCGCAGCCTCTCGAAATCCGCGCCCGCATGGTGCGAGGAGCGCGTGAGCGGCGAAGAGGAGACCATCGAGAATCCCTTGGCGTAGGCGATCGTCGAAAAAGCCGCGAACTCCTGCGGCGTCAGGAAACGCGCGACCTCGTGATGCTTGCGGGTCGGCTGCAGATATTGGCCGATGGTGAGGAAATCCACCTCCGCGACGCGCAGATCATCCATCACCTGGAGAATTTCGTTCCTCCCCTCGCCGAGCCCGACCATCAGGCCGGATTTGGAGAAGATCGTGGAATCGAGCTCCTTGACCCGCTGCAGCAGGCGCAGCGAGTGGAAATAGCGGGCGCCCGGCCGCACCGTCACATAGAGCGAGGGAACGGTCTCGAGATTATGGTTGAACACATCCGGGCGCGCGGCGACGACTTTTTCCAGCGCGCCGTCCTTGCGCAGAAAGTCCGGCGTCAGCACCTCGATCGTCGTCGTCGGACAGGCGGCGCGTATGGCCCGGATCGTCTGCGCTATATGCCCGGCCCCGCCATCGTCGAGATCGTCGCGGTCGACGGACGTGACGACGACATGGGAGAGGCCGAGCTTGGCCGTCGCCTCCGCGACCCTCTCCGGTTCAGAGGGATCGAGCGCCGCCGGCAGGCCGGTCGCCACATTGCAAAAGGCGCAGGCGCGCGTGCAGACCGCGCCCATGACGAGAAAGGTTGCGTGCTTTTTCTCCCAGCACTCGCCGATATTGGGACAGGAGGCCTCCTGGCAGACGGTCGAGAGGCCGCCGCCGCGCAGGATCGCACTGGTCTCGCGCCAGGCCGCCGAGCCCGGCGCCTTGACGCGGATCCAGTCCGGCTTGCGCGCGACGGGCGTGTCCGGCCGATGCGCCTTTTCGGGATGGCGCGGAGCGGCCGCGTCGCGCTTGCGCGGGTCGTCATTGAGGAGATCGAGCAGGACAGTCATAGCGATTGCCTAACGCCTCGGTCTTTCGCCCGGTGGGAAGGGCGCGCGAGGCTGCGGTTCGAAACCCCTACGACGGACGACCTTGCCGTCGACTCGGGCCGCCCACAGGGCGACGATGATTATGGACCCGAGCAGGCCGGCGAGGAAATGGCCGATCGAGCCTTCGACCGCGAGCCCGCAGAGATCGGCGAATTGCGCGCCGAGCCACGCCCCGGCGACGCCGATCGCCATATCGGCGAAGAGAGTGTCGGACGCCCATAGGAACGCCCCGACGAGCCAGCCGGCGAGAGCGCCGATGACGATGAGAGGCAGGAAGCCTGCGTCCGGCCTTCCGAGAAAAGCGATTACCCCGTCCACTCCCGCCTCCTCGATCGAAGCGAGCGCCGCCCGTCGCGGCGAATGGCTTCTAAGATAGGCGCGTCGCCCGCGCGCCAGAAGAGGCGCAGCGTCGCAGGGCGCGAAAAGGCATGTTGAAGCATCATCTCAGGTGAAGAGAGTTATTACGTATTTTCAATAACTCAGCATCATTACCTAATGTAACGAGCAAAGCTCGTGTCTCCCGAGCGGGACGTCAGACATGCT
>Ga0265328_10001353_pt1 | contig 11313 bp, 10 predicted proteins | sample 41624metaG_FD_202086 | JGI IMG/M metagenome (GOLD analysis project Ga0265328, IMG submission 202086) | Rhizosphere microbial communities from Carex aquatilis grown in University of Washington, Seatle, WA, United States - 4-16-24 metaG | ecosystem: Host-associated > Plants > Roots > Rhizosphere...
CGCGCGCGTGGTCGTCACCGCCGCCCGGATCGCGCATGTAGCCCCGCGGGACCTGGTGCATCCCACGCGGCAGCAGGATGCGCGTGGCGTACGACGACAGCGGCTCGAGCCCGGTCCCGGTGAACGAGTCCGCGGTCAAGGGGCCGTAAGCCGTCGTCGGAAACCACTTGTCCATGTTGACGCCGTTGGAGTTGAAGAAGACCACCAGGCGCTTCGGCGTCGCGGCCGCCTGTGCGACCGCCTTGCGCGGCGCGAAGGTCTCGAGGAACGGCAGGCCCACGGTCACGCCGCCGAGACCCCGCAGGAATTGCCGGCGCTTCATCGTCGTCGTCGCCCTGGTCTTCATCTCAGTTGCCTCCGGGGGCGCGGTAGAGAAAGGCGCGGGTGCGGGTCAGGTCCACCATCAGATCGGTGACCTTGTAGTCGTCGCTGGCCAGGTTGCCGCCGACGACGGCGATCGCGCAGGTGTCACCGGCGCTCTCGGGGCGCCCGAACGCGTAGCGAACCCAGGTCTTGGCGTAGCACGCCGCCGCCTCGGGCGACGCGGCGATCAGCGCCGACTCCTCGATGGCGTTGCTGAAGGCGCCGCGACCGGCCGCGGCCTCGGTGGTCCCGGCCAGGGTGCCGGTCGCGTCGATCGGGAACCCGTTCTCGGTCGTTCGGTAGCCGCCGACAGCGTCGTAGTTCTCGAACCCGAAACCGACGGGATTGATGATGGCATGGTGGCAACCGCTGCACGCGTCGGGCGCCGTGTGCATGTCGACCTCTTGCCGCGTGGTCTGCGTCGCGCCGAGCGGCGGAAGCTGGGGAACGTTCGGCGGCGGATCGGGGATGGTCCCGCACAGCACCCGTCGTTGCACGAAGACCCCACGATGGATGGGCGAGCTGCGGTTGCTGTAGGCATTGGAGGCGAGGAACCCGAGCTGCGTCAGCAGCCCCGCCCGCTGGCTGGGATCGAGGTCGATCCGTTGCAGCGTCGCGCCGAAGCTGCCGGTGAGGCCGTAGATCGGCGCGGTGGTCTGGTTCACGTAGGTGAACGGGGCCGTCATCAGCGAAGGGAATCCCTTCCCCAGCGAGAACACCACGTCGTCGACGAACTTCTCGGTCTCGCCGGCCAGGGTCGGCGCCAGGTCGGGCGTCACGGTCGGATACGCCGTGGGGTCCTTGGTCAGCTTGTTCGCGTAGATGTCCATGTTCAGCCACTGGTGGTGAAAGTCGCGGACGGTCTCGTGTGCGGGCGTCGTCGCGACGAGGCGCCGCGCCTCGGCCGCCACGTCGTCGGCGCTGGCCAGTTGCCCGGCGTCTGCCTTCGCTGACAGCATGTCGTCGGGGGGGCCGTTCTGAATGAAGTAAGACAGCCGGCTCGCCCGTTCGTACGCGTCGAGCACGACGAGACCGCCCGTTTGTTGCGTCCCGAGCTCGGTGCGGTACAGGAACTTTGGCGACTGCAGGAACGCCTCGAGCGTGATCTGTACGCCCTTTTGAAATGCGCTGCCCGCGCCGTCGACGAGGGCCGCGCCCTGACTGAACAGGGTCATCATCGCGGTCTTCTCGGCGTCGGTCAGGGGACGGCGATACAGCCGTCGCCCGAAGGACGCGACGTACGCCGTGGCGCACGCATTGCCGGTGGACGCATCGCAACCCACCACCTTCTGCAGCGCCGCCGGCGACGCGACCACCTGGGCGGCGATCGCTTCGGCGGCCGCGCGATAGGCCTTGCCGAGCGCGTCGCCCACCTCGAGATCCATGCCGCGATCGAACCCCGCCTGGTTCTGATCGGCCGGGAAATCCGCGGACGGCTTCAGGTCGAGGCCTGTCAGCGTGCTGACCGTGTTGTCGTATTGCGCGTGCGTCAACCGAAACAGGCGCGTCGTCGCGGGCAAATCACCAGGGACACAGCTCGACGTGGCCGGGCCGGTGCCGCCGCCGCCGAGGCCGCCGGGTGTGCCTCCCGCGCTGCCACTGCCGGGCTGGTCGATGATGCCGGGATCGACGGGACCGGCGCCGCCGCTGCCGCTGCCGCTGTTTTTGGGGGGACCGCCGCCACCGCCCGAGCCCACACCGCCGCTGGAGGTGACGGCGCCCGTGCATCCCAGGGCGAGGGTGAAGCAGAGGCCAACCCCTCGCGCGGCAAGAATCGTCGCAGTCCTCTTCATCGGCGCGGACCTCCTGCCGTCACGGGAATGGTGTCGCTTTTCAGTGTACAGGCTCCAGGGTCAGGCCCAAAGGACCAGGCCCCCGTTTTCTCGGAGGCCAGATCGACTCGTCTGACCGGCCGGGAAACTTGATTCGACCCGGCGGGCTGCTCCTCGGAAGACCGCAGCCCGTCGCGCTACGGATCGTCCAGAACCATGAACGCGAACAAGGAATACCCGCCTTGATTGCCCCGTTGCGTGCCGTTCATTCGCACGTACCGCGCGGTGGTCTTGGCGAAGGTCACGTCGGTGACGGAGTAGGACGCGCCGGTGGTCGTGGCGTACACGTCGGTCCAGGTGGTCGCGTCGCCCGAGACCTGGAGCTTGAACGACTTGCCATAGTTCGAGTACCACTTGAGGATCACGCGATCGACCTCCTTCGCGGCCCCGAGGTCGACCATGAGCGTTTGCGGGTCGCTGGCCGCGCTCTCCCAGCGGAAGTTCGTGTAGTTCTGATAGGTGGTGGCGGTGGTGACGTTCGCGGCCACGTTCGCGCCGTTCGTCGAAGAGGCCGTGGCCGGCTTGCCGAGCGCCAGGTCGCGCGTGCGATCGAAGGCCCGCCAGGCTCCGGACGCGACGTTCAAGTCCCAGTCCTGGTAGTAGTCCATCGTCGGTGCACCGGTGGCGCCGAAGGTCATGGGCAACCACAGGTAGTCGCCCTGGAAGCCGCCTGTCGGAATCCACCGGTCGGCGTCCATCATGTAGACCGTCCCCTGCGTCCCGGTGAACGGGTAGACGAAATCACACTGGGTTGCGTAGGTCGTCGCCGAGCCGGGCGTGACGAGCAAGGTCGCCGCCGACCACGGTCCGGCCAGGGCCGTCGCCGTGTAATACCGGGTGGGCGACGGTTGAATGCCATTCGTCTCCGACACACCGTAGTAGTAGGTGCCGTTGCGCTTGAAGATGTGGGGCGCTTCGCGGCTGGGGACGTTGAACAGGTACATGCGCGTGTCCAGCGTCAAGTAGTCGGCCGACATTCTATAGATGCCGTGTTGCCGGTTGGGGCCGACCTGATCCCAGACGTAGGCCAGATACGCCTGCCCGTCGTCGTCCTTGAACATCGACATGTCTCCGATTTTTGCGCCGTCGACCAGGGTCTGGCTCACGAACGTGTAGGGCCCCTCCGGAGCCGTCGCGGTCGCGATGCCCAGAAAGGCCGCGTCGCCGTTGTATTTCAGGAACATGACGTACTTCTTCGTGGTGTCGTTGTAGAGCACGTCCATTCTGTTGGCGCTCTGGGCCAGGTGAACGGCGACGCCCTTGTAGGTCCAGTGGACCAGGTCGGTCGATGCGTAGCATGTCTGATCGATGGCACCCGGCTGGCTGCCGAACCAGTAGTAGCTCCCGTTGAACTGACGGAGGGCCCCGCTGCGAACCTGAATCAGCGCTCCCGTGTCGTCGTACCAGAAGAAGTCGTTGTGAATGGTCACCCAACCTGCCGCCGGCACCGATCCGCCGCCGCCTCCGTTGCCGCCGGTGCTGGTCGCGCCCGCGACACCGCCGAGTCCGCTGGCGCCAGCCGCCGCGCCCGCGCCGCCGCCGGCCGTCGCGCCCGCGCCGCCTCCGCGACCTCCGGGGCTTTGCCCGCCGCCGCTGCTCGCCCCGCCCGCGCCCCCGGAGGCATGGCTTCCCCCCGCGGCACCGCCACCGGTGCCGGCGTTGCCGCCCGTGCCGGTGGAACCTCCCGTGTTGGCGGCGCCCCCGGTGCTCGTGTTTCCCCCCGTGCTGGAACCACCGGAGCTGGTGTTTCCCCCCGTGCCGCTCGAGCCGCCTGTGGGCGCTCCGCCCGTCGAGGTGGCGCTTCCGCCCGTGCCGTTGCCCCCCGAGCTGGTCGTCCCGCCGGTGCTCGTGCCGCCCGTCGCTTCGGCTCCTCCGGAAGCGGTGCCGCCGGTCGACGATCCGCCACAGCCGATTGCCGCATGAAGTAGCCGTCCTTTCTCTGGCCGCGGGCTTCGAGGCTGAGGGGTTAGTGTCGACGACGGACCGGTTTCGTCGGAGTTTTCATCCTCGGCGTCGGTGCCGGTGTGATAACGTCCCCTCGGTTCTCGGCGGGAGGAGTCTTACGAGGGAGGCGACGGGGCGGCATGATTTTCGTGTTGTTGGGCTCGGGATGGGCGAAGCGAGGCGGTGCGGTGGTCGTGTGCGGTCTCGTGGCGGGGCTCGCTGGGTGCCGTTACGATTACGGCTCGCTAGGTGGCTACCAGAGTGACGCGTCCATCGCGGTGGCGATCGGTACGGGAGGAACGGGGCTCAGCCCGGCCCCCGGGGGCGGGGGTATCGGCGGCGGAAACGGCGGGACCCGCGGAAATGGCGGGAGTTTTCCCGCGCCATCGCCCGGCAGCGGAGGCGCCGGCACGGGGACCGGGGGTGTCGCCGCGACTGGAGAGACCGGCGGTGGTGTCGCGGGCGCCGGAACCGCCGGTGTCCCCGGCGGCAGCGGCGCGGGCGGAGAAGGGGACGACACGGGGCGCGGCGATGGCACGGGCGGTGTCGGCAGCGGCGGCGCCGCGACGGGAGATGTCGGGGGCGGCGGCGTGGCAACGGGCGGTGCCGGCGCGGCGGTCGTCGGTGGTGCGGGTGGCGGCGGCGCTGGCGGCCAGAGTGGCGGCGGCAGCGTGGGTGGAAGAGGCGGGGCAGGAACAGGCGCACAACCTCTGGTGCTGAGCATCGACTTCGTCGGCGGGCGGTGGTCACCGTCGGGAACGATGACGCTGGTCCCCGCCACCGCCATGACCGCGGCGGAGGTCGCGGGCGTGAAGCCGGCGGCGCGATGGAACAGCGCCCCCGGATCGTCAGGCGCCCTCGCGGCGCTCGCGCTCTCGAGCGGAGCGTTGACGGCGGCAAGCGTGACCTGGAGCGTGCCCGCGCTGACGTCGGGCCCGGGCGAGTGGACCAAGGGCTTCACGGACGCGCCTGGCGACGTCCGCATGTTGAACGGCTACCTCGACCCGCTCGCCACGACGAGCCCAGCGACGGTGGTCGTCTCGGGCTTGCCCGCGGCGGTCACCGCGTCTGGTTACGACGTCTACGTCTACCTGACCGGCGAGGTCCGCTCCGCGACCACCCGGACCGCGAAGTATTCGATCGGAGCCACGTCATACACCGCCACCGAGGCCGGACCGACCGCTACCACTTTTGGCGGGTTCAGCCTGGTGGGCGCGAGCGGGGCAGGCAACTACGTCGTATTCAAGAACCTGACCGGCGCCTCGTTCACCTTGACCGCGACGCCAGGCACGGGCCAGACCCCGCGTGCCCCGGTGAACGGCCTGCAGATCGTGTCGCCCTCGGGTTCCTGAGCCGATCCGCGGCACGGGGCGGACCCGCCGCGACCGCGTATGCTTCGCCGCATGGCGATCGGCGAGGCCGCCCCCGACAAGGACAAGACCGACTCCGACGACGGCGCGACGGCTGGCCCCCCGCGCGGCAGCGGTGGCGGCGGCTGGCGTCGCCCGGCGCACCCGGCGCGCCCACCTTGGCGTGATTTCCTTCGCGTGCACAAGGTGTTCAGCGCGAGCGTGCTCGACGGGTTGACGTTCATTCACCGCGAGTACGGCGCATTCGTGCGCACGCGCTTGCCGCTGCAGCTCTACTTCGTCGCGGATCCTGCGTGCATCGAGGAGATCCTGGTCAAGAAGGCCGAGTGTTTCCGCAAGGACCGCACCAGCCGGCTGCTCTCGCGCGTGGTCGGAAATGGTCTTCTGGTCAACGAGGGCGAGTCGTGGCGCCGCCAGCGTCGCCTGCTGCAGCCCGCGTTCCACCATCGCCAGTTGCAGGCGTACGCGGGCGTCATGGTCGGCGCCATCGAACGGGCCTGCGCGACGTGGCAGCCCGGCCAGGTTCGCAACGTGCACGAGGACATGATGGGCGTGACGATGAACATCGTGGCAGAGGCGCTGTTCGGGGCGGACATGTCCGCCGACGCGGGGCACATCGGGCAGATCATCTCGGAGCTGATGGAAGAGTTCGGGCGCATCCTGGGCCTGGCTGCCCGCTTTCAACCGCCGGCGTGGGTGCCGACCGTGGCGAACCGGCGACTGCGGGCGTCCGCGCGCAAGGTCGATGCGGTGATCCTCGGCATCATCGATGCGCGGCGCCGGCGGCAGGGCGGCGACCAACAGGACGACCTGTTGTCGTTGCTCATTCGCGCGCAGGACGAGGACGGCGGTCGGATGACGGACGCGCAGGTGCGCGACGAGGCCGTGACCTTGTTCCTGGCCGGACATGAGACCACTGCCCTGGCCCTGACGTACGCGCTCTATCTGCTCGCGACGCATCCGGCGTCCCAGGCGCGTCTCGCCGACGAGCTCGACAGGGTCCTCGGCGGACGCGCGCCTGGGCTCGCCGACCTCGAGAGCCTCGAGTACACGGACGCCGTCGTTCAGGAATCGATGCGCCTCTACCCACCCGCTTGGGGAATGGCGCGGCAGGCCCTGACCGACGTCGAGATCGGGGGCTTCCGCTTTCGCAAGGGCGCGGAGTTCGTGATGTCGCCGTGGGTCTTGCACCACGATCCGAAGAGCTTCGACGCGCCCGAGGCCTTCCGGCCCGAGCGCTGGGAGAACGATCTCGCGCATCGATTGCCGCGGTTCGCGTACTTTCCTTTTGGCGGCGGCCCGCGCGTCTGCATCGGCAACCGCTTCGCGATGATGGAGGCAAAGCTGGTCCTCGCCGTCGCAATCCAGCGATTTCGTTTCGACACGACACCGGAGACCGAGCTGACCCTGTTCCCGAGCGTGACCCTTCGCCCGCGCCACGGCGTTCGCCTGCGCCTCGCCGCGCGGTAGCGAGGCGAGCGAGCGCGGGTTGTCCCGCCTGGGCGTCCTACCAGAGTCGTTGAATGGGGTAGGCCTCCAGCTCCGCGTCGTTCGACACGATGCCCAGCTTGTCGGTCATCGCCTGAGCGACGAGCAGCCGATCGAAGGGATCGCGATGGTGAAAAGCAAGGTGCGTCACGGCCACCGCGTGCTCGCGGCGAAAATCCAGCAGGGAAAAGCCATTGTTGACCGCCCCCTCCTCGATCAAGGTGTCGAGCGAGACCGCCAGCGCCAGCTTTCCGAGCGAGAGCTTGATGGCCATTTCCCACACGCTGGCCACGCTGAGGAAGCGATCGTTGGCCGTGTCCTCGATCCGACGGCGGGCGCGTGGCGGGAGCCGGGGATCGCCGGCGGCGAACCAAAGAAATGCGTGCGTGTCGAGGAGCAGCCGCACGGTCAGCGGTAAGGCTCGAAGTCGTCCAGCGGGGCGTCGAAGTCGTCTCGCAGCACGATCTTCCCCGCCAGGAGACCGAAGCGTGGCTTGACCTTCGCGCTGTCGATGGCGGTCAACCGGACCGCGGGGATCCCGCGCCGCGCGACGATCACCTCGTCGCCCCGCAAGGCGGCGTCGATGAGCTCCGGCAGGCGGGCCTTGGCGTCCGCGACGTTGATGGGCTTCATCTCATCCAATCGTGACATGACCATCACAGATGGTCAACAAGCGCCGACGGGCCGGCGTCGGTGACGCGAGTCACCGTCCCGCTGGCTTCGCCGTGGCCGTGCTTTTCCCCCGAGCGCTACGCGAAAGACCGGCTAATATCTCCGCCGGAAGGAGCCCCCCCATTCGCGCGCAGCTCATCTTCGCTCTCGTCGGGGTTTCATCGGGCGCGGCAGCGCTCGTGGGTTGCGGCGGCGGCGACGCTGGTCCCGGCTACGCCGACGCGGCCGTCTTGCCCGAGGGCGGCCGCGGCGGCAGCGCCGCGGGAGCCGCGGGCGGCCGCGGGGGCGTGTTCACACCCATCGTGCACGAGCCGATGCCGCAGGTCCTCGACTCCGGCGGTCCCGTGCTCGCGGCGCCGAAGGTGCAGCCCATCATGTACGCGAGCGACACCGGCGCGAACGACATCGCCAGCTTCTTCCAGGAGCTGACCCAGACGACGTTCTGGAGCGAGACGACGTCGGAGTATGGCGTCGGCCCGCTCACCGTGCTGCCCGCGGTGACCTTGCCCGGGGTCGCCCCGAAGATGGTGTCGGACGCCGATCTGCAAGCGATGGTCGTCGCCAACACCTCGGGCGCGAGCCCCGCCTGGGGAGCGTCCGACGGGAGCACGATCTACACGTTCGTGCTTCCGGCCGGCACCGTTCAGAGCGACGGCAACGGCGCCTGCTGCACCGACTACGGCGGCTATCACTCCGAGACCACCATGAGCGCGGTCCCGCTGCCTTATGTCGTGGCCTGCGCCTGCTCCGGCTTCGGCGGCGCGAGCAACGCCATCAACGACCGGACCATCGCCATCGGTCACGAGCTGGTGGAGTCCGCCACCGACCCCTTTCCGAACAGCAACCCCGCGTACCTGTTCGTCGACGACGATCACGTGGTCTGGAAGGCCATCACCGGCGGCGAGCTGGCGGACATGTGCGTGCTCAACGAGGACGCGTTCTTCATTCCGCCCGGATCGAAGTACATGATCCAGCGCACGTGGTCGAACGCCGCCGCGCTCGCCTCCCAGGAGCCTTGCGTGCCTGCGCGAACGACCGCGCCGTACTTCAACACGTTCCCCGCGCTCGGCACCATCGTGTACAACCCGGGCGGTGGCCACGCGTTCACCACCAAGGGGATCAACATTCCCCTCGGTGGCAGCCGGACCATCCCCCTCAATCTCTTCAGCGGGGCTCCGACGGGCGGCACCTGGACCGTGCGGGTCTACGACAGCGCGTACTTGAAGACCGGCACCCCGAACCTGCTCCTGTCACTGGACAAGTTCACCGGCCAGAACGGCGACACCATCAACCTCACGATCTCGCCGCGAAGCTCGGACCCGCGCCTCGACGCCGAGGCGTTCGTCCTCTTCTCCGAGTTCGGCCAGCCCGGCACGCCCACGTTCCAGAGCAGCACGATGATCGGCCTCGTCACGAACTGACGCGGCTTCGCCGCCCCAGCGGCTATGCTCGGGCCGTGCTGTCCGACATCCTCGCGTTCACGTTCTCGACGCTGACGACGCTGTTGCTGGTGGTCGACGCGCCGGCGGCGGTGCCGCTGTTCCTGTCGATGTCCGGGAACGACTCGCTCGAGCACAAGCGGCGCACGGCCTTCCGCGCCGCGCTGGCGGCCGGTGTGGTGCTGGCCTCGTTCGGCGCGCTCGGCGGGATCATTTTCCGCGTGCTCGGCATCTCGCTCGGCGCGTTCCGCATCGCGGGCGGGGTGCTGCTGTTTCTCCTCGCGGTGGACATGCTGCGCGCCCAGCGCTCGCGCCAGCGCACCTCGCCCGAGGAGGAGGCGGAGGGCGTGGACCGGCCCGACGTCTCGATCTTCCCGCTGGCGATCCCCATGCTGGCGGGCCCGGGCGCGACCTCGACGGTGATGGTGCTGGTGTCGCGCGCCGAGCGGGTCTGGCAATACGTGGTGGTGTTCGCCGCCATCGCGCTGACGGCGCTCACGTCGTACGTGTTCCTCCGCAGCGCTGTGTTGGTCGAACGGCGCCTCGGCCGCACCGGAATGAACGTGCTCCAGCGCGTGATGGGGCTGATCCTGGCCGCCACGGCCGTGCAATTCGTCGTCGAGGGCGTGTCCAACGTGCTGCCGACCGTGCTTCGGGAGCTGCCCAAGCGGGGCTGAGCAAGGGCTGAGCGTGAGGCTTTGACGCCGCCGGTGGCGGTCACTATCGTCGCTTCATGTCGAACCCCGTGCCGTACGAGCTTTACTACTGGCCCGGTATCCAGGGTCGCGGCGAGCTGATCCGCCTGGCCTTCGAGGAGGCGGGCACGCCGTACGTCGACGTCGCGCGCCAGCCCGAAGCGCTGGGAGGTGGGGTCAAGGCGCTGATGCGCTTCATCAAGGGCGACGGGGCGGGCACGCTGCCGTTCGCGCCGCCGTTCCTGAAGGTCGGCGAGCTGGTGATCGCGCAGACCGCCAACATCCTCGCGTTCCTGGCGCCGCGCCTGGGCCTCGTGCCGGCCGACGAGCCGAGCCGCCTGCGCGCGAACCAGCTCATGCTGACCATCATGGATCTCCTCGTGGAGGTTCACGACGTGCACCATCCCATCGCGTCGAGCCTCTATTACGAGGATCAAAAGCAGGAGGCGCTCCGCAGGGCGCCGCTGTTTCTGGGCGAGCGCGTCCCGAAGTTCCTGGGGTACCTCGAAAGACTCTTGGCCCGCGACGGACACCTTGTCTCCGACGCCGTCTCGTACGTCGACCTGGCGGCTTTCCAGGTCGTGGCGGGCCTGCGCTACGCGTTTCCGAAGGCGATGGCCGGCCTTGAGCCGCGCATTCCCCTCGTCAGCGCCCTGCACGCCCGCGTCGCGAGCCGCCCCAACGTGGCCGCCTACGTCGCCTCAGCGCGCCGCCTTCCCTTCAACGAGCACGGCCTCTTTCGCTCTTATCCAGAGCTCGACGTCGCGCCAGGATGACGACCCCGGGAAGACGGAGCGTGCGCCTGCCTGGCCCATCGCTCGCGGAGCTGCGGCAAACCTACGTCGAGGGCGGCCGCCCCCTCCCCGCCGACCTCGAGGCGATTCTGCGCGCCGACGGGCGTCCGGGCGCGCGCGCGATCGTGGAAGCGGTCGCGCGCCGCAGGCGCGCCAACCGCGCCGAGGGGCAACGCCTGCGCACCATGCTGCGCTTCGAGACCGCGCTGTGGGCCGGTGGGACCGTGTTCATCGCGGGGGTCGACGAGGCGGGGATGAGCCCGCTCGCGGGACCGGTGGCCGCGGCGGCGGTGATCTTTCCGCGGGGCGCGCGCCTCCCCGGCGTGGACGACTCGAAGAAGCTGGATCCGCGCGAGCGCGAGCGCCTGGCGCCGATCATTCGCGAGGCCGCCGTCGCGTGCTCCGTCGCCTTCGCCGAGGTGGAGGAGATCGATCGCCTCAACATATTCTGGGCGGGGTTGCTCGCCATGCGGCGGGCCGTGGCTGGCCTGGCGACGATCCCCGAGCACGTCCTCGTCGACGGCCGGCGCCTTCGCGGCCTGGCCATCCCGCAGCAGCCGATCGTCAAAGGCGACGCGAAGAGCCTGTCCATCGCCGCCGCCTCCATCCTGGCCAAGACGGCGCGCGACGCGCGCATGACGGAGCTCGACGGAACCTATCCCGGGTACGGCTTCGCTCAGCACAAGGGATACCCGGTGCGCGCGCACGTCGAGGTG
>Ga0265328_10001355_pt1 | contig 11307 bp, 9 predicted proteins | sample 41624metaG_FD_202086 | JGI IMG/M metagenome (GOLD analysis project Ga0265328, IMG submission 202086) | Rhizosphere microbial communities from Carex aquatilis grown in University of Washington, Seatle, WA, United States - 4-16-24 metaG | ecosystem: Host-associated > Plants > Roots > Rhizosphere >...
GATCCGTCTGGGCGCGACCGTCCAGGTGCGGGATGCCGAGGGTAAGGCCCGCGAGCTGCAAATCGTCGGGGTCGACGAGGCTGACGCTGCCCAGGGTCGGGTGGCGTTCACGTCGCCGTTGGCCCGTGCCCTCTTGGGCCGCCGCGTGGCCGACGTCGTCAGCGTCAGAAGACCGGGAGGGGAAGACGAGCTGACCATCGCGGCGATCGCCTACGAAGACGCCGCGCGCTGACCAGCCTCGTTTCCGGGGAGAGCAAGGGTCAGGAGGGTGGTGAAGAGGACCCGCGGCTCACCCGGCGGCGCGAAATCCCCGCCGAAACAGCGCGTCCGCCGGGGCCCGCACGATGAACGATGTCTCTCAGCGCTTGGCTGCGGTGGCCATGCGCTCGAGCGGCGCGAGCATGCCTTGGTCCCCGTCCTCGTCCGACAGCATCGACTCGGGCAACAGGAAGCGAAACGCCGTGCCCTTGCCGGGAGCCGTCTGGATCTCGATGTGCCCGCCCAGATCGACCACGACGTCGCGGATCGCACGCAACCCCACGCCGCGCCCAGAGGTCATCGTGACGTCCGAGCGGGTAGAGATTCCGCCGGTGAGGAGCGCCGCCTCCAGCTCGGTGCGCGTCCCATGGGGAAGTCCGCGCTCCCGCGCGCGGGCCGCGACCGTCTCCCAATCTATCCCGCGTCCGTCGTCGGCGATCATCACGACCACCCCCGCGCGGTCGCGCTTCACGGAGAGCTCCACGCGCGCGCGCGCCGACTTGCCGGCCGCCGCCCGTTCATCCGCCGTCTCGACGCCGTGATCGACCGTGTTCCGAACCACGTGCGCGAAAGCCGACCAGAAGGAGACCCACTGGCCGGGCGGGAGCCGCAGGTCGGTCGGTTCTCGGATCACGTCGACCGGAGCCTTGCCGAGCCGCTCGGCCAGGCCGCAAACTTGCTTATCCAGCAGGATCAGCCGCTGCGCGACTGGCTCGAATGGCCAGGTGAGCATCCTCTCGATGAGCCTCGCCGGCGCGTGCGCGCGCAGCTCGGCCACGAACGCAGCGTATTCGCCACGATCGATCTCCACCATCGTGCCGCTGGTTCCTCCGTCGCCGAGCTGGTCGCGCATACGGGTGACGTTCGCCCACTGGCTGCGAAGGGACTCCTTCGAGCTCGGCGAGAGCGCTTCCCTCGCGTCGTTGATCCAGGTCTCCAGATCGTGGCAGAGCTCGGACACGCTCTCGATGCCGAAGAGCGCGCAATTCCCCTTCACGGTGTGGATGTGGCGGCGCAGAACCGACAAGTCCCCCTCGCGCCAGCCGACGATGGCATCGACCAGCCCGCTCACCTCGACGAAGAACTGATCCAGCGCGGCGCGATCCGAGCGCGCGTGACGAAAGAGGCTCATCATCTCGCGCTGCCCCCGCTCGGCTCGCTCGCGCGCGAGGCGCGCGGTCACGTCGGTGATGACTACGACCGTCTTGTCCAGCTTGTCACCCTCCATGATCGGGCGATACGCGAGCTCGAAGGTCTTGCCATCCTTGTGCGCCTGGGAGGGCAGCTGCTCGAGGCAGAGCTCGAGGGGCATGATGTCCTCTCGGACCGCCGACCACCCGACCTCGAAGGCCGCGCAGAGACCGGCGTCGACCTGCCCGAGGTAGTCCCAGAACGTCATCGTGCCCGCGGCGGGGCCGAACCAGGTGTCGATCACTCGCGAACGCTCCTCGGACATCACGCCGTCGATGTCCAGGGTGACGAAACCCTGCCCGACGTTGTCGAGCACCAGCCGCACGTCGCGGTTGCGGGCGTTGATGCGCGCCTCGCGCACCTTGATGGCGCTGGCCATTGCGCGGAAGGCGCGCGCGAGCTTCCCGACCTCGTCATTGGTTCGCACCTCCACCTGTCCGGCGCCCCCCTTTTCCAGCTCATTGGCCGCTACCACCAGCTTGCCGAGGGGCTTGACGATCAGCAGTCGCGCCAGCGCCATGAGCACGCCGATCACGCCAAGGCCGGCGAGGCTTGCCAGGATGAGGGTGCTGGCCTGAGCGGACGCGATGGCCTGCCGCTCGCGGCTCAGGGACAACGCGACCACCGCCCGGGCGATGATCCGATCCTCCGGATCGTGGACCGGGGCCGTGACGATCAGCCGGTCGGGTTCGCGCTGGATCCCGGTCGCGGCGCCGGTCTCGCCCGGGATAGCGGCCCTGCCCCGGCGCAGCTCACCGAGCCGACGCGTGCTCCGGCCCGATCGATCGACGGCCCAGACCGCCGCATACTCGACGTCCTGGTTGCCGCCGAGGGTGTCGAGCGCGGCGTGGATCGCCGCCCCATCCTCGAAGATTACCGGTGCAGCGCAGGAGTCCGCGAACAGCCGGGTCACGGCCGAGCCGGCTGCCTCCTTCGCCCGTAGGAGGCTCTCCCGCTGATCGTGGGTCACCTTGAGCGTCGACGCTGCCGCGATGGTGGCGACCACCAGAAAGGTCGCGCCGGCCAGCTTGTTGCCGACCGATTCCATCAGCAGCGACTTGACCTTGGCTGCGCACGATTTCAGCGGCATGGCGGCGCCATTCAGTTCGGAGGCTCGAATGTCGGTGTGGGGGACATGGGCGAAGACCGGCGCTCACCGATCGGGGAAAAAGCAGGAAACCTTGAATCCCGCTCGAATGGGCCGCTCTGGATCACCAATTCAAGCTGCGGCGGGTGGAGCCGACAGATGGTCTCAACCCGATTCAAAGGAAAACCCCAGCAATGAAGACCGTGCTCCTGCCTGTGGTGTCGCTCGCAACCTCGATGGCCCTCTGCGGATGTGGGAGTGGATCTCAGGGCAACCCTCCCGTCGACCACTGGCTCGGCGACAGTCCCCACCTGGCCATCTCCGGCAGCTTTCAAGGCCAGATCTACGACGTCAACCTCCAGGGCGCGGCGGCAGCGGACGTCTTCTGTCATCGCTTCTACGCCCCGCTGGCCGACAACCAGCCCGACGCCAACGGCAACTTCGACACCAGCAAGATGTACTTCGGGATGAAGGAGCTCGGCGGTGTCATCGATCTCGACGGCACTCCGATGATGTTCACCATCTCTTACTGGCGCCACGACGTTGCGGCGGGCACCGACTTGACGGTCATTCCGCGCACTTTTGGCACAGGTATCGCTGACGGCGAGACCTGGTCCGACATCAACGTGTTCGTGCCCGGCACCGACGACCTGTCCGGCATCGAGAGCGCGGCCGCCAGCGGGGTTGTCTCGATGAAGCTCAACACCGGCACGCCGGACGCGAACGGCCTGGTGATCCCGTCCGGCGGGCGGACCGGAGAGTTCATCTCCGACGTCTGGGGACCGAACGACAAGCTGAACGTCTCGGCGACCGCGGATTGTGGCCCCTACGTGGTGGGTCCCTGGATCCCGTCGCGTCTCCTGCCCTAGCGTCCGGAGCCAAGGTGAGGGACGTCGCCCAGAGCGGCATCTGGATCCTTTCCCTGGTCTGGCTGACCGCCTGCCTGAGCCCCCTCGATGCACCGTCGGCGTTCAGCGATCAGGTTTACCTCTGCGGCGCGGAGAACGCAGCGCTGGAGGACGCGGCGCTCGCACAGTGCCGCGACACCGACGCGCAGTGCGAGGGTGTGGTCAGCTTCAGGGGCACGGTCGACGCCCAGCCGGTCACCGTTGGTAGCCCGATAACCCACTCCGGCATCACCGACGTGGGTCGAGCGGACGGCACCACGTCGCGGGAGATCTTCGTCTTCGGTCTGGCGCCCTACTTCACCTTCAGCTTCGACCTGCCAGGGTTCGAGGCTCCGCCCGGGCATACCGCGAGCGGCCTCTTCGTCCCGGTGGAGGGTGTGTGCTCGACCATGACCAACCAGACCCCCTGCGAGCACCCGGTGCTGAACCTGGAGGCGCGAGGCGGGACCTACCTGTCGATAATCAACGGGCTGGTCCGGGACATCCAGATCGAAACCGCCGACGATCTTCAGGTCTACTTCACCGGGGAGCTGGCGCGCGGCGGGAACGTGGAGGGATGCTTCCACTTGCTGGCCCCGCACCCATGAACGGGTCGGTCCGGCGCCTCGCTGTCGCAGCCGCCGTGCTCGGCGTCTGGTCGGGCGGCGTGGCACGGGGCGAGACGCCCGCGGCCCCAGCCGCTCCGTCCGTCCAGGTGGACGGCCGCGATGTCTCGAAGCTCTCCCAGATCGAGGACGCCACGCTCGAGGGGTTGCTCGGGCTCAGCCTGGAGGAGCAGCTGGGTCAGACCGAGTCGGTGTCGCGATCGCGCGAGAGCGTCCTGCGCGCCCCCGCAACCATCACCACCATCGACGCCACGCAGATTCGGCTGTCGGGCGCAAGCACCGTGCCCGACGTGCTGCGCTTCGTCCCCGGGGTCACGGTGGTCCGCAACGCGCCCGGCAACTATGTGGTCTCGCTGCGCGGCACGGGCGGCCTGGCCAGCAACAACGTGATCCTGCTGGTCGATGGCATCCCGCTCAACAACCCGCTCGACGGAACGGTGAGCTGGGACCTGGTACCGCTGCACGTCGAAGACATCGAGCGCATCGAGGTCGTGCGTGGTCCGGTGAGCCCCACCTACGGCGCCGACGCCTATACCGGGGTCATCAACATCCTCACGCGCACCTCGATCGGGCTCACGCCCAGCTACCTCGTGCGCCTGCGCGGCGGCGCCAGCCCGCAGGGCGGCAGCGCCGGCTCGCTGTCGGCGCGCTTTGTGCACATGGGGCCGAAGCTGGAGCTCCGGACCTTCCTGAACGCCGTCCACGATGACGTCGCCGCCGCGCCGGCCAACCCGGCCATACCGGCCACCGCCCCGGCGGGCGATCGCCTGGCCGCGATGACCGTGCTGAGCCTGAAAGTCTCACGGACCAGCAGCGTCTCGCTGGAGATCGGAGGGGTCTGGTCGCGGCGAAGCGGGATGGATCATCTGGTGCTGGATTCGCAGGCGCAGACCCAGCGCCTCCTGTTTGGCCGCGCGCTCTACGAGCTCACCGATCTGGGCGGCCACGCGGGCAACTTTCGCCTGTGGGCGCAATCGATCAACGTCGAGATCCGGGCCCCGAGCACTGCCGAGACCGGCTTCACCTACGATGGCGCCGGCAGCTTGCGCGGCGCGGTGGGGACCGACCTGGTGTTCCCGCTCTCCGGGACCCTTAGCCTGCAGCTGGGCGGGCAAGGGTCGATCGAGCGAATCGAAGCCCCCTTCGTGAATCCCAACGCGAACCGCGCGCTGCGGCCCGCATACGGATTCTACGCCGGCCTCAAGGCATCGCCCTCGCGCGCTCTCGACCTTGTCGTCACCGGCCGTGGCGATCTGGTGCCCATCGCCGCCGAGCTCGAATATTCGTACCGCGCCTCGGCGATCTACCACCGGGACAGCTGGGGGCTGCGCCTGACCGGCGCCAGCGCCTTTCGCACCCCCAGCTACGTCGAGGCTACCGGACGCTTCATCGATCCCGCCAGCCAGCTCATCTTGCTCGAGGGCAGCGACCACATCAAATCTCCCCGCAACACGTCGCTGGAGCTCGGCGCGACCTTCTCGCCCAGCTCACGGCTGACCATCTCACCGACGGTGTACGTCTCGCGGCTCAGCAACCTGATGGTGGAGGACTTCGAGTCCCTGGTGCGCCGGACGTTCCGGAACAGCACCACGCCGCGCACCTTCCTGGGCGGCGAGCTCGAGGCCAGCTGGCGCATCGCCGACACGCTGACCGTCCTGCCTTCGGCGGGGATCCTCCAGTGGCTGGACGGCGCCGGCGAGGGCGACGCCAACGTCGGGGTTCCCAGTCAGAACGCCCGCTTCACGGGCGGGCTCAGGGTTCAGGGCGTCCTCGGCAATGATCGCTGGGGATATGGGGTCGGCGCGACCGTGGCTTCGCCGCGGAGCTACCGCGTCCGCTCCGGCATTCCGCCCATTGTCATCGCCAGCAACATCCCGACCACAGCGTTCGTGAGCGGCGTTCTCGAGCGGCAGCTGGTGGCCGCGCCCTCCCTGTGGGGCTCCGTGCGCATCATCGGGTCGATCCCGGGCAACGCGGTGGAATCGCCGCTTCCGCTGGCGACGCCGATGGGGCAAAGCGCGATCCTGGGCATCGAGTTCAGGCGAGATTGACATGCGCCGCTCCGCCCTGACCCGATATCGTTGGCGCAACATCGCCGCCAGCTTGTTCCTGTGGCCGCTGCTGGCGGTTCATCCCGCCCAGGCGTCCAAGAATCGGAACGCGGCCATCCTGGCGCGCGTCCTCTCGTTCGAGCTCAGCCTCGATGAGCGGGTTGGTCCCTCGGTGGGCGTCGCCGTGATCTACAAGCGCGGCGACCCGGCCTCGGAAGCAAACGCAGAGGAATGGCTGCAGGGGCTCGCGGAGCTCGCGGCGGTCCGGATCAAGGATCGACCCTTCTTCGCGATCAAGGTCGTCTACGCGCCGGACGCGCTGCGCGCCGCGATCGATCAAGGCGGGATCGATGTGCTGCTGGTCGCCGATGGGCTGACGGCGGAGTCCGAGGTCATCGCCAAGCTCGCGCGCGCCAAGCATGTGCTCACCGCTGGCAACGCCGCCTCCTACGTGGAGAGAGACATGACCCTGTGTGTGACCGAGCAGGGCGGAAACATCAAGATCATCGTGAACCTCAACGCCGCGCATCTCGAGGGGATCCGGTTCAGCAGCAGCCTGTTGAAGCTGGCGACGATCATCCGTTAGGGCCCGCCTGGAGGCCGCAGCGCGAGCACCCGAGCACCCCTCCCAGGTTGCTCGTCGACGTCTGCGCGTGACGATCGCGTCCGTCCGGACGAGGGGTGCCGCCGCCCGCCACTCGAGTCTGACGAGAGTCCCTTTAGAATCGCATAGACTAGAGAGCGAGGGGCCCCGCCCCTCCGGGCTTACCCTTGCGAATTCTCACTGTGACGCTGTTCTGCCTGTTGCTCGCCTCGCAGCAGTCTTTTGCTGAGGGCAACTCTACGCCCCAGGCGCTCTATCAGAGCCAGAAGAAAAGCGTGGCCCTGGCGCTGGCGCTGGAAGCTCTCTGTCCGGTCGCAGGAGCTGGTGCGTTCTACTCTGGAGACAACGACAAGGCGACCGTGCTGGCCGTCGTTAGCGCCGTCAGCGCCGGCGCGGCAGTGGGCTCGGCCTTCTATCTCGTTCATCTTTCTCATCAGAGTCCCAGCGGGGTCGAGCATGTTCTGTCCGACCTGGAGGGCGGCACCGCCTGGACCGTGCTGGTGGTGGGCGGCGTCATCTACTTGTTGACGCGGATTTCAGGTCTATCGCTCGCGCCCGACGCTGCAACGTCGTTCAACGTCGATCTGCAGCAACGACTCGGGGTTCGGCCCACCGAACCCTTGCTGCCGTCCCACGCTCGAGCGACGGGGGCCTCGCTGATCTGGCGGTTCTAGCAGAGCGCTGTTGGCCGGCGTCTCTCCTCTCCCCTACGCGATCGCGCGCACCACCCCGCCGTCGACCCGCAACGCGGCTCCGGTAGTCGCCGATGCGCGGGTGCTACAGACGTAGACGATCATCGCTGCGACCTCGTCCGGGGTGGCGAATCGTTTCAGCAGCGACGACGGCCGAGCGGTCGCAAAGAAGTCGCGCACCACCGCGGGCGCGTCGGAGCCGCGCGCCGCCGCCATCTGAGTGACGAACTGCCCAACTCCTTCCGATGCGGTCGGTCCCGGCAGCACGCTGTTCACCGTGACACCGGTGCCCGCCAGCGTTTCGGCCAATCCTCGCGCGACGGCCAGCTGTGCGGTCTTGGTCACCCCATAGTGGATCATCTCACCTGGGATCTGCAGCGCGGACTCGCTGGAGATGAAGACGATCCGTCCCCAGTTGCGAGCGCGCATTTCGCGCACGTAGTGCCGCGCCAATCGAACGCCGCTCAGCACGTTGGTTTCGAAGAAACGCATCCAATCGTCGTCCGTGATGTCCGCGAACGGTTTCGGCCCGAAGATTCCCATGTTGTTGACGAGAACATCGACATCGGGAAGGTGAGCGATCAAGGATCGGCAACCCTCGCTGCCGCTGAGGTCCGCGGCGATACCGTCGACGGTCGCGCCGGGCGTCTCCCGTTTCAGGCGATCGACCGCCGCAGCGACGCGGGGCTCGGTTCGGCCGTTCACCGTCACGTGTGCGCCCTCAGTGGCCAATGCGCGGGCGGTCGCCAGCCCGATGCCAGCCGTCGAGCCAGTCACCAGTGCTCGCTTTCCCTTGAGTCCGAGATCCATGGCGTCTTTCCCCCTGCCGTGACGTCGTGCCTCGGCGCGACGATCGTGCCCTAGAACCGGGACATCGCAAGGAAGTCGCGCGACGTGTCCGACGTGGCCAGGTCGCTGCCGCCGGAACGGGCAGCGAGGGGGCACCCGGCCGGTCCAATTGCTGCGATTGACCGCGAGGCAGTCGTCGACCAGGCCATCTCCATGTGGAGAGTGACGGCCATCGCGTTCCAGTCACAATGCCGGTCACCGGGGTGTGACCGCGAGCGCGATCGGTGCCGCGTGGCAAATGAGTTGGGGCGGAGCCAAAACGCGACGTTACGATGATTTTCACAATTGCGGATTGACATTGTGGTCCGCCGTCGCCATGGGTCATCGCGACAACGGGCGGAACGGGTGATTGCGTCCGGCGCCGTTGTGCAAATCACGCTTGGGGAGCGGAAGGACGCCAAATGATCGGATTGGCGAAGGGCGAGTGATCTTTGTTGTGCGCGATGGTGGCGTCGTTGGCAAGCAGCTTCGGGGAACCGGGGTCGGCGCAGGCAAACCAACTACCGAAGGAGAACGTGATGGTTCCAATTGCTCGAAACAGAAGGCGATCGTTTTCATTGTCGTTGACCACACTCGGCGTTGCGGGCGGCATCGTCGCCGGGGCGTCGACGCCGGTGTGGGCGGGTTGGTCAACGCCCGTCCAGCCGCCGGCGGCCTGTCTTGCCCCCTCGGGGAGCGGCCTGGTTCCGAACCTCGCGCTCAACGGGAATGGCTTGTGGGCACTGGTCACGGAGCAGTTGATGGTCGGCGTGATCGTCTGCACGAGCAGCGACGGCGTGAATTGGACGGGCCCGACCGTGATCGGCCAGGGTGTTGCGCCAGCGGTTTCCGTCGCACCTAACGGCAAGATCGTGGTCGTCTGGCAGGGCGGAACGGGGACCTCACCCGACGAGGAAGCCGCCTACAAGCTCCCCGGTGGGAGCTGGACGGCTCCCGTCGTCCTCGACAGCAGCCCCGCCGGTCATCCGCTCGTCAGCATGGACGGCTCGGGCAACGCGATCGCCGTCTGGGCCCCGAACAGCGGTTTCGCGAAGACCGCCAGCCTGCCCGCGACCGGCAGCTGGAGCGCCACGACGACGCTGGGGGCCAGCTACGGACTCGGCTTGGCCACGAACTCCAGCGGACAAGCGATCGTCGGCGTGAGGAACGGGCACGACGGGCCCATCCTGGCGTTCTCCGGCACGATCTTGGGCGGCCTCGGCGCTGGCGTCAATCTCGCGGGAACGTACGGGACCGCCATTCACCCGATTCACATCGCCATGAACGCCGCTGGCGCGGCGGCGATGGACTGGGAGTCGGACGGCGGCTCTGTCATCGCCCTACGCGGCACCGGCGGAACGTGGGGGACGCCCGTCGCCTGGGAGGTAGGCAACCACCACGGCATCGGCACGGCGATCGACAACACCGGCAACGTCATCGTGGCGTTCGGCCAATACACCGGTCTCGGCAACCCCGTTCCCGTGTACGGCGCGCTCCACCCGGCCGGCGGAAGCTGGGGACCGGCCACGCTCCTGTCATCTCTCAGCGACCTCGGGAACCCGTACGTGGCGGGCGACTCCGCGGGCACCTTCGTCGTCGCCTGGAAGAACAGCTCCTCGACCATCACGGCCCTGACGATACCGCCCGGCGGCGGGCTCACGGGGACCACCGCCGTCGTCAGCCCCGGCACCGTCTATCAGCTCACGATGATCCCGGGCCTCGGCGTGATGTTTACGACGAGCGGCGTCGCGAAGGAATCGGTGAACTGACCGTCAAGATCGCTGCCCTCATCCAGGCGCCGCAAAGCTCGCGTTCTACGCATTCCTGGAGACCGACGTTGCGTGCGCCGACGGGGGCACGTCGACCTGCGCTCCAAGCACCCCTCCCGGGTTGCTCGTCGACGTCTGCGCGTGAGGATCGCGTCCGTCCGGACGGCCAGCGTCCCGATTTCGGACGGCCGGCGACGAGCAATCAACCGCTTGGCTGCACCCCGTTCCTCCGCTTGTCCGGACACGATTCGTGCCAGGTGTTCCCAAGGAAACGTTCGCAAATCAACCTGGGACGGGAGTTGGGAGGCCTCGCTCGGCAACGAGAAGATCTCGACGACGGTGCAGAGCTATGCGAAGCCCGAAGCTGTGGCGGGCGCGGAGCAGCGGCGCGCCCTCAAAGTGTTGACCGGTGGCGCCGAACTGGCGTGATACGGTCGCGTTGTGACATCCGTTGCGGCCGGGATAAAGGGCCTGCTGTCCGCGACGCGGGCGGTGGCAGGGCTCATCAAGAGAGCGGGTTCGTCCGAGGCACTGAGGGCGCGGCTCGTTGCGTCCGGCGAGGAGGTCGAGCGGGACGCCATACAAGTCTGCTACGGGGTCTGTAAGGCTCTCGTGGCCAATGCGCTCGACCGAGAGCCTTCCGACGAGGACGTGAGCGACGTCTTGTCAGCCGCTATCAGCGATCCGGCCTTCCCGCACCGAGCGTACCGCCTGTTCGGCGAGATCAAGAAGTCAGCATCCCGCCGGCGGCGCGCCTTCCTCGCCTCTGTGCTGTTCGGCCTGCCGTTCAGCAAACTGCCCGACGACGAACGCGACCGAATCGACATGGCCGTGGAGCGGATGATGCCGGCAGACGTCGAGCTGTTGATGGCGATCGTCGAGAAAGATCGAGCGGCCCGTCCCACGCCAGAGACAGAACCTTACCTCTTCAGGGGGACCAAGATAGCGGCGACGTTGCGTGGCATCGAGGTCCGCCTTGGCTCGACCGATGACTACGAGGACGAGGGCCGCGGGTTCAGCGACGAATACTACGCCGACGCCCGATTCTTGGTCGACCACGCGGCGTTTGGTGCGCTGCTATCGTTCGGCCTTCTCGACGTCGGTCAGAGCCAACAGGTGCAGGGAGACTGGCAGATCCACCGCTTGGTGATCACGCCACTTGGGAAGCTCGTCGTTCAGGCGATCGAAGAGTTGCGGCCAGGCTTCGACGCTCACTGTGACGACGGGAAGCCCCAAAGCACCAGATGAGCACCACCGGGTCGGTTGTTCAGTGCCGGCGCCGCGCCGCTTGAAGCTCAGAACCCCGTACGCGGC
>Ga0265328_10001356_pt1 | contig 11295 bp, 8 predicted proteins | sample 41624metaG_FD_202086 | JGI IMG/M metagenome (GOLD analysis project Ga0265328, IMG submission 202086) | Rhizosphere microbial communities from Carex aquatilis grown in University of Washington, Seatle, WA, United States - 4-16-24 metaG | ecosystem: Host-associated > Plants > Roots > Rhizosphere >...
CTCGTGACCGCCACCGCCGGCGGCGTCGTGCTGGAAAATCGTCAGGTCGACACGCCCGGGCCGGATCGCGCCGTCGTGTTCCAAAATCATTCGCTGCTGCCCTGGCTCTCCGTCTATGACAATGTGCGCCTCGGCGTCGACAAGGTCTTCGCGGGGAAAAAGAGCCGCGCCGAGCGGCATGATTGGACGATGCGCAATCTCGAGCTCGTGCAGATGACGCACGCAAAAGACAAGCGTCCGAGCGAGATTTCCGGCGGCATGAAGCAGCGCGTCGGCATCGCCCGCGCGCTGGCCATGGAGCCGAAGGTTCTTCTGCTCGACGAACCCTTCGGCGCGCTCGACGCGCTGACGCGCGCGCATCTGCAAGATCAAGTGATGGCGCTACATCGCACGCTCGGCAATACGGTGATGATGATCACCCATGACGTCGACGAGGCCGTGCTGCTCTCCGACCGCATCGTGATGATGACCAATGGCCCTTGCGCCACGATCGGCGAGACGCTCGACGTCGCGCTGCCGCGCCCGCGCAACCGGCTCGAGCTCGCCGCCGATCCCGTCTATCTCGAATGCCGGCGCCGCGTGCTGCAATTCCTCTATGAGCGACATCATTATGTCGAAGCGGCGTGAGGCGATCGAACGATGAGCGAACCCCTCGTCATCATCGGCAATGGCATGGCCGCCGCGCGACTCGTCGACGAATTGTCGAAGCGCGCGCTCGGCCGCTACGCCATCGCCGTCATCGGCGAGGAGCCGCGCCTCGCCTATAATCGCGTGCTGCTCTCATCCGTGCTCGCCGGCGACTCCGCGATGGCCGATATCGAGCTGAAGCCCGCGAGCTGGTGGCGCGACCGCGGCGTCACGCTTCTCTACGGCCATAAGGCGCGCGCCATCGACCTTTCGACGAAGCGCGTGTCGCTCGACAACGGCGCGAACGTCAGCTTTTCGAAGCTCGTCTTCGCTACCGGCTCCCGCGCGCTGCGTCTGGCGTTGCCCGGTGCGGACATTCGCGGCGTCTGCGTGTTTCGCGACGGCGCCGACGTCGACGCACTGAAGCGCATGGCCGACCAGCGCAAAAGGATCGTCGTCATCGGCGGCGGCCTCCTCGGTCTCGAAGCCGCCTATGGCCTCGCGAAAAGCGGCGCCGCCGTCACGCTCGCCCATGTCACCGACCGGCTGATGGAGCGACAGCTCGACGCCTCGGCCGCCGCGCTGCTGAAGCAACAGATCGAGAGCAAAGGGATAGAAGTGCTGCTGGAGGCGAACGCCATCCGCATTCTCGGCGAGGAGCATGTTTGCGGCGTGGAATTCGCCGACGGCCGCCGAATCGAGACGGACGCCGTCATCTTCGCAGCCGGAATCGCGCCCAATAAGGAGCTCGCGCGCGACGCCGGCGTCGAGACGCAGAGAGGCGTCGTCGTGAACGACCACATGCAGACGAATGTCGACGACGTCTTCGCGCTCGGTGAATGCGCACAGCACAGAGGCGTCTGTTACGGCCTCGTCGAGCCCGCCTATGAGCAGGCGCGCGTCCTCGCCGCGCGCCTCTGCGGCGAAGGTGACGCCTATGACGGCAGCATCGTCTCCACCAATCTGAAAGTCTCCGGCGTCAATGTGTTTTCCGCCGGCGACTTTCTAGGGAGCGATGGCGGCGAGACGATCTCTTGGCGAGACTTGGGCCTCGGTCTCTACAAAAAGCTCGTCATCGAAGACGGCCGCCTCACCGGCGCCGTCCTCATCGGCGACACCAGCTCCGCCCTATGGTGCCAAGAACTCATTCGCTCGCGCGCCGACATCACGCAATGGCGCGACGCACTGATATTCGGCCGCACACTCTGCGAAAGAAAGGCGGCGTGACCATGGCCGGCGATTTCACAGCCGAACAGAAGCGCTATCTCGAAGGTTTCGCGTCCGGCTTTCAGGCGTCGCGCGCGATGCGCGGGGGCGCGCCGACGAAAGAAACGCCGATCGGCCCCGACGCCATTCATTTCGAGGCGCAGGACCGCGCCGTCGCGCAAGGCGGCAAGCTCAGCGATCAAGAAAAGATCAAGCGCGAGGAGCATCCATTCGACGCTTATGCGCGCCTCGTGGCGCAGGCGAAGCGCAACGAGCCGCCGAAGCCCGCGGATAATTTCCGCTGGCGCTATCATGGGCTGTTCTATGTCGCGCCGACGCAAATGTCCTATATGTGCCGGCTGCGGATTCCAAATGGGATTCTCACGCATTGGCAATTCGCCGGCCTCGCGGATCTCGCCGATCGTCACGGCGGCGGCTATGTGCATGTCACCACGCGCGCCAATCTCCAGATTCGCGAGATCGAACCGCAGAACGCCGTCGCAATGATCGAAGGCGTGCAGAGCCTCGGTCTGTGGACGCGCGGCGCCGGCGCCGACAATATTCGAAACATCACCGGAACCCCGACCGCCGGCGTCGATCCGCAGGAACTCATCGACACGCGTCCGCTCACGCGCGCGCTGCATTTTCACATTCTCAACGACCGCTCGCTCTCCGGTCTGCCCCGCAAATTCAACATCGCCTTCGACGGCGGCGGCCGCATCGCCGTGCTCGAGGACACGAACGACGTCGCCCTTCACGCGATCGAGATCGTCGAAGGACATGGCTTCGAACCAGGCGTCTATTTCCGTCTCGCGCTCGGCGGAATCACAGGTCACAAAGATCTCGCGCGCGACACCGGCATCATCGTTCCGCCCGACGAGACTGTCGAAATCGCGGACGCGATATTGCGCGTTTTCATCGAGACCGGCGACCGCACCAATCGCGCGCAGGCGCGATTGAAATATGTGCTCGATCGATTGGGATTCGAGAATTTCCTGTCGCTCGTCGAAGAAAAGCTCGGCCGCGCCCTTCTGCGCGCGCCGCAAGAGGCGATCGCCCTACGGCCCGGTTTCGACAGGCTCGCCCATATCGGCGTCCACGCCCAAATCCAGGCGCAAAAAAACTGGCTCGGCGTCGCATTGAAGCTCGGGCGGCTGACGAGCGACGAGCTTCGCGGCCTGGCGGAAATCGCGCGCGCCTACGGCGATGGCGACATTAGGCTCACTGTCTGGCAGAATCTGCTGATCTCGGGCGTTCCCGACTCGCGCGTCGACGAGGCGGCGACACGAATCGAAGCGCTCGGCCTTTCGACCAAGGCGTCGCCGATCCGCGCCGGCCTCGTCGCCTGCACCGGCAACATTGGTTGCCGCTTCGCCGCCGCCGACACCAAGAAACACGCCGACGAAATCGCCGCGCATTGCGAGGAGAAACTCGCGATCGAGACACCGATCAACATACATCTGACCGGCTGCCGTCATTCTTGCGCGCAGCATTATATCGGCGACATCGGCCTCGTCGGCGCGCGCGTCGCGATCAATGACGAGGGCGACACCGTCGAGGGCTATCATTTGGTCGTCGGCGGCGGCTTCGGCGCCGAGGGCGCAATCGCGCGCGAAATATTCGAAAATGTCACGGCGAAAGACGCGCCGGCAAAAGTCGAGCGCATATTGCGCGCCCATCTCGCGCATCGCGCGACGAGCGAGGAGAGCTTCGCGGCCTTCACGCGACGCCACGACACAGAAGCCTTGAAGCGATTGATCGCGGAGGTGGAAATATGACCGAGATCACGCGGCCGCAGAGGCTCGAGCTGATCCCGCCTTCGGCGCCCTTCTCCGACGAACAGCGCGCCTGGCTCAATGGATTCTTCGCCGGACTCATGTCCATGGACGACGCCGGCGTCGTCGCTCTATCGCCCGCCGAGAATGTGGCGATCGTCGGCGATGGCGACGACGGCGCCGCGCCCTGGCATGATCAGACGCTGCAATTGCCGGAGCGCATGACGCTCGCGCAAGGGCGTCCACTGCGGCGGCGCATGATGGCCGCCATGGCGCAGCAGGATTGCGGCCAGTGCGGCTATGACTGCCGCAATTATGCGGAAGCGCTGTTCGCCCAAAAAGAGCAGCGGCTCAATCTCTGCGCGCCCGGCGGCAAGGAAACCGCGCGCATGCTGAAGACTCTCGCGGAAGAGCTCGACGCTGCGCCGTCTACTCGGGATGCGAGTCCGAAGGCTGGCGGTTCAGTCGGGGCTTTAGAGCGCTCGCACTCGGGGGCCGCGCTCGGCCGTTCGCGCGACAATCCTGTCCAGGCGATATTTCTGGAACGGCGGCGGCTGAACAAGCCCGCATCTGAAAAAGAAACCTGGCATATCGAATTCGATCTTTCAGGCGGCGGACTCGATTATGTCGTCGGGGATTCTCTCGGCGTGTTCGCGCAGAATGATCTCGGCCTCGTCGATCAGATCATCGCTATGATCGGCGCCTCGCCGCTCGCGCCGGTGAAAGGTAAGAGCCTGCGTGAAGCCTTGCGCGACGATTGTTCGCTCTCGCCTGCGCCGGATCGTCTCTTCGAGCTCATCTCCTTCCTCACCGGCGGCGATACGCGCGCCAAGGCGCGCGCGCTGGCGCAGGGCGAAGATCCGGACAAGGACGCGGCCGATCTCGACGTGCTGGCGGCGCTGATGAAATTTCCGGGCGTGCGTCCGCATGCGGAAGCCTTTGTCGAGGCGCTCGAGCCCTTTCAGCCGCGTCTCTATTCCATCTCCTCCTCGCCGAAGACGGCGCCGGGATGCGTGTCGCTCACAGTCGATGCGGTGCGTTATGTGATCGGCAAGCGCGAGCGCATAGGCGTGGCCTCGACCTTTCTCGCCGAACGCATTGCGATCGGCGCGCCGGCGAGGGTTTATGTGCAGGCTTCGCACGGCTTCTCGCTGCCGGAAGATCCGGAGACGCCGATCATCATGATCGGCCCCGGCACGGGCGTCGCGCCCTTTCGAGCCTTTCTGCAGGAGCGCGCGGCGATCGGCGCGCGCGGCCGCAATTGGCTGTTCTTCGGCCATCAGCGCAGCGATTGCGATTTCTTCTATGCGGAAGAGCTCAATGCGATGAAATCCTCCGGGCTGCTCACGCGTCTGTCGCTCGCATGGTCGCGCGACGGCGCGGAGAAATTCTATGTGCAGGATCGCATGCGCGAGGTCGGCCGCGATCTCTTCGCCTGGCTCGCCGATGGCGCTCATATCTATGTCTGCGGCGACGCCAAGCGCATGGCGAAGGATGTCGAACGCGCGCTCGTCGATATTATCGCCCAATATGGCGCGCGCGCCAGAGACGAGGCCGTGGCCTTCGTCGCGGAATTGAAGAAGAGCGGCCGCTATCGACAGGACGTCTATTGATGCAGAGGGTCGATCCGCGCGGCGCCTCCGTCGCGAGCGCCTGTCCCTATTGCGGCGTCGGCTGCGGCGTGCTGGCGACGCCGGACGGGCGCGGCGGCGCGACCGTCGCCGGCGACCCGGAGCATCCGGCGAATTTCGGGCGGCTGTGCTCCAAAGGTTCGGCCTTGCACGAAACGCTGTCGCTCGAAGGGCGATTGCTGCGTCCGATGATCCGCACCGGCGCGGAGCTGCGCCGCGCGACATGGGACGAAGCGCTCGGCCATGTCGCGCAGGGTTTTCAGCGCGTGATCGACGCGCATGGGCCGCAGGCGATCGCCTTCTATCTCTCCGGCCAATTGCTGACCGAGGATTATTACGCGGCCAACAAGCTCATCAAGGGCTTCATCGGCTCGCCCAATGTCGACACCAATTCGCGGCTCTGCATGGCCTCGACGGTCGCCGGACACAAGCGCGCCTTCGGCGCCGATGTCGTGCCGGGATGCTATGAGGATCTCGATTGCGCCGATCTCATCGTGCTCGTCGGCTCCAATGCGGCCTGGTGTCACCCGATATTGTTCCAGCGGATTTTGCGCAACAAGCAGGAGCGCGGCGCGAAGCTCGTCGTCATCGATCCGCGTCGCACGGCGACGGCCGAAGACGCCGATCTGTTTCTGCCGATCGCACCCGGCGCCGATGTCGCGCTGTTTTGCGGCCTTCTCTCGCATCTCGTCGCCAATGGCGCGATCTGCGACGATTATATCGCGCGTCACACCGAGGGATTCGCGGAAGCGCTCGCGGCGGCGCGCGTGATCGCGCCGACCATCGGCGCAACCGCCGCCGCCGCCGGCCTGCGCGAAGTGGATGTCGCGGCCTTTTTCGAGCTCTTCACGGCGACGCCGAAGGTCGTCACCACCTTTTCGCAAGGCGTCAATCAATCGGCGCAGGGGACCGACAAGGTGGACGCGATCATTCATTGTCATCTCGCCACCGGGCGCATCGGCAAGCCAGGCGCCGCGCCTTTCTCGCTGACGGGACAGCCCAACGCCATGGGCGGTCGCGAGGTCGGCGGCCTCGCCAATCAGCTCGCGGCGCATATGGGCTTTTCCGACGCCGAGGTCGATCGCGTGCGGCGCTTCTGGAACGCGCCTCGGATTGCGATGCGCGAAGGCTTCAAGGCCGTGCAAATGTTCGAAGCCATCGCCCGCGGTGAGATCAAGGCGCTGTGGGTGATGGGAACCAATCCGGCCGTCTCGCTTCCGCAGGCGGATGAAGCGCGCGCTGCTCTGGCGAAACTCGAACTCTTCGTCGTCTCGGACAATGTGCTCTCGAACGACACCATCGCCGCCGGCGCGCATGTGCTTTTGCCGGCGCAGGCCTGGGGCGAGAAATCGGGAACGGTCACCAATTCGGAACGGCGCATCTCGCGCCAGCGCGCCTTTCTGCCGTCGCCAGGCGAGGCCGAGCCGGACTGGCGCATCGTCAGCGCGCTCGCGGCGCGCATGGGATTTGACAAAGCCTTCCAATTTCGTTCGGCCGCGGATGTGTTTCGCGAACATGCGGCGCTCTCGGCTTTCGAGAATGACGGCGCGCGCAGCTTCGATATAGGTGGTCTCGCGGAGCTCTCCGACCAAGCCTTCGATGCGCTGCCGCCGACGCTGTGGCCGATCCGCGGCGGCGAGACGAGAGGACGCGAGCGCTTCTTCGGCGATGGCGGATATTTCACCGGCGATGGCAAGGCGCGCTTCGTCGCGCCGGAGCCGCCAGCGCTGAAAGGCGCGACCAGCGCGGCCTTTCCCTTTCGCCTCAATACCGGGCGCGTGCGCGACCAATGGCACACGATGACGCGCACGGGGAAAAGCCCACGCCTCGCGCGTCATTCGCCCTTCCCCTTCGTCGAGATTCACCCGGCCGACGCCGCTCCGCTCGGCCTCGTCGACGGCGGCTTCGCGCGCGTTTCGACGCGCCATGGCGAATGTGTGCTCGCGGTCATCGTCACCGATCGGCAGCGACACGGGCAGTTGTTCGCGCCGATTCATTGGAGCGACGAGACATCGTCCTTCGCGCGCGTCGGCGCGCTCGTCGCGGCGATCACCGATCCGCATTCGGGACAGCCGGAGGCGAAGGCGACGCCGGCGCGCATAGACGCGGTCGCGTTCAAATCGCGCGGCTTCCTGCTCTCGCGCGCGCCGCTTCGGCCGGCGTTCGCCGAACTCGGAACCAAGGTCGCGCTCGCCGACGGCCATGGGTTGTTGTTCGCCTCGGACGCCGCTCTCGGCCTGTGGCGGGACTATGTCGCGTCGCTCGGCGACGATGCCGATGCCGATGCGGCGGATTATCTCGACGAGGCGCGCGGCGTCTATCGCGCCGCGCGCTTTCGCGAACATCGAGTCGATCTGTGCCTCTTCGTCGGCCGGCAGGATGCGCGCGCCGCCTTCGACGTGGCGACAGCGCTGTTCGAGAAAGATCGCCTCACGATCGAGCAGCGCAAAGCGCTGCTGTCGGGACGTTCGGCCGATGGCGCGCAGGAGGATGGCGCGATCGTCTGCGCCTGTTTCGGGGTCGGCGCCAAGACGATCGACAAGGCGATCGAAAAAGGCGCGCGCAGCGTCGCCGAAATCGGCGAGAAGCTGCGCGCCGGCACGAATTGCGGCTCCTGCATTCCGGAGCTGAAACGCGCCCTCGCCGCGGCGCGCGCGTGCTGCGAAGAATAGATCAGAGACAGCGCTATTTCAGCAGCGCGGCGACGCCCGGCAGTTCCTTGCCCTCGAGCCATTCGAGAAAGGCGCCGCCCGCGGTCGAGAGATAGCTGAACTCCTGCGCCGCATGGGCCTGATTGAGCGCCGCGACCGTATCGCCGCCGCCGGCGACGGAGAGCAGTCTGCCTTCGACCGTCAGCCGCGCCGCCGTCTGCGCGACAGCATTGGTGCCCTCGTCGAAGGGCGGCAGCTCGAAGGCGCCGAGCGGGCCGTTCCAGACGAGCGTCTTGGTCTTGGCGAGCAGGCTCTCGATATGGGCGATGCTCTTGGGTCCGACGTCGAGGATCATGTCGCTCTCGCCGACATACTCGATCGCGACGATATGCGAAGGCGCATGGGCTGTGAATTTCTGCGCCACCGTCGCGTCGATCGGGAGCACGATCTCGCATTTCGACGACTTCGCCTCGGCGAGAATGGCGCGCGCCTTGTCGAGGAGATCATGCTCGCAGAGCGATTTGCCGACGGGCTTGCCCTCGGCCGCGAGGAAAGTATTGGCCATGCCGCCGCCGATGACGAGGATGTCGACCTTGCGGATCAGATTGCCGAGCAGATCCAATTTGGTGGAGATTTTCGCGCCGCCGACGATCGCCATGACGGGATGAGCGGGATGCTCCAGCGCCTCGGAGAGCGCCTGCAGCTCCGCTTGCATGGTGCGGCCGGCATAGGCGGGCAGAAGATGCGCGAGCGCTTCCGTCGAGGCATGGGCGCGATGGGCGGCGGAGAAGGCGTCGTTCACATAGATGTCGCCGAGCTTGGCGAGCTCGGCGGCGAAGGCCGGATCATTCTTCTCCTCGCCCTTGTGGAAGCGCGTGTTCTCGAGCAGCAGAATGTCGCCGTTCTTCAATTGCGCGATCGCCGCGCTGGCGACGTCGCCGACGCAATCATCGGCGAAGGCGATTTTGCGCTTGGCCGTCTCCTCGATCGCGGCGACGACGGGACGAAGCGAGTCCTCCTCCCTGCGCTCGCCCTTGGGGCGGCCGAAATGGGCGAGAAGGATCACCTTGCCGCCCTTTTTCGAAATATCCTCGATCGTCGGCAACACGCGCTCTATGCGCGTCTTGTCGGTGACGACGCCATTCTCGGTCGGCACATTGAGGTCCACGCGCAACAAGACGCGCTTGCCCTCGAGATCTGCGGAATCGAGCGTGTCGAATGACGGCATGACTGGCTTCCCGATGAACGAGGAAAAAACGAATTCGTCAGATGAGTTTTCCGATCGTCGCGGCGACGTCGGTCATGCGGCCGGAGAAGCCCCATTCATTGTCGTACCAGGAGAGGATGCGAACGAGCTCGCCCTCGATGACCTTGGTCTGATCGAGATGGAACACGGACGAGCGCGAATCGTGGTTGAAATCGATGGAGACATTCTTGTCGTCGGTGTAGCCGAGAATGCCCTTCAGCGGCCCGTCGGCGGCGGCGATGATAGCGGCGTTGATCTCCTCTTTCGAGGTCGCGCGCTTGGGCACGAATTTGAGATCGACGGCCGAGACATTGGGGGTCGGCACGCGGATCGCGGCGCCGTCGAGCTTGCCTTTCAGCTCCGGCAGCACGAGGCCGACGGCCTTGGCCGCGCCGGTCGAGGTCGGGATCATGGACAGCGCCGCGGCGCGGCCGCGATAGAGATCCTTGTGGAACGTGTCCAGCGTCGGCTGATCGCCCGTGTAGGAGTGGATCGTCGTCATGAAGCCGCGCTCTATGCCGACCGCCTCATTCAGCACTTTGGCGACGGGAGCGAGGCAATTGGTGGTGCAGGAGGCGTTGGAGATGACGAGATCGTCGCGGGTGATCTTGTCCTGATTGACGCCGTAGACGACGGTGATGTCCGCGCCCTCGGACGGAGCGGAGACGAGCACGCGCTTGGCGCCGGCGTCGAGCAGCGCTTTCGCCTTGTCGCGAGCCGTGAAGAGGCCTGTGCATTCGAGCGCTATGTCGATGCCGAGCGCCTCATAGGGCAGCTCGGCGGGATTTCTGATCGCCGTGGCCTTGATCGGCCCGAAGCCCACGTCGATCGAATCGCCATCGACCTTCACCTCGCGGGGAAAACGGCCATGCACGGAATCATAGCGCAGGAGATGGGCGTTGGTCTCGACCGGGCCGAGATCGTTGATCGTCACCACCTCGAGGTCGGTGCGGCCGCTCTCGACGATATAGCGAAGAATATTGCGTCCGATGCGTCCGAACCCGTTGATCGCCAATCTCACGGCCATAGCGGTGCTCCTTCTCGTCTGCTCTCCCGGGCGGGCCTCGGGCGGCCGGCAAATCGCCCCGAATCGGGGCTATGCCCGTTCTGTCATGGATTCGGCGCCTATTCCGGCGGCGAGCGCCTGCTCGAATGAGCGGCTTGATAACAGGTCGCGCCCCCCTGTCAACGCGGCCGCCGGTCGCTTCCGGGCCGGTTTTTCATTTGGAGCGAATTCTCGTCGATCGAACGATTCCGATCGAGCGGAAGGCGCTCGCGGCCCCGCCGCGCGGATTGGGATTTGCGCGATTCATGCTAGGAGAAGACGATTCGTAAGGGGTGTATCTAATCGTGCTCGGCCCGGTTTCCATATGACGCAAGTCCCGCACAGGATCGACGATGCGCTGCAACGGCTCTCGGCCTCGCTGGAGCGGCTGGAGGAGACTGTCACGCGCCGCATAGAGGCCGAGCTGTCGCATGCCGACCTCGAGGAGGAACTCGCCGTCATGCAGGACGACCGCAGTCGGCTGGGTCTCGAGCTCGACGCCGCCCTCGCCCAGAACAGCGCGCTGGAAAAGGCGCGCGACGAGGTGCTGACGCGTCTCGACCGCACGAGCCTCGGCATTCGCGCGGTGCTCGGCGACGACGACCAGACGGAGACGTAGAGGCGGCGAATGGCGCATGTGGTGGTGACGATCGCGGGCCGGACCTATCGCATGGCCTGCGAGGATGGCGAGGAAGGGCATCTCGACGAGCTCGCCAAGCTCGTCGAAGACAAGATTCTGTCGCTGCGCGAAGGCTTCGGCGACATAGGCGAACAGCGCATCACCGTGATGGCGGCGCTCACCCTCGCCGATGAGGCGTCGATCGCGACGCGCAAGCTCGAGGCCGCGCAGGCGGAGCTCGCAGCGCTGCGCGAGAAATTGGCCGGGTCGAAAGAGGCCGAAGCGGCCCTCGAGGAGAAGATCGCCGCCGCGCTCGAGGATGCGATGACGCGCGTCGAGCGCCTCTCCCGAGAGCTTCAGTCCAGCGGCGGCGGCGAAACGCCCCCTGATCTCTGACGGCCCGGACCTTCAGCGGTCCAGGCCTTCAGCGACCCGGCCCTTCAGCGCCCCCAGGCCTCGAAGCCGGGATCGTGCTTGAGCTTCTCGAGATCGTCG
>Ga0265328_10001367_pt1 | contig 11268 bp, 12 predicted proteins | sample 41624metaG_FD_202086 | JGI IMG/M metagenome (GOLD analysis project Ga0265328, IMG submission 202086) | Rhizosphere microbial communities from Carex aquatilis grown in University of Washington, Seatle, WA, United States - 4-16-24 metaG | ecosystem: Host-associated > Plants > Roots > Rhizosphere...
TCAGGGCGGCCCAGCGACAAAAAATCTTGATGGGGTTTTCAGACCTACGGTACGGCCCCACCCCGGCAAGCGTTCGTCAGCACAACGAGAGCAGAGCGAGTGGTGCCCAGGAGGTGACCACCCGCCCACTCCTTCCCCTCCGAGGCGGAGGGCTGCCGACGGTGTCGGTGAACCGCAATCAGCGCTTCGGCGTCAGGTCGGCGGCCTTGACCACGCCGAGGCCGGAACGGCTCGGCACGACGTAGCGTTTCCAGCGCACGTCGGCGTGCCGCCCGGACAACAGCGTCTCGGCGACCTCGATGCCGGGCGCATACGCGCACCCGCAGCGACGGATCCGGCCCAGTCGTAGTTTCCAGCCCTAAATGAACGGCGCGCTGGTTCATCGGATGGCGGCGCGAGCGGCGTCGCCGCCCTGCCGTACCTGCTCTGACCAGCGTTGCCGTTGCTTCTTCTCTGCCAGTCCAGGTCGGAATACCTTCTGAACAAGATCAGAAATTGGGGTTGTTGCCCCCCTCATCCACCGACGGGTGTCTGCGGGTTGTCTGGTGAGGGCAGCAGCCGTGACGATCCCGAAAGCCCACGATCCTGATGAGGCGGAGCGCGCGGCTGCGGCGGCCCGGGTCGTGGGAGTACAGGTAGATCCAGCCCAGCCACGACACCAGGATCACGGGGAGCAACGTTGCCCCCCACGTCAGCACGCTCATGGACGTGGTCGCCCTTTCGACAGGTGACCGGCACCCCGGGGCACGGAGGACCGGTGGGTGGTGGTGCCGCAGGTGCGGCCCGGCCCGGCCCACACCATCACTGTCGATGACCGTGTTCAACGGGTCACGCCACAGCGCTGACCTGTCTGGGTGGCCTGACCGGGCGGTCGCCGTAGGGTCGGTCCCGGTCGGGCTGTCGGAGTTACGACAGGGGTGCCACCGGCTGCTGTGTCCGGGCCGGTCAGGCGACCCAGTCAATGAAGCGGGTCAGCACGGGCCGATGAATTCGGGCACGGCCATCGATGTCAGCTACACAATGTGACGGGTCGCCAGGCGGGGGCACGTCGTGGCGGCCTGGCCCACACCCCGTTGGCGAAGGGAGCGGTATGACCGCCGACGACCCGCCGGTGCCCCCTTCCCGCCCGCGTCAGCCGCGTCGGCTGCTGAGCGAGGCGGAGCTGCGGCAACGGTTTCGTTCCGAGGTCGCCGACTACACCCTGGCGGTGCGCGCAGAACTGGTGACCCGGTTCGGCGACATCGACACCTACAGCCGGCTGGCTGCCGAGCTCAAGCGGCACTGCCCGTATCTGGCCCACTACAAGATCAGGGATTTGGCCCGTCGCCGGGCCGAGCACTTCAACAACGTGGCGGGCCCCCCGTGGCTGACGGTCGAGGAAGTCCTGCACTACGTGGTGAGCGCCGATCGCCGTGAGCCGTGCCGGCAGCGGTTCGAACAGCTCTACACCGCCGCGCGACACAAGCCGCCGCCCGACCAGCGCGAGCACCCCACCGGCGGGTCGGCGCTGACCCCGCAGGAGGCGGTGATGCTCGAAACGCTGCGCCTGCAGACCGAGCTGGGGATCAGGACCCAGGAGCTGCTGGAGTGCCGGGCGGAACTGCGGGTGACCCGGCAGGCCAACGTCACCATGATCATGAAAGAGGCGTCCCTGCGCAGGGAGTTACTGAGCCGGGGACAGGAGAACCGGGTGCTGCGGCGTCGACTGGGCCTGGCGCCGGACGCCCCGATTCCGGATGAGCCAACGCCGTATGGGTACGGACAGATTCAGTACCCCCGCAACCGGTCGCACTGGCCGGAGCGGGTGACGGACGGCAGCGACCCGTTCGCCGCGCCATGGCGGGAGACCCCGGTCGAGACTGTTGAGTCAGCGGCCGCTCTTCGGCTGCCGCCGGACCCACCCATCGACGATTCGCCATCCTCAGCCGCGGCGTGCGGATCGGGCTCTCTACCGCACCCGACCCCCCTTCCGGCCTTTCCGGTCTGGCCACCGGCGTACCAGCCGCTGGTTCCCAGCATCTCGAACTCCGACGCCGAGTACGAGGCGTTCGTGGAGTTCTGCCAGATGCGTGAGCGGCTGGGGCAAGACCCCCTGCGTCCGGTGGACTCGGAGCTTGACGATGCCCTGGAACCGGCCCCCCGGGGTTACACCGGTCGGCATCGCAAGCGGCGGTAACCCGTGATGCCATAGTTCTGCAGCCTTCGCGGGTCATACCCAGGCCGACTTATGGGGCCCGGCGGGATCGGCTGACCGTGCATCTACTGGGGTTCGGGGCGGCGGCCGGACCGGGACGAGGGCCGGCTCTGTTGGGAACCAGCCCTCGTGATGTTGCCACAGGTGATCTATTCGATGTGCCTTGGCTGCAGGCCTCTGTCAGTGAACGAGCGGGCCGACCTTGGCTTGGCGCTGTATCCGGATAGGTGCCCCGCACGACGTCTGGTCTTCCAAAGGTTGGGGTTGGAGGGCCAGATATCGTGCGGGACAACTCGGATTTCTAAGGCTTTTTATGGCTATTCGCCGCTTTCTAACGCTCTGGGTTGTTCAGTCGCTGCGTCAACCTGGGGTGCGTGTGGCTCGTCCCATGCTGCCCTGTGTGCCCTGTCTGTGCGGTTGATGGGTGCTACGTCGGTCCTCTCGTTAGGGGTGACCGGCATAGCCTGCCTGGCGGACTCAACTGGGGCCGCAGACCGAGCGCCCAGTTCGCGCAAGGCAAGGACGAACGCGAACACGAAAGGCACCACGGCCAGGGCGAATACCGCGTTAGCTGGGCCGGGATGCTCGGTTGAGGCGAGCACGACGCCGCCGATGATGGCGATGATGGCGGCTGCCGTCATGATGAGGGCCAGTCCCATCGGGGTGATACGTCCGTCGTCTCCCTTGGCGATGGAGAACCAGCCCCCAAGACTACTGTTGCCGATTGGATCATTTCTCCAGCTCACGCCGCCGCTCAATAGCTGGTCCGATCCAAGCATTTTGTCCATAATGGGGCCATCGGGGATCGCGACCTCCGCCCTCGACGTGGCGGCATCGCCTTGCCGTTGAAGATCTCTCGTCTGAGTAAACGGCTGGGGACGACTGCGTTTGCCGGTCCGTTTGGATGGTGCGCCGTTCTGCTGTCTCTTGGCATTTCGACTCACTGTCGGCTCCCGATCATGTTGGGGCGGTTTGTTGCAGCGCTCGCCTTGATCAATGAGTCGACGAGATAGCCGGTGTGATCACGAACGAAGGCGCGGGGGGTTGGCTGCTGCTTCAGCAAGTCGAGCTCCTCGGCGTCCCGAGGAGCTCCGCGATCATCAGATGTCGTAGGCAATGTGGGGCCTCCTGCCTGACATCGGCGCCGCTGCGGCCCGGGGTGTTCCTACTGGAGAAGGCGGAGCGGACCGCATGGTTCGTTGCGCGTAGCGGAAGGGTAACTGCCGCACAGCAAGCGTACCGAAGAGCACCCGACTGGAATCCAGAAACCCACTGGATTTCCACACTTTACCTGGACGTCTGGATTCCAGCAGTATTATGATCTTCGCAGGCTGGGCGCGCCCGTTCCCCGGCCCACCCTGGAGGCCGGAAGTGTCCAGTACGGTACAACCTGTGAGCAAGGTGGCGTCGCTCGACCGGGGTGTCTTGGCTCCAGGATCGAGCCGTCCATGCGACAGAGCGGCGTAAGGATCTCCTCTGCGCCGTACGATCGGCTGACTACAGGGGTGCTAGATGTGGCTAACACACTCCTGGAAAGATTCCATATGATGGAAGTACTCAGAGAAGATGTTGCATGCTACAGCACCGAAGGGGGAGTATGAAGATAACTCATCTGAGTACGTAAGATGCGCACCTTACCCAGCTTAATGTACCTCTCCTGTGAATCCATGCCCACCAGAGACCGACGGCGTCTGGCCTGTTTTCGCCACGATCGCCACCCGTACCTTGCCCGGTTTGCCCGCTATGCGTGAACTATTAAAGTTCTGCAGTGCGCGAGACGGACCACCGGAGGACTTCATGCCAAACGACTCACTGAACGTTACCAACTCCATCACATCCTCCAATCCAGGCGTAAAAGAGCATGAAATTCACCAAAAAGAACAAACTAAGAGATCTAAGCCAGAATTGACGAAAATTAGCGCAAATTTCGTGAACCGTGCAGTGGTTGCCCTGGAGTTGGCCAGCGAGATCACCGGTGACAATCAGACGGACGTACTTAACCGCAGCGTCCAGGTCTACGCCTACATCACCAAGATGATCGATGACGGAAAGTTGATCTTTATGGAAGACCCGGCGACGGGAGCGAAAGAGCGACTCGTCCTTCTGTAACAGCGCTCAAAAACAACGATGGCTCCCACGACGAGCATGCCCCGCGAGTACTGGACTCCTCCTGGCCATGAGCCGCCGTTCCCAGCTAGCCGGCAAGCTCCGACTTCGCACCGCTGCCATGGGCGACCAGGACGAGCGCGATCCATGCGGCGCGAGGTGCGGGTCATGGGCGTTACGATGACCGTTCCCTGCGAGGGGAGCATCGCGGCGCTGCCCAACCAAGCATGTCGGCGGCGCCGACACCGCGGTAATGGAGCATGGCCCAACACCCTGCGCGCCGTCCAAGGTCTCGATCCGGCCGACAGCGCCAGCACTACCACCACTGACCTGCGTGGGAACGCCCTCAAGCCGGATCCGGCCTGGGGGCGTTCCCTGCCGAGCGACAGGTTGATGGGCTCTGGCACACATTCCGGAGAGCAACGACGCAGCGCAACCTGAGGCAGGTCAGCTCGATGGCCGGACGCAGGACGTCCGTGATGGTCGCCTGCCAAGACACCCCGCGGCCAGACGGACAGTTACCTGTCCGCGCGCTGGACACGTAGGTGTCCACGCCCAGGGCATTTACCTGTCCGTCAACACAACAGACACGGCCCGTCGCGTGCCGCGACCCCCGCGCCCTGCGCGGAGCAAGCTGGAGAGAAAAACAGTGTTAGAACCTGTGGCCGGTGACAGACGCGCTGCGAGTTGTCATGCCGCTGTCAGCGCCTGTTTGCCACAAGAACGTCAGCAGTTGTGCCGCTGCTGACAGATGAAGGCGTCTGCGTCGGGCTGGCCAGGGCGGTAACGGGGCTGGGGCAAGCCGTGGGAGCCCAGCCGTGACCTGTGCCACCACCCCCGCGTGTCGGCGATGAGGACACTGGCCCATCGGGCTGGAGGTCGCCGTGTGATCGAGGACTGATCAACGAGCCCTTCCATGGTTTGCCCGGGTCTCCAAACCAGGCCGGCGTACGCCGGCCGACATCCTCGCCGACGGCGTACGCGATGGCAGGGAATCCCGTACCGATCCTCCTTGCTACCCCGGCAGCTACCCGCCATCACTACTTTCAGCTATCAATCAATTACATTTAGTAATCGACTCGGGAGGAAACCTCGATGAAGATCGCCAACCGCTTCGGGCTCGCCGCTGCGGCGCTCGCCGGGTTCGTGGCTCCTCTGACCGTCGTGGGGGTCGAGCCCGCCAGCGCCTACCCATCCAACTGCGGCGCCTGGGTCACCAGTACTGGCTGGCCCGGCGGAGGGTTCACCGGCCTCTGCCAGACGGGCAGTGGCCAGTTCCGGGTCGTGGGTGTCTGTAAGAGCCTTAACCCCTGGAGTACGGGCCGCTGGGTCTACGGACCGTGGGTCTCGATCGGATCCACCTCGTTCGTGAGGTGCAATTTGACCGAGTTGCCGCAGGCGTACCCCTTCACCCAGGCGCGTTGACCAGCCTCCGATGCGAACGCCCGGCTTGGTTGGAACGAGTGCGATGTTCACGTGGTCGATATCGGCAACGACCTGCCCATGCGGCTGCCCCCCAAGTGTGGCGGTGCAGTTTGATATTGGGGAGACGTTCAGCTGTCTTGGTGATTATGGCGGGTCGGCAGCGCATCACGGTACCGCGCGAACATTGTGGCTCGATGTCGTCGAGTGACAGGGTGATCGGAGCGGATGGCGTTCTTGTCGAGGTTCGGCAGGTGGCCAGGGTTGTTACGTAATCTCGGTCTGCTGGATTGCAGCCCGGTGTTGCTGATGGGGATAGAGGATCGTGTAGCGAGATTTCTGCGGACACGAAGCGTTTGCCCGCTTCCTGTACTATCTTCGATGAAGCCAGGTTTTGGTAGGGGTGTCGGTATTCCCAGTCACTTTGATCCAGGGTCGCGACACCGATGGCGATCGTGGCTACCAGGGTCGCGATCGCAACCGCCAGGGTGGCGATCATGAGAGCGATAGTGATCTTGCTGAACAAGTCAAGATCAGAAGTTCGGCGTGGAAAATCTCTCCAGGATCCGGCTCTCCTGCCGACGGTGCGTGCAGGCTCCTTTTGCATAGGATGCACACCAGAACCCTTCAGTCGTTGGACGCGGCGGTGGGGGGCTATTGAAGGCGTCTCCGTGGCAACGGAGACGCCTTCTTCTTGCAAGTGGACAGCCTAGCTTCACTGTGTGGATTGTCGTAGCGACTCGTTGTCGACTTATGTCGATTGGGGGGTGCTGCAAAATGCGCAAATCATAAAATATGGAATCGCCAAACACGACAATCGGTAGCACTCGGGGACCTAGTGTGGGTAGCAAATTGGGAGTTCTGTGCACTCCGTCGAGGGTTACAAAATACGATCTCGATCATGGAGAGTCGCTGCGGCTGGTGCGGAGTGGATATCCCGCCACAGAAAGGTGCTGGGCGACCAAGGAAGTACTGTTGCGACGAACATCGCCTTGAGGCAACAAGGGTCTCTCGACAGCATAAACGGAAGAACATACTACCCCCATGCTCAATGCGTGTCGGTAGTCTCAAATGCATACGGTCGGCGAGCTATCGCTTAAGCTGCACACTAGCGGACGAAATCTTCGTATGCCTCGATTGCATATATCTTGCAAGGACGCTCATTATGCGACTCGGGAATGACGACATAAAGATCACGCAACTGCCAAGTATTGACGCCATTCAAGCCCCTAGGGAACCGGTGATTCTGTATCGAAAAGAACTTGCGATACTGTATTCGCGACTTTCTCAAATCGAAACGGAGGAGCGAAAGCGGAATGCTTTTGCGATATATGCAAATAGAATATACGAAGAGTCTATCGAGCGCGAAAAACGCGGATACTAGTGTCGCAAGATACGATTAGCTTTACGGCCATAGAGGCGTCTCCGCAGCTCAGGGCCGGGGCAGTTCGTTTCGTCATGTAAACGTAAACACATCTTGAGACACTAGTAGCCACTCACTAAAACCCAGTGAATGACCAGTGGTCGCCGAGTGTGAGATACGTATCTGATCGTCTCGATCGGAGCGCTGCACAAATAGTCGCGAATGAGGATGTCCTCGCTCAGTTATCGACCAACAGCAGGTCGAGGGCGCGTCGACGGTCTTCATCGGTAGGCAGGGTGTACCGGCGGGTCTGGTCGAGGCGGGCGTGGCCGAGCATGTCGGCGACGATGACCAGGTCGGTTCCGCCCCGGACGAGGGTGGTAGCGAAGGTGTGCCGCAGCGTATGGGCGGTGGCCTCGTCATCGAGTGCGGCCCGCTCAAGGATGCCGGTGAACACGGCGCTGGCGCCCCGGGCGGTGAGCCGTCCGCCGCGGCGGTTGAGGAAGAACGCCGACGTGGCGTCAGCGCCCTTCCACTTCGGGCGTTCGGTGAGCCAGGCGTCGTAGGCCTCCCGGAGTTTGGCGTGTACCTCCAGGTCGCGGGGTTTGCCGCCCTTGCCGTAGAAGCGCACAGTGCCCTTGCGGGCGGACAGGCGCACGTCGTCGAGGTCCAGGCCGACGACTTCGGCGATGCGGGCGCCGGCGTAGAACGGGGTCAGGGCGATGGCCTTGTCCCGGGCCGAGGCGGTCAGGTCGTTGACGGCGCGGACCCAGCGGATCGCCGCCCGCCGGTCCAGGGCGCGCGGTGCCTGCTGGGGCAGGTCCAGGCGTTCGGCGGCGGCGGGGCCGAGGCCGCGGCGGCGGTAGAAGTCGTCGACGGCCGCGAGGGCGTTGTTGATGGTGGCGTTGCCGCGTTTGAGGACGGCGGCCAGATGCGTGCGATAGTCGCGGACCGCCCAGTCTCGGGCCCTTGGGTCGGTGAGCGGGTCGCCGTCAACGGCCGCGTCGGCCAGCCAGGCCAGGAAGCCACGGACCTTGGACGTGTAGGTCCGGCGGGTCTCGGTCGACAGTGGGGTGTTCGCGGCGAGCGCCGTGACGTAGGCCGCATGGACGGCTTCCAGGTCGGCCGGGAGTGGGACCGGTTGGCGTCCCCGTCGCGGAGCCTCGGCGGGAGGTTCCGTGTTCTCGGAAGCCGCTCCGGCCGGCTGTGATCCGCTGGGGGACGCGTTCTCGGAAGTCACTCCGGGAGTCTACTTCCGAGAAGCAATCTTCTCGGAAGTAGAAAGGCGCCCGTCATCCAGCCGTGTAGTCACTGCGAGAAACGGATCTGACTCTCGCTCGAGAGTTGACCATTACGGAAGATGGTCACACGATTACAGGCAAGGCCTTTTCTAGGCTTTCGCACCACTTGAAGGGAAAGAGACTGCAATGTTTCGAAAGTACCTTCGACGAGCAGTAGCCGTCTTAGCAACGTCCATGGCAGTGACGGTCGGCGGAATCGCGGTGGCCACCCCGGCTCATGCCTCCGTTGGCTGTTGGGGAGATTGGTGCTCAGGACGAGACCCGCAGGCCACCGGCTGCGCAGCCGATGCGTACACGGTTGCCTGGGTTGATGTAACCGGCGCTCGTCTCGAACTACGCTGGTCGCCGACGTGCAAGACGAACTGGGGCCGGTACCAGCAGTACCCCCGCGGCTGGTTCATGGGCAACGTTCCCCTGGAACTCCGAGCGGTTCAAAACACTGGCTACACCCAGCGGTTGAGCTACGGCGTGAACGGGACGCCGACTGGAACCACCTGGACACCCATGATCTACTCGCCTGTTCGCCTCGTTCGTGCCGAGGTGGTCTATCAGTGCACAGGGGCCGGTGACTGCGCTATCGGAGCCTTAACCCACCAAAATCCCTTAGTGACGGCGTGGAAGTAGAACACCTCCAGAGCGTTCGGCCTGGGCAGCAGTTCGGAAGGAAATGATCCCTGGAAGTGCCGGTCGGCGTACCGGGCGCCGATCAGGTATCGGGTGGGGCAGGTCGGTCGGCCAGCCGCAACGCGAACGCGATGTCCGGGTGCATGATGATCCGCCTGGCTGAGTTGGTGGCGACTGGTGTGACACGGACCGTCAGGTGCTGGTGGATCAGGCCCTGGCGACGGCGAGCGTCGGTGCCGGTGTGGGCGTAGGGCGAGGCGGCCTCGTACTCGCAGTACCCGCGCAGGGTCGGCTCGGTGCCGTCGAGGTAGGCGCGCAGCAGGTCGGGCAGGAACGCCGGAGGGTTGATCGGTGACCATCGGCGGCCCAGGTCGTCGTCAGGATTGCGGTGCACCGGTGCGGCGCCGGCCGGGTCGGCGGCCGCCGGTTGGGCGGTCAGGCAGGAGCGTCCGGCACCGGTGCGAGCCGGCGGGTTGGTGTGCGCGGGGTCGTCGAGTCCGGACCAGTGCACCCGCAGTTGCCAGGCTTGGATCAGGTGGGCTGGGCGTCGGGGCAGCGCCAGCTCGCACCGGGCGGCGGCTTCGGTGAGGCGTTCGCGCATCGGGACGATCCCAGCGAACACCCGCTGGCGCGGGTCGGGGCTGCGCCCGCGCAGAAACGACCGGGCGGCCCGGAGCAGCGGCCGAGCAGGGGGCGGGACGCCGAAGACCACGGTCGCCTCGCTCGGCACGGTGAGGCTGGCCTTGGCCCGCACGGCGGCCGGTGCGTCCGCGCGCCGGAACGGCAGCAGCAGCACCTGGCCGGGCGGCGGCAGCGCATCCAGGCGCAGCGACCGCAGCGACAGCAGGTCGAGCCCGGTGAACATGGCCAGCGCGACGCCAGCGGCGAGCACCGGGTTGGCCACTCCGGCACGGATGCGGTCGGCGATGTCGAAGGTGACCGGTGTGCTGGTCAGGCCCGGCCCGCCCGACCTTCTCGGCCCGGCTTGCGCTGGCGCGGGGATAGCCAGCCAGGAGCCGTGCAGCAGGAACCCGGCCTGCACGCCGCGGAGCAGCGCCAGGGTGTGCTGCGGGGTCGGGCTGTCGTGCACCAGGTCGGTCAGGAATCGCTGCAGCTGCTCATCGGCCGGCGTCGTCTGCCGTGGCGCCGGGGCCGGTCGGTGCCGCAGCCACTGGCAGGCGGCGTCCAAGCCCCGGCCGTAGAGCTCGTCAACGCGGGCGAACACCTCCGGCGACTGCTGGCGGTAAACGTCGGCGCGGTAGTACAGCACCTGGCCGGTCGGCAGCCGGCGGGGCAGGTCGGCGTACTGCCGCCGCGGCGGTCGTGGCGGTGCCGGCCGGGTCCTGACCGTCTCCAGTCCACGCACCGCCGCCGCCAGGTCGGCGAGCACCACCGCAGTGTCGGGCAGCCAGGCCCGCAGGTGCGCCGGGACGGTGGTGGCGTGACAGACCAACAGCAGCGTGGCGCCGCTGGCGGCGGCGAGTTCCACCAGCGCGGCCCAGCCATCGCCGGCCAGCCGGTGGGCGCGCAGCACCACCAGGTGCTCGATGCGGTCACTGATGACCCAGGCGGTGGCCGCCAGCCACGCTCCCCGCACGCCACCGATCCTGTCGGTGCGGGGGGCATCGATCGGGCGGCCCAGCGCGGCGAGCACGTTCTGGGCCAGGGTGACCGGTCCATGGGTACCCGGCGTCGGGTGGACCACCACGCAGCCGGCGCGCGGGTCGTGGCGGGCCAGCAGCCCGGCGGTGACCGTCGCGTCGTCGGTGGGGTCGAGCAGCACCGCGACCCGGGCCCGGGGTCCGGGGTCAGTCGTCACGGCCACCGAGCCGGCTGAACACCCACTGCAGCACCTCGCGGTCCGGACGCTGGCGCTCCAGGCGCCCCAGCCCGGTCACCACGTGGGAGGTGATCTTCGACCAGGCGCGGAAATTGCCGTGCCCGGCGTGCACGTCGGCGTAGGCCAGCAGCTCCGCGTCGGCGTCGGCCCACACCGGGTGGTAGACCGGGATGACATCCAGGACCTGCTCGCGGGTCAACCGACGGAACTCCTGCCAGACGTACACCCGGCTGGAGAGCATCGGCTCGCGCGTGAGGACCCGGTAGCAGTCCCCGCCGCCGACGAACACGATCGCGATGTCGGTGCGCGGGTCGTCCCACAGGTGGCGCCAGAACTCGAAGCACTCCCGCGACAGCCACTGCGCCTCATCGCAGACCAGCACCCGGGGCCGCTCGGCGAGCACCCGCTTGAGTAGGGC
>Ga0265328_10001368_pt1 | contig 11266 bp, 7 predicted proteins | sample 41624metaG_FD_202086 | JGI IMG/M metagenome (GOLD analysis project Ga0265328, IMG submission 202086) | Rhizosphere microbial communities from Carex aquatilis grown in University of Washington, Seatle, WA, United States - 4-16-24 metaG | ecosystem: Host-associated > Plants > Roots > Rhizosphere >...
CCGGGTCTTGCATGACGTCGACGTTGACCTGGTCGCCGCCATTCAACGCACCGGCAGGAGCGCTGCCGGCAGCCGCGCCGGCGCCCAACGGGCCTTGCTTGGCGTAGGAGTATTCCACATAGACCGTGCCGAAGATCTGCACGTTGCTCGCCTGCGCAAAAGCTGCCGCCGGGGCCGTAAATGCGCCGGCTACCGCCAGTGCCATGACTTTTTTGTTCATTGCCTCTCCTCGTTTCGTTGTGCTCTACCGACAGCATCGCGGGGTCGGCAGATGATGATTTAGTCCCGCGCCCGCACTACGTGGGGTCGAATCAAGTATCGCAATGGAGCGAAAAGCGACGCCAGCGCTTGAATGCGTACGGGTTTCTACGCAGCTGATGAAAATTGAGCGGTTCAAGCACGCGCTGGCATTGCGCGCCGCTCTGGACCGCAATAAATTGCCAGGCCGCAACCGCGCCGATCGCTCCGGGGAAAAACAAAAATTAAACGCGGTAAGCGGGCGCGGCAGGGATCGCTGCGCGGCATTCAATCGCAAGGAACGGCCAGGTTCTCTTTTTAAAATTCAGTGCGATAGCGCGCTCCGGCCGCATTGAAGAAGTTCAATGGCAACTGCAAGCTGCGGCATATTTTGTTCGAGTAATACGTCGGCATTTGATATTAACCAGCGGCAACGAGTTTGCGGAAATAAGGTAGATATACGTACGCACCGTGCGGGGTCCAGCATTGGGCTGGCGGCCGGTGCGCCTCCCGTAATTAAAAACGCGAAATTTATTTTTGACGTGTTGTATTTTTGACTCAGACTGGTTGGTTCGAAGCCGCCGATGGCTGGCGCAGCAATCCTTGCGCGGTCGGTGCTTTAATTGCCGAACGCTGGAATGGCGAAGCGGCCGAAGTACATATATATTCATTTTCATGCTGTAATAATTCACCTCGAGTCATTTGAACTCTGCGCCCCGGCAGCGAATCAGGCGCTTAATCGAGAAACATATCGATGCAGACATTATCCGCAACTGCTGATGTCGCTATCAGTGCGGGTTCGTTGCCGACGCGACGGGTTCTCGGCATCACGGTGATTTTCATTGTCTGTTACGTGGCACTCGCGCTTGCGACGCGTTTCTACCTGGTCAGGCCGTTCGGCATCACGGCATGGAATCCCAGCGCCGGGCTTGCGCTCGCTTTGCTGCTGGTGTTCGGCTACCGGTTCTGGCCTGCGCTTGCGATTGCAACGTGCATAGCCAATCTGCTGATACGCGGGATACCGTCGTCGCCCTTCACCCTTATGCTGCTGCCGCTCACGATTACGGTCGCCTACGCGGGTATGGCCGCCGTGCTGCGCGGGCCGCTGGGATTTCGTCTCGAATTCGACCGGCTGCGCGACGTGTTCGCGTTGCTCGCGGTCGCGACGATCGGCACGCTGTTGGTCGCCATCGCCTTCGTGTCGGTGATCCGCCTGAGCAGCCCGATCCCGATCGTGAACGTTCAGCATACGATAATGCGTTCGTGGATAGGCCATCTGCTGGGCATCCTCATCAATACCCCCTTGCTTTTGATGATGTGGAATTGGCACCGCGTCAAACGTATCCTGCGCCAGTTGCCGCCGCTGGAAATCGCCGCGCAGTTCTGCACCGTTATTTTCGTGCTATGGTTCATTTTCGGTTCCGAGTGGGCTGATCCGTACAAACAGTTCTATCTGCTGTTCCTGCCTCTGATCTGGATCGCAATGCGCCACGCGATCGTCGGCGTGACATTCGGCCTCTCGGTGATGCAGGTCGGGTTTATCGCGTTCGTCGTGGACTCGAATTACGACGCCGGCGTGTCGGTCACCGAATTGCAGTTCATGATGCTGGCGCTTGTGGTTACCGGCCTTTTTCTCGGCATGGTCGTTTCCGAACACCGCAGGGCCAGCAACGCGTTGAACGAAAGCGAGGCACGCGTGCGTGCGATCGTGTCCACCGCACCGGACAGCATCATCACGGTCGGCAGACAGGGTCTCATCGTCGCCGCCAATCCGGCGGCGGCGCGAATATTCGGCTGCGCGGCCGGACACTTGATCGGCAAGCGGGTTTACGACGTGCTGCCCGACTTCGAGCAGGCCCCGCAAACCGGCGACGCGCACGAGTTGACCGGGGTGCGCTGCGACGGAACGCGCTTCCCGGCCGAGCTTTCAATCGGCACGACCGAAAACGAATCGCCGGCACTGCGCATAGCGGTGACCCGCGATATCACGCGGCGCAAAACGCTGGAACGCCAACTCGGCCGCGCGGCCCGGCTGGCAGCCGCGGGCGAAATGGCTGCCGCGCTCGCGCATGAACTGCATCAGCCGCTCTCCGCGATCCGTAATTATGCGCACGCGACCCGGTTGCTGCAGGTCCCCGCGAGCAGCAGCGACCTGCCGGGAAAAATCGAGCACGAGGCGGCGCGCGCGGCGGAAGTGGTGCAGCGGCTGCGCGACTTCTTCCGCGATGGCTCGTCGAGTTTTGAATATATCAGCGTCCAGCGTTTGGTCGACCGCGCGCTGGCGCCCATGCACGAGGAGGCCGCGAAGCAGGGCATTGCACTGACCACAGAGGTTGCGTGCGGCAATATCGATCTGCTCGTCGACCGCGTGCAGTTCGAGGCGGTGATACACAGCCTGGTCGGCAATGCGTTCGATTCCATCGTCGGGGCGGCGCAGCGCGTCCGCGCCGTCCGGGTCGCCGCAAAAAAAATGGATAACGGATGGGCAATGGTGTCGGTCGCGGACTCGGGGCCGGGAATCAACGCCGAAATTGCCGATCGTCTGTTCGAGCCGTTTGCGACGACCAAGATCACCGGCATCGGCATGGGCCTTGCCATGAGCCGCGCGATCGTCGAAGCGTACGACGGGAAACTGTGGGTGGAAAGCGGTGCCGCCGGCGGTGCGGTGTTTCATTTCACGATACCGCCCGCGGACTTCAAGGAACTCGCCGATGATTCCGAATAGTCAATGCGTATTCATAGTCGACGACGACGCGTGGGTGCGCGACTCGCTGACGGTGCTGCTCGACCTCAAGGGGTATCGCACTCAGTCTTTTGCAAGCGCGGAGGAATTCCTGAGAGATTACCGGCCGGCCTCGGCGGGTTGCCTGTTGCTGGATGTGCGGATGGCCGGCATGAGCGGCCTCGAGCTGCAGCTCGCATTGCGTGAACGCCAGATCAAATTGCCCGTTATCGTAATGACGGCGCACGGCGATGTGCCGACCGCGCGGGCCGCACTCGTCGCGGGAGCCGTCGATTTTCTGGAAAAACCCGTCGATCCGGAGTTGCTGCTGGTGACGGTACGCGCGGCGCTCGACGGCGACGCGGCACAGCGCTCGGTCGCCCGCAAAGTTGAGCAGGAAAGGCGGAAACTGGACGTCCTGACCGTACGCGAACGGCAAATCATGGAAATGATCGCGGAGGGCACGCATAACCGGGACATCGCGACCAAGCTGGGCATCAGCCCGCGTACCGTCGAGGGACATAAAGCGCGCTTGATGGACAAGCTGCAGGTCAGAAGCGTGACCGAATTAGTGCATCTGGTGCTCGGCGCGATGCCGGAAACCAAGCCGGGCGATTTCAAAAGCTGGTTTTGAGATAACGTTGCGCGGGCTTGCGTCCGGTTATAGCCATTCCGCGGGCATGCCGTTCTTCAGCAGATCTCGCGCGATGAACCAGCGGTGCACTTCGCTGGGACCTTCGTAAATCCGCCACACGCGGCACGCGCGGGACATGTATTCGAGCGGCAGGTCCTTGGTCATGCCCATGCCGCCGAACATCTGCATCGCGCGGTCGGTGACGCGCATGATCATTTCGCTGCCCTGCAGCTTGACCATTGCCGCGTCGCGCCGCCAGTTCGATCCACCCTCGTCAATCATGCAGGCGAGCCGCCAGGTAATCAGCCGCACCATTTCCATTTCCTGAAAGCTGTCGGCGATCCACCATTGCACGGCCTGGCGGTCGGCCAGCGGGTGGCCGAAAGTCACGCGGTCGTTCGCCTGCGGCAGCATCAATTCCATGCACCGGCGCGCGTAGCCCAGCGCGCGTGCGGCGATCTCGAGCCGGCGTACGCCGAGCCGGTTCTGCATGGGGCCGAAGCCCTTGCCGATTTCGCCGAGCACCTGGCTTTCCGGCACTTCGACGTTGTCGAAATAAACGCCGTACGGCGCATGCTCGCCTATCGTGTTGAATACGGTCGGTATTGACATGCCTTTCGTTCCCTGGTCGACGAGGAACGCGGTGATGCCGCCGCGCGAACCTTTCGCCTGGTCGGTGACGGCCATGACGATAATGAAATCCGCCTGACGTGCGTTCGTGATGAAAATTTTTTGACCGTTGATCACCCACTTGCCGTTTTTGTATTCGGCGCGCGTTTTCATGCCCGCGGGATCGGAACCCGCGCCCGGCTCGGTGATCGCGATCGCGCTTTTCTTGTCGCCGCTGGCATAGGGGATAAAATATTTCTGCACCTGCTCGCCCCGGCACGTTTCCTTCAACATGAACAAATTGGGGCTGTCCGGCGGCAGCACGAACGGCGTGATGCTGGTCTTCAATTCCTCGATCACCACCGCCTTTGCCAGCATGCCGAGATTCTGGCCGCCGTATTCTTCCGGCACGTCGATGCCGTAAATGCCGATTTCCTTCGCTTTCTTTTTAAGATGCTCCTCGACGTCGTGCGGTACCAACGGCGCATCGGTGAGCCCGCGTTCCGCTTCGCGGCGGATTACATCCTTCTCAAGCGGGCGCAACTCCTCGCGCACAAAGCGCGCGACAGTCTCGCGCAGCATGCGCAGTTCTTCGGGCAGGGTGAAGTCCATGAGAGTCGTCCGGGCAGTTTTCTGGCGGACATGCATTGTAGCCGCATGGGAAGCCGGCCGCAGTCGCGGACATCATTGGCGCCGGCGGTTCAGATGCGGGCGGAGCGCGCTCAACTAGCTGGCGAGCGCCTCGCGCGGATGCATGCCTTGCTTTTCCATGACCTGCTGCATCACTTCGTAGTAAGTCCAGCCGTTGATGCGCGTGCGGCCGAGGAATATCGTCGGCGTGCTGGTGATGCCGATTTCGCGCGCCTGGTTGACTGCCGCGAGCGCGCGTTCGGCGTACAGCCGCTCGTGCAATGCGATTTGCATTTCCGCGGGATCGAGTCCCGCGCGTTCGCCCGCGGCCATCAGCGTTTCGGGTTCGCCGATGTCGCCGCCTTCGGTCCACATCAAATCGTAAACGGCGGTCTTGAATGCAAAGTCGCGCCCATGGTCGCATGCAAACTCCAACGCTTCGAACGCGAGAAAGCTGTACTGGCGTTTGCCGGGATAGCGCATTCGCGCGTACTGGTCCGGCGCCATTTCCTTGAGCCACGCGTTGCGCCGTTCGGCTTTCGCGTCTGCATCCGGAGTGCGTTCGCGCGGGCTGCCTTCCGGTGGCGTATCGGGATGCAGCCAGTGCGGCCGCCACATCGGCTCGACGCCATATTCGCGCGCAAGGCGGTCGATTTGCTCGACCGCCAGAAAACTGTATGGGCAGACGAAGTCGGCAAATACCGCCACGCGAAAAGGTGTTGTCGGTTTCTGGTTTTCTGCCGTCATCGCGCGTCTCCTCTCCTGTGGAAGCCTAGATCGCTCTTGCCATCGCTTCAGCCGCTTCGACCGCCAGAGCTTCGCCGGTTATACCGCCGGCAAGCACATCGCGGTCGAAAGTCAGAAATGCCACGCTCGCGCCGTGTGCTCCGGTCAGCAGCGGTTCCGCTGCGTTCTCGCCGCGAGTGTAGCGGAAACCCGGCGCACCGATTTCCCGCCCCTCCATGATAGCCGAACCGTCGAGCACCACTTCATAGCGTCCGAATTCGGCGGCGGGCATCGCGAGGGCGGCGTGGGCGGGCGCTTTGACGATCACCGCGGCCGGACCGTAATCGGGCGGCATCAAAAGCTTGAACGTCCCTTCGGCTACGCCTGGCAACGGTTGCCACGCCGCCTCGGTCGCGAGCGCAGCGAAAATGCGCCCGCCAAGATTGATCTTGCGCCGGGCATCGAGATTCGACATCGCGATGATGCCGCCGGCTTTCGGATGCAGCACGAGCATGTCGTGGCCGCCGGACACGGCGAACGGCCCATAAGGAATATTGTGATCGGTGTAATGGATGGCCAGGGCTTCGAGGTGCTTGACGCCGCGCGGGAAGTCCATCGCGCCGCCTAGCAGCAGCTGAAACTGCGAAGTCAGATGCATGTGTCCATACACCGACGGGCAATCGTCGAAACGGAACCGCAGTGCCTCCGGCCCGCCGTCTTCGCCGGACAGCAGCACCTGGCACGCAAACGTGATTCCCTCGCTGGAACTGCGTTTCCACGGTGCGTTGGCGGAATCTACGATGTAGGTTTGCTGCATTTAAATGTCCGCGACTATGCCCTGGCGCTCACTTTCGCAAAAATCCGCTCGCTGCGCCGGCGATCGGCCGCAGCGGCTATCCCGGGTTCGGCGCACCATGCCACCAGCCGCTCGGTAGCAGAGTCGGCGCCGGTTGTCGCCTCGTTCTTGAAGCGGTCGCGCAGTTGTTTGACCTGCAGTGCGAGCCGTTGTTGCTGGAATTCCGCAGGACTGTCGAGACCGAGCGCCAATTCGAGTTCGAGCAGGCGCTCGCGGCGCATCTGGTTGCCGCGTTCGACGCGAGCGATGTGATTGGCGGTCAATGCAGAATCGGCAAGCGCGCTTAACGCAGCATCGCGGCGCGCCAGCATTTTCTTTTCCCACGCGTCGGGCAGTGCAGGCAATGCGGTCCATTTGTCCTGCAGCGCGGTTGCTGCATCCGTCGCGACATTGCCCGCCCGCACAAGGCCGTCCAATTCCTCGCTCAACTGTTCTTTCGCGGCCAGTGTCGTCCACACGGCCGCCTTCTGTGCGCGCGCACGCTCCGCGAGCATCGCATCGATGGCGGTCTGGGCTTTTTTGAAACGCACTTCAATGCCACGCAGCGCGGGATCGGGGGCGCCGCGCTGCTTGCGCCATAGTTCAGTCAGCTCGCGCGCGGCCTTACGAATTTCCTGGTCGTTCTTGTCCGCAGCCGCCGCGAGGCCTTCGAGCTGCGAGCAGAGCTCTTCGAGCTCACGCCGGCCCTGTTGCTTCTGATCGATCTGTTCCTTGCGCTTGGCATCGCGCGCCGCGAACACCGCGTCGCACGCGGCGCGGAACTGTTCCCACAACGGACGTTCGTCGCGCTGCAGCAATGAGAGCGCCTTGGCCTGCTCCTGCCATTTGGCCTGCAGCGCCTTGACCTGGCCAAGCGTGTCGCGTTCCATCGCCTTGTCCGCGAGTGCCTTTGCTTCTTCGATCAACGCGATGCGGGCGGCTTTTGCCTGCTCGCGCGCTGCGCCGATCGCTTCGCGCAATGGTGCCAATGCTGCTTTCAATTCGGAGTCGAGCTTCTTCCATGCGCGCGGTTCGACGCTGCCGAGATTGCCCTCGCGCCATTTCTGTTCGGTCTCGCGCAGCCAGCGTTCGATCGCGCGCCAGTCGCGCCCCTCGTCTGACGGGCCGAGCAGCGTAGGTGCATGCGCCGCCGCCGCCGCGATGAATTCTTCGCGCTGCTTGCGGCCCTGCTTTCTCAGCGCCGCCTGTTCCGCGAAATGCCGCGCGGCGGGCGCGTAGGCTTTTTCGCACGCGCCGTCGAAGCGCTCCCACAGCGCTTTGGGAACACCCGCGTGCTGCTGGTCGAGGGCTTTCCATTCGTTGCGCAGCTTCTGCACTTCCGCGGCGAGTTGCGGCGCGTCCAGCGTCTGCGCGGCGAGCGCCTCGGCGCGTTCGCACAGTTGCATGCGTGCATTCTGCTGGCCGAAGGATTCCCAGCGTTCGAGTTCGACGAGCTGGTGCACGAGACGGCCCAGCCGCTGCGTGGTCGGCTTGGGCAGTGCGCCTGCGGCGAGCTTCAATTTCTTGATGGTGTCGGCGGCGGCGCGCGCGGCCTGCAACTGGCCCGCGGCCAGCGCTTGTTCGGCAGCGCGCAGCAGTGCGTGGACCTCCTGGCGTACCGCTTGCGACTGCTGGCGCGTGCTTTCCAGAAACGCCAGGCGGCGCTGCTCGACGATGATCAGCGCCGTTTCGAATCTTTGCGTAAGTGCAGGCGTGCGCAGCTTCCGGTCCAGCGCCTGCCAGCGCACGGGCAATTGCGCGTCGTCCACCGTCGTGTCGGCGGCGAGCCGCTCCGCTTCGGCAACGAGCGCTTCGACGCTTGCGGCGGTCGCCAAATCGCGTTCGTACTGGGCGATGCGTTGTTCGGCCCCTTCGAGTTGCGCGAGCGCGGCCTGGTTGTCGCGCGCGAGCGCTTCAGTCCTGAATGTCGCAAGTTCCGCGCGCAGGCCGGCGATGCCGTCCGGGGCCGCGGGCGGCGCGAGCCTGGACAGCCACTCGTGCAAGCCGCGCTCGAATTGAGCGCGCGCGCGTTGTTCGTCCTGTTCGCGAACAAGCCGGGCCTGTACGGTTTCGCGCGCCGCGTTGTAGCCAGTGGTGCGCGCCGGATCTTCGCTCATGTCGAGCGCGCTCCAGCGGCGGTCGAGTTCGACCACTGCGCTCACGATAGCGCCGCTGCGTGTCGCAAGCGCCGCGAGTTCGGCGAGTATCGTGTCGGCTTCGACGGCCTGCTCGACGCGGCTCGTCATGGTGTCGAGGCGTTGCTGGGCATTTCTCGCAACCCCGCGATCCTTGCTTTTTGCAGCGTCGGCGAGTTTGCGCAGCCCTGTCTCGGTTGAGATGCGTGAGGCCGCGGTCTTGCGCGTTTCCGCGTGATCGGCAGCGAGCGCCAGCTCGATCAACAGTTCCTCATCGCTGATGGCTGCGATTGCGTTGGCGCGGCGTTCCGCGTCATGCATTGCATCGAGCGCGTCCGCAAGACTCTCAGCGAGCGCTGCGCGCACCGCCTGGTCGGTTTCGGTCTGCCGTGCCGCGGCAAGCTTGGCCGAGTCGGCGCAGCGGCGGGCGGCGGCAATGCGTACTTCGGGCGCAGGATCGGCGGTCAGCAGGCGGGCGACATCGTCCGAATCGGGCGGCAGGTCCGCCACGCCGAGCGCGCGCTGCGCGGGGTCGGCGTGCTGGTGCTGGGGCGGCCGTGAAAACAGGTTGTTGATCATCGAATGCTTCTCAATAAGTTCAGTGCCTGACCTCGAGCAGGATCTTGCCGATATGCGCGCTGGTTTCCATGCGCGCATGCGCGCCGGCAGCGTCCGCGAGCGGCATGACTGAATCGATGATCGGCGTGACCCTGGTGCCCAGGTGCGGCCACACGCGGTCCATGACCTGGCGGACGATCTCGACTTTTACCGGCAGCGCCGAGACGCGCAATTGCGAGCCGGTCACCACCGCGCGCTTCGCCATGATCGCCGACACCGGCACGCAGAATTCGGTGCCGTCGCCGCCGGATAAGTGCACCAGCCGGCCGTCGGTGGCGAGTGTTTCGATATTGCGTTTCGCATACTTGCCGCCGACCATGTCGAGGATGACGTCGGCGCCATGGCCGGCCGTCGCTTCCTTCATGCCTGCGACAAAGTCCTGATCGCGATAGTTGATGGCGCTTGCTGCGCCCAGCTTCACGCAAAACGCGCATTTATCGGCGCTGCCCGCGGTCACCGCCACCTTGGCGCCGACGAGCCGCGCTAGCTGTATCGTCATCGTGCCTATGCCGCTCGATCCGCCGTGCACCAGCAGCCACTCGCCCTCCTTGAGGCGTCCGAGCATGAAAACGTTGAACCACGACGTCATTAGCGTTTCCGGTGTCGATGCCGCCTGCTTCAGGTCGAAGCGTTCGGGAATCGGAAATGTAACTTCCTGCAAGGCGATGCAATATTGCGCATAGCCGCCGCCGTTGACGAGCGCGCACACGCGGTCGCCGGTTTTCCAGCGCGTCACGTCCGGCCCGACCGCCGCAACTTCGCCTGCGACCTCGAGCCCCGCGATATCGGTCGCGCCCTTGGGGCCGAAGCCGCGTATGCGCTGCCCGCAATCGTGACGATTGACGCCGGCGTAAGCGACTTTGATCAGCACTTGTCCGGCCTGCGGTTGCGGCACCGGGCGCGTGACGGGCACGAGTACTTCGGGACCGCCGGCGCGGGTTATCGGGACAGCGGTCATGTTACTCGGCAGCATTGCTTCTCCTGGATGATTGGGGGGGGGCGACCGGCCCTTGCGGGCCCCTGCGCGGACCAGGCCGCTATTGTACGCGTTGTGCGTTCGTTGCGTTTGTAGTCATAGAGGAGATTCGGCGCGTGCCTGAAAGTTTCCAAGCTGTGCTAGTCTAACGAAAAAAATAATCCAGTCGCGGACGCACGTTTGCCGGTGCGTCGCACCCGAAAGGAGCATCCATGAACGACAGAGCGAACATCGAGAGCATGCAATCGGCGCGCGGCCGTGCCATTGCGCAATACGCCGCCGGCGCGCTGCAGCGCCGCTTTCCGCCGGAGGTGACCAAAGCAGCGGTGATTGCGCTGATCGACTACATTGGTGTCGCGGTTGGCGCAGTCGACGAAGCGCCGGTGCGGCCGGTGCGTGAGGTGGCGCAGGAATGGGACGCGCATGGCAAATCCAGAATATTTCTGGGGCCGACGACTACGCCGGGGCTCGCCGCGCTGGTCAATGGCACGATGGCGCACGCGATGGACTATGACGACGCGCACCAGATGGGCGCGGGACACATCAGCTGTCCCTGCTGGTCGGCTGCGATCGCGGTTGCCAACCAGCTGGGCTCGAGCGAGCAGGACACCCTCGCCGCATTCATCACCGGCTTCGAGGTGATGGCGCGCCTGGGCGGCGGCGGCGTTACCGGCGTAGGGCGCAATCTGCATCGCCGCGGGCTGCACCCGACCTCGGTAATGGGCCGTATCGGCGCCGCGGTGGTGACGAGCGTGCTCATGCGCCTCGACGAGCGGCAGATCGAATATGCGCTGGGCGTCGCGGCGACGACCGCCGGCGGCCTCGTTGGATCCTTCGGCACGCATTCCAAGCCTTTCCACGGCGGCAAGGCGGCGATGGACGGCATACTCGCCGCACAGCTGGCGGCGCGCGGATTCGAGTCGGCGACGCATCTGCTCGAACTTGAGAAAGGGCTGCTCGACGTCATCATTCAGGACCGCGGAGTCGATGTGCCGCCGCTGGATTTCGACGCGCGCTGGGAATTGCTGCGCAACGGCTTCAAGCCGTACGCGAGCTGCCGTGGCACGCACGCATCGATCCAGGCGGCCCGCAAGCTGGCACCGCGCCTTACGGGGAAGAACATCGTGAGGGTCCATGCAAAAGT
>Ga0265328_10001370_pt1 | contig 11240 bp, 8 predicted proteins | sample 41624metaG_FD_202086 | JGI IMG/M metagenome (GOLD analysis project Ga0265328, IMG submission 202086) | Rhizosphere microbial communities from Carex aquatilis grown in University of Washington, Seatle, WA, United States - 4-16-24 metaG | ecosystem: Host-associated > Plants > Roots > Rhizosphere >...
TTTTGCTTTGGCACGAGCCCGACCCAAGCCGAGAAATCCCTTCCTGATCGAAAGGCCTTCGGGTCAGCGATACTGGCGACCAGCGCAGTAGCTAGAGCCGGGCCAACGCCAGGAATTTTATCCAGCCGCTTGCTCAATTCATTTGATCGATGCCAGGCATTGATCTTGCGGTCGAATTCCAGGATTTGCGCCTTCAGCATCCTCAGTTGCGCGCCCAGCGCCGCGATACACGCACGCGCAACTTCCGGAAGCCGATGGTCATGGGGATCCGCCACGATCGCCAGAAGCTCCTCAACGCCGTTGCGTCCGACCGGCGCGACGATGCCGAACTCCGCGAGGTGAGCCCGGATCGAATTGATGACCGCGGTCTGTTGACGGATGAAGAGATGGCGTGTGCGATGGAGCATCAGGCAACTTTGCTGCTCGGGGGTCTTGATCTCGACGAACCGCATAGATGGTCGGGTAACCGCTTCGCAGATCGCTTCGGCGTCGGCCGCATCGTTCTTTTGTCGTTTGACATACGGTTTTACGTATGCCGGCGGCATCAAGCGCGGGATGTGACCGAGCGCCCTGAGTTCGCGAGCCCAGAAGTGAGACGATGCACAGGCCTCAATGCCGATGAGGCAAGATGGCAATTTCTGGAAAAACGCCAGCACATAGCGCCGCTTAAGTTGACGGCGAATGACCACTGATCCATTTGCGTCAACGCCATGCACCTGAAACACGGACTTTGCGATGTCGAGACCGACTGTCGTTACCGTTTGCATGCTCGGCTCCTCAGAATCATGGGGGCCTTAACAGCGCCCAGATTCGTGGCACTCTCGCGCCGGTGGAGGAGCCGTCCACAGCATCAGGAGCCGACCTTTGCCCGATACCTCGAAAGCTACTTTCAGCTCAGCTCGCACGGCGCAGACTGTCGCGAAATCACGAATTTCGCAACATGAACAAAGGCCTATCGTCGCTTCTCAGGCGTAGGCGCCAATTTGGAGGCAACTGCATTTCTATCCACGCTTGCTGAAAAACACGCTGATTGGACTCAAGCGCACCCGGAGGAATGTGTGGCGTGTTTGCATCGAACACGATGACGTCCCAAGGTTTTGGGTTTACGGTGTGTCTATTCCTCTGCGCTAGGCTCAGTAACTCGGTCTTATAAGTGCGGCCATTATCGATCCTGTGTGAATCGAGAATGGAGTCCATATTTTCCTGATCTGTCAAATCGATAAAAGTTGCTGCTGCACTGGAAACGCAGAGCAGTCGTAAACAAATAACGCGTTCTTCTTTGAGCCATTCTAACGCATTCCTCATATCTGAGTGCAGATTTGTATCGAGGCCGCTATAGGTTGATTGACCAATTCCGACCTGTGACGAAATGACAACGATTCTATTATTATTGAGGATGGTCGCCCCCCAACGTACAAAACTGCTCGCTGCGCCGCTAACAAATTTTGCAAATGGGCGGATTGGTTCTGCGACGCCGTTTTGCCACCAATCATCGTAAGATTCGCGCCGGTCGCTGGAAGCGTAAGAAGCCACGGCTTTCCATTGTTCTTCAGTCAACGAGCCGAGAATACGAGGCGGGATGCCATTCAACGTTAGAAGTGCAGTCATGTTGACCTGCTCATCAACTTTCATCCAGCTGCGATTTGAGCCCTTCCGGTGGATACGCCCGGAGCGCCAATGCAGCAACAGGCGATCAGCGGAGCAGGCCGGGGTTGCGCAGCCGATCGCCTGTTGCGGTGAGGCTGGCCGCATATTCCGCCAGCGTCGCGTAGCCGAGTGACGAACGCGGGTGGGCGCGCCGCATCCCTACCGTCAGCTCCTTCTCACGATAGAAATGGTAGATGCGGTTTCTGCCCGAGGTCTCGCCCTCCTGTCGCAGCACGTCCGGCTCGATCGGAGCCGTGACAATGGCGGCAATGGGTCACGAGCAGTAATTCAAACCGCCCCACGACCGAGCCCCACCACCCCCTAAAACCACAAATCCCGCACACATCTCCCATCTCCCGGCAGATCGTCGAATGTCTCCAGCCCGTCGAAATGATCGATCGCCAGATTTGCCACCTCTTCCGGCGGCGCGAGGCGGAGATTGACCGCTATGCGGCGGCGGCCGTCCGCGTCGAGGCGCAGGCCGCGCCAGCACAGCACGCAGCCGCAGGTCGGACAAAAACGGATTTCGAGAGCGGGCGCGGCCACGCCGATGCGCGTGTAGGCGCGGGTCTCGCCGAAAATGCGAATCCGCTCGCCTTCGTAATCATAGGCCCACAAAGCGCCGTAGCGGCGGCAGAGCGTGCAATTGCAGGCCGTGGCCGAGCCGGGGTCGCCCTCGAGCGTCCAATGGGCGGCTCCACAGTGACAGCTTCCTTTCAACATAGGCCCCTCGCGGCGCAATCGAATGCGGATTCGGCAATGGTTTGGTCGAATGTCGCGGTCGGCGCATACCGCGTCGCCGCGCGAAAGAGCTGTTTAGCAAATCCGGCAAAATCGGAGAGCCGGATTTCACGTTCGGAACGGCGCGCAACCCGTTTGTCGCATCCGGACGAGGGCATGGTCCGAAATCGACCGACCACATGGCGGCGGAGCCCGCAGCCTTCCCCCTAGAAATCAGCGGCCGATTTTCTCGTGGGGAGCTTGACGCGACTGTTATAAGATATATCTTAGTCATGTCTAAACAATAGGAGACACATTTATGAAGCATCAACACAGGCAGCAGTGGGGTCACGGCGAGCATCCGGCCTTCAGCGAAATGCACGGAATGCACGGAATGCACGGAATGCGCGGCGGAGGGGACGAACCCTTCGGCCGGGGTGGACGCGGGCCTCGTGGCTTCGGCGGGCATCGCGGTTTCGGTCACGGCGGCGGCGAAGGCGAGCGCGGCGGCGGCCGCGGGCGGCGGCGCATGTTCGAGGGCGGCGAGCTGAGGCTCGTCATACTGCTGCTGCTGGAGAGCGAGCCCCGCCACGGCTATGACGTCATTCGAGAGATCGAGACGCGCACCGGCGGCGCCTATGCGCCGAGCCCCGGCATCGTCTATCCGACCTTGACCCTGCTCGAGGAGATCGGACAAGTCGCCGTGCAGGCGACGGAAGGCGCCAAGAAGCTCTATGCGATCACGCCGGCCGGCGCCGCCCATCTGACGGAAAATCGCAAGGAGGCCGAGGCGGCGCTCGCCCGTTTCGAGGAGCTGCGATCGAAGAGCGCATCGGTGGACGCCGGGCCCGTCTTCCGGGCGATGGGCAATCTGAAGACGGTGCTGGCGCAAAGGCTCGGCGGCGCGACCGACAAGGAGCTGTTGTTCCAGGTCGCCGATCTCATCGACGAGGCGGCGCGCAAGATCGAGCGGCTGTGACGCGACTTCGGGTCGAGCGCCGCGCCTCGCGGAAAACTCGCCCGTTCATCCCGAGGAGGCCCGCGCCGCGCCTCCCGGAGCATCCTTCGAGGCTTTTTGCGTTCCGCAAAAAGCGCCTCAGGATGAGGGCGTTGTGTATTCGAGCCGATCGCGCTTCACTCCACAGTGACGCTCTTGGCTAGATTGCGCGGCTGGTCGACATCCTTCCCCATGAACACCGCCGCGTGATAGGCGAGCAGCTGCACGGGCACGGCGTAGACCAGCGGCGCGAAGGCGCCGCTCATGTCGGGAAGCTCGATGAAGCCGGCGAGCTCGGCCGCGGCCGCCTGGCGCGCTGCCGCCGAGCCGATGAGAATGAGATGTCCGCCGCGCGCGGCGACCTCCTGCAGATTGGAAACGGTCTTCTCGAGCGTCGCGTCCGGCGGCGCGAGAACGATCACCGGCATGGCGTAGTCGATCAGCGCGATCGGCCCGTGCTTCAGCTCGCCGGCGGCGTATCCCTCCGCGTGAATATAGGACAGCTCCTTGAGCTTCAGCGCGCCTTCCAGCGCCAGCGGGAAGGCGGCGCCGCGGCCCAGATACAGCACGCTCGACGCCCGCGCCACATCGCGCGCGACCGGCTCGACCAGCGCCTCGCGGGCGAGCGCGCCGGCCATCTGGCCCGGCGTCGCGGCGAGTTCGCGCACGAGGCGTTTTTCCTCCGCCTCGCTCAGCGCGCCGCGGGCGCGGCCGAGCGCGATGGCGAGGCTCGCGAAAACGGCGAGCTGGCAGGTGAATGCCTTGGTCGAGGCGACGCCGATCTCGGGGCCGGCGAGCGTCGGCGCGACCGTGTCGCTCTCGCGCGCAATGGTCGAGGTCTCGACATTGACGATGGAGAGAATGTGCTGGCCATGCGCCTTGGCGTAGCGCAGCGCGGCGAGCGTATCGGCCGTCTCGCCGGATTGCGAGACGACGATCATCAGCCCATTGTCGGCGAGCGGGGCCTCGCGGTAGCGAAACTCCGAGGCGATGTCGATGTCGACGGCGAGCCGCGCATAGCGCTCGATCCAATAGCGCGCGATGAGGCCGGCGTAATAGGCCGTGCCGCAGGCCGAGATGGTGACGCGCGAGAGTTTCTTCGGGTCGAAGGGCAGAGCGAAGGGCAGGCGCACCTCGCCGGCGGAGAGATCGAGATAATGGGAGAGCGTGCGGCCGACGACCTCCGGCTGCTCGTGAATTTCCTTGGCCATGAAATGGCGGAAATTGCCCTTGTCGACGAGGAAGGAGCCCGCCTGCAAAGGCTGGCGGCGGCGCTCGACCTCTTTTCCGGCGACGTCGTAGAAAGTGATCCCGGCGCGCGTCAAAACGACATGGTCGCCCTCGTCGAGATAGGCGATCTGCCGGGCGAAGGGCGCGAGCGCCAGAGCGTCGGAGCCGAGATAGACGCCCTCCTCGCCCCAGCCGGCGGCGAGCGGCGCGCCACGGCGCGCGCCGATGAGCAGATCCTCCTCCCCTTCGAAGAGGAAGGCGAGCGCGAAGGCGCCCTCCAACCGGCCGAGCGCCGCCGCCACCGCCTCGCGCGGGCCGGCGCCCTTGCTGCGCTCCTCGGCGACGAGATGGGCGACGACTTCCGTGTCGGTCTCTGTGGCGAAGACATGGCCCTTGGCGGTGAGTTCCTCGCGCAATTCGCGGAAATTCTCGATGATGCCATTGTGGACGACGGCGAGCCCGCCGCTCGTATGCGGATGGGCGTTGGTCTCGGTCGGGCGTCCGTGCGTCGCCCAGCGTGTGTGGCCGATGCCGCTCGTCCCCAGCAGTGGCGCGGCCGCGAGCTTCTCCTCGAGATTGCGCAGCTTGCCGCTGGCGCGAAGGCGCGTGAGCCGGCCTTTCTCGAGAGTTGCGATTCCAGCCGAGTCATAGCCGCGATATTCGAGCCGTTTCAGCGCCTCGACGAGAGAGGGCGCGACAGGCTCGCGTCCGAGAATGCCGACGATGCCGCACATGCAAATGTCTCCACGGTCGAAGCGCCACGGGTCGAGCAGACTAGCTCGATTCCGTTACGATTATCCTAGACAGAGCATTAGGGCATTTCTCGGAGCCGGCCAGAAAACAAGAAGGAATCACGCGCCCGATTTCTTCGCCTTCTGAGCGCGCCGGAAGGACGCCGCCCAGCCGGCCTTCTCCATCTGCCGCCCGCGCGCCACGGCGAGAGCGTCAGCGGCGACGTCCTTGGTGACGACCGAGCCCGAACCGACATAGGCGCCGTCGCCGATCGTGACCGGGGCGACCAGCGCCGAATTGGAGCCGACGAAGGCGTTCTCGCCGATCGTCGTGCGATATTTGAAGAAGCCGTCGTAATTGCAGGTGATGACGCCGGCGCCGATATTGGCGTGCGCCCCCACGGAAGCGTCGCCGATATAGGTCAGATGGCTGACCTTGGCCCCGACGCCTATGTCGGCGGCTTTGATCTCGACGAAATTGCCGACCTTGGCCTCGGCGGCGAGCTTTGCGCCCGGCCGCAGCCGCCCATAGGGGCCGACCGAGGCGCGCTCGCCGACGCTCGCCCCCTCGAGATGGGAATAGGCGTGGATCGTCGCGCCATCGGCGATCTCGACGCCGGGGCCGATGACGACGCCGGGCTCGATCGTCACATCGCGGCCGATCTTGGTGTCGAAGGACAGGAACACCGTCTGCGGCGCGACGAGAGTCGCGCCTCCCAGCATGGCCGCGCGTCGCAGCCGCTCCTGGGCGAGGCCCTCGGCGCGGGCGAGCTGCGTGCGGTCGTTGACGCCGAGAACTTCCTCCTCCGCGGCGAGCACGAGCCGCGTGTCGAGCCCGGCCGCGGCGGCGCGGGCGACGATGTCGGTGAGATAATATTCCTTCTGAGCGTTGGCGGCGCCGATTCCGTCCAGCAGCTCGAGCGCCTGCGCGCCGGCGATCGCCATCAGTCCGGCGTTGCAGAGGCGGCAAGCGCGCTCGGCCTCGCTCGCGTCTTTTTCTTCGCGAATCGCGGACGGGCGCCCGTCCGTGTCGCAGAGTATGCGGCCATAGCCATGAGGATCGGCCGCCTCGAAGGCGAGGACGGCTACTGCGGCGCCCTCGGCGAGCGCCGCGCGCAGGGCGGCGATCGTCTCGGCGCGCACCAGCGGCGTGTCGGCGAAGAGCACGACGATATCGTCCACGCCCGAAGCGAAGGCCTCGCGCGCCGCCAGAACGGCGTGGGCGGTGCCGAGCTGCTTCTCCTGGACGAAGGCCCGGGCGCCCGGCCGCTGGCGGCGGGCCTCGCCGGCGACATCGTCCCGGCCGGCGCCGATGACGACGGCGATCTCGTCGAGCGCCGCCGCGGCGGCCAGCACATGGCCGAGCATGGACCGACCCGCGACCTCGTGGAGGACTTTGGGGCGGCGCGACTTCATGCGCGTGCCTTCGCCGGCGGCCAGCACCACGGCGAGGGAGCGGCGGTGGGTCGGTCGAGCTTGCTCCATCTTGCTGCGCGGCCTCTGTCGTCGGGCGGGGAGCGGACGCCGGGCCCGTCGCCCCGCGCCGTTGTCCCCTCGTTCATATTCGTCTTGGCAGATTCGCGGGCGTCGGGGCAAGCGCGGCCTCGGCGCGAGGTTTCCGCCGCGCAACCAAAATCGAAAGATTCGCGTTCCGAACATCGTCCTTTCAGGTATATCCGATAGGGAAGTCCACTGCTTCTCCCGCTCGTTCTCGCCAGTCACGGGTTCTGATCCCGCATGCTCGTACGCAGAGACCTGTTGAAAGCCACTTTCACCGCGCTCGCCGCCGGCGTCTCCGGCGGCCGCGCCCTCGCCCAATCGGCTCCGCCGGCCCCGCCGCCGGGGCCCGCTCCGTTCGGCCGGGAGGTCGTGGTCGAGGTCGCCCGCGCGCTCGCCAAGCGTCCCTTCGCCGCACCCGCCGCGGAATTGCGCGAGCCCTTCGCCAATCTGACCTATGAGCAATATGTCGGCATCAAAACCCGGCCGGGCGCCGCCATATGGAGTGGCGAGAATCGGGGATTTGCGGTCGAGCCGCTGCATAGGGGCTTCATCTTCGGCGCGCCGGTGGAGCTCTACGTCGTCGAGGACAAGATCGCCAAGCGCATCGCCTATGACCAGGCGAAATTCGACTATGGCGGTCTGAAAGTCGGCGACAAATTGCCGGAGATCGGCTTTTCCGGCTTTCGCGTGCTCTCGCCGCAAGGCGGCGGCCCGGAGAAAGAGCTCGCCCTGTTCCAGGGCGCGAGCTTCTACCGGGCGCTGGCGCGCGGCCAGACGCTCGGCGTCACCGCCCGCGGCCTCTCCATCCGCACCGCCGATTCGCGCGGCGAGGAGTTCCCCGTGTTCCGCAGCTTCTGGATCGAGAAGCCGACGCTCGCCGACAACGCCCTGGTCATTCACGCTCTGCTCGATTCGCAGAGCGTGACGGGGGCCTATCTCTTCACTCTGCGGCCGGGCGAGGCGACGATCATCGACGCGGAGCTCACTTTATTTCCGCGCGCGGCGATCGATCATCTGGGAATCGGCGGCGCGGCGGCGGCTTCGCTGTTCACGCCGCTCGACCATCGCCGCTCCGACGATCCGCGGCCGACGGTCGCAGAGACCAATGGCCTGCAGATGCTCACCGGCAAGGACGAATGGCTGTGGCGTCCGGTCTCCAACCGCGACACGCTGCAGATATCGGCCTTCGTCGACGCCAATCCGAAAGGCTTCGGATTTTTGACGCGCGACCGTGACATCGAGACCTATCAGGACGACATACAGCATTGGGAGCTGCGCCCGTCGCTCTGGGTGGAGCCGATCGGCGATTGGGGCGAGGGCTCGGTGCAGCTCGTCGAAATCCCATCCGAATCGGAGGTGAACGCCAATATCGTCGCTTATTGGCGCCCCAAGCAGGCGCTCGCGGCCGGCAAGGAGGCGACTTTCGCCTATCGGCAGTTCTGGTGCTGGAGCCCGCCGGCGCGCCCGCCTTTCGCGGTCGCCGTGTCGGCTTTCGGCGGCCGCGCGCCGACGCCGAAACTGCGCCGCTTTATCGTCCAGTTTGCGGGCGACAATCTCGGCGATCCGCAGCGTGTCGCCAATCTGCGGCCCGCCTTGACGACATCGCCGGGATCGGCGACGAACATTCGCGCCTACGCCAATCCGAAGACGAAGACCTGCCGCGTCGTCTTCGACGTCGACCCCGCCGGCGAGACCTTCTGCGAGCTGCGCCTCGTCCTCCAATCGGGCGACGAGCCGATCAGCGAAACCTGGCTCTATAGATGGACGGTGTAGCCCTCTCTCTCGTCGAAACCGTTTCGCCGGACGTCGCCGCTCCGCCGCCGCCCGCCGATCCCGCCGCCGCTCCGCCCATGCCGCCGGAGCGCCGGCTCGAAATGCCGACCCAATCGCTCTGGCGCTTCAAGGCGCGAGAGCGTCGCCGCCTCGCGGCGCCGCAGTTTTGGCGCACGCCCTGGATCTCGCGCTTCGTCACCTTCGGCGGTGGCCTCGCGCTGACCGCCTATGGCGGGTATGAGATGTATCGCGTCATCGACGTCGGCGGCGTCACGACGTTGAAATGGGCGCTGCTCGCGCTCTTCGTGTTGAACTTCTCCTGGATCGCGCTCTCATTCGCGAGCGCCGTGGTCGGTTTCTGCGTGCTGCTGGTCGCGCGCCGGCCGCCGCCGCTGCCGGAGACGCTTCGCGCGCGCACCGCCGTGGCGATGCCCATCTACAATGAGGCGCCGAGCAGAGTTTTCGGCGCGCTGCAGGCGATATTGCAGGATGTCGAGGCGACAGGCCTCGGCGCGCATTTCGACTGGTTCTTCCTCTCCGACACCACCAATCCGGACATATGGGTCGCCGAGGAGCGCGCCTTCGCCGCCATGCGGCGCAGGCTCGGGCCGCAGGCGCGCGTCTATTATCGCCGGCGCGAGAAGAACACGAGCCGCAAGGCCGGCAATATCGCCGATTTCGTCACGCGCTGGGGCGGCGCCTATGAGCATATGGTGGTGCTCGACGCCGACAGTCTGATGGCCGGGGGCGCCATCGTGCGGCTCGCCGCGGCGATGGAGAAAGACCCGGACGCCGGCATCATCCAGACGCTGCCGCTGATCATCAATCGCAACACGCTGTTCGCGCGCGTGCAGCAATTCGCCGCGCGCATCTATGGCCCCATCATCGCCGCGGGGCTCTCGCAATGGATGGGACGCGACGGCAATTATTGGGGCCATAACGCGATCATCCGCACGCAGGCTTTCGCGCATCATTGCGGCCTGCCGAACCTCAAGGGCCGACCGCCCTTCGGCGGACATATATTGAGCCACGACTTCGTCGAGGCGGCGCTGATCCGCCGCGCCGGCTATGCCGTCTATATGATGCCGACGCTCGGCGGCTCCTATGAGGAGAGCCCGCCTTCGCTCATCGATCTGTCGATTCGCGACCGCCGCTGGTGCCAAGGCAATCTGCAGCATTCGCGCATTCTCGGGGCGCGCGGCTTCCATTGGGCTTCGCGCCAGCATTTTCTCACCGGCATCTTCGGCTATCTGACGTCGCCGCTCTGGCTCGGCCAGCTGCTCGTCGGCATCGTGCTCGTCTTCCAGGCGAGCTATTTCCGGCCGGAATATTTCACCGCCAAATTCACGCTCTTCCCGGTGTGGCCGCGCTTCGACGCGGAGCGCTCGCTGGCGCTGTTCGCGCTGACAATGGCGATCCTGCTCGCGCCGAAATTCATGGGGCTCATTCTCGCCATGGTCGACCGCGAGACGCGGCGCGGCTCGGGCGGCGTGGTGATGCTGCTGGTCTCGACCTTGTTCGAGGTGCTGATGTCGGCGCTGCTCGCGCCGATCATGATGCTGATCCAGACAGGGCACGTCTTCCACATATTGTTCGGCTTCGACACGGGCTGGGATCCGCAGCGACGCGACGACGGCTCGGTTCCCTTCAAGGCGATCGTAAGGCGGCATCAGTGGCATGTGGCGCTCGGCCTGCTGACTCTGGTCGCGGGCCTGATGATCTCGCCCTCGCTCGTCGCCTGGATGTCGCCGACGATCGCCGGCCTCATTCTGGCGATCGGCATTTCCTACATCACCGGCCAGCGCTGGCTCGGCCTCGTGTTCCGTCGCGCCGGCGTGCTGGTGACGCCGGAGGAGACCACGACGCCGAAGATCGCGCGCCGCGGCCGCGCGCTGCATCGGCTGCTCGCGCGCTCCGGCCAGGACGAGGAGAACTGCCTGCTGGCGATTCACGGCGATCCCGAGCTGCGCACGCTGCATGAGGCGTGGCTGCCGGCGCGGCCGCCCCGCAAGCGCGGCGTCGTTTCCGCCGATCGCGCCATGGCGGAGGCCAAGCTCGCCGACGCCGCCTCGCTCGAGGATGCGGTGGAATGGCTCGATCGCGGCGAGCGGCTCGTCGTGCTCGGCGACCGCGCTCTGCTCGGCATGCTCGCGCGCCTGCCGCGTCGTGCGGCGCCGGAGGAGACGGCGCCGGCCGCAGAGGCCGACTCGGAGCGTCTCGCGAGCTAGAGCGCTTTTTCCGTGTTTCATTGAAACACGGAAAGCGCTCTAGGCTTTTGTTTTGACGCGTTTCCAACGCCGAACCGGTGTCCACTTCGGCTGGAAACGCTCTAGAGCGCGTTCCGCTCGAACGGAATCGTTCGAGCGATCAGAATTCGCGCGAGATAACCTCGGCTCTCAGAACTTCAGCGAAGCGCGCACGTAATAGTAGCCGCCGTTGACGCCGAAGGGCGAGAAGGTCGGAAAGATTCCAGCGCCCAGGCTGCGCGTCCAGGGCAGTGTCTGATCGGGCCGCACGCCGAAGAGATTGTTGCCGCCGATCGCCGCGCGCAGGCCCGAGCCGAAATCATAGGCGATCTCGCCATCGGTGATGAATTTCGGCGTGATCACATTGGTGTAGAAGGGCGCGCTGCCGGTGAGCGG
>Ga0265328_10001372_pt1 | contig 11233 bp, 11 predicted proteins | sample 41624metaG_FD_202086 | JGI IMG/M metagenome (GOLD analysis project Ga0265328, IMG submission 202086) | Rhizosphere microbial communities from Carex aquatilis grown in University of Washington, Seatle, WA, United States - 4-16-24 metaG | ecosystem: Host-associated > Plants > Roots > Rhizosphere...
TTCTCGCCGGCGACGGCGAGGAGCGCGTCGATCGTCCGCAGATCATCGACACGCTGCGCAAATTCGCCGACGAGTCGCAGCTTGAAGTGGATTGGGCGAGCATTGACGCTGCGCCGACCGAAACGCTGGTCAATGCGCTGGCGATGATGAGCCCCTTCGGCGCGCGCGAAAAGCAGACGTTGCTGGAGGCGCGCAGCCTTGTCGCCCGCGCCCAGCTGCTTGTCGCCATCGCCGAACTCGATCTCGCACAGCAGCGCGGCGGCGAGCGCCCGCAATTTCACTGACGACGGAAAGGATGCGACGCCATGACCGACGATCCCGCCATCGAGGCGCAGCCGAACGACGCTTCCGGGGATGAGTCAGCCGGGGAACGCTCCGCCGAGGGCGGGCGCGTCGATCCAAAGCTCCTTGAAATCCTCGTCTGCCCGCTGACCAAGACGACGCTGGAATACGATGTTGCGCGGCAGGAGCTGATTTCGCGCTCGGCGCATCTCGCCTTTCCCATTCGCGACGGCATTCCCATCATGCTGCCGGAAGAAGCGCGCAAGATCGACTGACCCTGAGCGACATGCGCGCGCCCGTCGAGGATCTGCTCGATCTCCTCAATCTCGAAACGCTCGGCGACACGAGCTTTCGTGGTCATAATCCGCCCGTTTCCGGGCCGATGATCTATGGCGGACAGGCGGTCGCGCAAGCGCTGGTCGCCGCACAGCGCACCGTCGATCCAGGCCGCGCGGCGCATTCGCTGCACGCTTATTTCGTGCTCGCGGGCGATCCCCGCGCGCCCATCTCCTTCGAGGTTGAAAAAATCCGCGACGGCAAGAGCTTCTCGACGCGCCGCTGCGTCGCGAGCCAGGCCGGGCGCGCGATCCTGTCGCTCGAAGCCTCCTTCCATGTCGCGGAAGAGGGGTTCGATCACGCTGCGCCGGCGCCGCGGGGGCTCGCCGATCCCGAAACATTGGAGACGGCCGAGGCGCTCGCCGAGCGCTTTCGTCACGCCTTGCCTGCCGTCGTCGCGAAGCGCATCGCGCGCGAGACGGCGCTCGACATAAGGGTCGTCGAGCCGGACCGCTATCTTTTGTTGAACGGCGCGGTTGAGCCGCGCCAATGCATCTGGTTCCGCGCACGCGGGCCGATGAGCGACGACGCCTCGGCGCATCGCGCCGTGCTCGCCTATTTTTCCGATATGAGCCTCATCAATACGGCGCTGATCGGCCATGGCCGGCTGATCTTCGAGCCCGCCATTCAGGCGGCGAGCCTCGATCACGCCGTCTGGTTCCACCGTCCCTTTCGCGCGGACGAATGGCTGCTTTATGAGCAGGAGAGCCCTACGGCCTGCGGCGGCCGCACGCTGACCCGCGGCCAGATTTTTACGCAGGACGGCCGTCTTGTCGCCTCCGTGGCGCAGGAAGGGCTCGCGCGGCTGCGCAGCGAGGCGCGCTGAGAGCGGCGCGGCGGCGTTAAGAATTTGCTCCCGCCGCCGTCCGCCGCCCCTGCAATAAGAATATGTCTAATCAACTGCATATAAATTTGAGCGCACTCACGCGGGGGCGACCCGGCGGCTCTCGCGACGCATTTTTTTAACTTTTTGCGTGACCGCCGCCGGGACGAGACCGCCGCCGGATGAAGCGAAAAGCACCAGACTGACTAATTAATAGGCTGAGCGCTCGTGCATAATGTGCGGGCGCCGCTTTTTTGCTCTGGCGATGCAACGGGCGCCGAAATCGCGGCAGCTTGTCTATCGCCCTGCGTTTTCGGCTGAATCGCCTTCTGACGCCGTAGCCTGCGCCTGGCGGCGGGCGTGCGGCGGCCTGCGGCGTTCGGTCTCGTCTGCGCTTTTTTCTTAGAATTTCCGGGAGTTTTCACGGCTGGCACGGCAATTGAAAGAGCGGGGCGGAGCACATATGCGCTCGTTCAATGACCATCGCCGCGCGTCGTTTCGAAAAAATCGGGGCGGCGCTCGCAAACAAGGTCAACAACACAGGATAGGCAGATGAAAATCGTGACAGCGATCATCAAGCCGTTCAAGCTCGATGAAGTTCGTGACGCGCTGACGGCGATCGGCGTGCACGGTCTGACCGTAACGGAAGTCAAGGGCTACGGACGACAGAAGGGTCATACGGAAATCTACCGCGGCGCGGAATACGCCGTGAGCTTCCTGCCCAAATTGAAGATCGAGGTGGCCGTTCCCGCCGAGCTCGTCGACAAGACGATCGACGCCGTGACGACGACGGCGCGCACCGGACAGATCGGCGACGGCAAGATCTTCGTCTCGCCGCTCGAACGCGCGGTCCGCATCCGCACCGGCGAAAAAGACGCCGACGCGCTCTGAGCCCGTTTCCTCGAATCATCAGGAGTTGAGAAATGAAGTTTCGTTTGCCTCGGAGCCTGTCGAGCGCTTCGATTGTCGCGGGAGCGGCGGCGCTGGTCTCGCTCGCGTCTCCGGCCCTCGCCGGCAATGCGCCGGTTCCAAATCCCGGCGACACCGCCTGGATGCTGACGTCGACCGTGCTGGTGCTCATGATGTCCATCCCGGGCCTCGCGCTGTTCTACGGCGGCCTCGTGCGCAGCAAGAACATGCTCTCGGTCCTCACGCAGACCTTCGCCATCGTGGCGCTCGTCGGCGTGCTGTGGACGGTTTACGGCTATTCGCTCGCCTTCGGCGACGGCGGCTCGCTGCAAGCCTATATCGGCGGCTTCGGCAAAATCTTCCTGAAGGGCGTGGACGCCGCGGCGACCGCTCCGACCTTCACGCCGGGCCATGTCATTCCGGAACTCGCCTATTTCGTGTTCCAGATGACCTTCGCCATGATCACCCCGGCGCTCATCATCGGCGCTTTCGCCGAGCGTATGAAGTTCGGCGCCGTGATGGTGTTCATCACCTTATGGGTGACCTTCATCTACTTCCCGATCGCCCATTGGGTCTGGGCTGTCGCCGATCCGAACGCGATCGTCGACGCTGCGACGGAGCTTGCCGCCGCCGCTACGGATGAAGCCAAGAAGGTCGCGCAGGACAAGATCGATGCGGCCACGGTCGGCGTCGGCTGGATCGCGGGCGGTCTTGCGCCGTGGATGAAGGGCGTCGGCGCTCTCGACTTCGCGGGCGGCACGGTCGTTCACATCAACGCGGGCATCGCGGGCCTCGTCGGCGCGATCATCGTCGGCAAGCGCATCGGCTACGGCAAGGAAGCCCTGCCGCCGCACTCGCTGACCATGTCGATGATCGGCGCCTCGCTGCTGTGGGTCGGCTGGTTCGGCTTCAACGCCGGCTCCAACCTCGAAGCCAACGGCACGACGGCTCTCGCCTTCGTCAACACGATGGTCGCCACCGCCGGCGCTGCGCTGTCCTGGCTGCTGACGGAATGGGCGACCAAGGGCAAGCCCTCGCTGCTCGGCCTGATCTCGGGCGCCGTCGCCGGCCTCGTCGCCGTCACTCCGGCCTCCGGCTTCGCCGGTCCGATCGGCTCGCTGGCCCTCGGCCTGCTCGTCTCGCCGATCTGCCTGTTCTTCGTGTCCAAGGTGAAGAACACGCTCGGCTATGACGACGCGCTCGATGTGTTCGGCGTGCACTGCATCGGCGGCATCACCGGCGCTCTCGCCACCGGCATTCTCGTCTCCCCCGATCTCGGCGGCGTCGGCATCACCGACTACACCAACATCGGCGAGAATTTCGCCGGCAAATACGACCTCGTCGCGCAGATGATCGCGCAGGGCACTGCGGTTCTCGCGACGCTGCTCACCTCGGGCATCGGTTCGGCGATCCTCTTCAAGATCGTCGATCTCATCATCGGTCTGCGTCCCGAGCCGGATCACGAGCGCGAAGGCCTCGACATCTCCGATCACGGCGAACGCGCTTACAATCAGTAATCGTCCCCCTGATGGTTCGACACTGGAACGGCGCCCTCGGGCGCCGTTCTTTTTTTTGCGGGTCGGTTGTTGTTATCGACGGCGCAAGCCAATGAGGCGCCTGCGCGTTGCGCAAGCGCAGCGCGGTGTTACGCGACTTTCGTTTGATGACCTTTCGGAATTTTGCGCGCCATGGCGGACCGCGGCGAAGCGATCGAGAGCCGCGGCGCGGAAAGTCGGTTCGCGTCGCTGCGCGCGCAAGGACGCGAACCGATCAGTCGGAACTGCGGCGGCGCTTATTCCGGTTTCTGCGGCTGCCAATAGGGCCGGGTCAGCGCGCCGACGACGCCGAGGCCGGCGACGCCCGCCAAAATATAGGCGACGAGAGCGGTGACATCGAAAGCCGCGACGGAAAAATGATGGCGGCCGACGTAAGACGTCTTTCCGTCGTCGCTGGTCAGCGTCACCAGCGCGAGATAATCGCCGCCTTCGCGGAAGTTATGGTCGATGCTGACCATGCCGTTGCGATATTTCTGCGGCGCCTCGTGATGCACGGTGTCGTGTTCGAGATTTTCGGCGCCGTCCGCGACATGCGCGTCGCGCAGGATGCGGATGTCCCAGTTGAGATCGCGCGCTTCGCTTTCATGCGAATCGAAAATCAGCACGGCGGCGCCGCGTTCGGACAGCTCGTCGCAATTTTTATCGGTGGTGCGCTTTGGCTGCATCGCCAGAAATTTCATGGTGATCGGACCGACGGCGATCGGACAATCCGGATCGTAATAATGCCACCCGCCTTTTTCCGCCCAAGCCGGCCCGCCCATGACAAGGCCGAGCGCCAGCGACGCAAAACCGAAAAAGCGCTTCATTCGTCACAACCCCGCGTCGATCACCGCATGGACCTGGTCCATGTCCTGCGCCGGCTCCGCGCAGCCGGCCTCGCCGACGATGCGCGCCGGCACCCCTGCGACCGTCTTATGCGGCGGGACCGGGTCAAGCACAAGAGATCCGGCGGCGATCAGCGCGCCGGCGCCGATTTCAATATTGCCGAGGATTTTTGCGCCGGCGCCGATCAGCACGCCGCGCCGCACCTTGGGATGGCGGTCGCCGCTGGTCTTGCCCGACCCGCCCAACGTCACGCCATGCAGCAGGGACACGTCGTCCTCGATGACGGCGGTGGCGCCGACGACGACGCCCGTCGCATGGTCCATGAACACGCCCATGCCGATGCGCGCGGCGGGGTGGATGTCGACCTGAAAGATCTGCGAGGAGAGGCTTTGCAGGCACAGAGCGAAATCGCTGCGCCCGCTTTTCCACAGCGCATGGGCGAGACGATGCGTCTGCAAGGCGTGAAAGCCCTTGAAATAGAGCGTCGGCTCCAAAAGCCGGTTGCAGGCCGGATCGCGGTCGAGCACGGCGGAAAGATCGGCGCGCAATCCGCGCGCCGCTTCCGCATCCCGCGCGAACAAATCTTCGAAAGCGCGGCGAATCGCGGCGTAGGGCGCCTCCGGCTGCGACAGGCGCTCGGCGATGCGATGGGCGATCGCGCCGTCGAGACTGTCCTGGCTGAGAATATTGGCGTGAATGACCCCGGCCATGTCCGGCTCGCGGCGCAAAACCTCCTCGCCCTCCGCCCGCAACCTCGCGAACAGGGGCTCGACGCCTGAAAAAACGATAAGTTTCGATGTCGCGTCGCGCACGTCCATGCGGCACCTCCCGGCGGGATCTCTCGCTCTCGCCGGACATATCTAGCGCACGGACGCAGCGAGAGCACCCCGCGCGAGCGGGGGGCTTTTATCAGGGGCGCGCGGCGAGCAGTTCCAGAACCGCCTGCTTGTAGATGCGGTCGCCGACGGCGCGATTATGGTCGCGGCCGAGAATGTCGACGACATGAGCGTTTTTGAACAGAGGCGCGAGCGGATGCGGATCGCTCGCCACATCGTCGCGCGTTCCCGTGCAAATCAGCGTCGGCGCGTCGATTTCCTTCAGCTGCGCGGGATTAAGGTCGGAGCGCGCGCCGCGTGCGCAGGCCGCGAGCGCCCTGAGATCGCTGCGCGTATGTTCGGCGAAGCCACGGAAAATCTTGAGGCCGGGATCGTCGATGTCTTCGATTCGCTCGGCTTCCATCGCTTCGGCCAGTCCGCCCGGCACGCCGCTGCGGTCGATGAGATTAATGCCGATGCCGCCGAGAATCAGCGAGCGCACGCGTTTGGGGGCGAGCAGGGCGATTTGGGTCGCAATGCGCGCGCCGAGCGAATAGCCCATCACATCGGCGCGTTCGACGCCGAGATGATCGAGCAGATGCAGCACGTCCGCCGCCATTTTTTCGAGGGCGTAATCCTCGGGCTTGTAGAATTTCTGCGACTGCCCGTGGCCGCGATTGTCGAGCAGGATAACGCGTCGACCGTCTTCGGTCAGCGTCTTCACCCATTGCGTAAACAGCCAGTTAACCGCGTGGGTTGAGGCGTATCCGTGAATGAGGACAATCGGCGCCTGCCGGTCGTCCGTCAGCGGCGCAAAATCGAGATAAGCGATCTCGACTCCGTCCGATTGGAACTTTTCCATCCGTATTCCTTATCTATAACATCTGTTTATCCAAATTTCGCCGGACCGCAAGCCGCGGCTTTGACGAAAAACCCCTATTGCCAATTGCGTCAGTTGCCGTTAAACGAGCCCCACATTGTCGCGAAGCGGTCGCAAACAGCGGTTTGCACCAGGCGTGACAAGCGGATGCGCCCGTAGCTCAGCTGGATAGAGCACCAGACTACGAATCTGGGGGTCAGAGGTTCGAATCCTTTCGGGCGCGCCATCTTCCCTTGAAAATTTAGTGCAGAGTCGTCGCGAAGCCAGCGGCGCGACAGGCGCTGCGACATTGCCTCGGGTGTTTCCTGCCTGTCGTGGTTAAGCGGCATTTGCCGGGAGTCTAGTCTTTCCCGGGCTTTTGCGCGCAGCGGCGCAAGGACGCAGTTGCGGCGCGGAAAAGCCGGCGCAAGGCGTTCCCTGCGCGCGGCGTGCGCAAAACCGCGCGGGCACGGTTCACAAATCGCTCATTCTCGATTAGGGTCCGCGCCAATCCTGAAAATCTATGGTCGCGCGCCGCCGCAGCTTTTCAAGGCGCGGCGCGAACAGAAGGAACCCCATGTCCAAAGAAGAACTGCTCGAATTCCCGGGAATCGTCGTGGAGCTGCTGCCGAGCGCGATGTTTCGCGTCAAACTCGAAAACGACCATGAGATCATCGCCCACACCGCCGGCAAAATGCGCAAGAACCGCATTCGCGTCCTCACCGGCGACAAAGTGCTCGTCGAAATGACGCCCTATGATCTCACCAAAGGCCGCATCACCTATCGCTTCAGATAAGCTTCAGCTGCGTCGGAGCCCTTTTTCGTGACAGACATTCCGGCGCCCGCGCGACCCAAGCTGGTTTTGGCCTCGGCCTCGCCGAGACGCCTCGAACTTTTGCAGCAGGCCGGGCTGGAGGTTGACGCGCTCCTTCCCGCCGACATTGACGAGTCGCCGTTTCGTAATGAAACGCCGCGCGCCCTCGCCGTGCGGCTCGCAAGCGAAAAAGCCGCCGCCGCCGTAAAGATCAAGGCGCTTCAGCCGCAGCTGGAGCCCGCCTATCTCGTCGCCGCCGACACGGTGGTGAGCGTCGGGCGGCGCATTCTGCCCAAAGCGGAAACCACGGAAGAAGCCGAAAACTGCCTGCGGCTATTGTCGGGGCGCCAGCATCGCGTTTACACGGCGGTGAGCCTGATTACGCCCGCCGGCGCCGAGCGCAAGCGGCTTGTCGAGGCGCGGCTGCGTTTCAAACGCCTCTCGTCGGCGGAGATCGACGCCTATCTTGCAACCGGCGAATGGCGCGGCAAGGCGGGCGGCTACGCCATTCAGGGCTTCGCCGGGGTCTTCGTCGTCAAGCTCGTCGGCTCCTACACCGCCGTCGTGGGTCTGCCGCTTTATGAGACGATCAGCCTGCTCGCCGGCGAAGCATTTCCCACCCTCGACGCCTGGCGGGCGCGGGCCTAAGCCGCTCGCGCGGAGCGCCGCGCCGGCTCATCCGCCGATATAGCGCCGCGCATAGCGTGCGCCGAGGCGGGTGAGAATTTCATAGCCGATCGTGTCGGAACGCGTCGCGAGTTCGTCGACGCCGATCGTCTCTCCCAAAATCTCCGCAAAGGCGCCGCGCCTGGCGGCGCCCGCCGGCGCGTCGGTCACGTCGATCACGACGAAATCCATCGACACGCGTCCGACGAAGGGACAGCGCGCGCCGCCCACAAGCGCTTGCGCCGCGGGACGCGCCGGCGCGCTCGACGCGCCGACGGGAACGCCGTCGGCATAGCCGAGGCCGAGCGTCGCAAGGCGCGTCGGCCGCGCGGCGGTGAATGTCGCGTCATAGCCGACGCTCTCGCCCGGCGCGATGTCGCGCAGGCTCAATATGCGCGCCGCGAGACGCACCACGGGCCGCATCGGATTGGGCGCTCCGGGCGTCGGATTGCCGCCGTACAGCGCATAGCCCGGCCGCGCGAGATCGAGCATCGGCCGTTGCGGCAGAAAGACGCCGGAAGAATTGGCGAGCGAGGCCGGCACGCCGGGAAAATGCGCGCGGACGGCGGCAAATTGCGCGATCTGCCGATCATTGACCGGGTCATGCGGCCATTGCGACGATACGAAATGGCTCATCAGCAAGGAGAGCGGCGCGCCCTGCGCGCGCTGTGCGGCCTCCTCGGCGCGCGCGGCGGAGACGCCGCTTCGGTTCATGCCGGTGTCGAGATGCAGCGCCGCCTCCGGCGGCCGGCCGAACCCGCGGGCGGCGGCGACCCATTCGTCGATTTCGTCGAGCCCGGCGAGGGCCGGCCGCAGCCGCGCGGCGATAAGGCTTGGCGCGGCGCCGACGGCAAGACCTTCGAGCACGTAAATGACCGCCTCCGCGGAGAGCGCGCGGGCGCGCAGCCCCTCGGTGAGAGTGGCGACGAAGAAGCTGCGGCAGCCGGCTGCGAGCAGCGTTCGCATCACCGGCTCCAGCCCGAGGCCATAGCCGTCCGCCTTCACCACGGCGGCGCATTCGGCCGGCGCCGCGCGCTCTGCGAGCTGGCGCCAATTGGCGGCGAGGGCGGCGAGATCGATGGTCAGAACGCCGGTCTCCGTCGAGGGAGACTCCGGGCGCTCGATATTCGCGGCGGCGATGGGCGGGCTGATTCGCATTATGCGCCATCCTAAAGGCAGGCGGCGGCGGCGACGAGCCGCTTGTCCGGGCACGGCGCCTTTGTGGTAAAGCGGTGGCCCGTTCTCCGCCAAACAAAAAGGCGCGCCGCCCGTGATCGTAAAGGACGCCCAGCAAACCTCGCGCCGCAAAACCCGCCTGAGCGACATCCCCGGCGGCATATGGGCGCTCGGTTTCGTCTCGCTGCTGATGGACGTCTCGTCGGAGATGATTCACGCGCTGCTGCCGGTCTATCTCGTCTCCGTTTTCGGCGTCTCCATGGCGACTGTCGGCCTCATCGAGGGCGCGGCGGAAGCAACGGCGTCCATTGTGAAAATTTTCTCCGGCGCTTTGTCGGACTGGCTCGGCAAGCGCAAGCTGCTGGCCGTGATCGGCTATGGCGTCGCGGCGGCGACCAAGCCGATTTTTCCGCTCGCCTCCGGCGTCGGCTGGCTCGTCGCCGCGCGCCTGATCGACCGAGTCGGCAAGGGCGTGCGCGGCGCCCCGCGGGATGCGCTGGTCGCGGATATTTCGCCGCCGCATCTGCGCGGCGCGAGCTTCGGGCTGCGGCAGTCGCTGGACACGATCGGCGCGTTTCTCGGCCCCATGCTCGCCATTGCGTTGATGCAGGCCTCCGGCGACGATTTCAAGCTGGTGTTTTGGGTCGCGACGATTCCCGCAATTCTCTGCGTGCTGGTGCTGCTGGCGGCGGTGCGCGAGCCCGCGCCGTCAAAGCCGCGTGGCGCGGCGCGTTTTCCGCTGCGCGCGGCGGAGCTGGCCGGGCTCGGCCGCGCTTATTGGCTCGTCACTCTCGTCGCCGCGGTCTTCGCGCTGGCGCGTTTTTCCGAGGCTTTTCTCATCCTGCGCGCGCGCGACGCCGGCCTGCCCATCGCGCTCGCGCCGTTGGTGCTGGTGGCGATGAACCTTGTTTATGCGCCCTGCGCCTATCCGGTCGGCGTGCTCTCGGATCGCCTCGGCCGGCTGCCGCCGCTCTACATTGGCCTGCTTCTGCTGATCGGCGCCGACATCGCTCTGGCCGCGCCCGCGAGCCTCGCGACGGTCGCTCTCGGCGTCGCGCTCTGGGGGCTGCATATGGGCTTTACGCAGGGGCTGCTGGCGACGCTCGTCGCCGACTCGGCGCCCGCCGCTTTGCGGGGCACGGCCTTTGGCGTGTTCAATCTTGTCGGCGGCGTCGCGACTCTGGCGGCGAGCCTTATCGCCGGCGCTTTGTGGGACCATTTCGGCGCGGCCGTGGCGTTCGGCGCGGGCGCCGGCTTTGCGGCGCTGGCGCTGATCGGTCTCGCGCTCGCCCATCGCGCCGCGCCGCAAATCGGCGCCGGCCACGCGTGAAAGGCGGGGCCGTGACCGCGTAAAAGGCTTTCCTCCGGCGCCGCGCTCCCCCATATTGCGCTCATGGCCGCGCCTCCGAAAAAGCCCAAAAATCCCGACCGCCCCACGCGCGCAAAAGCGTCGAAGCCCGAGCTTGCGCCGCTGGAGCCGCATCTTGCGGCCTTGCTCAATCCCGCTCTGGTCGCGCCGAGCGGATTTGAGGAGGCGCCGCAGGCCGCCTATGACGCCGGCGTCGTGCAGGGGCTCGACGCCGACGAGGCCGCGCGCTACGGGCTGGAGGCGCCCGCCTCCGACGCCGGCGGCGCGCATGTCGGGGGCGGCGTGCAGGCCACCATGGACAGTCTCGAACGGCTGTTGAAGCTCGGCGATCCCAATATTCGCGACAAACAGGCCTGGACGCCGCATCGTCCGGCGCGACCGGAAAAATCCGAAGGCGGCGTGAAATTCCGCATCGTCTCCGAATATACGCCGCGCGGCGATCAGCCTGCCGCCATCGCCGAATTGGTGAAGGGCATCGAGGCGCAGGAGCGCGATCAGGTGCTGCTGGGCGTCACCGGCTCCGGTAAGACCTTTACGATGGCGCAGGTGATCGAGCGCACGCAGCGCCCGGCGCTCATTCTGGCGCCCAACAAGACTTTGGCCGCGCAGCTCTATGGCGAGTTCAGAAGCTTTTTTCCCGACAACGCCGTCGAATATTTCGTGTCGTACTACGATTATTATCAGCCCGAAGCCTATGTGCCGCGCTCCGACACCTACATCGAAAAAGAGTCGAGCGTGAATGAGCAGATCGACCGTATGCGCCACGCCGCGACGCGCGCGCTGCTGGAGCGCGACGACGTCAT
>Ga0265328_10001373_pt1 | contig 11233 bp, 9 predicted proteins | sample 41624metaG_FD_202086 | JGI IMG/M metagenome (GOLD analysis project Ga0265328, IMG submission 202086) | Rhizosphere microbial communities from Carex aquatilis grown in University of Washington, Seatle, WA, United States - 4-16-24 metaG | ecosystem: Host-associated > Plants > Roots > Rhizosphere >...
CCACGACCGGGCGCCAGCACGCTGCGCCACGGCAACTCGTTGGCTGCGGTGGTGACCTCCAGACGAAGACGCACATTCTCTCCTCCCTCAGCCGACCGGCGCAGTATTCTCCGTTACCACGGCGGGCGTGAGCGGGTGCTGTGACGCGTCTGGGTGAACTCCTATCCGATCATCGACACCACCGCGCGTATGAGCCGCCCACAGACAGAGAACGGGCCTGCCAAGAGGTGTCGTAAACCATCAGGTGTCCATGAACGTGCCTGCTCGTCTATTCACTATCCCCGCGGTGTCTGACTCCGCTGGCGAAGTCAGAACCCTGTGGGCGGCTACCCGATCACTGCCGCCCACCAGGGTCGAAACCGCATCCGCGTGAATCATCCGCAAGGAACGCTGTTGCTGCCACGGTCATGCGGCAGAGCCGATCATCCGATCGCCGCCCCCACGTGCGTCCAGCCCTGCTGCCAGGTGCCCGAGCATGACCAGTGCCGGGTGCCGACGCTGGGTGCACTGACCTGCCCGGAGATCACGTAGGTGCTGCTGCCGTTGCTGGTGCCCACGATGACCGGCCAGGCGATGCTCGCCGGATGCCCCAGTTGCGCCGCGACGAGGCTGCGGCACTGCGCTTCCAGGACCCGGGTATCCAGGGTCGCCGAACTCGCGGTAGCGGTGTAGGTGACGCTGGCCGCTGCGACCGCGGCCAGCAGCAACATGATGGTGAGCACGGCGAGGTGTCGCCGTCGGGATCCCCGATGCGAGGAGATCGGGGGGATGGCGGGGCCATGCTGCTGGGGGTGTGCCATGGCGGGGCTCCTGGCTTCGCATCGTGACGGTGGTCAAGGCGTTGCAGGTGGCGCGATGAGCGTGAGCACGCCGGTATGGGTCATCGGCGGTCCATCGCGACCGTAGTCAGTGGACCACAGCGGGTCAAAGATCGATGCCAATGTGGATCGATCACCGCAACTGGGACGTCCGGGTTCTGTCTTGTACGCCGTGAGCAGTGTCGGAGTAGCCAGCCGGACCGGCGAATTCGGCCCTTCTCTCTGACCCTCGGCGGTGGCAGATCTTGGCTGAGAATCGCTCTGAGCGCCCCGAATGTTGCCAGATGATGTGAGGTCTCACTGAAACTGATCCGTGTCTCAGTGAATCTGATCCGCATCTGACCCGTCTCAGTGAATCTGATCCAGGCGGTCTATGCCTGTGTCGACTGGTCTCGATACTCTCGTCCCGTTTCAGGGTGCTGGGGGTGGCTTGGTGGCCGGGCTGGTCGCGGTGAGCGGGGCCGCGCTGGCTCCGTTGCCGGGTTTCGCTGTCGGGTACGTCGGCCCGGACGGGCGCGAGCGGTGGGAGAGCCTGATCGCTGCGGCGGCGGTGGCGTTCGAGTCGGTGGCGCCGGTGCGGCCGTTCCCGGTCTACCGAGGGCAGCGCAACAACACGGGCCTGTGGTGGTCGGCCACCGTCGGCGGTCATGTCAGCTTCGAGTCCTGGCTGGAGCGCGACCACCTGACGCTGCTGGACTTCGATCCGACGGTGACGGGCATGGCGTCGCAGCCGTTCTGGCTGTCGTGGGACGAACGCGGCCGGCGCCGCTCGCACGCGCCGGACTTCTTCGTGCGGCTGGTCGACGGCACGGGTGTGGTGGTCGACGTCCGTCCGGCGGATCGGGTGCCAGCAAAGGACGCCGCGGTGTTCGCGGTGACCGGACGGGCCTGTGAGCAGGTGGGCTGGGAGTACCGCCTGGTGCATGAGCCGGATCCGGTGCTGATGGCGAACGTGCGGTGGCTGGCGGGATATCGGCATCCGCGCTGTCTGCGGCCGGCGGTCGCGGCAGCTGCGGCGGGGGTGTTTGCCGAGCCCATGCCGCTGATGGAGGGCGCGGCGCTGCTCGGCGACCCGCTGGCCAGTCTGCCGACGGTGTTCCACCTGCTGTGGTGCGGACGTCTGCACACGGATCTGGCGGTGCCGTTGTCCGAGTTGTCACTGGTCACGGCGGTGTCCCGGTGAGCGCCGGGCGAGCGGTGCTACGTGTCGGAGACCGAGTGCTGTTCGAGGGCCACCCGGTGACGATCGCCGGGTTCGACGGCGCTCGGGTCCGGCTGGTCGACGCCGCCGGCGGCGCTCAGGTGCTGCTGCTGGCGCACCTGCTGGCAGCTCCGGGATTCGAACTGCTGGAGGCAAGCCCGCCACCGCCGCGTCTGGATCCGGCCGGGTTGCTCGACGCGCTGCCCGCATCGGTGCGGGAGTTGGCTCGCTGGTGGGAGCGGCACGTGGTGGAGGTCCAGACCGGGCTGCCGCCGGACTCCCCGGCCGGGGCCCGGCCACGGGAACCCTACGATCCGGCGCGGCACAGTCTGCGCGACCGGGAGACGGCGAAGGCCGCGGAACTGACCGCAGCCGGGCAGCCGACCAGCGCGATCACGGTCAAGCGGATGCGGTTGCGCTACCGCGAGCAGGGACTATGGGGCCTGGTCGATCACCGGGGAACCCGGCCGGTGAGCGCCTACGGCCGGATTGACGAGCGGGTGGTCGCGGCGGTCGCCGCAGCGATGGCCGCACAGGTCAACCAGTCGACCGGCACCCGGACGCGGCTGCGCCGGCAGGTAGAGAAGACGCTGGAGGCCGAGCACGGCGCCGGGGTAGTGCCGATGCCGTCCCACGCGACGTTTCACCGGCTGCTCACGGCGATGGACACGGGACGACACACGTTCGGGGAGGCGACCACCCGCCGCACGCAGGCGAACCGGCCGGATCGCCCGTTCACCGTGACGGTCGCACTGCGGCCGGGCGAGATCGTGCAGACCGACACGTCCCCGCTGGACGTGATGGCGCTGCTCGACGACGGGGTCCCCGGCCGGGTGGAACTGACGACCGTGCTGGACGTCTGCACCCGGTCGATCTGCGCCGCGGTGCTGCGCCCATGGGGCACCAAGTCCGTTGACGCGGCGCTGCTGCTGGCCAAGACGCTGGTCCCAGAGCCGATGCGGCCGGGCTGGGACCAGGCGCTACGGATGTCGCGGTCGCGGATCCCGCACCGGCGACTGCTGGAACTGGACGCGCGGCTAGAACACGCCGCAGCCCGCCCGGTCATCGTCCCGGAGACCGTCGTGACCGACCGCGGGACCGTGTTCATCTCGGAGACCTTCGTGCGCGCATGTGACCGGCTGGGGATCTCCGTTCAGCCGGCCCGTCCCGGCACTCCCACCGACAAAGGCATCGTCGAGCGGACGTTCCTGTCGATCCGCACCCTGTTCAGCCAGCACGTGGCCGGCTACCTCGGCCCGAACGTCACCCGCCGAGGCACCGCAGCCGCGACCGAGGCGGTGTGGTCGATGGCTCAGTTGCAGGAGTTGCTCGACGAGTGGATCGTCGCCGGGTGGCAATCGCGGCCGCACGAGGGCCTGCGCGACCCGGACTCGGGCACTCGGGTGCTGTCGCCGAACGAGATGTTCGCCGCGGCGATCGCGGCGGCCGGCCACGTCACCATGCCGCTGACCGGCGCCGACTACATGGAGCTGCTGCCGATCGAGTGGCGCGTGATCGGCGATCACGGTATCCAGATCGACTACCGGCACTACACCAGCGTGGATCTGCGCCGCTATCAGCACGAGGTGTCCGGGGTGGTCGGCAAGGGCAAACTCTGGGAGGCCCACTACGACCCCTACGACCTGTCGCAGGTGTTCGTCCGCAACCACCGCGACGGCGGCTGGATCACCGCAGAATGGACGCACCTTCCGATGGTGGGCGCACCGTTCGCAGATTTCACCTGGCGGGCCGCCCGGCAACTCGTGGCGCAACGCGGCGGCGACGACACGAACGAGACCGCGATCGCGCGGGCACTGGACGACCTGCTCACCCGGGCCGGCAACGGGCCCGACAGCGATCCGCGGCAGCGACGGGTGGTCGCCCGCACCCGTGCCGGAGCCCGGCCCAGACCGCTGGCCTGCGCCGACGATGAGCTGTCGGCCCCGCCGGAGCCGGTCCAGACCGACGACGTCGACGATGACGACACGCCGCTGGCGACGGTGATCCCGTTCGGGGTATTCGTGGCCGGCGATGAACGGCGCTACCGGTGACCGGCCACGCGGGTGACCTGCAAGGACATGACCCGCCGACCACGAAAGAGGGCTGGGCCCGGTTCGTCAACTACCAGCCGCCGCATGTCGAGAGGCTGTCCCCGGCGTTGCTGAACGTGTTGAGCGCTGAGGACCGCGAAACCTACGACGAGGCCCGGATCGCGCACCACGCTCGACTGGTCGTGGTCGCCACCCCCACCGTCGACCAGATCGTCAAGACCGGCCGCCGGCTGGTCACCCTCAACGCCGGGACCGACACCGCCCGCCGCGGCCTGATCGTCACCGGTGATTCCGGCACCGGCAAGAGCACCGCGATCAAGCAACTCGGCAAGCATCACGAGCTGCTGGTGCACCGGCGGCGGACCGTCGCCGGCGCCTGCCAGCCGGTCGTCTACGTCACCGTCCCGCCCGCCGCGACGGCGAAAGTCCTGGCGGCCGAGTTCGCCCGTTTCCTCGGCCTGCCGCTTCCCCGCAACCTGAACCAGGTCAACATCACCAACGCCGTCTGCGACGTGCTCTGCCAGCTCGGCACCGACCTGGTACTCGTCGATGAAATCCACAACATCAGCCTGACTACCCGAACCGGCGCGGAGACCTCTGACCAGCTCAAGTACCTGGCTGAGCGTTACCTTGAGCCGCTGAATCAGCGTCTATGACGTACACGACGAGAGCGGGAAATGCCTGGGACGGCGTCGTGGACGGGATTACCTTCTGCCTTCCATCACGGATGCGGGAGGTTCGATGCGGGTGCAGCGCGTGTTGATGCCAGACTCGGCCGCCGAGTCGTGGACGTTACTCGGGGATGATCTGGTGCCGGTGGAACCGGTGGAGCGGTTCCTGGGGTACCTGGCGGCGGTCGAGCGGTCGCCGAACACGATCAAGGCGTACGCCCACGACCTGAAGGACTGGCTGGTCTACCTCGCCAGGCACGGGTTGGACTGGCAGGCGGTCACGTTGGAGGAGGTCGCTGGGTTCGTCGCGTGGCTGCGGCTGCCGCCGGCGGCCCGCGACGGGCGGGTGGCGGTGCTGCCCTCGGTGGAGCAGCACTGCGCGCCGTCGAGCGTGAACCGCAAGCTGGCCGCGGTGACCTCGTTCTACGAGTTCCACGCCCGGCACGGCGTGGACGTGGCGCGGCTGCTGGTCAGCATGCAGCCGGCCGGGCGACGGCCGGGCGCGGCCACGTCGTACAAGCCGTTCCTGGAGCACGTGACCAAAGGCAAGCCGCAGCGCCAAAGAGCGATCAAACTGAAGGCCGGACGGGCAAGACCGAGAATCCTGACCGTCGGCCAGGTCCAGACGATCCTGGACGCCTGTGAGCATCTGCGGGACCGGCTGCTGTTCGCGCTGATGCTAGACACCGGCGTGCGCATCGGCGAGGCTCTCGGGCTACGCCACGAGGATCTGGGGATCGCCGAGCGGACCATCACCGTCGCCCCACGGACCAACGACAACCGGGCCCGGGCCAAGGCCGGCATCTGTCGGACGATCCCGGCCAGTTCGGAGTTGATGCGCCTGTACGCCGACTACCTCAACCGTGAGTACGGGGCGCTGGACAGCGACTACGTGTTCGTCAACCTGTGGGCGAAGCCGCTGGGGCATCCGTGGGCCTACCCGGCCGTCTACGATCTGGTGCTGCGGCTGAGGCAACGCACGGGGATCGACTTCGAGCCGCACCAATACCGGCACACCTATGCGACCTGGCTGCTGCGGCGGGGCGCGGGCATGGAGTCGGTGAAGGAACTCCTCGGTCACGCATCGATCACCACCACGATCGACACGTACGGTCACCTCACGGTCGAGGACGCGCGCAAAACCCTGGAGGCCGCCGGCTGGTTCACCGGGCGGGAGGTTCGCTGGTGAAGACGGCGGAGAAGCGCACTGCGGGATCGGTGCTGGCAAAGCTGATGGCCGTCGTCCGGCCGGAATTTCGTGTCGAGGTCTACGTTCCCGCGCCCAATGACCCCGTGTTCGTCTCCGACCAGTGCATTGTCTCCGGCTGCGACCGGACCGCTGAGACGCTTGCGCAACGTCTGTGCGGCGCCCACTCTCAGCGGTTTCGTAAACGGGGCTACTCGTCGATGGAGGAATTCCTGGCCGATCCCGGACCGCCGACACGGGGCCGCAAGGCCCTCGCAGCCTGCGTCACGACAGGATGCCGGCACGGTCGCTGGGACCGAAACGGGTTGTGCCGTAAGCACAACAGCTATTGGAAGCGTTCCGGCCGACCTGACCTGGCCATCTGGGAAGCCCCCGACTTGGCCCCCACCGATCCCGCGTCGGCCGAGTGCCGCCTGCCGTTCTGCGATCTGTGGGGCGACAGTCCAGCGAAGGTGTTCTGCCCTGGTCATCACGACCGCTGGGTTCGGCACGGTCGGCCCGATCTCGAACGGTTCGTCACCGACTGCGAGGTGGTCGGCACCGCCCACATCGACCTGCGAGCCCTGGCCCCACAACCAAGACTGGAGATCCAGTACGCGCTGCAATGCCGCTACGACGCCCGCTCCCGCGTCGCGCCTCCTCGCATGGTCACACCCGCCGTCCGGCTCGTCATGACGCTGGGCATCACCTCCCTGCTGGAGCTGAGCGAACAACAGTGGCGCGTCGCGGCCGCAACCCGGCCCAATCAATCGCTGATCTTCCTGCTCGATGCCCGCTACGCGATCGAGGCCCTGCGAGACGGAATCGGTTGGGAGAGCGAATATGCCAGGGATGTCTGGCGGTTGGACAGGTTGCCCGGCATCGCCGGGCCCGGCGGACGCCCGTGTCCCCGAGTCCGGTTGCGGTTGGACCGCATCACCCATCCTCGACTGCGTGAGCTGGGCAAACGGTGGACCAGGCTGCGGCTGACCTCCGGGCTGAGCATCGGCGCGGCCCGCGCCGGAGTCGATGCCCTGATCCGGTTCAGCGATTTCCTTGCCCTGGTCGGTGTCCACTCACTCGCCGACATCGACCGGCCGCTGCTGGAGCGCTACCTCGCCCATGCGATGTCCCAACCCGGCGGAAACGACGCGAAGAGGCACCGGATCAGCGCGCTCAACGTGTTCTTCCAGGCCGTTCGCCAGCACGGCTGGGACGACAGCCTGCCGGGCAGGGCCACCTTCTACGCCGGTGACACGCCCCCGATCCGCGCTCAGGTGGACCGCCGGCTGGCCGAGTTCGTCATGGCCCAGGTCGAATCACCGGCCAATCTGGACCGCTGGTCGGACCTGCCCGCCAAGCTGGTCACCCTGATTCTCACCCGGTGTGGTCTGCGGGTCTCCAGCGCCTTGTCGCTCGCCTTCGACTGCGTGGTCCACGACGGGCAGGGCGCTCCCTATCTTCGGTACTTCAACACCAAGATGAAACGCGAAGCCGCCGTCCCCATCGACGAAGAGCTCGAAGCCGGGATCGGTGAGCAGCAACGCAGGGTCCTGCAGCGGTGGCCAGACGGAACACCGCTGCTGTTCCCGCGCGAGCGCTCCAACGTCTCCGGCAACGTCCCGCTCGATCCCGGCACCTATCGCCGGAAGCTGAACTGCTGGCTACAAGCCTGCGAGATCCGCGACGAACACGGCCGCCCGGTACATCTGACACCCCACCAATGGCGGCACACGTTCGCCTGTCGTCTTATCAACCGTGACGTTCCGCAGGAGGTGGTGCGGGTACTGCTCGACCACGAGTCGCACCGAATGACCAGCCACTACGCCAAGCTCACCGATCAGACCGTGCGCCGCCACTGGCAGCAGGCCACGAAGGTCAACATCAACGGTGAGAGGGTCACGATCGACCCGGACGGGCCGCTGGCCCAGGCGCAGTGGGCCAAGACCCGCTACGGCATGGCCACCCAGACCCTGCCAAACGGCTACTGCGGCCTGCCGCTCCAGAAAAGCTGCCCGCATGCCAATGCCTGCTTGACCTGTCCGGTGTTCCTGACCGGGCCGGAGTTCCTACCCGAGCTGCATGAGCAGCGCGACCGCACCCTCACGCTCATCGACGTTTCCAAGGCCAAAGGACACGACCGCATGATCGAGATGAACCACCACGTCCTGGCCAACCTGGACCGCATGATCGGGGAGATCGAGAAAGACCAGCCAGAGGACACCGCCGGTGCGGGCTGACAACTCCCACTACCTCATCGCCTCGGCCAAGCGGCGGGCCACGGCCACTCGCAAGCGCGCCGTCGCCGCGCTACGCCGGATGAACACGGCCGGAACACCGATCACTTTCGACGCAGTGGCCCGGGAAGCCGGCGTCTCACGGGCCTGGCTCTACACACAGCGCGACCTGCGGACCGAGATCGAGCAACTGCGAGCGCGTTCGGCTCGTGGCACGAACACCACCGCAGTCCCTGCCCAGCAGCGCGCTTCGGACGCTTCGCTGCGCCGGCGGCTTGAGGCGGCCATCGAGCGCAACAAGCGCCTGGAAGAGGACAATCGACAACTCCGGGACGCGCTCGCCCGAGCGTTGGGCGAGCAACGCACCCGCAACGTGGTCGGCAAGGACGGTTCGGTGAGGCAGATCAAACCACGGTGAGTACGGCGGTCGGCGTACTGTGTGCGCCGTGGCAGGTGGATGGCACCCGGAAAGCGGACCCGAGGGCTTCCTGGCAGCAACCGTGGGTCAGGCATGCCTGGTGCGCGACGCGGAGGAAGGTTGGCCCACCTATGACGCGGGTCTCGCGTTCCAGGGCCTGGCCATGACCGCAATGTCCGAGACGCCCAAGGGCGAGTACCTTGCTGAGACACCCACGGCTCTCAACCTCATCTGGGGAGCACTGACAGATGAGATGGACGCTCCGGGGAGGGGCTCGCCGGAGCAGGACGCCGCTGCGGTACGACACATGAAGCAGGCGGCCATCGAGTGGCTGACCGTCGTGGAGATGCCGAACGACAGGGCGGCCTACCTCGACCGCTGGGTACACGACGAGTGTGGGTACGAGCGGAAGTCGCACTGAACTGGCCAGGTCTGACTCCGAGCCGGAAGCCGTGGGCGACGGTCCAGGTCTTGATCGATGATGGTTTCCCTGGCGCAGGAGGAAGCCGTGGCACACAGGACGAACCTTCCCGCATCGAGTGCAGCGGGGCCGTGGGAGGCGCTCGTCCTCGACGTCGAACGGCCCGCCCGGCCCGCCCTGCGGGTCGAGGCGGCTGGGCGGGGGCTGCTCGTCCTGCGGCAAGCCGACACGATGGTGCTCATGGCCAAGGTCGACGCCGATCGCATCGGCGTCGAGTACGCGCTGACGGGCCACTTTCGCCCACCGATTCCTCCGATTCGGACGGCCTATGCCGCGGCCCTCGGGGTCAATGATCCAGACCGTGCCCGGCAGGCACGATGGGCGCACCACTTCGCCTCTAAGCTGACCGAAGCCGTCAATGGGCCGCTACACACCGGGCGGTGGGTCATCAGCGCCGAGGCCAACCACCTGCAAACCACGCCCTGGGCGCGTGATCTGGCACGGCGATGGGCGCACCTCCTGCTTCCGCAGGATCGAGGTTCGGTCGACTGGTTCACCTCGAACGGGGCCTGGCAGATCCTGCCGCTGCGTCGGCTGGCGAGTCCGGATGATGGGCGGGTCAAGTCATATCGGAAGCACGCCCGGGAGGGAATCCTCGCCCCGGTCCTGCTGTGGTGGATCAGTGGGCTGGACTGCTACGTCCTGCTGGACGGCCACGACCGGCTCATCGCCGCCATCACCGAGGAACAGGAACCGCCGCTGCTGGCGCTCTCGTCGGTGAGCCACCGAGAGGTTGCCCGCGACGCGGAAAACGCGGTGAACCGCTACACGATGACTGCCGAGCTCATGCAGCGCCAGGCGGCCGCAGGCACCCCTGGATCGGCGGAAGCGCTCGTCGCAGCGAACCGCCGGTTCGCCCGTGATTTACGGACCATCGAAACCGGCTACGGCGCCACCCGCGCCTGGCCGCTGCCTGGCGGCACCGCAGCCTGGAACGACCTGGCCAGAACGCAAGTGCCAGACTGGCATGCAGAGATGGCAGTGACTGACGAACCGTAGTCGCCACGGCGAGCCGCGACACGCCGAACAAAGAGGTCTACAAGATCTTTTCGGCGCCATCGCTGAGTCCGTCAACGACAGTGACCGTGACACAGAGGTCGAGGCCACAGCATTGATCGTTTGGCGAACTCAAGATAATGAGCGCTGATTGGCCTACGTAATGCGGGGGTTCCGGTCCACCGCACCGCGTCGGTCCTCGCCCGAGGCGGGTGCCTCTGTTGGGTGGGCATTCTTGTCCGGCTGGGAGTGTCGGTCTTGACAAGATGGCACAGGTGTTCGATAACGTATCGGGCGTGGAAACGCTCGAACATTGGTGGAACGGCCGCGCCACCCCCGAATACCGCCGTGACCTGGTGCTGCGGTTCAACTCCGCAGGGCCGCTGTGGGAAATCGAAGTGCGGGAGGCGGGGCGGCCACGGGTTGTGGAGTTTCCCGACGAGCCCGCCGCGCGGCGACGACTGCAGACCGCGCTCGGACCGGAGTGGCGGCAACTCACCCCAGAAGCAGCGCCAAGCAGCTGATCTAGGCGGTGCCGTCAAGCCACCCGGTTTCCGAGACGGAACCCCAGGATCGTAAACGTTGCGCCGTCCGCGTAGTCCTCGGAGACGAGACGAGACGATATCGACCACTCCGGCCATCGCGGGCTGCTGATCGGTGAGCCCGACGACGACGTGATCGCTGGTGAACGCCTGCACTGGATCGTGTCGATGACCCGGCGGCGGTACATGAATCTGTGCCGATGTCCTCGCATGTGGCCGCAGCGGTCTTCCACCCACGGGACACGTGCCGACACCAGCACGGTAGGTGCGACACGAACGGGGTACCGACCGACAGCCTGGCAGGGTAGCGGACCGGTGTTGACGCTACCGTTACCGGCACGTTAGCGGCCGCGTTGCTGCCCAGCGCAACACCGGTTGAGGCATGCTCTGGCCCCATCCACTGCTTTCGTTGCTGCATCAGGTTGCCGACGGAACGGAGGTCACTGTTCCGGGGGCAGGATTCAGCCAGGCGATCGACTCGGTGTTCCGGGCAGGCAGACTGAGCCATTGGAACGCTGCCTTGTTCCGCGTGACTCCGCTGGCGCCGGGGGCGGGCACGGAACGGGCGGAACAGTGCGACTGTGACCGTTGCCAGTCCGCGGCGTCGCGCTGAAAACGGCGGAACAGTCCTG
>Ga0265328_10001376_pt1 | contig 11228 bp, 7 predicted proteins | sample 41624metaG_FD_202086 | JGI IMG/M metagenome (GOLD analysis project Ga0265328, IMG submission 202086) | Rhizosphere microbial communities from Carex aquatilis grown in University of Washington, Seatle, WA, United States - 4-16-24 metaG | ecosystem: Host-associated > Plants > Roots > Rhizosphere >...
CGCCGAAGTGAAACATCACCGGGCACTTCGGCGTGCGGTCGAGGACCTTCGGCAGCCCGCCGCCGTAGTAGACGACGCCCGCCGCGAGCGACAGGTGGCAGGCGGCGACGTAGGTCATCGTGCCGCCCCAGCAGTAGCCGACCATGCCGACCTTGCCGGCGGCGGCGACCGCGTCGATCGCGGCCTTGAGGTCGAGGAGCGTCTGCTCGGTCTTGAGCTGCGCGCGGATCGCGGCCCCGCGCGCGCTGTCGGTGTACGGCACGTCGGCGTCGCGCTCGACCCGGTCGAAGAGCGCCGGCGCGATCGCGAGGTAGCCGGCCTGGGCGTACTGCTCGGCGACGGCCCGGATGTGGCGGTTGACGCCGAAGATCTCCTGGGCGATGACGATGCCGCCGCGCGCCTTGCCCGCCGGCGTGACCCGGCAGGCCGACAGGCGGTGGCCGTCGACGGCCTTGAGCTCCACGATGTCGGTGCGGGTGGTCATGGGCGGGAAGGCCTCGGGCCGGCAGGGACCGGCAGGCGGCTATTTTGCGCGAGGAGTGCGGCCGGCACCACCCGCGGGCCCCGCAGCCGGTCCCGGCTCAGCGCCAGGGCCGGATGACGCGCTGCTCGATGGCGCCGAAGATGCTGCGGCCCTGCGGATCGAGGACCTCGATCCGCACCTGGTCGCCGAATTTGAGGAACGGCGTCCTGGGCGTCCCCGACTCGAGCTGCTCGAGCATCCGGCGCTCGGCGATGCAGGCCGAGCCCTTCGAGCGGTCGTAGTTCGAGACCGTCCCGGAGCCGACGATGGTGCCGGCGCGCAGGTTTCGGGTCCGCGCGCAGTGCGCGACCAGCTCGGCGAAGTCGAAGGTCATGTCGACGCCGGCATCCGGCGCACCGAATGGCGCGCCGTTGATCGCGGTGCGCACCGGCCGGTGCAGCTTCGACTCGCGCCAGTCCTCGCCGAGCTCGTCGGGCGTGACGGCGACCGGCGAGAACGCGGTCGCCGGCTTCGACTGGTAGAAGCCGAAGCCCTTGCCGAGCTCGGCCGGGATCAGGTTCCGGAGGCTCCAGTCGTTCGCGAGCATCACGAGGCGGATGTCGCCACGCGCGCGCACCGCCTCGGCGGTGGAGCCCATCGGCACGTCGCCGACGATCACCGCGACCTCGGCCTCGAGGTCGATGCCGAACTCCTCGCTGGCGAACGGCGCGTCCTCGGTGGGGCAGAGGAAATCGTCCGAGCCGCCCTGGTAGACGAGCGGCTCGGTCCAGAACGAGGCCGGCAGCTCCGCACCCCGGGCCTTGCGCACGAGCTCGACGTGGTTGACGTAGGCCGAGCCGTCGACCCACTGGTAGGCGCGCGGCAGGGGCGAGGCGCAGGCGGCGGGCTCGAACGGCAGCGACTCCTTGGCCTGGTGGGCCTCGAGTGCCGCCGCGAGGTCACGGAGCCGCGGCCCCGCCCGGCCCCAGTCGTCGAGCGCCGCCTGCAGCGTCGCCGCGATGCCGGCCGCCGGCGCGTAGTGCTTGAGGTCGGCGTCGACGACGACGAGGCGCCCGTCGCGTCCGCTCTTGAGGCTCGCCAGCTTCATCGCTTCAGTCCCCCTCGTGCCGCCGTCAGGCGGTCTTGCCCTTCCAGCTGTCGACGTAGCCCGGCCACTCGACGCCGGCCGCCGCCGACCCGAGGTCGAGCGGGTCGCGCGCGTCGACCATCACCGCGTACTCGTCCGTAGCCGGCTTGCTCTGCACCAGCATGCGGGACAGCGCCTTCGGGTGCGGCCCGTGCGTGAACCCGGCCGGGTGGTAGGTGAGCATGCCCGGGTGGATGTTGTCGCGCGAGAAGAAGTCGCCCGCGTGATAGAAGATCACCTCGTCGTAGTCGTCGTTATTGTGGAAGAACGGCACCTTGAGCGCGCCCGGGTCGGTCTCGAACGGCCGCGGCGCGAAGGTGCAGACGACGAACCGGCCCGCGACGAAGGTCGTGTGCGCGGACGGCGGCAGGTGGTAGCGGTGGCTCATCAGCGGCCTGAGGTCCTTGACGTTGATCCGGCAGACCGCGAGGTCGCCGTGCCAGCCGATCGCGTCGAGCGGGTTCCACGGGAAGCGCGCGATCGAGATCTGCTGCCGGCGCTTGATCCGCACCGACCACTCGCGGCTGCCGGGCGGCGCGCCGGGCGGCCCCAGCTCCTGCTGCGCGAGGAAGGCCGCGTCGATGGCCGGCACGTCGAGCATCGCCGGGTCGAAGATCGCGTGCGGACCGACGAGGCCCTTCTCCGGCAGCAGGTAGGCGGCGTTGGTGGCCTCGATCAGGAGCGCCGTGACGGGCGCCGCGCACTCGAGCCGCCACATCGTGCCGCGCGGCAGCACGACGTAGTCGCCGGCCGTGACCGGCAGGTGGCCGAAGTCGCAGTAGAGCGCGGCCGCGCCCGAGTGCACGAAGAGCAGCTCGTCGCCGTCGGCGTTCCGCGCCAGGTGGTCCATCGACGTCGCGAGGTGCAGCCACCGGAGCCGGCAGTGGGCGTTCTCGAGGATCGGCGCCGCCTCCCACGGCGAGAACATCGGCGCGACGAGTTCCGCGAGGTCGAACGCGTGCGGCCGGAGCGGCCCCTCGAAGCTCGACCAGCCGGTCGGCGGGTGGCGGTGGTGGAAGAAGGCCGCCGGGCCGAAGAAGCCCTCCTTGCCCATCTCCCGCTCGTAGGTGCCGGGCGGCAGGTCGGCGTGGGCCTGGCGGCTCGCCGTGCCGGCGACGCGCGGATACTGGATGTAGCGCTTCATGGCGGTTCCCCCGGGGCGTCCCGGCAATTTAGTTGCACCTGAAACTAAGGGCAAGCGGCGCGGCCGCTCGCCGGCCGCAGCCGTCCTCGTGGTAGGCCCGGGGCCCGCCGCCGGCGCCCGGCTGGCATAATCGGCGGGCGTCACGTCAAGGAATCTCCCCCATGAGCACGGTACTGACGGCCCGCGAGGGGTCGATCGCAGTCATCCGCTTCGGCGAAGCGCCAGTCAACAGCCTCGGCCACCAGACGCGCCGCGAGCTCACGGCGGCGGTCGACGCCGCGGTCGCGGACGCCGCCGTCACCGCGATCGTGATCGCCGGCCGCAACGGCCTCTTTTCGGCCGGCGCCGACATCAAGGAGTTCGGCACGCCGGCGATGCTCGGCGCGCCGAACCTGCACAACGTCATCACCGCGGTCGAGACGAGCCCGAAGCCGGTCGTCGCCGCGATCGAGGGCACCTGTCTCGGCGGCGGCCTCGAGCTCGCGCTCGGCTGCCACTACCGGGTCGCCGCCGAGACCGCGAAGCTCGGCCTGCCCGAGGTCAAGATCGGCCTCCTGCCCGGCGCCGGCGGCACGCAGCGCCTGCCGCGCCTGATCGGCGTCGAGAACGCGATCAACGTCATCGTCGGCGGCGAGCCGGTGCCCGCCAAGCTCTTCCAGGGCAGCCCGCTGCTCGACGCCCTCGTCGCCGGCGACCCGGTGCCGGCCGCGGTCAAGCTCGCCGGCGAGAAGGCCGCCGCGCTCGCGGCGGGCGGCAGGCTCCCGAAGGCCCGCGACCTCCGGGTGCGCGGCGCCAACATCGAGGCGGTGATCGGCTTCGCACGCACCACGATCGGCGCGACCTACCCGAACTTCCCGGCGCCGCTCAAGTGCCTCGACGCGATCGAGGCGGCGCAGAAGCCCTTCGACGAGGGGCTCGCGACCGAGCGGCAGCTCTTTGCCGAGCTCATGATGACGCCGGTGTCGCGGGCGCTCAGGCACGCGTTCTTCGCCGAGCGCGCGGCGGCCAAGATCCCGGACGTGCCGGACACGACGCCGGTGCGCCCGATCAAGGCGGCCGCCGTCATCGGCGCGGGCACCATGGGCACCGGCATCGCGATCAACTTCCTGAACGCCGGCATCCCGGTGCAGCTGCTCGAGGTCGGCCAGGAGGCGCTCGACAAGGGCGTCGCGCGGATCCGCGACAACTACGCGGGCCAGGTCAAGAAGGGCCGCATGAAGCCGGCCGACGCCGAGGCGAAGGCGGCGCTCCTCAAGCCGACGCTGTCCTACGACGACATCGGCCAGGCGGACATCGTCATCGAGGCGGTGTTCGAGGACATGGGCGTGAAGGAGAAGGTGTTCCAGGCGCTCGACCGCGTCATGAAGCCGGGCGCGATCCTCGCGACCAACACCTCGACGCTCGACGTCGACCACATCGCGGCGATGACCCAGCGCCCCGCCGACGTCATCGGCACGCACTTCTTCAGCCCCGCGAACATCATGAAGCTGCTCGAGATCGTGCGCGGCAAGGCGACCGCCAAGGACGTGCTCGCGACGACGATGAAGCTCGCGAAGACGCTCAGGAAGACCGCGGTCGTCTCCGGCGTCTGCGACGGCTTCATCGGCAACCGCATGATCGAGCAGTACTCGCGGCAGGCGCTCTTCATGGTCGACGAGGGCGCGAGCCCAGCCGAGGTCGACGCGGCGATCGAGAAGTTCGGCTTCGCGATGGGGCCGTTCCGGATGAGCGACCTCGCCGGCAACGACATCGGCTGGCACATCAGGAAGCGCCGCGCCGTCGAGCACCCGGAGATCGTCTACTCGAAGGCCGCCGACAAGCTCTGCGAGCTCGGCCGCTTCGGCCAGAAGACCGGCGCCGGCTGGTACGACTACAAGCCCGGCGACCGCAGCGCCTACCCGTCCAAGGTCGTCGACGACCTGATCGCCGCGCACCGCGTCGCGATCGGCGTGAAGCCGCGCAAGCTCGAGGCGCGCGAGATCGTCGACCGGCTGGTCTACGCGCTCGTCAACGAGGCGGCGAAGATCCTCGAGGAGGGCATCGCGCAGCGCGCCTCCGACATCGACATCGTCTACCTCACGGGCTACGGCTTCCCGGTCTGGCGCGGCGGGCCGATGTGCTACGCCGACGAGGTCGGCGTGTACGCGGTCGCGCAGCGCATGCGCGAGCTCGCCCGCAACCCCTACGGCGATCCCGGCTTCTGGACGCCGGCGCCGCTGATCGCGCGCCTCGCCACCGAAGGCAAGGCGCTCAACTCCGCCGGAGCCCGCTCATGAGCCGCGAAGCCGTCATCGTCTCGACCGCCCGTACGCCGCTCGCGAAGTCCTGGCGCGGCTCGTTCAACCTCGCGCACGGCGCGACCCTCGGCGGCCACGTCGTCAAGGCCGCGCTCGAGCGCGCCAAGGTCGATCCTGCCGAGGTCGAGGACGTGCTGATGGGCTGTGCGTTCCCCGAGGGCGCGACCGGCAGCAACATCGCCCGCCAGATCGCGCTCAGGGCCGGCTGCCCGGTCACGGTCTCGGGCGCGACCGTCAACCGCTTCTGCTCGTCGGGCCTGCAGACGATCGCGATGGCGGCGCAGCGCATCATCGCCGGCGAAGGCGACCTCTTCGTCGCCGGCGGCGTCGAGGCGATCTCCGTCGTGCAGAACGAGGCGAATACGCACTACCTGCGTGAGCCCTGGCTCGCCGAGCACTGCCCCGGCATCTACTGGAACATGCTGCAGACGGCCGAGGAGGTCGCGAAGCGCTACGCGGTCAGCCGCGAGCGCATGGACGAGTACGGGGCCAGGAGCCAGCAGCGCGCCTGCGCCGCCCAGGAGGCGGGCGTCTTCAACGACGAGATCGCGCCGATCACGCTGACCATGGCCGGCATGGACAAGGACTCGGGCCGCCTCTACACGAAGGAAGTGACCGTCGCGGCCGACGAGGGCCTCCGGCCCGGCACGACCTACGACTCGATCAAGAACCTGCGCTCGGCGCTGCCCGGCGGTGTCATCAGCGCCGGCAACGCGAGCCAGTTCTCGGACGGCGCCGGCGCCTGCGTCGTCATGAGCGCCGAGCTCGCCGCCAAGCGGGGCCTCGCGCCGCTCGGCCGCTTCGCCGGCTTCGCGGTCGCCGGCTGCGACCCGACCGAGATGGGCATCGGGCCCGTGTTCGCGGTGCCGAAGCTGCTCGCGCGCGCCGGGCTCAAGGTGTCCGACATCGACCTGTGGGAGCTCAACGAGGCGTTCGCGGTGCAGGTGCTCTATTGCCGCGACAAGCTCGGCATCCCCGACGAGCGCCTGAACGTCGACGGCGGGGCGATCGCGATCGGCCATCCGTACGGCATGAGCGGCCAGCGACTCACCGGCCACGCACTCATCGCCGGCAAGAAGCGCGGCGCGAAGCGCGTCGTCGTCACGATGTGCATCGGCGGCGGCATGGGAGCCGCGGGGCTCTTCGAGGTGCTCTGATCCCGGCCGGCCGGCGGCCCCGGGGGGCGCCGGCCGCCGCGTCGCGCGGCGTCCCGTCAGCGCTCGACGATGGCGGTGACGCCCATCCCGCCCGCCGTGCAGATCGAGATGAGGCCGCGCTTGCCGCCCCGCTCGGCGAGCAGCTTCGCGAGCGTCGCGAGGATCCGCGCGCCGGTGGCCGCGAACGGGTGGCCGACCGCGAGGCTCGAGCCGACCACGTTCAGCTTCGCACGGTCGATCGAGCCGAGCGGCGCCGCGAGGCCGAGCCGGTCGCGGCAGAAGTCCGCCGACTCCCAGGCCGCGAGCGTGCAGAGCACCTGCGCGGCGAACGCCTCGTGGATCTCGTAGTAGTCGAAGTCGGCGAGCGTGAGGCCCGCGTCCTTCAGCATCATCGGCACCGCGTAGGCCGGGGCCATCAGCAGCCCCTCCTTCTTGACGAAGTCGACCGCGTGCGCCTTGGCGTAGCTGAGGTAGGCCTGTACCGGCAGCCGCCGTCCGCGCGCCCAGTCCTCGCTCGCGAGCAGCACGGCCGCAGCGCCGTCGGTGAGCGGCGTCGAGTTGCCGGCGGTCATCGTGCCGGCCGGAGAGCGGTCGAATACCGGCTTGAGCTTCGCGAGCTGCTCGAGCGAGGTGTTGGCGCGCAGGTTGTTGTCCTGCGTCAGGCCGTGGAACGGGATCACGAGATCCTGGTAGAAGCCCGCCGCGTAGGCGGCCGCCGCGTGCCGGTGGCTCTCGTAGGCGAGCTCGTCCTGGGCGGCGCGCGTGATGTGCCAGGTCTTCGCCATCTGCTCGCAGGCCTGGCCCATGGAGAGTCCCGTGCGCGGCTCGTTGACCGACGGCGCGACCGGCTTGAAGAACGACGGCCGGAGCCGCAGCCAGGGCTTCAGGCGCTCGCCGAGCGTCCGGCCGCGCGCGCTCTCGAGCAGCAGCTGCTGGTAGGCGCGCGCGTAGACGATCGGCGCGTCGCTGACGGTGTCGACGCCGCAGGCGATGCCGCAGTCGACCTGGCCGAGCGCGATCTTGTTGCCGACCAGGATCGCGGCCTCGAGGCTCGTGCCGCAGGCGCGCTGCAGGTCGAGCGCCGGCGTCTCGGGCGCGAGCCCGGAGCCGAGCACGCTCTCGCGCACGAGGTTCCACTGGCTCGAGTGCTTCATGACCGCGCCGCCCGCGACCTCGCCGAGGCGCTCGCCGGCGAGCCCGAAGCGGCCGACGACGCCCGCGAGCGTGGCGGTCAGCATCTCCTGGTTGCCGACGTCGGCGTAGGCGCCCATGCCGCGGGCGAACGGGATGCGCGTACCGCCCAGGATCGCGACGCGGCGGACTTGCTGGCCTACGAGCATGGGGAGCCTCCAAGGTGATGGGGGAGCGCCGCGGCGGGCGGAAAACTCTCCTAGAATGCCACCGCCCGGCCGCGGCCGTCACGGCCGTCACCCTGGACAGCGATGCCCGCGACCGACCGCGCGCCCCGACCGCACCCCAGCGCCGCGCACGCGCGCGCGATCGTGCGCCTCGGCGCGCCGCTCGTGGTCGGCAACCTGTCGGTCGCCGGCATGAACCTCGTGAATACGCTGATGGCCGGCCATTACAGCTCGGCGGCGCTCGCCGCGGTCGCGGTCGGTTCGAGCTACTACGTCGTCTTCATGGTGCTCGGCAGCGCGACCCTGATGGCGCTGTCGCCGCTCGTTGCGCACGCCTACGGCGCGGGCGACGCCGCGCGGGTCGGCGCCTACGCGCGCCAGGGGGGCTGGATCGTGCTCGGGCTCGCGGTCCTGCTGCTCGCCGGGCTCGGCGCCGCGCGCTTCGTGTACGCGGGGCTCGGCATCGACCCGGCCGTCGTGCCGGGCGCGGTCGGGTACGTGCGGGCGCTCGCGGCGGGCCTGCCGGCGCTGCTCGGCTTCCAGGCGCTGCGCTACGTCAGCGACGGGCTCGGCCGGACGCGGCCGATGATGGTGATCGCGTCCTTCGGCCTCGCGGCCAACGTGCTCGCCAACTGGGTCCTCGTCTACGGCCGCTTCGGGCTGCCGGCGCTCGGTGCCGTGGGCTCGGGCGCCGCGAGCGCGATCGCGCAGTGGGGCATGTTCGCGACGATGCTCGTCTACGTCCGCCGCCACCCCGCCTACCGGCCGTACGGCATCTTCGCGGGCAGCGGGCGCCCCGAGCCGCGGCGGATCGCCGAGATCCTCAGGCTCGGCCTGCCGATGGGCGGCAGCCAGGTCGCGGAGAGCGCACTCTTCTCCGCCGCGGGGCTCATGTTGGGCACGCTCGGCGCGACCATCGTCGCCGCCCACCAGATCGCGCTCAACTACGCCTCGTTCACCTTCATGATGCCGGTCGCGTTCGCCTCGGCGACGACGATCCACGTCGGCCACACGCTCGGCCGCGGCGACCCCGCCGCGGCGCGCCTCGCCGGCTTCACCGGCATCGCGCTCTGCGCGCTCCTGATGCTCGGCTCGGCGACGCTGCTCGGCGTCGCGCGGCGGCCGATCGCGGACCTCTACAGCGGCGACCCGGCGGTCGCCGCGCTCGCGGCCCGGCTGCTGCTGATGGTCGCGGTGTTCCAGGTCTCCGACGGCCTGCAGGTCGGCGCGATGGGCGCGCTCCGGGGCTTCAAGGACACGCGCGTCCCGTTCGTGATCACGATCGGCGCCTACTGGCTCGTTGGCTTCCCGATCGCGTTCGTGTTCGGGCTCGTCCGCGGTGGCGGCCCGGTCGCGGTCTGGTCGGGACTCATCGCCGGGCTCGTCGCCTCGGCGCTCGCGCTCAACCTGCGCTACGCCGGCCGCTCGCGGCGGATGGTCGCCGCGGGCCTATAATCGGCGCGGTCGCGGAGGATCCCATGCACCAGCCCCGTCCGGCCCGGCTCCGGTCGCTCCTCGCCCTCGTGGCACTCGCGTTCGGCAGCGGCGCGATCGCCGACCCGCCGCCGCCCGCGGCCGCGCCGGGCAGCGCGCTCGCGACGCTCGTCGAGGACTACTGGCAGGAGCACCTGAAGCTCCGCCCGCTGCAGGCGACCTTCCTCGGCGACCATCGCTACGACGCGGAACTGCCGAACGGCCTCTCGACCGCGCACCTCGGCCTCGAGTACGCGCTCGAGAAGAAATACCTCGGCAAGCTGGCCGCGATCGACCCCAAGTTGCTCGCCGGCCAGGACGCGCTCTCGTACGCGGTATTCAAGCGCGACCGCGAGCTCGAGCTCGAGGGCTTCCGCTACCCGGCGGAGCTCTTGCCCGTGAACCAGTTCGGCGGCCTGCCGTCGACCTTCGCGCAGCTCGGCTCCGGCACGAGCGCCCAGCCGTTCGCGACCACGCGCGACTACGAGAACTGGCTGAAGCGCGTCGACGGCTTCGTGACCTGGGTCGACCAGGCCGTCGTCAACATGCGCCGCGGCTCGGCCCGCGGCTACGTGCAGCCGAAGGCGGTCGTCGAGCGGCTGGTGCCGCAGCTCGAGAAACTGATCGCCGCCGACCCGTCGAAGAGCCTCTTCATGAAGCCGGTCGCGGAGTTCCCGAAGGGCGTGCCGGCCGCGGACCAGGTGCGGCTCAGGGCCGCGTACCTCGCGGCGGTGACCGACAAGATCAACCCCGCCTACCAGCGCCTGCACGACTTCGTCCGCGACGAGTACCTGCCGCGTGCGCGGGCCTCGGTCGCGTGGACCGATCTGCCGCTCGGCCGCGAGTGGTACGCGTACCGGGTGCGGGTCGCGACGACGACCGACCTCTCGCCCGACGAGATCCACCGGATCGGCCTCGCCGAGGTGCAGCGCATCGGCGCCGAGATGGACCGCGTGATCGCCGACCTCGGCTACAAGGGCGACCGCAGGGCGTTCCTGGACGCGTTGCGCGCCGACCCGCGCTTCTACTTCGACAAGGAGGAGGACCTCCTCGCCGCCTACGGCGCGCTCAAGGCGCGCGTACGCGCGCGGCTGCCGGAGCTGTTCGACCTCGCGCCGAAGGCCGACTTCGAGATCCGCGCGGTCGAGCCGTTCCGCGCCGCCGCGCAGGCGACCGCCTCGTACCAGCAGCCGGCGCCGGACGGCTCCCGGCCGGGCATCTTCTACGTCAACACCTACGACCTGAAGTCGCGGCCGAAGTACGGCATGGAGGAGGTCTACCTGCACGAGGCCGAGCCCGGCCACCACTTCCAGATCGGCATCCAGCAGGAGCTGCCGGGGCTGCCGAGCTTCCGCCGCTTCGGCGGCTACGGCGCCTACGTCGAGGGCTGGGGCCTCTACGCCGAGTCGCTCGGCAAGGAGCTCGGCCTCTACACCGATCCCTACAGCTACTTCGGCGCGCTGTCGGGCGAGATCTGGCGCGCGATCCGCCTCGTGGTCGACACCGGCATGCACGCCAAGGGCTGGTCGCGGCAGCGCGCGCTCGACTACCTGCTCGCCAACTCCGCGGTCGGCGCGACCGACGCCGCGGCCGAGATCGACCGCTATATCGCGGTGCCGGGCCAGGCGCTGACCTACAAGATCGGCGAGCTCAAGATCAAGGAGCTGAAAGCCCGCGCGCAGCGCGAGCTCGGTGCCCGCTACGACGTGCGCGCGTTCCACCACGCGATCCTCGGCGACGGCGCGCTGCCGCTCGATGTGCTCGACGCCAAGCTCGCGCGCTTCATCGCGGCGCAGAAGGCGGCGCCCTGAGCCGCCAATGGGTTAGGCTCGGCGCATGCGCATCCTGATCGTCGAGGACGACGAGCTGGTGGCCGACGCCCTCAGGCGCGGTCTCGCCGAGGCCGGCTTCGCCGTCGATCGCGTCGCGAGCGCCGAGCAGGCCGAGGCCGCGATCGCGACCGAGGAGTTCGATCTCGCGGTGGTCGACATCGGCCTGCCGAAGGTCGACGGACTCACGCTGGTGCGGCGCCTCAGGCGCGCCGGCAACAGCCTGCCGGTGCTGATCCTTACCGCGCGCGACGGGCTCGCCGACCGGGTCGACGCGCTCGACCTCGGTGCCGACGACTACCTGACCAAACCCTTCGAGCTGCCGGAGGTGGCGGCGCGCTGCCGCGCGCTGATCCGGCG
>Ga0265328_10001378_pt1 | contig 11215 bp, 8 predicted proteins | sample 41624metaG_FD_202086 | JGI IMG/M metagenome (GOLD analysis project Ga0265328, IMG submission 202086) | Rhizosphere microbial communities from Carex aquatilis grown in University of Washington, Seatle, WA, United States - 4-16-24 metaG | ecosystem: Host-associated > Plants > Roots > Rhizosphere >...
CAGACACGCCAATGGTGAAGCCGGCGCTGGCCTCGTCGGCGCACACGAATAGACCGCGCGTCGTCCACGTGAGACAGCCAACCGGCAACGGATTGGTCGCCGTCATTGTGTAGACGCTGCCGGCGCCCGCATCGGCGCCGGCACCGTCGGCGCGTGCGAGGATGGTCAAACCTTGTTTGCTGCCGACGGCGATCTGGCGGCCGTCGGGCGACAAGGAAAAGCCCAGCAACGGAACCGGAGATTCCGCGATCGCCGTCCAGGTGCGTGCACCGTCCTCGCTGACGTAGACCTTGCTGTCCGGCGAATAGGAGCGCACGTAGACGCGATCGGCGTCGTCGGGATCGACAGCGCTGACGTAGACCGCATCGACACCGCCTGGGCTGTCGCGCACGGTCCATGTGGCGCCGCCGTCGTCGGATACGTCGATGAATCCGCTCTCGAGATTGCCGTCGTTGGCCCCGAGGTACAGCCGTCGCGGTCGTGACGACGCGCTTTCGATCGTCAGCGGATAGGTATCGGCCAGCAGAGGTCCCGGCGCTGACCATGAGACGCCATCGCTGGTGCCCGCGACCAACCCGTTGAAGGCGCCGTCGACTCGTACGACAGCCGCCGCGTAGGCGGTCGCCGGATCACCGCCGTTGACGACGAGGTCGATCACATCGTCGCCCGCCAGCGCAGCGGCGCGCGTCCACTGGCATCCACTGCGATCCCCGACCGCCAATCCGTCAGCCAGACCGAGGGCCACTCGACCGCCGGTGGTGATCATGACCTCGGGGTCCTCAAAGCCATCGGCGCTGACAGCCCGCTCACACACCCAGGACCAGGTGGCACCGCCGTCGACAGTCTGCAACAGGCCAAAGGTCGTTCGCACGACGATGTGGCCGCCGTCGTTCGGATCGACGGCCAGCTGTCCCGCAGCTGGAAACCGCCCGTTCGCGAGGCTGGGTGATGCCCGCGTGACCAGCACGCAGAGCACGGCCGCGGCAACGTGAGCGACGGCCGCAGCGGCGGCCGGACGGGCCGGCGCGCGCCGCGCGATCACTTCGTCAGTCCGTAGACGCGAAGAGAATTCGAGAACGTCCCAACATAGACGTGGCCATTGGCGACCACGGGTGGGGCGAACTTGGCCAGGTTCCAGCTACCGGTGCTGTCGCTCCAGAGCACCTTGGTGATGTTGCTGGCGTCGACGGCGTAAAGCGCGCCCGCCGACGTCGTATGCCACGCGCCGTCGATCCCATTTTGCGTGGGAAATGTCGCCCACAGAATCCCCGTGCCCGCGACGTTTCCGTTGGCGGACAACGTGAGGATCGCGCCGGGATGGCCGGGGGTGAACGTGGCCGAGGGAATTGGGTCGGTCGTCAGCGCCCCCAACGTTCGCGTCGTGGCGTTCAGCGTGTAGGACATGATCGGCGAATCCTCCGGCCACAAGAAGACCTTCTCGCCGCCAGCGTTGGGGAGACTGTAGTAGATCGCTCCGCCGTGCACGTGGCCGCGCCCGCCATTGGCCCTGCCCGGCATGGTCAAGGTCTGCAGGATCGCATCGGCGGTCGCGTTGAACCTGCCGAGGTTGGTGGCGTCCAGCAGATAAAGGCGGCCGTCCTTGCTACCGGTGACCAGCAAGTTGTGAGGCATCAAGATCGCGCCGGAGCTCAGGTCGGAGTCGACAGCGTTCAGGCTGGCGTAGGCGCTGGGAATCCAGTAGTCCTGAACGCTGTAATCGGAGATCCTCAGGCGCAAGACGCTCTCGGAAAGATCGAGCGACGCCGCGCTGGGATTGGTGCTGCCATTTCCCACGACGACGAAGATGTTGGTGCCGTCGCTGGACAGACCCACGCCCGCCTGCCAGATGCCGCCCTGGGTTCCATCTGGGGACACATTGAACGTCAGCACTTGCTGAAACCTTGTGCCGTCATACGAATAGCCCAGCACCCAGCCATGGTAAGCGCCCGCGTCGCAATGACTGGCGAACGCCGCGTAGACAACGCCATTGACCAACAACAATCCGGGGCGGTTCAACTGCGTGGCCGCGTTGAAGGCGACATTTCCGCCGCTGGAGCCGGCGCCCGTGCCCTTGACCGTCGCTGCGATCACCAGCGGCGAGCCCGGACGCTCGACGCCGGTGACGATATTGACCGCGTGGATGCGCTGAACCGAGCCTCCCGCCTCCTGGCTCTTGGAGATGAAATAGATCGTGCCCGCCACCGGATCGATGACCGGCGTCGAGGTGATGCCGATCTCCGGTTCCAGGTTGTCGCAGCTGTTGGTGGCCGGAGTCCCGACGTTGAGAGACCACAGCGGCGCCGTGGCCGCGGCGTCGTCAGCGTCGAAGGCGTACGCCGTGTTGTGCTCGGTCGCGACGTAGACCACGTTGTGGACCTTCGCGTCCGGCATTGTCAAACCACCCACGTAAAGGGGCTGCGCATAGATCTGCCCGTCGACCAGGCGCGAAAACAGCAGGCCGAATTGCGTGGCGTTGACGTTGGCGGCCGTCAGCGTGGTCTCTTGCAGGTTCGAACCCGATCGGGCGTTGTCGTATCGATTGGTGGTGACCGCGTAGGTCGTTCTGGTGGTCGCCCCACCGACTCCGGTTCCGGCGCCGCCAGTGCCGGCCGATGAACCGCCGGCACCACCCGCGCCGCGCTCACCCGCCGCGCCGGAGGCCCCGCTGGCGCCGGCCGTTCCTCCGCTCGCGCCTCCGGCTCCCCCTGTGCCGCCCGCGCCAGGACCGCCGCCCGCCCCGGCCGTGCCACCGTTCCTGAAGCCGCCCGCGCCGCCAAACACGCCGCCGTCGGCCGTGCCGCCGTCGGAGGACGCGCTCCGTGCGCCGCACGCCATCGCACCAAGCGCCACCATCGATACCAGCGCTCCGGCCCGCGTCACGGGTAGCCCTTGAGCCCTGCAATGACGATGGTGAACGTCGCGCCCTGTTTGTCGGCAACGACCATCTTGCTGGCTGCGTCGTAGCTCCAGGTGTCAGCCCCAGTGACGTTCGTCGGAGCCTGAAGGCTCTTCACCCGCAGTCGATACGGGGCGGCGGCGGCGCTGGTGACCGTGACCGTGCCGGCGGTGGCATCGACGTCGAACACGGCGTCTGAGTACGTCGTGCCCTCGCCCAGCGGACGGTGAAAGGTGAAGCTGCTCTTCCCGCGCGGGTAGATCGCCACCGTCGATTTGCCCGCCGACGCGGCGTCGCCGTGGCCGGTGATCGCGGTCTTCACGTCGAGAGGGATGATGGCGCCAGTCTTGATGAACAACGGATACCGGGCCAGCGGCGCGCTGTACGACACCGTCGTGCCGCCCGCGTAGACCATGTCTTCATTCCAGTAGTCAATCCAGCTGGCTCCGGCGGGAAACGCCACCGACTTCGTGGTCACGTCGGTCGTGATGACCGATGCCAGTAACTGATCGCCCAGCAGATGTTGCGCGCGCGCCTTGTCGGAGCCGCGGACAATCGACGTGCCCGTCAAATGCGACTCGACGCTGTAGCTGAAATTGTAAGAACCGAGCTCGCTGTGCAGCGTGGCGAAGTACTGGTAGATGGTGACGGTCTCGGCGTCCCAGAACCACGGCAGATGCTGGGTGAGGCCCCCGTTCGTGCCGCCGTTCTCCATGAGCGGGGTCAGCGCGCCAAACTGCGCGTAGCGAATCAACGAGTCCTTGCTGGGGGCATTCACGTAACCACCCACCTCGACGCCGGGCGCGCCGTATCCCATTTGTGCCGAGGTATAGACGTCACTGAGCTGCGTCGCGATGCCGCCGAAACCGCCATCATGATCGCCGACCCAACCCACCGAGCATTTGGATACATCCGAGCCAATCAGGCCCTGCGCCGCCGCATACGGCCTCACCATCACGACGCCGTTGGGATTGCGCCCGACCGTGTAGTCATAGAAGTCGGCCGATAGCCGCTTCTTGAAATCCGTCGCCGATATCGAACCCGCCATGGTCTGGATCGGATCACCGATGTAGTCGGCGCCGCGGTCCAGCTTCCATCCGTCGATGCCATCGGCCAGCACGCCGCCCAGGAGCCCGTTCCACCAGGTCACGGCCGCGGGGTTGGTGATGTCGACGTGAATGCCGGTGCCCTTCCACCAGGCCGCGTCGGCGCTGCCGTTGACGCCATACCCTTGCTGCCTGACCATCTGGTGGGTGGGCGCGTCGGTGTCGACGAACGCGACCAGCCACATCAACACCTTGACACCCTGGGCATGAAAGCCCGCGATCATCGCTTGTGGCGACGGATAGCGCGTCGTGTCCCAGACCAGGGTGTCATAGGTGGTCTCCCAGGGGCTATCGATGATCACCGCGCCCACGGGGATCTGACGGCTTATGTAGCCTGCAATCAATGACTCGGTCGATTGTCGCGTATTGGTGTTGTCCTCCCATGCCCACGGCTCGAACGCCCAGCGCGGCGTGATCGGTGGCGTCGTTCCCGGCGGAGGGGCCGGCCGATCGACTCCCGCGTCCATCGTCGTACCGGCGTCGGTCCCACCGGCGGCGCCGCCAGATCCCGTGCCCGCACCGCCACCCGCTGACGACGTCGACTTCGCCTCGCTGGCGGTGTCCTTGGACGACGACGCATCGACCGGCGATGTTCCTCCATTGGGCGTTCGCGTGCCGCAACCCAGGGCCACGGCCACCGCCAAGAACCAGGGCGCGGACGATCGGAGGTGGGCTCGCAAGCTCTTCAAGGCCATTGCGGCGTCACCAACATGTTCGGGGCCGCGACGGGAGATTCGATCGATATGTTCTTGAACTCTTCGATCATTCCGGCGTTGTGAACCTGAAACGCCAGCGGTGCTTGCAGCCCGGCCGTGGGATCTTTGAAGTCGACGATCTCCACCCCTTTGCAGCGCGTCGCGGTGCCGGTCAGCTGACAGCAGGCAAACCGCATGGTTCCGGCGGCGCGATTGGTCAAGATCTCGCACTGGTTCCACTGCGTGTCGACCAGCGCTGGCCCACCCAACCGGGTCTCGAAGCGATCGGGGCTCATGTTCGCGGTCGGGCCGCTGCGACGGTAGTCCCACATATATCCGCGAGGCGGCTGGATCTGGATTCCGGCGAGCGCGTCGACCGTGGGCGAGTTGCCCCAGAAGAGGACGCAGGGCAGATGGGCTGCTGGGTCCGCCACCAGGCGCGAGGTGAACACGGCCCGAAAGTCTGGGTACGTCGCGCGGGTATAAATGAACCCACGCGCGGTACCCAGGCTGTGCATCGCGCCGTTGACCACCGACCATGACGCCGCGGGCACCTGGATCCATCCGTCGAGCGTCGCACCGTCGAAGATTGAAATCAGGTTCGCGCCCGCATCGGCGGGAGGAGGGCCCATGGCGTCATCGCCGATCCGCCCATCCGTGTTCGGACTCGCGTCGATGGCGCCACCGCAACCAGCCCCGGTGACCCTCGCGTCAACGGAGGCGCCAGCATCCATCGCACCGCCACTCTCGCCGCCGGCGTGCGAAGGTCCCGCGGGCTGGCCACCACTCCCCTGTCCAGCGGCGCCGCCGAGGCCGCCCGCGCCGGCGCGATCCTGGCCGCAGCCCGTCGTAACCGTTGCCATTGCAATAGCGATTGTCGCGACAGTGCAAAACGCCCAATACCTGTTGCGGGCGGCTTCACACAGACTCCTCATGTGTCGTAAAGGGACAGCAAGCGCCAAACCGATGCATTCGCGGCCGAGCAAGGAACCTCAGGTTCGGTGGCGTGAGACGTTCGAGGTTGCCGCGTCCGCTAACAACGCGAACACCTGCGGCCTCGGCCGGGCGACGATCTGCTCGCGCGCGAGCAGATAGCGCATGACCCCTGAACGCCGGCTCCCGACCCGACCGGTTACAACGCGTCAGCCCTCCGCCATTTGGCTGTAACCGCGTTCGCCTCTGGTGCGTTTGAGCCGGGTATGAGACACGACGGACGGGAGGCATCGTGACCAGCCCCAGCCTCGTCATTGTGGGCGGGGGCCTCGCCGGCGGGCTGGCGGGTCTGGCGCTGGCCGACGAAGGCCGTGGCCCGAGCGTCGCCCTCGTCGAAAGCGGCGTCGCCCTCGGCGGCGACGCCGGCCACACCTGGTCGTGCCACGAAAGCGACCTCGACGGAGAGGTCCGCGGCCTCGTCACGCCGCTGGTGGCTCACCGCTGGCCGCGGCACAATGTGCGGTTCCCGGGGCGCGAGCGCCAGATCAACACCGGTTACCTGACGGTCACCGGCGAGCGCTTCGCGCGCCTCGTGCGCGAGCGGCTCGAACGCGCCGGAGCGCGCGTCCTGTTGGGCGCGCACGCCGTCGATGTCGGCGAGCGACACGTGCGTCTCGCGGACGGCCGCGTCCTCGCGGGCGACATCGTCCTGGACGCCCGCGGTCCCGAACGGCACGCCGTGCTTGGCGCCCAGCGCGGCTTCCAGAAGTTCGTCGGGCTCGAGCTCGCGCTCGAGGACGACGGACCGTGGCAGGTGCCGGTCGTCATGGACGCTTCGGTCGAACAGAACGAAGGGTTTCGCTTCGTTTACGTGCTGCCCTTCTCCCGCCGCCACGTCCTCGTCGAGGACACCGTTTACTCCGAGGACGGGCGCGTCGATACCGACGCGTACGCACGCCGCGTGGCCGCCTACGTCGAAGCGCACGGGGCGCGTATTGACCGCGTGCTGCGACGCGAGGTCGGTGTCCTCCCGCTCCCGCTCGACCACGAGCGGCGGCCGGAAGAGGGGCGCGGCGGGCCGCTCCCGATCGGCTATAGAGGCGGATTCTTCCACGGCGTCACCGGCTACTCCCTCCCGGAGGCGGCGCGCGTTGCGCGAGCCGTCGCCCGCACCCGCACCCGGGAGGACGCAGCTCGCGCGCTTGCGGCGCTTGCGCGGGCGCAGGCGGGCCAGCGCCGGTTCCAGCGCCTGCTCGCCCGGCTGCTCTTCCGCGCCCTCCCCGCGCCCAAGCGCTGGACGGCGCTCGAGCGTTTCTACCGCTTGCCCGACGAAACCATTGCGCGGTTCTACGCCTCGCGCAGCACGGCCTTCGACCGCGCGCGCGTGCTTGTGGGCCGCCCCCCCGCAGGGCTCTCCTGGCGTCGGCTGCTGAGCGCCGTGCGGGAGGCCGCGTGAACGCCCGCGCGCGCGAACGTGCGCTGCCCGAGGGGCGGCTCGCGGCGCTCGTCAGCGAGACGCTGGCACCGGCGCGCCTCGCAGGCCTTGCGCACGCCGAGGACTGGCCCGACCCGCCGGCGGCGAAGGCCGCGACGCTGCCGCGCGACCTGTGGAGCCGCGCTATCGGCGACCCCGCGCGAGACATCCTGACCCGCCCAGGCCGCCGGTTCCGGGCGCGCCTCGCCGAGCTGGCGTTCCGCCTTGGCGACGGCCGCGGCGAGCCGCCGCGCGCGCTCGCGGCCATGTTGGAAATCATCCACGCGGGTAGCCTGGTGATCGACGACATCGAAGACGGCTCCCTCACGAGACGCGGCGAGCCCGCCGTCCACTTGCGGCACGGCCTGCCGCTCGCGCTCAACGCGGGCAACTGGATGTACTTCTGGGCGCTCGGCCTGGTCGACGCGCTGGAGCCGGCGCTGCCCCTCCTGCGCGAGCGCGTCTTCGCTGTCGTCGTCGACGCCATGGCGCGCTGCCACCTCGGTCAGGCGCTGGATCTCGGCGTGGACGTGGCGCGTCTGCCGCGCGCAACGGTCTATCGGGCCGTCGCGACGAGCACAAGCCTCAAGACCGGCGCGCTGATGGAGCTCGCGGCTCGGCTCGGCGCGATCACCGCTGGCGCGCCGGCCGACCGCGAAGAGGCGCTGGCGCGCTTCGGACGGCGGCTCGGGCTCGGGCTGCAGATGCTCGACGACTTCGGGAACCTCACGGCTCGCGCCGACGGCGGGTCCGACAAGGCCCTCGAAGACCTGCGCAATGGCACGCCGACCTGGCCTTGGGCGCTCGCCGCTCGCGCCCTCGACGAGGCCGCCTTCGCCGAATTGCAGGACGCGGCGGGCGCGCTGCGCGAGGGCAGCGCCGATGACGGCCGCGCGCGCTCGCTCGCGGCTGCGTTGCGCATGGCCGTGGGCCGCGAGGGCCGCGAGCAATCGACGCGCTACCTCCGGGCCGCGCTGGCCGACCTCTCGGACGCCGTGGGACCGCGCTCCGAGCTCGCCGCCGTCGCCGCCGAGATCAAGCGCCTCGAGGCCGCCTATGGCTGACGCGCGCGTCGCCATCATCGGCAGCGGTTTCGGTGGACTGGCCGCCGCCGTGCGCCTTCAGGCCGCGGGAGCAGACACCGTGCTCTTCGAGGCGCTCGACCGCGCCGGCGGACGCGCCTACGTCTACGAGGACCAAGGGCACACGTTCGACGCCGGGCCCACGGTGATCACGGCGCCGCACGTGTTCGAGGAGCTCTTCGCGCTGGCGGGCGAGCGCCTCGAGGATCACGTGCGGCTCGAGCCCGTGAGCCCGTTCTACCGGCTCGAGTGGCCCGACGGGTCGCGCTTCGACTACGGAGGCACGCCTGACGAAATGCGCGCGCGTGTCGCGGCCCTCGCGCCTGGCGACAGCGAGGGGTTCGCGCGCTTCATGGACTACAGCCGCCGCGTCTTCGAGGCGGGGTACCAGGGCCTCGTCGACGCGGCATTCCTCCACTTCGCCGACATGGTGCGCGTCGCGCCGCAGCTCGCGCGCCTTCGCGCCGACCGGTCCGTTTACGGCGCCGTGAGCCGGTTCGTCAAAGACGAGCGCCTCCGACAGGCGCTGTCGTTCCACGCGCTGCTCATCGGCGGTAACCCGTTCGAGACGAGCGCTATCTACACCTTGATCCCGTTCCTCGAGCGCAAATGGGGGGTCTTCTTCCCCCGCGGCGGCACGGGCGCGCTCGTGCGCGGGCTCGTCGAGCTCTATCGGCGGCTCGGCGGCGAGCTTCGCCTCTCCACGCCGGTTTCGCGCGTTTCCGTGCGCGAGAATGGCGGGCGGCCGCGCCACGAAATGACCTTCGCCCGCCCCGACGGCGAGCTGCGCGCCGAATGGTTCGACGCCGTCGTCTCGAACGGCGATCTCCACGATACCTACGCGCGCCTCTACGCCGGCGTGCCGGCCGCCGACGAGCGGCGGGCCCGGCTCGCGCGCATGCAGTGGTCGATGTCCCTGTTCGTCGTGTACTTCGGCACGAGACGGCGCTACGAGGGGCGCGCGCACCACACGGTCCTGTTCGGGCCGCGCTATCGGGAGCTCCTGCACGACATCTTCCACGGCCCTGCGCTGCCCCCCGACTTCAGCCTCTACCTGCACCAGCCCACCGTAACGGACCCGACGCTCGCGCCGCCGGGTGGCGAGACGTTCTACGTCCTGGCGCCCGTCCCGCACCTCGGCGCCGCCCCGGTCGACTGGACGCGCGAGGCCGAGCCCTACGCCGAGCGCATCCTCGAAGCGCTCGAAGCCGCCGGCCTGCCCGGGCTGCGTCGCGAGATCTCCTGCCGCCGCGTGTTCACGCCGTTCGATTTCCGCGATCGGCTGCACGCGTTCCAGGGCTCGGCCTTCTCGGTGGCGCCGCGCCTCGGGCAGAGCGCCTACTTCCGCCCGCACAACAAAGACCCGCGCATCCCCGGTCTCTACCTCGCGGGCGCGGGCACGCATCCAGGCGCCGGCGTTCCCGGCGTGATCAACTCGGCGAAGGCGACGGCGCGCCTCGTGATCCGCGATCTCGGCCTCCAGGGCGCGGAGGCGCTCGCTTCGTGACGCCCGCGTCTCGGGCGCTCTCGCGCGCCGTGCTGCGCCGCCACGCGCGCAGCTTTTCGTGGGCCGGGCGCCTCCTGCCAGCGTGCGTGCGCGCGGACGCGACGGCGCTCTACGCTTGGTGCCGCCGATGCGACGACGCCGTCGACCTCGCGCCTGATCCCGCCCTTGCGAGCGCCAACCTCTCGAGGCTGCGCGGCGAGCTCGACGAGGTTTACGGCCCGCGCGACCTCGCGGACCCCATCCTCGCGGGGTTCCAAGACGTCGTGCGGCGCACGCAACTGCCGCGCCGTCCATGCGACGACCTGCTCGCCGGCATGGAGATGGACCTCGGCCACGTCCGGTACGCCTCGTTCGACGAGCTGTTGATCTATTGCCGCCGCGTCGCGGGCACGGTGGGGCTGCTCATGGCGCACCTCTTCGGCGTGCGGGACGCCGCGACGCTCGCGACGGCCTCCGACCTCGGCGTGGCCATGCAGCTCACCAACATCTGCCGTGACGTCGCCGAGGACGAGCGTCGAGGCCGCGTCTACCTACCTGCCGAGCTGCTGGGCGGCGTGCGGCTTCCGACGGCCGGGGGAGCAGACACGGCGCGCGCCGTGGCCGAGCTCCTGCGGCGGGCGGACGCCTTTTACCGGCGCGGCGACCGAGGCCTCGCCGCACTGCCTGCTTCTGTCGGCGTGGCCATGCGCGCGGCGCGTCTCATCTACGCCGAGATCGGCGGCGTCATCGCGCGCCGCGGGTACGACGTCACGCGCGGGCGCGTTGTCGTGTCTCCCGCGCGCAAGCTCTGGCTCGTCGTCCGCGCGTTCGTCGACACCGCGGTGATGCGCCTCGTGTCCCGAAAGAGACTCGCGGCGTGAACGCCGTCTGCATCTACGTCGGGCGTATCCGGCAGTTCAGGCGCGTCGACTGGTTCGTGTACGTCGCATGGGTGGGCCTCATGCTCGGCTTCTGTTTGGTGACGGGCGGCTTCGTGTGGCTGGGGCGCCGCGCGGGCGCGCCGCTGCCCCCGGAGGCGCGCCTCGTGCCGCTCGGCGCGGCGATCTTCACGGCGGCCATCGCCGTCGACACGATCGGCCACCGGACTATTTATAAGGAGGCGCTGCGGGGCGGCGAGGCCCTCGTGCACCACGTGATCATCGCGCTCGGCATCGCCAGTTGCGTGCTCCTCTGCGCGGCTTACACCGGAGGACGCGCCTACGGCATCCCCGCCCTCGTGCTCACGGCGCTTTCCTTTCTCTACAGCCTCGTCGACGAGGCCATGCACTGGCGGCGGTACCTCACGGCGAAGTCGGACGTCGTCGAGATGTGGAGCCACGTGTTCATCCTCGTGGGGCACGTCACCATGATGGTCGCCTGGTTGGTCTGGTATGCGCGCGGCTATGCGGGCGTAGCCGAAACCCTCGGCGCTCTACGTGAGCTCGGATCGTGAGGGGCGCGCGTGCGATCGCGCTGTTGCTCATCTCGACGGTGGCCGTGGCGGAGGCGCGCGCCGGGGAGACCGTGACGAGATCGCCGAGAG
>Ga0265328_10001384_pt1 | contig 11201 bp, 7 predicted proteins | sample 41624metaG_FD_202086 | JGI IMG/M metagenome (GOLD analysis project Ga0265328, IMG submission 202086) | Rhizosphere microbial communities from Carex aquatilis grown in University of Washington, Seatle, WA, United States - 4-16-24 metaG | ecosystem: Host-associated > Plants > Roots > Rhizosphere >...
TCTCGGCTTTGCGCATTCGCGTTCCGCTTTCGCCGCTCCCGCCAGCCTCCACACCGCGCCCTACCCGCCCGCGTCCGAGCCGGTTAAGCCCGCCGCCGCGGCGCGTCCATCGCCCCGGGCGCACGCCAGGCGCAGCCTTGCGCCCCGTCTTCTCGGCCTCGTCGCCTTTCGCGGCGTCGGAGTCCTCGCCACGCTGGCTCTGTTCGGCGTCGTCGGCTGGGCCGGCTTCACGCAGAGCGGCGGCTACGCCGCTTATGTCGTCAGCGAGGGCGAGCCGCGCGACGTGCTGGCCCGCGCCCTCGGTTTCACTATCTCCGCCGTCACCATTTCGGGTCAGGCCGAACTGAAGGAGACGGAGGTGCTCGCCGCCTCCGGCGTCGGCCCGCGCAGCTCGCTGCTGTTTCTCGACGCCGCCGACGTGCGCGAGCGGCTGATCAAGCTGCCGCTGGTGAAAAGCGCGCGCGTGCTGAAGCTCTATCCCGACCGTCTCGTCATCGCGATCGAGGAGCGTCAGCCCTCGGCGCTGTGGCAGCGCGACGGGCATATTTCGGTGATCTCCTCGGACGGCGCCGCCATCGACGAATTGCGCGACGGCCGCTTCCTCGAACTGCCCTTCCTCGTCGGCGAGGGCGCGCAGATGCGGCTCGCCGAATATAACGCGCTGCTGGCGGCGGCGGGCGATCTCGCGCCGCGCGTCAAGGCGGGCGTCTTTGTCGCCGGCCGGCGTTGGACGCTGGACATGAAAAACGGCGTCGCCGTGAAACTGCCCGAGCAGGGCGCGGGCGACGCCATCGCGACGCTGGCGCGGCTGCAGCGCGAGTCGCGCATTCTCGACAAGGACATCATCTCGATCGATCTGCGCACGCCCGGACGCGTCGCCGTGCGGCTCACGGAAGAAGGCGCGGCCGCCCGCGCCGAAAAGTCTCTGCGTAAACCTGTAAAGAGTGGCAAAAGCACATGAACAGCCTGATGGCTCCCCCGCGCATGAAACCGCTGTCTTCGCGCCGCGCGGCGACGCTGGCGGCGCTTGACGTCGGCACCTCGAAAATCGCCTGCCTGATCGCGCGGCTGACCCCGGACGGCTCCGCCGATCCGACGGGCTGGCGCACGCATCGCGTTCGCGTGCTCGGCATCGGTCATCAGCGCTCGCGCGGGCTCAAGAACGGCCAGATCGTCGATATGGACGCGGCCGAGAGCGCCATCCGCCAGACCGTCGACGCCGCCGAACGCATGGCCGGCGTGCAGGTCGATCACGTCATCGTCACCGCCTCGGGCGGACGTCTCGCCTCGCAGCATTTCGCCGCCAAGACCGCCATCGGCGGGCGCGAAGTGGCCGAGAGCGACGTGCATCGCGTGCTCGAGGCCTCGGCCACGCATCCGTTGCATCGCGGTCGCGTCGTCATGCACTCGTCGCCCACCGGCTTCGCGCTTGACGGCGTGCGCGGCGTGCGCGAGCCGCGCAATATGATCGGCGACGAACTCTCCGTCGATCTGCATGTCGCGACCGCCGATCAGGCGGCGCTGCGCAATCTCATTCTCGCGGTCGAGCGCGGCCATATGACCATCGAGGGCGTCGCCGCCGCGCCTTACGCCTCTGCGCTCTCCGTGCTTGAGCCGGACGAGGCCGAAATGGGCGTCGTGCTGATCGACATGGGCGCCGGCGCGACGACGCTGTCGGTGTTCGCCGGCGGCGCGCTGACGCATGTCGACGCCGTGACGCTCGGCGGCAATCACGTCACCATGGATATCGCGCGCGGTCTCGACGCGCGCCTGTCGGACGCGGAGCGTCTCAAGACCTTCCATGGCTCGGCGCTCGCTTCCGCCTCGGATGATCGCGAGAGCGTGTCCTTCGAACATGTCGGCGACCGTTTCGGCCATCAGGCCCAGGCGCCCAAGTCGCATCTCGTGCGCATCATCCGCCCGCGCGTCGAAGAGACGCTGGAGTTTTTGCGCGACCGCCTGGCGCGCGCCGGTTATCCGGCCAGCGCCGGCCGCCGCATCGTGCTCACGGGCGGCGCCTCGCAGCTCACCGGCGTCTGCGAAGCGGCCCGCCGCATCCTTGGCGGCCAGGTGCGCATCGGACGCCCGCTCGGGATCGAGGGCCTGCCGGAGGCGGCGCGCAGCCCCGCCTTTGCGGCCGCCGCCGGCCTCTTCGTTTACCCGCAGGTCGCGGGCCGCGAATATTTCGAGCCGCGTCGCGAGACGCGTCTCGCCACGGGAACCGACGGCTACATGTCGCGCATGGGACGGTGGTTGATGGACAGTTTCTAGCACCAACGACGACACGCCGAGGACGACGCTCAAGGCGGCGAGACGTCCACGGATCAGAACCAACGCGCGCCGCGCAGCACAAAGCACCAAGAGGCTAGCATGACGATTACATTGAAAGCTCCCGAACTGAGGGAATTGAAGCCCCGCATCATGGTGTGCGGCGTGGGCGGCGGCGGTTGCAACGCCGTCAACAACATGATCGCTTCGGGCCTCGTCGGCGTCGACTTCCTGGTCGCCAACACCGATGCGCAGGCGCTTGCCTCCTCGCGCGCCGAACGCATCATCCAGATGGGTCTGCAGGTCACGGAAGGCCTTGGCGCCGGCGCCCAGCCGGAAGTCGGCCGCGCCGCCGCGGAAGAAGCGCGCGAAGAAATTCGCGAGCATCTGCAGGGCGCCCATATGTGCTTCGTCACCGCCGGCATGGGCGGCGGCACGGGCACAGGCGCCGCGCCGGTGATCGCCATGATCGCGCGCGAGATGGGCATTCTGACCGTCGGCGTCGTGACCAAGCCCTTCCACTTCGAGGGCATGCGCCGCCAGCGCATCGCCGAGAGCGGCATCACCGAACTGCAGAAATGCGTCGACACGCTGATCGTGATTCCGAACCAGAATCTGTTCCGCATCGCGACCGAGAAGACCACCTTCGCCGACGCGTTCGCGATGGCCGATCAGGTGCTCTATTCGGGCGTCGCCTCCGTGACCGATCTCATGGTCAAGGAAGGCCTCATCAACCTCGACTTCGCCGACGTGCGCTCGATCATGCGCGGCATGGGCAAGGCGATGATGGGCACGGGCGAAGCCACCGGCGAACGCCGCGCCAGCCTTGCGGCGGAAGCGGCCATCGCCAATCCGCTGCTCGACGAAGTGTCGATGAAGGGCGCGCGCGGCCTGCTGATCTCGATTACCGGCGGCAACGACCTCACGCTCTACGAAGTCGACGAAGCCGCGAGCCGCATCCGTCAGGAAGTGGACGAGGACGCCAACATCATCCTCGGCGCGACTTTCGACTCGTCTCTCGAAGGCGTCGTCCGCGTGTCGGTCGTCGCGACGGGCATCGATCCGGAGTCGATCACGGTCGAAGACACGGGCCTCACCGAGGCGCGCATGTCGGAGGCCGCCGAGCGTCTGCGTCTGCAGGTCGCCCAGCAGGCGAAGGCTCAGGCGGCGCAGGCCGCTGCGGCCGCCGCTCTGGCCGAGCAGCACGCCGCCGCTCAGGCGCAGCTCTACGCCCAGGAGCGCGCGCAGCAGGCCTATCACGCCGAACCCGCTCAGGCGGCCCCGGCCTATTACAACGAGGCTCCGCAGGCGGCGCAGAACGGCGTTTATATCGAGCCGGTCGCGGCGCGTCCGGCCTATCAGGAGCCGGCGCACGAGCCGCGCCATTATGTCGAGGAGACGGCGGCCGGCCCCTATATTCCGCCGGCGCCCGAGCAGCCCGTGCGCGCCGCGCGCATGCCGCAGATCGAGGACTTCCCGCAGCCGATCCAGGACCAGTTGCGCCAGCAGCGCGGCGACGCCCAGCATCAGGACGCGCGTCGCAAGTCGATCTTCGAGCGCCTCGCCTCCTTCGGCGCGAGCCGTCAGGAAGACGCGGTTCACGCGGCGCCGACCGCCGCCGCGCCGCGCGCGCCGCAGCCGGCTCCGCAGGCCGCCTACGCCCCGCAGCAGAACGCGCCCATGCGCGTCGAGCCGCAGGCCGCCGCGCCCAACGCCACGCATGTTGAATACGCCAAGCGTCCGAGCGCCGCGATGCTGCAGCCGCAGCAGCCGCACGCCCAGCCCGCTCACGCGCCGCTGGACCCGCACGGCCGCCGCGCCGCGCCGGCCCGCGCCGCCGAAGACGAGCTGGAGATTCCGGCTTTCCTGCGCCGTCAGGCCAATAACTGACGCGCCCAGCGCATCGCAAAGATTGAAAGAGGCCCGTTCGCGGGCCTCTTTTTTGCGCGTTTCCAGTCGGTCGATCCGGCGCGGCGCCCTGCGCTCCTCCGACGCAAGACGCACGCTGCAGTTCTTTTTCTAACTAATTGCAACCATTCATGACTTTATGCGTTTGGCCCATGCGTTGCAATTTTAGCGACGCCTTCGTCCATTAATTTTTGAAAGGTCTTTCCCATGCTGAAGATAACTGCCGACATATTTTCCGGTCGCCCCAATCCCGAATGGATTATCGAGGAAGCGCAGGCTGGGCCGCTTCTGAAAGACTTGTCTCTTTCGGGCGCCCCCGCTGCGATGGAAAGCGGCTTTCAGGGCCTGGGCAATCGCGGGCTGATTGTCGAAACGCTGAGCGATCACCATCAGAAGGACTTCAATCTTCCCGACCGCTTTCGCCTTGCCGGCGGCGGCGGCGCCCACGAAGGCCTTGCAGCGGAACTTGCGGAGAAGCTCCTCGCCACAATGACGCAGGAGCGCGCGTCTCATCCGATGATCGTCGAGACGCAGAGCAAGGAGGCGGGCGCCGCGCCGCTCGACGCGAACCTCAGGAAATTTATTCTGGAGGGCCTTCCGGGGCGGCAAGGCTCGGTTCTGACGGTGGAGCCGCGAGCGGCGGAGGAGCTGAAGCTGGAAGAGCACGCCGCGTCCTTCCTCTGCGGCTTCGAAGCGGGCCTGTTCAATCCCGGCTTCTGGAACGATCCGGCGCATATTGGAAAAAACAACTGCTACAATTACGCGTCCAATCATCGCACCAATACATTCGCCCAGCCGGGCCGCGCGTCGGGCCATATGTATCACGCGATCGATTGCGCCGACGTCACGAATGGCGCGGTCAGCGACGGCGCGTCCCTGACCTGCGCTCCGCCCAATCAGGCGCCGCGCTGGTTCATGGCGCTGGTGATCGCGCCGGGCTGGGATTATCACTGGTATCGCAAGAGCCGCGAAGGGTTCTGGGGCCACAAGCCCGGCGGAACGGCGGCGCGCAACACGGATAACAGCGGCGTGATCATCCACGACCCCCGCTTCGCCAATCGAGGGCCCTATACGATTTTCTGTCGCTTCATGTTCGCGCAGAGAAAGATGGTGGTGCGATAAATCCGCATGACATCTGCGGCGGGCGGGGACGCGGCGCAAAAGCCGCGTTCGCGCTCGTTGCAATGGCGACGATCATTCTCGCGACCCCCGCGCAACCGGCAGGTCAGATGCGGCGCAGGATACAGATTGAGGCGGATGTTTTCAGCGGGCGGCCAAACCCGGTTTGGGAATTGTCCGAAGACGACGCGGCCGCGTTTCTCTCGCGCGTCGAGGCGCTCGGCCGCCTGCCCGCCGACATGCCCTCGGCGACGCCGGAGCCTTTGGGCTATCGCGGCCTGATCGCGACGGATCGTCACGAAACGATGCGGCGCTATCGCATCGCTCGCGGCGTGATCGTTGTCGAGCGCGAGCCGAATGGGGCCACCGTGCGGCTGAGCGACCCCGGCCGCGCAGTCGAGATTTTTCTCATAAGGACAGGCAGGAGTGTGCTCGGCGATGAACTGCTGAGCTATTTATTGTCCGATGCGGCGGGGCGTAACTAGCGAGACGCCGAGTTATCAGCCGGCGCCCTCAAGCAGCCGCGACGCGGCCGCACGGGCTTCGTCGGTGATCGTCGCGCCGGCGAGCATGCGCGCGATCTCCTCGCGGCGCTCGTCGCTGCCGAGCGTCTCTACGCGCGTCGCAACGCGCTTGTCTTTCGCGGCGCCCTTCACGCCCTTGGCGATGCGCAGATGGATGGCGGCGCGCGCCGCCACTTGCGGAGCATGCGTCACCGCGAGCACCTGCACGCGCGCCGCGAGCCGCGCGAGGCGCTGGCCGATGGCGTCCGCCACCGCGCCGCCGACGCCTGAGTCGATCTCGTCGAACACGAGCGTCGGCACCGAGCCGCGATCGGCGAGCACGACTTTCAGCGCCAGCAAAAAGCGCGCGAGTTCGCCGCCTGAAGCAACTTTCATCATCGGACCGGGGCGCGAGCCGGGATTGGTCTGCACCCAGAATTCAACGCGGTCGATTCCATCGGCGCCGCCGCTCAAAGCGTCGCTTTCGACCTGCGTCCTGAAATGCGCGCCCTCGAGTTTCAGCGGCTTCAGTTCCGCATCGACAAGCGCATCGAGTTTCTGCGCCGCTTTCACACGCGCTTTGGAGAGCGAGGCGGCGGCGGAATCATAAGCGGCCTTGGCGGCGTCAAGCGCCTGCGCCAGCGTGACGAGCCGCGCCTCGGAGGCGTCGAGCGCCGCGATGTCCTCCGCAAAGCGGTGCGCGAGAGCCGGCAGATCGGCGACGCTGCTTTGATATTTACGCGCTGCGGCGCGCAACGCGAACAGCCGCTCCTCGGCGTTCTCCAATTCGCGCGGATCGAAATCGGTTTCGCGCAGCGCGCTCTCCAGCGCCTGTTCGGCGAGCGACAGAGCGTCGACCGCCGCCGCCAGCGCGCGCAAGGGCGGATCAAGCAATTGCGGGTTCTGCGGCGCGCGCCGCTCCAGCCGCCGCGCGGCGTGGCCGATCTCGGCGGCGGGGGCTTTTTCGTCGGCGAAGGCGCCGAGCGCGTCGCGCAGATCAACGGCGACCTTCTCGGCGCGCTGCATGGCGAGACGGCGCTCGGCGAGTTGCTCCTCTTCGCCCGGCTGCGGCGCGAGCCTGTCCAGCTCCTCATGCGCATGGCGCAGATAGTCGGCGTCGGCGCGCGCCCTGGCGATGCGCGCCTCCTCCTCGGCAAGGGCGCGACGCGACGCCTGCCAGTCGGCATAGAGCGCGCGCAGCTTGCTCGCCTGCGGCAGCAAGCCGCCATGCGCGTCGACAAGGTCGCGATGCGCGCTGGCGTCGACCAGCGCGCGCTCGTCGTGCTGGCAATGGATTTCGACAAGCTCCCGGCCGATGGCGCGCAGGCCTTGCGCGCTGACGGGCTGATCGTTGACGAAGGCGCGCGTGCGGCCGTCGCTCATCTGCACGCGACGCAGGATCAGCCCCTCGCTGGCGTCGACGCCGAATTCGCGCGCCGCGACATTGGCGGGATGATCATGCGGCAATTCGAAGACGGCTGTGACCTGCCCCTGCGCTTCGCCCGAGCGCACCAGCGATGCGTCGCCGCGCCCGCCGAGCGCCAGCATGAAGGCGTCTAGCAGAATGGATTTGCCGGCGCCGGTCTCGCCGGTAAGCGTCGTCAGCCCATCCCGAAAATCGAGATCGAGCGCGTCGACGAGGACGATGTCGCGGATCGAAAGGCGAACAAGCATGACGGCGCCTTACCCCGTCTGCACGACAATGGAAAGATCAAACAGGACGCGATCCCTGCGCCGGCGGCAGTGCAGGCGGCGCACGCCTCAACGCCGCCGCTTGCTTAAGCCCGTTCAGAGCGCGGCGTGCAGCGTCTTGCCGACTTTCGACAGCCAGGAATCGGTATATTCGTGCGGCGCGAGGCCTTCGCCCTTGAGCTGCGCGATGGCGTCCCGATACCACTGCGAATCGGGGTAATTGTGTCCCAGGATCGCGGCGGCCGTCTGCGCCTCGTTCTGCACGCCCATGGCCAGATAGGCCTCGGTGAGGCGGTAGAGCGCTTCTTCCGTATGACGCGTCGTCTGATATTTGCCGAGCACGTCGTGGAAACGGTTGATCGCCGCCGGATAGTTCTTGCGCGTCAGATAGAAGCGGCCGACCTGCATCTCCTTGGCGGCGAGCTGGTCGCGCGCGACCTGCATTTTCTGGCGCGCTTCGGGCACATATTCGGACTTCGGATATTTGTCGATCAGTTGCTGGAAAATCATCAGTGATTTTTCCGCCGGGCCCTGATCGCGCATCACGTCGGGCACCTGATTATAATAGGACATGCCCGCGAGGTAATAGACGTAGGCCGTGTCGGGCGAATTCGGATAGAGGCCGATATAGCGCTGCGCCGACGCCACCGCGTCGTCATAGGCGGGCTTTTGAAACTGCGCGAAGGTCTGCATCACCAGCGCCTTGCGCGCCCATTCGGTGGAGGGATGCTGCTTCTCGATCTCACCGAATTTTTTCGTCGCGCCCTCGTAGTCATGCGCGTTCATCTTGGCGAGGCCCTGATTGTAAATATCCTCGGCGGGAACGTCGGGCACGATTTCGGTCTTGTATTTCTCGCGCGAGTCGAACAGTCCGAAGCCGCTGGTCACGCTGTCGAGCACGTCGGCGCGCGCCGGCAGGGCGGCGCTCGCCAGCAGAGCGGCCGCGCCCAGCAGCGGCAGGCTGCGCGCAAGGAGGTCACGGCGGGAGAAGAGCTCACGGAATGAGCGAACAAAAACAAACATCAATGCGTCCCTCGTGAAGCGCGCTCGCGGCGTGGGGGCTTCGAGCCGCCCGGCCCTCGTGGCGCAAGCTTTATCGCAAGCCGGCGGCGAGCGCCAGTTGGGGCGCGACTCGCAGACTGTATGAATGCCGCAGGTCTGGCGACAATATGGCGGTCAACGCGCCGGCGAAAGCTCGGCCGCAACGCGCGCGTTGTTGTGGTCGGCCTGTGTCGCGTGGCTCCGCCGTGTCCATTCCACCGCGCCCGGCGTCGTCATCAGCGCCTTCACCAGAGCGAAATTCAGCGCATGGCCGCCGCGATGGGACCGGAAGGCCCCCAGCAGCGGCGCGCCGGCTAGCGCAAGATCGCCGACGGCGTCGAGCATCTTGTGGCGCACGCATTCATCCGCAAAACGCGCGCCCTGCGGGTTGAGCACGCGCTCGCCGTCGAAGACGAGGCTGTTGTCGAGCGAGGCGCCGAGCGCCAGCCCCTCGCGCCACAGACGCTCGGCGTCGCGCAGAAGGCCAAAGCTGCGAGCGCCCGCCAGTTCGCGGCGGAAACTTTCCGGCGTCAACGCCAGCGCGCGGCGCTGACGGCCGATGGGGCTGGGGAAGGCGATCTCCACATCGAGCGAAAGGCTCGTATCGGCCGGCGCGATTTCGGCCCAGCCAGCGCCGTCGCTGACGCGGACCGGCTTCAGCACGCGCAGCGCGCGGCGCGGCGCCTCCAGCATCGACAGCCCCGCCTCGTCGATCGCCTCGACAAAGCCGCGGGCCGAGCCGTCCATGGCCGGAACTTCCGGCCCGTCGAGTTCGATCAGCGCATTGTCGACGCCAAGCGCGGCGAGCGTCGCCAGAAGATGTTCGACGGTGGAGACGCTGACGCCGGCGCCGGCGATCTGCGTGCGCAAAATGGTGCAGGCGACGCGCGACCAGTGCGCGTCGATCAGCGCCGCGCCCTCCACATCCGCGCGCAAAAATACGACGCCGGCGTCGGCGGCCGCGGGCGAGAGCCGCAGGCGCGCCGGCCGGTCGCTATGCGCGCCGCGGCCCGCGAGAAGGACGTCGCGGCGCAGCGTCGTCTGGCGGTTGTGAGACGAAAACGGTGACGGCGAAGTCGCGGTGCGCGAGGTCATGAACGCAATCTCATAGACACGATCTGATGGACACTGTCCGAAGACGGGCGCCGAGCGCGCCAGTCGAACGCTCCATGCGAGCGCACGCCGTGCGGCGGGGATGCGAACCGGCGCCGGCCTGCAGGCGCAATGATCGCAAAATCACCATAAACACCTGCGCCGCCGCGCTCCAGTCACGGTTTCTTACAAACTGTGACAAACGCGCGGCGGCGCCGCTTCAGGCGCAAGGTCGTTCACCTGAACGTTGCGGGCCAGATCCCGCCCGCAAGCGCCGCCTTACCGCACCAGAATATTTCTGAACTGCCACGGATCGCTCTCGTCGATATCCTCCGGGAACAGGCCCGGGCGACCGTTGAGCGGGGTCCAGTCGGTGTAGACGCCGACCACCGGGCCGAGATAGGGCGTCTGCACTTCGAGGCAGCGCTTGTAATCGACCTCGTCGGCCTCGACGATGCCGGCGCTCGGATTCTCCAGCGCCCACACCATGCCGGCGAGCGCGGCCGAAGACACCTGCAGGCCGGTCGCATTCTGATAGGGCGCAAGTTCGCGCGTCTCTTCGACGGAGAGCTGCGAGCCATACCAGTAAGCGTTCTTCTTGTGGCCGTAGAGCAGCACGCCGAGCTCGTCTATGCCGTCGACGATTTCGTTCTCGTCGAGAATTTTCCAGCTCGCCTGCATCTTGCCGGCGGCGCCGAACATTTCGTCGAGGCTTAGCATCGCGTCGTCGGCCGGATGATAGGCGTAGTGGCAGGTCGGACGATAGACGGCGGCGCCGGCGCTGTCGCGAACGGTCAGATAATCCGCAATCGAGATCGATTCATTGTGGGTGACGAGGAAGCCGTATTGCGGCCCCGGCGTCGGCGTCCACGAACGCACGCGCGTATTGGCGCCGGGCGAAAGCAGATAGATCGCGGCGCCGCAGCCGGCTTTATGCGTGCGGCCGATGTCGGGCAGGCTCTTCTCATGCGTGCCCCAGCCGAGCTCGGCCGGCTGCATGCCCTCGGAAACGAAACCCTCGACCGACCAGGTGTTGACGAAAACGCCGCGCGGCTTCGGCGTCTTGGCGCGCTGAGTGTCGCGCTCGGCGATGTGGACGCCCTTTACGCCAAGTTTCTGCGCCAGCGCGCCCCATTCGGCGCGCGTCGTCGGCTCCTTGTCGAGCGCGCCCGTGTCGCGCGCAATATTCACCAGCGCCTGTTTCACGAACCAGGACACCATGCCGGGATTGGCGCCGCAGCAGGAGACGGCCGTCGAGCCGCCCGGATGTTTGCGGCGATGTTCGAGCACGGTCTCGCGCAGCGCGTAATTGGTGCGCTGGTCGTTGCCCATGGATTTGTCGAAATAGAAACCCGGCCAGGGCTCGATCACCGTATCGACGTAAAGCGCCTTCATCTCCTGCGCGAAGGCGATCATGTCGAGCGACGAGACGTCGACCGAAAGATTGACGATGAAGGCCTGGCCCTCGCCCTTCAGCAGCGGCGTCAGCACGTCGCGATAATTGTCCTTCGTCAGCCCAACCTTCTGGAAGGCGACGCCATGCTTCTCCGCCAGCGTGCGATGCGCATCGACCGGATC
>Ga0265328_10001386_pt1 | contig 11168 bp, 9 predicted proteins | sample 41624metaG_FD_202086 | JGI IMG/M metagenome (GOLD analysis project Ga0265328, IMG submission 202086) | Rhizosphere microbial communities from Carex aquatilis grown in University of Washington, Seatle, WA, United States - 4-16-24 metaG | ecosystem: Host-associated > Plants > Roots > Rhizosphere >...
ATTGTGCCTGACGATCGAAACGAATTACAACAATTGCATGAGGCAGCACGGTGGACGCCAGAACGAGTGCGCCGCCTGGGTCTACGAGCTGAAGGCGAACAAATGCTTCTGAGCGCCGTCATGCGGGCAGTGTGATGATCGCCTGAAACCCATGAGGGCTGCGAGTTCCAAAGCGAATTTGCCCGCCATAGGCGTCGACGATGTCCGACGAGATGGATAGCCCGAGCCCAGTGCCCTCGGTCTTTTCGTCGAGGCGAACGCCACGCTGCCCGAGCTCGACGAGCTTCTCGGGGGGAACTCCTGGGCCGTCATCCTCGACGAGGATCGACAACACGCGTTCGCGTTCCGCCGAAACATGGACTTCCGCGGCCGCCCATTTGACCGCATTTTCCAGGAGCGCGCCAAACAGCTCCGTGGCTTCTTCGACGCCCATGCCGATCGTCACATCCGCGGGAATGTCCAATCGCCAGGACAGAGCGCCGCCACGCGGCGTTCGCATGAACGCTCTCGTCAAGCTTTCCACCACGTTTCGAAGAGGCGTCGCTTGGACAGGCGAGCCGGCGAGCGACTGCAACCGCGCCCGCGACAGCTCTCGATTTATGTGACGCCGCATGCCGAACGCAAGCTCCTGGAGCTCGTCGGCGATTTCATCTCGACCGTCCTTTCGGAGCCGTTCCGCATCCGTCGCGAGAATGGCGAGAGGCGTCTTCAGGGCGTGCGCCAGATTGGCGGCGCGCGCCTTGGCGCTCTCGACCGCTTTCGCTTTCGCTTCCAGCAAGGAGTTCACCTCGGCCACCAAAGGCATGATCTCCTCGGGGCCATCGACCGTAATCGACTTCTTCTCTCCTGCTCGAACCGCGTTGACGTTCAGCCGAAGCGCCTCTAACGGCCTCAGGCCGACCGCGATCTGCCCCCATGACGACGCCAACAGAATGAGCGCCAGCACCGCGAGCGAAACAGCCATATCGCCAGCGAATTCCGTTCTCGCCTCGAGGATTTCATTGCGGTCGACGGCGGCAGTGATCCGCAAGCGCCGATTGCCTCCCTCTGTCGCGTAATTCACGCGGCGTTCCCCCAGAAATAGGGTCTCGCCCTTCGGCCCGGGGAGGTCGTGATGGTGGGCGATCCCAGGCTCGATCTCGTCATTCGGCAGATCGATGATATGGTCCCATAGGGACCGCGACCGCAGTTTGACGCCGGCTCCATCTTCGACGATTTGCCAATAGAGACCACTGAGCGGCTGGTCGAAGCGAGGATCCGCGAGCGGCCTGCCGAGTTGCAGAGCTCCGTCCGGACCCAATGACACATTCGCCGCCAATTGCCGAATGTAAGTGTCGAGCTCGACGCCGACGCGACGTATCACATATCGTTCGAACAACGCCACCAGCGCGACGCCCGCGAGAACCAGAGCGACGCAAAGAGAGAGGGATGCGGCGATCGACAACCTCAGCCGAAGCGATTTCGCCTTCATTTACCGCCGCCGACAATGTAGCCGAATCCACGCCGCGTCTCGATGCGCTCCGAACCGACCTTTTTGCGGACGCGTCCGACCAAGACCTCGACCGCGTTCTCGGTCTTGTCGCAGTCATGGGAAAAAAGCTGATCCAACAACTCCGCATTCGGCACCACTCGGCCGGAGTGATGCATCAAATAGCTGAGCAGCCTGTATTCCTGCGGCGTGAGAGATACGGGTTCACCGTTCAGACTGACCCGCATCTGACGCGTGTCCAGATTCAAATCTCCCACTGTGACGATGGGCGCAAACAAGCCGGTGGATCGACGCACGATGGCGCGCAGTCGCGCCAGCAATTCTTCCATTCGGAAAGGCTTCGGCAAGTAGTCGTCGGCGCCCGAATTGATCCCGTCCACGCGCTCGAGCCAGCTGTCGCGAGAAGTGAGTATGAGAATCGGCATGGAGCGACCGCCCGATCGCCATTTCTTGAGAATCGAAAGACCGTCCATGCTCGGTAGGCCCAGATCGAGGATGACCGCGGCGTAATCCTCGGTGTCGCCCTTGAACCAGGCTTCCTGGCCATCCGCCTCCCAATCGACCACATACCCCGCTTCGTTCAGCGATGCGCTCACGTTTCGCGCGATACGCTCGTCGTCCTCCGCGAGCAGGACGCGCATCAGTCGCCTCTCCCGACGATTTTGCCCGTTTGAGCATCGACGCGCGCTTCGATCATAGCGCTGCCGGGGCCGATGATTTTGATTTCGTATATCCAGGCGCCGCGTTCTCGCTCCAGCTCGACCCCGACGACGTCACCGCGAACGCTCTCCCGCACCCTGGCGAGTATCTTCTCGAGCGGCAGAATTTCGCCCCTTTCGAGCGCGGCTCGAGCCACGTCGTGATCTTCGCGACGAAGACGCTCCTCCACAGCGAAGGCGTCGCCAGCGCCCATGGCGACGGCCGTTCCCAGGAGCAGCACGGCCGCACAGCTATGTCCGATTCCTCGTCCCATGAACCCTGTATCGCGCGAGATAGCTGACAAATCCCTGACACGTCTCGACAGCGGATCGACAGGTCTCGTCCTGTAAGAACAGGCCCCGTCGACGCAGATCTGCCCCTCCTCGACCCCGTGAGAAAATACGACAATGCGTCACACCTTCACAGCGCCAAGTCGAGACCGTGTAACGCACTCTGTGCCGACGGTGGAATTCCTCCCCGCCCCGCCGCGGCGTTTGGGCGTCGAACCCGAAGATCGACACAAGACGCGAACACGGCGGCCAAAGAGCCGTTGAAACCGGCTTTGGCCTGCGATTGGCGTCCTCGAACGGAGTCCGAAATGACCCTTCCCGAAAAAATCCGTCTTTATCATGCCGCCCTGGCGGGGCTGGCGCTATCGGCTTATGTCAGCGGGGAACTCGGCCCCATTCACGAATGGCTCGGCTATGGCGTGACGTTCATCCTGATCGTCCGCATTATCTGGGGCGTCGTCGAGGCCCGCCAGCTCGGAATCTCTCGGTTTTTTCCGGGGTTCACGGAACTCGGCCACGTCCGCTGGTTCGATCACCCCGCGGTGAGCAAGCTCCTGCTTTCAGGAGTGGCTCTTGCGCTGGTCTCGACAGTCGTGACCGGCGTGTTGGCGGATCGCCTGCCTTCGTCTCCCCCCTCTCGCCGAGCAGAAAACACTTTTTTCTCAGCTTCGGAATGGCGCACGCCAAGCAATCACGACGTCGGGCCGTCGTCGATCGCGAGCCGTGACCGCCGTGAAAGCGACAAAAACGAATCCTGGATCACCGAGGTCCATGAAGCGTCGGCGAACTTCCTGCTCGGCTTCGTCATCGCACACGCGAGCTACATGCTGCTGTTCAAACGTCGCCTCGCTGCGTTCATGCTGTTCTGCGCGGGTCGGCGGGCCAGAGCATGAACATGCCGCGCCCACTGGAAGCTTTTATTCACTGGCGACGATCGGCCGAGCCCCGTGTGGGAAAGCGCGCCCTCATTTCGGTGGGCGTCGCGAGCGCACTGGTCGGCTCCTGGTTTCCGCAGATCTCGGAACCACTTCGTTACCTTCTTGCGCCGAAGTCGCCTGTGATTGACGCCCAAAAAGCGTCGGACCCGGTCGACGGACTGATCAAATTGACGGCGGAGCAGTTCGCGGCGGCCGAGTTCGCCGTTCAGCCGGTGCATGGCGGCGTCCTGACGAGACGCATCAACGTCCCTGCGCTTGTTTCCGCCGATACCGACCGGGTCGGGCATGTCGCCGCTAAGGTGGTCGGAACGGTCGCCGAATTGCGCAAGAACATCGGAGACTGGGTGGAAAGCGGTGAAACGATCGCCTATCTCGAAAGTCGCGAGGTCGCCGACGCAAAGAGCGATTTCCTCGCGAGCCTTGTGAGCTACAATCTGCAGCAACAGCTCTTCCAGCGCGAGAAGGGTCTGTTCGACAAGAAGATTACAGCGGAACAGGCGTTTCTCCGCGCTCAGACCGCTCTATCCGAAGCCCAACTGCGCCTCGATCTGGCGCGCCAGAAGCTCGCGGCCCTCGATTTGAGCGAGGCCGAGATCTCTGCTCTTCCGAAACAACCGACTTCACAGCTGCGCCGCAAAGAAATCCGCGCGCCGATTTCCGGACGTGTGACCGAACGTCGAGCGAGCCTCGGACAGCCGGTGGGCGGCGAGGGCGAGCTCTACGTCATCGCAGATCTGTCAGTGGTTTGGGCCGATCTGTCGGTAGCGCTGACAGACCTTCCGAGCGTGCGCCAAGAGCAGGCCGCCCAACTCGTCGCCAGCGACGGACGACGGCTGGATGGATCCATCATCTTCGTGAGCCCACTACTGAGCCAGGGCACTCAGTCGGCGCGCGTCGTGGCAAGATTTCAGAATCCGGATCTCGCTCTACGACCGGGCGGCCTATTGACCGCTCGGATCGATCTGGAGCGTCTGCAAGTCGGCGCGATGATTCCGCGCACCGCGGTGCAACTGGTGAACCGCGAGCCTTCCGTATTTGTGCGCGTGAGCGAAGGCTTTGTCCGGCGCAAGATCGAAACTGGAGCCTCCGACGAGGAATCGGTCGAAGTCGTCGCTGATCTGGCTCCCGGCGAATTGATCGCGACCGCCAACACCTTCGCGCTGAAGGCCGAACTCGGCCGCCTGATGCCGGACCTCGCCGAATAATTCGCTTCCTTTGACGATGAAAGTGACGAGTCGGATATGATCAAGTCGATCATTTCATTTTCTGTTCATCGACCATGGATCGTCGTCTTGGTTGCGGCGCTCTCCTGCCTCGCGGGAGCCTGGTCGCTCACCCGCCTTCCGATCGACGCCGTTCCGGACATTACGAACAACCAGGTTCAGATCAATGCATCGGCTCCGTCACTGTCGCCGAATGAGATGGAGAAGCAGGTTACGTTTCCGATCGAGAATGCGCTCGCAGGAATTCCGGGACTCGAATATACGCGCTCGCTGTCGCGCAATGGCTTCGCGCAAGTGACCGCGGTATTCGGCGATAAGGTCGATATCTATTTCGCGCGTCAGCAAGTTTCGGAGCGATTGCTCCAGGCGCAAGGCGACTTTCCGAGCGGTGTGGACGTCCGAATGGGACCCGTCGCGACGGGTCTCAGTGAAATCTACATGTGGAGCGTGACATTCTCGGACCGCAGCACCGCTCCGAGCACGAATTCTGCACGGGCCGGTTGGCAGACGGACGGATCATTCGTCACGCCCGAAGGGGAAACGCTGCGCAGCGATCTCGAGCAGATGGCCTATCTGCGCACTGTCCAGGATTGGATCATCCGCCCGCAATTGAAACTCGTGCCGGGCGTCGCCGGCGTCGACTCGCTCGGCGGATATGTGAAGACCTACGGCGTTCACCCCGATCCCGTGAAGCTCTACGCCCTCGGCCTCTCCTTCGCCGATCTCGCTGCGATCATCGACCGCAATAATGTGAGCAGAGGAGCGGGTTACGTCGAAGACAATGGCGAGGGATATGTCATTCGCAGCCGTGGGCGACTCGAGAACTTCGCGGATATTCTCGCCGTTCCGGTGACGACCCGAGGCGGCGTGCCGGTGCGAGTAAAAGATATCGGGCAAGTCGGAGTCGGGCGCGAGCTGCGCACAGGCAGCGCGAGCATGAACGGAAAGGAAGTCGTCATCGGAACGGCGCTGATGCTGATCGGCGGAAACAGCCGGACCGTATCGGCGGCCATCGACGCCAAGATGCAGGAGATCAACAAGTCGCTGCCTCCGGGAATCGAGGCGCGGCCGATCCTGAATCGGACCGTCCTGGTCGACGCCACCATCCAGACAGTCGCCAAAAATCTCGCGGAAGGCGCGCTGCTGGTCATTATCGTTCTGTTCGCCTTGCTCGGCAATTTTCGAGCGGCGCTGATCACCGCACTGGTGATTCCGATCACCATGATGCTGCTGATAACGGCGATGGTGGAGGGTCATATCAGCGCCAATCTGATGAGCCTCGGAGCGCTCGACTTCGGGTTGATCGCCGATGGCGCGGTCATTATCGCCGAAAATAGTCTACGCCATCTCGCGGAACGTCGGCACATGATCGGACGCGATCTGCTGCTCGGCGAGCGCTCGAGCACGATCATCGAGTCCGCGGAGGAAATGATCAAGCCGACGGTCTATGGGCAAGGCATCATCATTCTCGTCTATCTACCTTTGCTGACATTCTCCGGAGTGGAAGGCAAGATGTTCCAGCCCATGGCGTTGACCGTGATAATCGCGCTGGCGTCGGCGTTCGGTCTCTCCCTGACCTTCGTGCCGGCGATGATTTCGATTCTGATTTCCGGGAGGATCGAAGAGACTGAAAATGTGATCGTCGGAAGCCTGAAGAAGCTCTATCGCCCGTTGCTCGACCGCGCGACGGCGAGACCGGCTCCGACCATAGGCGTCGCGGTCGCCATCTTCGTCGGCTCGCTCATTCTCTTCACCGGACTTGGGCAGGAGTTCATCCCGACGCTCGACGAGAAGAATCTCGCGATGCAGGCCTATCGCATTCCGAGCACGTCGCTTTCGCAGTCACAGGCCATGCAGCTGCGCGTCGAGAAAGCTCTGCTCGACGTTCCGGAGGTCGCCTATGTGTTCTCCAAAACCGGCACGGCCGAAGCCGCGACAGATCCGATGCCGCCCAATCTGACGGACACATATATCATGTTGAAGCCTCAGGCGGATTGGCCGGATCCACATCTGCCCAAACCAGAGCTGATCGGACGAATCCAATCGAGGTTGGACGTCCTCATAGGCAATTCCTTCGAATTTTCGCAGCCGATCCAGAATCGCTTCAACGAATTGCTGGCCGGCGTGCGCGGCGATATCGCCGTCAAGACATTCGGGGAGGACTTCGACGTAATGCTGAAAGCCGCCAATCAGATCGCCTCGATCCTGAGGGAGATCGACGGCGCCAAAGACGTCAAGGTCGAGCAGGTCGGAGGCCTTCCGTTTCGTGAGATCAATGTCGACAAGCGGGAAATCGCGCGATTGGGGCTGAGTCTCGCGGAAGTGCAAGACGTCATTGGCGTCGCCATCGGCGGCCAGCGCGCTGGAGTGGTCTTCGAAGGCGATCGGCGCTTTCCGATTTTGGTACGACTCGAAGACAGCCTGCGCGAGAACATGCGTGCGATCGAAAATTTACCTATCTCGCTGCCATCCGATCGTGGCGATCGGCCAGAGACGATTCAACTCAAGCAGGTCGCATCGATTTCCTTCATCGAAGGACAAAATCAGATTTCGCGAGAAAATGGCAAGCGGAGAGTGGTGGTCACCGCGAACGTCCGCGGCCGCGACATCGCATCAGTCGTGAATGAAGCGCAGCAGAAGATTGGCGAGCAAGTGCATGTTCCTCCGGGCTATTGGATCACTTGGGGAGGGCAATTCCAGAATCTCGTCGAAGCGCGTCAACGACTGATGATCGTCGTTCCGATCTGCTTTTTCATGATCCTCCTGCTGCTGTTCTCGGCGCTCGGCGCGTTCTGGGACGCGGTGCTGGTGTTCAGCGCCGTGCCTCTGGCGCTCTCTGGGGGGATCGCCGCGTTGTGGATCCGAGACATGCCGATGTCCGTCTCTGCGGCAGTCGGATTCATCGCGCTGTCGGGCGTCGCCGTTTTAAATGGTCTCGTGATGCGAACCTACATTCGTCAGCTGATCGATCTCGGGCGACCGGTCCGAGCGGCTATCGTGGAAGGAGCCATGACCAGGCTTAGACCCGTGGCCATGACCGCGTTTGTCGCCTCACTCGGCTTCGTTCCGATGGCGCTCGCCACCGGAACGGGAGCCGAAGTGCAGAAGCCGATCGCGACAGTCGTGATCGGCGGGTTGATCAGCGCTACGCTTTTGACATTGCTAGTTCTTCCGGCGCTCTATACGCTATTCGAAGGCGTTGCGACGAGGAAACGCGAGATCCGAGAGGCGGCGTTCAGATGACCCGCCTCTGTGTCACACTTTGCGTGTTGCTGGAAGCGACGACCATCCACGCTGAAACTCTGAACGGCGCATTGGCGGCAGCTCACCGATCGAATCCAATTCTCCATTCGGGCCGTGCCGGTGTACGAGCGGAGGACGAAAATGTTCCTCGGGCGCGCGCCCAGATGCGACCACGTGTCGGCGTCGAATCCTATCTCGGGATCGAGCAGCGGAGGTCCGTTTCGAGCGCAATCGACGTGAACAATGGCAATGTCTGGGATCCGAGTTACGTCCAGAGCATTCAGGCCGGGCGTTCTTTGCCCCGTTCTGCGACGCTGATCGTCGAGCAGCCACTTTTCGACGGGTTCAGGGCGACCAATTCGACCCATGCCGCAGAAGCGGGCGTGTTCGCCGCTCGCCAGCGTCTGCGATTCACGGAGCAACGCGTTCTGCTCGACGGCGTTGCCGCCTATACGAACGTGTTGCGAGATACTGCGGTTCTGGGCCTCCATCGGAACAATGTGGCCGTTCTCGACGAGCAATTGCGCCAAACGAAGGAGCGCGCGGCGGCCGGCCAAGTCACTCTGACCGATATCGCACAAGCCGAGGCGCGGTTGGCCGCCGGTCGATCACAGGCGGCGATCTCTCGCGCGACGCTCGCCACCAGTATCGCCACCTATAGGCAAGTGATCGGGAGTGAGCCGAAAGAGCTCGCCCCAGCGATATCCGCCGATCGCTTGTTGCCGAAGTCGCTCGCGGAGGCGGAGCGTGCGGCGCAGAGCGAGCATCCACTCGTTCTCGCCGCCGCGCATGATGCCGATGTAGCCGATCTCGCTATCAGGATCGCTGAAGCGGAATTCTTGCCCAGCGTCTCGATGGTCGCGAATGTCTTCACGCAGTCCGATGTCGATGGGCGGAGCAACCGAGCCGTCGGCGCGCAAGCGCTCGGTCGGCTGTCGGTTCCAATTTACACAGGCGGTGCGACCTCCGCTCGGGTCCGTCAAGCGAAGGAGAGCGCCGGACAGAAACGGTTCGACGTGGATGTGGCGCGCGCAGAGCTGACGGCGTCGATGCGTTCGAACTGGGGCGCTCTACAATCTGCGTCAGCTCAGATCGTTGCGGCTCGCGCGCAGATCGCAGCCGCGGAACGCGCTCTATTCGGCGTCCGGGAGGAGGCAAAGGCAGGCATGCGAACCACGCTCGACATTCTCAACGCCCAGCGGGAGTTGCTGAGCGCGCGTATCGGCCTCATTGTCGCCCAGAGAGATCGCGTTGTCGCATCATATGCGGTTCTCGCGGCCGCAGGTCGACTGTCAGCGGGCTCCCTCGCTTTGAACGTCGAAGAATACGACCCCGGAACCCATTTCGGAGAAGTCAGCGACAAGTGGTCCGATCGTTTCCTATTCAATGGTCGGTAAATGCAATTCGGCGGACAGGGGTATGGCTCCCGGTCGAAATTCACCGCTTTCGGCCGACTCACAAGAGTCCGAGGCGCTAGATCGCGCCATCGTTCTCTCGGCGCGACATCCTATGCGATCGCCGTTGATCTGCTGTCATAATCGCCCCTTACTCGACGCTGGCGCCGCCTCAGGAACTCGAACGATGCCTATAACGCCCCATGTGGAAAAGCACTTCACCGCCACGGAAATGGTCCGCGATGTCGTGATCGGCATGTCCGACGGCTTGACCGTGCCCTTCGCTCTTGCCGCGGGGCTGTCGGCCGCGGTCGCAAACACCGACGTGATTGTGACAGCCGGCCTCGCCGAAATTGCCGCGGGCGCCATCGCAATGGGTCTCGGAGGCTTTCTCGCCGCGCGGACCGACGCACAGCACTATGTATCGGAGGCGGTGCGGGAAGGTCGAGAGATCGACCTCATGCGCGACCATGAGATTCACGAGATCGAGCAGCTTCTCCAAGGATACGGCCTGACCGGCGATCCACTGAAATCGCTTGTCGCTGCGATATCGGCCAACAGGGAACGGTGGATCGATTTCATGATGCGCTTCGAGCTCGGGCTGGAGAAGCCTGATCCGCGACGTGCGCTGGCGAGCGCGCTGACCATCGGACTCGCCTATGTTGTTGGCGGGCTCACGCCACTCATTCCCTACATGACGACAGACAGCGTCGAAACCGCGCTTCTAAGGTCCGTTCTTGCCACAGGTGTGGCGTTGCTGGCGTTCGGCGCGGCGAAAGGGCATTTCACCGGCGTCGATCGAGTGCGCGCTGCAATTCAGACACTGGCCGTGGGGGGACTTGCCGCCTCGGCGGCCTTCGGTCTGGCTCGCGCATTCGGGTAACGAGAGCCGGCGCTCCTGGTTCGTCCGCCAACACCGCCCCATACAATGTCGTATTGATTTCAACTAGGTAGACACTTCTCGGCCACTGACGGCGTGCTATCGCAGCAAGGCCCGAGAAGCAAAGGCTCGTTGGAAACCGGACGGTCCGGCGCGGGCGTCTTTGATCGCAGCTCCGAAAAACGGGGCGGGTGACGCGACGGTCGGAGCCACCTGCATGGCCGCAGCGATAGTTTCCCGCTCCGATCGTGAGCCGCGGCTAGTAAACGCCGGGGATCAGCCTCGCGGTGCGGCTCGCATATTCCTTGTATGATGGGAATGCTTCTGCCAGCACGCGCTCCTCGAAATTCATGCGCGGAAATTGAATAGCGATCGAAAGTAGCGTCAAACACAGCGCCCACGGCTGCTGATATCGAAACATGATGCCGATCAGAGCCAATAACTCTCCTGCATAGAGCGGATGACGCACGAGCCTATACGGTCCTTCCGTCACCAGAGCGCGAGCTTGCGGAAGAATGCTGAAACTGCGGCCGAGCCAAATTGTAGCCGCGATGGAGAGGAGCGTTCCGAGGAGGACGAGGCCGACTGAAATAGCCCTCGTTGCCGGCGACAAGTCGACTGGCGGAACGGCGACGATGAAGCTCGGCAAGAGAAAGCCCGTGGCGCCTGCCAATTTCGGGAGAAGGCCTTTCGCGTTCCGCAGAGACGGAGGCCGCAGCAAAATCGCGAATATTATGAGGCAGAGAAGCGCGATATTGGCGGAAAGCGAGAAATTCACGAGAAGTCCTTCGGACCAGCCCATCATCTGGGACGAGCCATAAATGCCGAGGGAGAACCATGCGAGCACAGGGCTCGTGAAAACGAGATCGAGCAGCTTTTCTTTCAGGTATGATCGGGTCATTCGACCTTCCGTCAATCTGCTCGAAACATGTCGCGGTCCGGCGAATGCCCCGCCGTCTCGGCTTAGCCGATTGATACGTGCTTGTCGACGTGACCTCATCCGGCAAGCGAG
>Ga0265328_10001389_pt1 | contig 11150 bp, 8 predicted proteins | sample 41624metaG_FD_202086 | JGI IMG/M metagenome (GOLD analysis project Ga0265328, IMG submission 202086) | Rhizosphere microbial communities from Carex aquatilis grown in University of Washington, Seatle, WA, United States - 4-16-24 metaG | ecosystem: Host-associated > Plants > Roots > Rhizosphere >...
ACCAGCGCGTGGCCGCGCGTCAGAGCCGGTTGCGCTGGCCTTCGACGGCGGCGACGAAATCCGCCGCGTAGCTCGAGCGCACCCACACGGCGAAGCCGTCCGTCACCCGGGCAAGGATTGCGGGGCAGTCGAACAGCATCACCGCCGCGCACTCCCGGCCGTCCAGCACCCATGCTACGTCGATCGTGCTCGCAAGCGGCCGTGCCGCCCCGGGGCCGAGCAGTCGGATGGCGGTCCACTTGCCGTCGACATCGACCGCCGCACCGGCTCCGGCCTCGCCTGCGGCGGCGATCAGCGCCGCGATGTCGGGGTGCGGCGCAGGCGCGAGCCAGCGCGCCGGAGCGAAATGCAGCAGCACCGGCCGCCCATCCTCGTCGTGGCGCACCGCGCCCGGCGCCGCCGGCCAGCCGACCACGAACGCGCCGCCGAGTGGAAAGCCGAACGCGGCGAACTCGACCATCGGCCCGGGCGCGGGCCGTTCGAGCCGCCAGTCGTCACGCAGGGCGTGGGCTCGCGCGCTCATGACTTCATCCGCTCACCCGACGGATCGTAGTGAACGGTCGGCACGACCCGGACGATCGTATCGCCGTCCCTGAGCGGATCGCGGGCGGTGAGCACGGTGCCCTCGGCACCGTGGGTGCGTGCCAGCAGCGCGAGACCGATCCATTCGCCGAGCGTCGGGGAATAGACGCTCGAGGTCACGTAGCCAAGCGACTGGTCCGGCGCCTCCGCCGTCGCGAGCTGAGCGCCAGCGAGGAACTTCGCCCGGCCGTCCGCCGCGCGCAGCCCAACGAGACGGGGCCGCGACGGCTCATGGAATGCCGGCCGGTCGAGCAGCTCGCGGCCGACGCACGGGTTGCCGAGCCGGACGAGCGCGTCCATGCCGAGGTCGAAGGGCGTCGTCTGGCCGTTGAACTCCGAGCCGACGAGGTAGCCCTTCTCGACGCGCAGGATGTCGAGCGCCTCGAGGCCGTAGGGCGCGAGGCCGGCCGCGGCGAGTGCCTCCCAGAGCGCGACCGCGACCGCCGGCCGGCAGTGCAGCTCGAACGCGAGTTCGCCCGAGAAGCTGGCACGCAGCACGGTCACGTCGCTGCCGAGGAAGCGCCCGGTCGCGAAGTCCATGTGGGTCAGGCGCCCGATGCGCGTGGGCCAGTCGTCGCCGAGTACGCGCGCGAGGGTGTCACGGCTGGCCGGGCCCGCGACGACGATCGCGGCCCAGGCCTCGGTCACGTCCGTCACGGTCACGGCACGACCGCTCCACTCCGTGTCGCGGTAGCGCTCGAAGTGCGACAGCATGTGCAGGCCGTGGCCGGAGCCGGTGGTCGCGATGAAACGATCCGCGGCCAGCCGGAGCACGATGCCGTCGTCGAGGACCATGCCATCCTCGCGCAGGTTGACCATGTACTTGCTGCGGCCGACCTTGATCGTGCTCGCCTTCGTCAGGTAGAGCCCGTCGAGGAACGCGCCTGCATCGGGTCCCGCGACCTCGATCTTGCCGAGAGTCGAGCCGTCGGCGATGCCGCCGCTCGTCCGCACGCGCCTCGCTTCCGCGAGTCCGGCGGTGGAGGCGTCGGCGCCGTTGGCGCGGTAGTAGCGCGGACGCATCCACAGGTCCATTGCCTCGAGCACGGCGCCGTTTGCCAGGTGCCAGTCGTGCAGTGGCGTGCGCCGCGCTGGCCGGAGCGCAGCGCCGATGCGCAGGCCGGCGAGCGAGCGCATCGTGACCGGGTGGAACGGCGGCCGCAGCCGGCTCGTGCCGACGTCGGCGAGTGCCTCGCCGCGGAACTCGGCGAGCACCGCGGCGCCGAGCACTCCGCCGAGGCGTCCCTGGTCGCTGCCGAAGCCGAGCGCCGTGTAGCGCTTCAGGTGCTCGATGTCGCTGAAGCCCTCGGCCAGCGACTGGCGGACGTCCGCGACCGTCACGTCGTTCTGGAAGTCGATGAACTGGCGCTTCTCGGCCGCCGGCGCCGCCGGCGAGCGCCAGAACGGCGCGAGGCGGGGCGCACCGTCGCCCGTCGCAATCGGCGCGACGCCCGCATCGCCGGCGGCGCCAGCGAACCGCGCCGCGCGTTCCCCGGCGGCCCGGCCGTCGGCGAGCACTTCACCGAGCTCAAGTACGCCGTTCGCGGCGCCGGCACTGACGCGCCACTCCGGCTGGTCACCGGCGACGAAGCCGCCCAGCTCCCCGATGAAGCGGCGTGTTCCGCCCTCCTGCAGGCCGGCATGCACCGCCGGCGACCAGCCGCCGCTGACGAGCACGGCGTCGCAGGCGACCGCGCGCGTGCGGTCGGGCGCGGTGAGCGGTGCGACCCGCACGCCGCGCACGCTGCGCCCGCCCTCGGCCGCGATCACCGCGTGGCCGACGAGGCACTCGGTGCCGCTCAGCGCGTGCTCGCCGCGCAGACGCGCGAGGCCGACGTCGGCCTCGGGGCGCGTGTCGACGATCGCGCGCACGCGCACCCCGCCGGCGGCGAGGCGCGCGGCCGCGGTGTAGACGCGGTCGTGGTTGGCGAACAGCACGACGTCGGCGCCGGCCTTGACGCCGTAGCGCGCGAGGTAGCGCTCCGCCGCGCCGAGCAGCATGACTCCCGGCAGGTCATTGTCGACGAACGCGATCGGGCGCTCGACGGCACCCATTGCGATGACGAAGGCCCGCGGCCGGATCTTGTAGACGGTGTTCCGGCCGGGCAGGCCGCCCGGCTCAGCGTGGGCGATCAGCTCGCCGCCGGAACCGCCAACGAGCGTCGTGCCCGTCAGCACCCGCGCACCGTGGGACGCGAGCTCGGCGAGCACCAGCGCAGTCCACTCGTCCGCCGGCCGTCCGTCGATCGTGCCGCGCTCGAACTCCAGTTCGCCGCCGCACACCGGCTCGCGCTCGCAGAGTACGACGCGGGCGCCGGCGCGTGTCGCCGCGCGCGCCGCCGCGAGCCCGGCCGCGCCGCCGCCCGCGACGAGCACGTCGCCGCCGAGGTGTTCGATCGCCACGGGCCCGAGCTCGCACGACCCCGGCGCTGCGCCGAACCCCGCGAGCGCGCGGATCATCGACTCGTAGGCGCGCCAGGAGGGCCAGATGAACGTCTTGTAGTAAAAGCCGGCGCCGAAGATACCGCCACCCGCCTGCAGCAGCGACGCAAGGTCGTACTGGATGGTCGGCCAGCAGTTCTGGCTGCGCAGCACGAGTCCGTCCGTAAGCTCGAGCTGCGGTGCAACGACGTTCGGGATCACGGCCGGCGCTGTGCCGACGGTGAGCAGGGCGTTCGGCTCCTCCGGCCCGGCCGTGAGCGCGCCGCGCAGCCGGCGGTACTTGATGCTGCGCCCGATCGCACGAACGCCCGCGGCGAGCAGCGCCGAGGCCGCCGTGTCGCCGGCCTGACCCAGGTACTCGCGGCCGTCGAACGTGAAGCGCACCGGCCGGTCGCCGACGCGCGTGCCCCGCCGGGTGACGACGGCGCTCATTCCGGACCTCCGCCGCCGACCAGGCGACAGGCGAGGACGGCGCCCGTCGACGGATTGCGCCGGACCTCGAGCCAGCCGCGGCAGCCGCCGACGTGTTGCCAGTGCTCGACGCTGAGCGTCAGGCTGTCGACGCGCTCGTAGACGCGCGCGAACGCGCCCGCGCCCGGCGCCGGCACGGTCTTGTGGAATTCGAACTCGCGCAGGTGGCGCGGGCCGCAGAACGGGCAGACGAGGCGCGTCACAGCCGCACCGGGAACGGACCGCCGCCGCGCTCGTCGAGCATGTGGCCGGTCGCGAACCGGGACAGCCGAAATCCCCTGATGAGATCCGGCGCCGTGCCGGTCGCGACCAGACGCGCGCAGGCCGCGCCGGACGCCGGGATCGTCTTGAAGCCGCCGTAGCACCATCCGGCGTTCACGAATACGTTGTCGTAGCGCAGCCGGTCGATGATCGGGCTGCCGTCCATCGTCATGTCGTTGGTGCCGGCCCACTGGCGCAGGATCTTGACGCTGCCGATCTGCGGCAGCAGCTCGACGGCGCCCTCGACCACTTCCTCGAGGCGGTCCCAGCGCCCCTCGCGCGTGTAGGACGGAAAGCCGTCGAGGTGGCCGCCCATGACGAGGCCGCCGCGGTCGGACTGAGTGATGTAGGTCTCACCGTGACCGGGGAACACGTAGACAAGCACGGTGTGCAACAGCGGCTTGATGGGCTCGGAGACCATCGCCTGCAGGAGGTGCGTCTCGATCGGCAGGGGAACGCCGAGCATCGCGCCGATCATGCCCGTGTGGCCTGCGGTCGCGAACACGATGCGATCGGCCTTGATGTAGCCGCGGCTCGTCTCGACGCCGCTCGCGACGCCGGCGGCGGTGCGCACGCCGACGACGTCGCAATCCTCGATGATGTCGACGCCGAGCGCGCTCGCTGCCCGGGCGTAACCCCAGGCCACGGCGTCATGGCGGACCGTTCCGCCGCGCCGCTGCACCAGCGCGCCGACGATCGGAAAGCGGCGCGCGCGGCGCGGCTCGAGCTCCGGGCAGAAGCGCTCGAGCGCAGCGAGGTCGAGGAGCTCCGCGTCGATCCCCGCGAGCCGCATCGCATTGCCGCGCCGCGCCGCGCCCGACATGTCGTCGTCGGACAGCGCGAGGTCGACGACGCCTCGCGGGCTGTACATCACGTTGTAGTTGAGGTCGTGCGACAGCGTCTCCCAGCGCCGCAGCGAGTCCTCGTAGAAGTGGTGGTTCTCCGGCAGCAGGTAGTTCGATCGCACGATCGTCGTGTTGCGCCCGACATTGCCGTAGCCGACCAGCCGTCGCTCGAGCACCGCCACGCGCTTGACGCCGTGGTCGCGCGCGAGATGGAAGGCCGTGGCGAGGCCGTGGCCGCCGGCGCCGACGACGACGACGTCGTAGGCCTCCCTCAGCTTGCGGCCGGTCCAGAGCGGACGCCAATAGCCCGTGCCGGCGAGACGGGCGCGCACCAGCGACCAGGCCGAGTACCGCGGCGTCGGTCCGGTCACGCCGGCACCGCCGCGGCGGCCGTTCCGGTCGTGCAGCGCCGAGCGGCGACTGCTGGCTTGCGGAGGCGGTGGAGAGCGGGCGTCATGGGGCGAACGAGTCTACACCGGCGGGTGGCGCGCGCGGTATCGAGGGCGACGGCCGTCAACACGAGTCACCCGGCGCCGGTGCAGCGCCGACCGCCAGCGGCCGCGCCAGATAGCTCACGAGCTTGCGTGCGTCGGCGGTCGCGCCGCGACCGACCTCGCGGAATCCCTGCGCGGCGTGGAAGGCCCACGACGCGGGATTCGGCGGCTGCACGTTGACCTCGCACGTAACAAGCGTGTGCCCGGCGCTCGTCGCGAGCGAGAACAGTTCGCGATACAACCCCTGCGCAAGCCTCCGGCCACGCGCCGCAGCCGCGACGATGATCCGATCGACGTAGACGAAGCGTGAGTAGCGGGCCCTGAACCAGAGGAAGTTCGGGCTGCCGTAGCGGGCATCCTGATCGAATGCGATCAGGAAGGCGGCGCGACCGCCGTCGACGAGGCCGACGTGGAACGCCTGCTCGCACAGCTGGCGCAAGCCCGCTTCGTCTAGCGGCGAGGTCTCGACCTCGTTGGCGGCGTTGAGCGCGAGTACCGCATCGGCGTCGATCCCGGTCCACGCGATCACGATCCGCCCTCACCCACGGCCGGCGGCGGTTGCTGCCCGGCCGTTCCCGCCCTGCGTCGCCGTAGCGACGCGGCGGTCAGCGGAGATTCCACGGCAGCCCCGTTGCGAAACGCATCGCCGCGTTCACCGGATAGACGCGGGGGTAGAACCCCGTCGCCGCGGCGGTGCCCGCGTCGATGGCGCGCAGCGCCGTACCGAGAGCACGCAGGTCCTCCACGGCGAGGCGGGGCGCGGCGACGATGGCGGGGTCGTCGGCCATGTGCGCGGTCAGCAGCGTCGCCCGCGCGTCGACGAGCGCGAGCAGGCGGTCGGTCGTCTCGAGGTACGCACGGCGGCTCGCGCCCGGCAGGAACGCGTACAGCTGTCCCGGATAGATGAAGTCGCCGCAGAAGAGCTGGTGCCGATCCGCGTCATACAGCGACACCGAGGTCGGCGTGTGGCCCGGCGTCGGGATCACCGCGAGCCTGCGACCGCCGAGATCGACCGAGCTCGCCGGCGGCCACCACTCGTCGACACGGAAACGCGGCGGCCGCAGCCCGTCGGCGAACCCGAGGAACTCGTAGCGTCCGAGTGCGAGCGTTCCGTCGCGCGCGCGACCGCGGAGGTCGCCGGTATCCAGCAGCGCCGTGCGGTCGAGGCGACCGAGTGCGCCGACGTGGTCGAAGTGCAGGTGCGACGGGATCACCGTCACCGGCAGCGTCGTCAGCGACCGGACGACGGGGACGATGTCGCGATTGCCGGTGCCGGCGTCGACCAGCACGGCTCGCTGCGTCCCGACGATCAGGTAGCTGTAGTTGCCCTGGTAGTAGCGGGGCTCGCCAATCGCGAACGTGGACGCGTCGATCGCCTCGACGACGTAGTAGTCGTCGAACCAGCGCCCCCGGACCGGCGGCGCCGGTGGCGGGCCGACGATCGCCGGGTGCTGGCGCAACGCGTACTCGGCACAGAGGTACGGCGCGGCCCACGCGGCCAGCGCGAGCACGCCGAGCGCGGGCACGGCGACCGCTGTGGCGACGCGAATGAGTCGACGCGGCATGGCTCCCCGATCCTCCTGGCGCAGGTGCGTCGGACGGCGGCGCGCGTCGGCCGGGCCGGACGCAGGGACCGTATCCGGGACGACCGGACGGCGCAACTGGGCGACCGTACAATAACACCGCGAGGCTGAACCGGGCTCAAGCATAATACCGGGACGACAGGAGGGGGAGCGGCGTGAAGAGTCACTATCGGGCGGTCGTCATCGGCGGCGGCATTGTCGGCACCAGCGTTCTCTATCATCTCGCCCGCAAGGGCTGGACGGACATCGCGCTGATCGAGCGCGCCGAGCTCACCGCCGGTTCCACGTGGCATGCCGCCGCCGGCTTCCACGCGATCAACGACGACCCGAACATCGCGGCGCTGCAGACCTACACGATCAAGCTCTACAAGGAGATCGAGGCCGAGAGCGGCCAGAACGTCGGCATGCACATGCCGGGCGGATACAGCCTGGCGACGACGCCGGCCCGCTGGGAGTGGCTGCGCTCGGAGTTCGCGGTCTACCAGACCCTCGGCATCGAGGCCCGTCTCGCGACGCCGGAGGAAATCGTCGCCGATTGCCCGATCGTCGACCCGACCGGGCTGCTCGGCGGCCTGTTCGATCCGCACGAGGGCGCCGTCGACCCGCACGGTACGACGCACGCATTCGCGATCGCGGCCCGCAAGCGCGGCGCAGACGTGGTCCTGCGGAACCGCGTGCTCGCACTGACGCCATTGCCGGGCGGGCACTGGCGCCTCGATACCGAACTCGGACCGGTCACAGCCGAGCACGTCGTCAACGCCGGCGGCCTCTGGGCACGCCGCGTCGGGCGGATGGCGGGCATCGACCTGCCGCTGACGCCGATGCAGCACCACTACCTCATCACCGAAGACCTGCCGGTGCTCGTTGCGCGCGCCGACGAGATGCCGTGCGTGACCGACCTCGAGGGCTTCACCTACCTGCAGCAGGAACGCAAGGGCGTGCTGCTCGGCGTCTACGAGCGCGATCCGCGGCACTGGAAGACCGAGGGCGCCGACTGGGATTACGGCATGGACCTGATCCCGGAGGAGATCGACCGCATCAGCCCCGAGCTCGCGATCGGCTTCGCGCGCTTCCCGTCGCTCGCCGAGGCCGGCATCCGCCGCTGGGTCAACGGTGCATTCACGTTCACGCCCGACGGCAACCCGCTGGTCGGCCCGGTGCCGGGGCTCCGGAACTTCTGGGCCGCTTGCGGCTGCATGGGCGGCTTCTCGCAGGGCGGCGCGATCGGCCTTGTGCTCGCCAACTGGATCACCGAGGGCGATCCCGGCTCGGACATCTTCGGAATGGACGTCGCGCGCTACGGCGCCTTCGCGAGCAACGACAAGTATCTGCGCGACACGACCGCACAGTTCTACGCACGCCGGTTCGTGATCGCCTACCCGAACGAGGAACTGCCAGCCGGACGGCCGCTCAAGATGACGCCGAGCTACGACGCGCAGCGGGCGGCGGGCGCACGGTTCGGCGTCGTCTGGGGCATGGAGACGCCGCAGTACTTCGCGACCGGAGAGCCGGGATTCGTCGAACAGCCGTCGCTGCGGCGCTCGAACGCGGACCGCTTCGTGGCGGCCGAGGTGGCGGCCACCCGATCGGCGGCCGGCCTCCTCGACACCGGCGTCTACGGCCGCTACGAGGTCTCGGGCCCCGGTGCCGAGGCGTGGCTCGACCGGCTGCTCGCGAATCGCCTGCCGCCGCCCGGCCGCATGCGGCTCGCGCCGATGCTGAGCCCGGCGGGCCGGCTCATGGGCGACCTGACGGTGACGAGGCTCGGCTCCGATCGTTTCTGGCTCGTCGGCTCCTATTACCTGCAGGAGTGGCACCTGCGCTGGTTCCGCGACCACCTGCCGGCGTCGGGTGTTCACCTCGAGAACCTGTCGGAGAGCTGGCTCGGCTTCTCGCTGTCGGGGCCGAAGTCGCGCGAAATTCTCGCGCGGCTGACGCGCGCGGACGTCTCGGACGCGGCGCTGCCGTTTCTCGGCTGCCAGCGTCTCGACGTCGGCCTCTGCCAGGCGGTGGTCGCGCGCCTGTCACTGACGGGCGAGCTCGGCTACGAGATCAACGTGCCGGCGGCGCAGCAGCGGGCGTTGTGGCACGCGCTGAGCGTGGCCGGCGCCGACCACGGTATGCGTCCGATCGGCATGCGCGCCCAGGACAGCCTCCGCCTCGAGAAGGGCTACGGCGTCTGGTCGCTCGAGTTCACAGCCTCGGTCACTCCGGCGATGTCCGGGCTCGACCGCTTCGTCGCGTTCGACAAGGGCGACTTCATCGGCCGCGAGGCCGCACTTCGGGAGCGCGACAGGGGTCCGGCGCAGCGCCTTGTGCTGCTCGCCGTCGACGCACTGGACGCAGACGTCACCGGCTACGAGCCGGTGCACCAGGAGGGCCGCCGGGTCGGCTACGTGACCTCCGGTGCGTACGGCCATCACGTCCGGCAGAGCCTGGCGCTCGCCTACGTCGACTGCGCGGCCGCCGACGCGGCAGTCCCGCTCAGCGTCGATGTCGTCGGCGAGGCGCGGCCGGCTCGCATCCTGGTCGCGACCCCGTACGATCCGAAGGGGCTCCGGCTGCGCGGCTAGACGGGAACGGGCCGCGGAACGGCCCCGATGCCATAATCGTTCGGCGCCCCGTCACACGGGGTTCGAGGGGAATCCGATGCCGCTGCTGCGCCGCCCCGTGCGAATCCGCTGGTGGATCTTCACTTACCTGTTCGCGTTCGCGATGCTGTCGTACGTCCAGCGCACGAGCATCGGCATCGCCGCCGAGCGCATCGAGCCCGAGCTCAACCTGAGCCAGATGCAGATCGGTTGGATCATGTGGGCGTTCACGGTGATGTACACCGTGATGCAGGCGCCGGCGGGCGTCTTCGGCCAGCGCTACGGCGCGCGGCTCACATACTTCATCGTCGGCGCCGTCGGCTGCTTCGCGATGATCGCGACGCCGGTCGCGCCAATGCTGCTGACGGGCACGGCGATGTTCCTGGCACTCGTCTTCTTCCAGGGGCTGCTGGGCGCTTCGCAGGCGCCGGTGTTCCCGGTGTTCGCCGGTGTCTGCGAAGCCTGGTTCCCGGCGCGACAGTGGGGCATGGCCAACGGCATCAACTCGAGCGGCATGACGCTCGGCACCGCAATCGCGCCACCGCTGATCGTGCTGCTGACGCAGAGCTTCGGCTGGCAGGGGGCGCTGCTGTGGCTCGCACTGCCATCGCTCGTGCTCACCGTGCTCTGGACCTGGTACGCCCGCAACACGCCCCGCGAGCATCCGGCGGTAACGCCGGAGGAGATCGCCGAGCTCGGCGAGGTCGCCGACGAGCCACGCGCGCCGCTGACCTCGGCGCGTTTCTGGGCGATCGCGACCAATCGGGACGTGCTCGCGCTCGCCGTGTCGTACGTCTGCATGAACTACCTCTTCTACCTGCTGACGAACTGGTCGTTCCTCTACCTCGTGCAGGAGCGCCACCTGACTGTGCTCGAGAGCGGCGTGCTCGCGATGGTGCCGCCGATCGGCGCCGCGATCGGCTCCGCCGTCGGCGGCTTCATGACCGACGCGTTCGTGGTGCGCTTCGGTGCGCGCCGCGGCTATCGCCTCGTGCCGCTCGTCTTCCTGCCGATCGCCGGCGCGCTGCTGCTGGCCGTGACGCACGTGTCGAGCCCGATCGTCGCGGTGGCCGGGCTCGCGCTCGCATTCTTCGCGACCGAGATCACCGAGGGCCCCTATTGGGCCGCCACGATGCGCGCCGCGCGCGCCGACTCCATGGCCGCCACCGGCGTGCTCAACACCGGCGGCAACGTCGGTGGCGTCATCGGCATCCCGATCGTCGCGTTTCTGTCGGGTCACCAGGCCTGGAATGCAGCCTTTGCGACGGGCACCGTGTTCGCGCTCGTCGCCGCCGGCGCCTGGCTGCTGGTCGATCCGGACCGGCGGCCGCACGGCGCCGCGACCGGCTGACCCGAGTCGTCGAACATGGCGGGCCCGATCTACGACCGCTGGTAGTAGCAACGGGGCGCCGCCTACACTTTTGTCATTGTGGCCGCGCCGGGCGATCCGGGTCGTCGCCGCGGACGGGGCCAGGCGCTCCGCGACGCGGGGCGCTCCTGCGATCACCTCCCGACGGCGCGGCCCGCCCGCAACCGGACCTCACCCCATGACCGACCGCTGCCCCACGGCGTCCCGACGGCGCCTCGCAATCCTGTGTTCCGCCTTCGCCTCGACCGGACTGCTGGCGAGCGCGCCGCCCGCAGCGGCCGGCGCGCTGGACGAGGTCGTCGTGACGGCCACGCGCATTCCGGAGCCGGCCGACCGAGTTCCGGCCGACATCTCCGTGGTCTCGGGCAAGGAACTCGTGGCCCGCGGCGCGAGTGACCTGGCGACCGCGCTCGCGCTCGTGCCGGGCGTCGAGGCGCCGGCGGGCGGCGACGCGGGACCGTCGAGCGCTGTGCCCTCCTTCTGGGGTCTGCACGAGTTCGACGCGTTCCTGC
>Ga0265328_10001390_pt1 | contig 11146 bp, 11 predicted proteins | sample 41624metaG_FD_202086 | JGI IMG/M metagenome (GOLD analysis project Ga0265328, IMG submission 202086) | Rhizosphere microbial communities from Carex aquatilis grown in University of Washington, Seatle, WA, United States - 4-16-24 metaG | ecosystem: Host-associated > Plants > Roots > Rhizosphere...
CGACACTCAAATGCGCGGCTATCGTCGTCATGGCTCGCCTCTTTGCGATTCATGACGACGAACCTTAACTGCTTCGATTCGCCAGGGGAATCCCCAGCACCGAGTCAGTCAGCCGGAAACCGTATCAATTGTCCTCTTGGTTTGAGGCCGCGCTAATTCAGCAACGGCTGTTTTCCAAGCGCGCTGCGCTTGGTTCGGGGCGCGCCCCAATTCTTTTTCGGTCTCCACCGCATGGCAGTCGCGGCAGAGCGTGCGCAGATTGCCGAGATCGAATGCGAGGTCCGGTCGATCGCGCACGCGCTGTAGATGATGAACCTCGAGCTTGTTGCGCGAGCCGCATTGAACGCACGCGAAGTTGTCGCGGCGCTTCGCGAGAAAGCGCGCGCGCTCCCACTGCTTCGATGCATAGATGCTGCGCCCGGCTACACCCATAAGGCGGCCCTCGCTTCTCTTACCGGGCGCGCGAGTCGCCGCATTCCTTCAGCAACAGCGATCACAGATGCAGATGCAGGGTCTATGCGTCCGCGCGAGCGTGCTTTCGCAAGCTTCATATTCGCCGCAGGATCACGCAAAACGATTGCATCCGCGAATGCAGATCGCAGTAGCAACGACTGCGTGGATTTCACCTTTCCGTCGAAACAGGCGCGACGAAATCGTTCGCAGTCTTCTCCTCCATCTTTGAAACCAAATCCGCGCCAGATCATCGGCGCGCGGACACCAGCCGCCTGTAGCGCCTCGCCGAATTCCGCCTGTTTGAATCGATCGGCGACAATGCAGGCGATCGTCTCGCCCGCGACATGGCGCAGCACCTCGCCGAGCCATGCAGGAATCGGAACCGTCGCTTCGCCAAGCGTCGACAATTCGGATCGGGACTGCATTTCGACATAGCGACCAGATACGCCATCGGCCTCACCGCGATCGCGCAAGCCGGGCTTAGATGGGAACCATCCGCGGCATTCGAGACGGCTTGTCTCGGGCCAATAATAGGCCGCAGCCGACATGCTCGCCGAGCCGCCGAGGTCCACGCCGATGATGACGGGGCCTTGCCGCGGCGGGAGCTCCTGTGTCTCGCACGTCAACCATTCGTCGACGCGCAACAGCACATCGCGCGTCTCTGCGGAAACACGCTGATTGAGATTATATAAACGCCAGCTCGTGAGCGTAGAGCCGCCGCGCGCTATGGCGCGGCGCGCCTGCGCCTGCAACCATTCCAGCGACGCCCCTACGCCGAATTCAGCGCCCGGATTCGCTCTGCGGATTTGCTCTAGATCGTCCGGCGCGCAGCCGTCATCGGCGCGATGCTCCTGGACGAAATAGCCGTCCGGCGGATCGTCGAGCATCCGAGAGAACGAATGCGCGTCGTCGGGCGCCGAGGTGCTGATAGCGATGAACCGGCCGCCGCGCTTGCCGAGGCCCGAGATCAGCGCGTGCTCAAGGTCGTCGCCGGCCTCACGCCAATGCGCCCGCTCATCAGCAATCGCCAGCGTCGGGCTTGTTCCCAAGGCCGTGCGGCCATCCGCCGGCAGGATGCGGAGAACATGCGGGCCGCCGGGGCCGGCATATTCCACCTCGAGGCGCGGCGCCCGCCGCCACGTCAGGGCCTTTTGCTTCGCGGCCGGGAGGCTCCGGGCGAGGCCTTGCACGTAATCATAGATGATCCGGCCTTGATCGCGCGTGCGGGCCGCAGCGAGGCATTCTCGCCTCACCTGGGGGTCAATCTCGCCGACCAGGTGGCCGAGCGCGATTCCCGCCGTAAGTGCCGACTTGCCGCCGCCGCGCGCCACGCTCAGCGCGGCCCCGGAGACGCCATCGGCCAGGGATCCGGCGAGGAAGGATTTCTGAAAAGGCGCCAGCCTGAGCTTTTTGCCGGCAAGGGGCCCCGTCGGGACCGCCAGGCGTTCGATGAATTTCGCCGCCCGATCGGTCATGCAACCCCCGCGAGCGAAAGTTCGAAAGTCCCAAGCCGGTTCGGCCCCCCGTAAGTGTTTGACGGCATTGGGACCATTTACTCGCCCGCCCGTGAACTCTGTTCGTGAACGTAATTCACAAATAGCACGAAGCGAGATCAAATGTAAACAAGTCATGAACGCGCGCCACGGTGGCGCGAAGGTGCGGCTCGCTGACGAATACGACGCGGCGCAGGAGCGGGGCGAAGTTGCATCGAACGGTCAGCGGGGCAAAGCCGTTCCAGACGAGAACAGCTTTTCCCCCGCCACGGCCGAAGACAAAAGTCGTTCCAGATGAGAACGACTTTTCCCCCGCCACGGCCGAAGACATCGGCCTCACCCGCAAGCAGATCCACGAGGCCCGGCAACGCCCCCCACGGCGGGGCGTTCGGATGCGTTCGCGATCACCCCGAGGTGATGGCGCTGTGGGAAGAGGTGAGGAAGCGTAAGCCGGGGAATCCAACAGGCGCGAACCAGCATTCTAGGCCGGACGAAGATGGAAACGTGGATATTGTCCACAATTCCTCTCCCGAACGCCCCCAAGGGAACAGTGCCGCTGCCGGCCTCCGCAAGCTTCAGAAAGCGGCCGGCGGGCGGGGCGAATAATCCGCATGGCTGCAAAGGGAAGCCGGAAGGCGAAGAAATCAACGTGGACAATATACACGTTGATTTGCCAGAGCGTCCTACAGGCAACAGCGCCGCTGCCGGCCTCCGCAAATTACAAAAGGCCGCCGCCGGCAATGACACTGACGATTAGACACAGGTCCGCTTCCGCTACCCTCCCCTCCCCGTTAAGGGAGAGACGCGGATCGGAGGGGATGCTTCTCAGCCCCGTATAGCTGCGCTACCCGATATCGACGGGCCAGAACGCTCCCCGGTCATGTCGACCAGCGTAGGGGGGATGGGCGATAAATCGCCCGGCGCAGTTTTCCCTCGGCGCGCATCCGCCTTCGGGCCGTCGGAACCTCCCATAGCTGCCCGAGCGGGGCTTTGCGGGAGTAAGTGCCGGCGGGGCGTATCCTGCTTTGAGGAGGCAGGCGACTCCGAGGTCATTCATCATCGGCCATATCGGCCGGGCGCCAGGGGCAAGACCTGTAGAAGACCGGCGCGCCTTAGCGCGTCGGATCGGCTTGAATGACGAGGAAGCGCTGAACCTTCGAGAACGCACCCCAGTCAGGACAAGCCCGAGCCGACGCGGAATAGCGTCAGCAGGCCCCGCCTCGTCGCTTCTTCGGTCGGTCGAGATATGCGACGAGGGACGCGAGATCGTCGCCGCGGGCGCCGGTGTTCTCGTCAGCCCAGCGATGCGTCATCCGATTGATGCGAAGCCCCGGCCATCGATTCGCGAGAACGGCCTTCGATGGAAGCTTTCGGACGAGGTCGAGGGCGGCCTGTCCGTAGCGCGCCGCTATCTCCGCATCGGCAAGGGACTCGCCTTTGGTGAGTGCCGAACGGGCGAGGCGATTGCGCTCGCGGGCGGCGGCCACCTGGGGGAGCTCGGCCCCGTCGTCGAGATGGTCCGCAGGCGACTTGAAGACGCCGCGGGCGGCGCTGTCGCGGTTTGACGAAGGGGATGAAACCCCTTTCGTTTCAATGGGGCGATAATCGCCGGTTTGACGTTCTATCCTATTGATATCTGGCGCGGATTTCCGCCCTCTCACTCCGACCAAAATTCAGAAAAAGACGATATCCCGCGCATCGTCGGCGGCGCCCCGTCATTTGCGCGTATCGACGAGATAGAGCCGCGACAGCGTCAGCAAGTCCGCTCGGAACGCCGCCTCGAAGGCCGCGGGGAAGGACTCTCCCGCCTCCAGGCGCCGCAAAATGCCGAGAAAACCAGCGTCGTCGCTGGCCTTCAGCCAAGCCACGAACATCGCCGCCTGGCGAAATGCGAGCCTCTGGCGATAGACGAGACCATATTTCGAAAAATCGCCGCTCTTCTCCTTCGAGAAGCCGATCGCGGAGAAATCCGCCCAGACGCCATATTCGAGCATGGTCAGCGCGTGACCTTCGCGAATGCGGGCCTTCGCCTCCTCCTCGCTCATCTCCTCGGCGCCGGCGCCGCGCGAGACCATGACGGCGAGCCCTTCGACGAACCAACTCGGCGGACGCTCAGCCCACATTCCTCGCCAGCCGAACAAATGCGCATGCGAGAGCTCATGGGTCAGCACCGGCGCGAGGCGCGCGCGCTCGGCCCCGCACAAGGTCGGCGAGAGCACGACGCGCTCCGATAGAGCGACCGCCGCAATTGCAGGATCGCCCATTCCATTGGCCTTGGCGTAATTATCGTAGGAAGCGTAGACGCCGATGATCGGCGCGCGCGCGAAGGGGCGCCCATGCCCCTCTTCGACGCTACGCATCGCCTCGGGCAGAATCCTCGCGACGGCGACGGCGCAGCCCTCGGCCGCCGCCTCGAAATGAACGGCCGAATCGGCCGACAGCGCCGGCAACCATTTCGGATCGTTGAAAGATGCGAGTGCGAAGCGCGACAGGCGCGTCGCGAGGCTGAGCAAAACCGCGACGACGACCAGCAAAGCGAGAACGGAAAGACGTTGCATGACAAAAGACCCGGCCCCGGCGAGCCGCGTCTCGCGGCGCCCGGGCGAGCCATGCCGATCGCCGGCGCGATGGAATATGCGCCAGCGCACATTCCGAGCGAGGCGTCAGCGCGAACCGATCGAGACCGGGGTCCAGCCCCCCGTCTCCATCTCCACGGCGAAGGAGACGCCGCGGGCGATGAGCTTGTTGCGGTCGGCGACGCCGGCGACGGGCGCGCGATCGGAGGTCGCGATCTCCGCGATCGGCGCGCCGGGCAGCGCCATCTGCTCCGGCCGCGCCAGCCCGCTGATCCGCCCCGCGACAGGCGCGCGCACCGGCTCCTCGCCGAGAAAGCCCAAAATCTCCTCGGCCTCGACCCGATCGCCTATGTTCTTGCGCGACGCGAACTCGCCCTCGGCGAAGGCGATCACATCCCAATAGTCGAGTGCGTGGCGATCGTCGCCGCGGCGGCTCGCGGGCGTGTCGCCCGCCCGCAGCACCGCGCCCGGATCGAGCCCCTCGGTCGCGATCACGAGATCGCAATCGGTCCCGGCCACGAAGCCCGAGCCGACGCCGATCGTCAGCTCGGCCAGATTGCCGAGAGAGCGCGCCGGCCGCCCGTCATGGTCCGGCGCGGCGATGATGACGTCCCAAGGCCAGCGCTCGACCACCTCGTCGAAAGGCCGCAGCAGCAAGGGAAGAAATTGCCGGGTCTGCATGCCGCAGAGAAATTCCGTCGCCCGGTCGGCGCGGCGCGCCTCGACGCCGCCCAGAGCGGCGATCCCGTCGAACCAAGCGTCAGCATAGCACATGCGCCGCCGCAGAGCGCGCGGCGGCCGCTCCTGATGGAGCACGGTCGCATAGCCTTCGCCGATCAGCCGCCTGGCCACGGCCGACGCCCTTTCTCCGACGCCGCAAACGAGAACGCATTGCTCTTTGTTCATCGATCCTTCTCAGCCTCGATACGCGCGCGACGTCGTGTCGCTGTGTATCAGAATTACATATTGCAGCGCAACCCGCCCCTGCTGCAGCGCAAACTCGAATGGCTCCGCGCCGCGCGCCGCGGACGTCGAAAGGGATGCGGGACGCCGGCGCCTGCTGTATAGCAGACCTCCCAGCGATCCTGCGCGCGCGAAATGACCCACCCACAAAGCCTCACCGTCCGCGTCTATTACGAGGACACGGATTTTTCCGGCCTCGTCTATCACGCCTCTTATCTGCGCTTCATGGAGCGCGGCCGCACCGAGCTCTTGCGTGATCTCGGCCTCGGCCAGCGCGACCTGCTCCAGGCGCAAGGCGGCGGCCTGTTCTTCGTCGTGCGCGCCATGACGATCGACTTCCGAAAGCCCGCGCAGATGGACGATCTCCTCACTGTGGAGACGATCGTCCGCGAGGTGTCCGGCGCCTCCTTCGATCTCGACCAGCGCATTCTGCGCGGCGAGGAGGCGCTCGTTTCGGCGCAGGTGAAGATCGCCGCGGTCGAAGGCGGCCGGCCGCGCCGTCTGCCGGCGGAGGTGCGGGAGAAATTCACCTCCGTCGCCTGTCCTCGCGGCGCTTGACCTTTACGGTCCCTTAAGCCTTCCGCTCATATTTCTGTTTGTGCGGCGCATCCAGGACAAAATCTCGGCGGATTCGCGCTCCATACCGCTCTGGCTCCGCAGCCTTCGTCTCGGCGCTGCGGGAGCGAGCGCGACCTGATTTTTCTTGCCGCCGCCCGGTCCCCGGACAGGAGCCGACGATTCCGCCGCGATCGATCCAGTTTCGCCGCCGACCCCGCGACTTCCGAGGACGACTTTCATGAATCCAGCCGAAATCGCCGTCCCGCTCTCCGGCGCCGCCACTGAGGTCTCCATCTGGAGCATGTTCTGGGGCGCGCATATCGTCGTGAAGCTGGTGATGGTCGGCCTGCTCCTCGCCTCGGTCTGGTGCTGGGCGATCATCGTCAACAAGGCGCTGCTGTTCTCCCGCACGCGCCGCGCCATGGATCGTTTCGAGGAAGTGTTCTGGTCGGGCTCCTCGCTCGAGGATCTCTACGCCAAGCTGCAGGAGCGGCCGACCGCCGGCATGGGCAGCCTGTTCATCGCCGCCATGCGCGAATGGAAGCGCTCCTTCCAGAACGCCGGCGCCTCCTTCATGGGCCTGCAGGCGCGCATCGACAAAGTGCTGGACGTCTCCATCGCCCGCGAGATCGAGAAGCTCGAATCCAATCTGCTCGTGCTCGCGACGGTCGCTTCGGCCGGCCCCTTCGTCGGCCTCTTCGGCACGGTCTGGGGCATTATGACCTCTTTCCGCTCCATTGCCGCCTCCAAGAACACTTCGCTCGCCGTCGTCGCGCCCGGCATCGCCGAGGCGCTGCTGGCGACGGCCATCGGCCTCTTCGCGGCCATTCCGGCGCTCGTCGCCTATAATAAACTGCAGGGCGACGTCGCCCGCACGCAGGCGCGGCTCGAGAGCTTCGCCGACGAATTCTCCGCGATACTGTCGCGCCAGATCGACCAGCACGCCGGCAATTCCGGCCGCGACCGCGCGGCCTGAGCGGGAGACGCGCCGATGGGCATGACGATCGCCGGTGGGCGCAAGGGCTCTGGACGCAGGCGGCGCGGAACGCCGCGCTACGGGGCCATGGCCGACATCAATATGACGCCGTTCATCGACGTCATGCTGGTGCTGCTCATCATCTTCATGGTGGCGGCGCCGCTGCTCGCGACCGGCGTCGCCGTCGATCTGCCGCAGACGAAAGCCGGCCCGCTCAATATCGATCAGAAGCCGCTTTCGATCGCCATAGACGACAAGGGACAGGTCTTCCTCATGGATCAGCCGCTGGAGATCGGCCAGTTGCTCGAGCGACTGAAGGAGACCGCCAAATCCGGCTTCGACGAGCGCATCTATATGCGCGCCTCCAAGACGGTGAATTACGGCCGCGTCGCCGAGATCATGTCGCTGGTGACGACGGCCGGCTACAAGAAGGTCGCGCTTGTGACCGAAGTGGACAAGAAGTGAGGGAGCGGCTTGAAGCCCTCGCGTTCCCAACCAGGCCTCGTCGTTTCGGCGGCCGCCCATGCCGGGCTGCTGCTGGCGACGCTCATCGCCTTTTCGGACACGAAGAAATTCGATGACGCGCAGGAGACCGTGCCTGTCGATATCGTCACGGATGCGCAGATCAATCAGGTGATGAAGGGCGAGAAGACCGCCAAGGAGGTCAAGCCCGTCCAGCGCGCCGACAAGATCGCCGAGCAACACGAGACGAAGCCGCTGCCGCCGCTCGCCGAGGCGAAGAAGGATGTCGCCGCCCCGCCGCCGCCGATGAAGCCGCGGCTCGAGGAGCCGGAGGACAAGCCCGAGGCCCCGCCTCCGCCCAAGCGCGTCGCCGCTCTGCCGCCGACGCCCGAGCCTCCCCTCCGCCCGACGCCTCCCAAAGCCGAGCCCGCCAAAGCCGAGCCCGCCAAAGCCGAGCCGCCGAAGCCGCAGCCGGCCAAGGCGGAGCCGCCCAAGCCCGAGAGAGCAAAGCCCGCGCCGACGCCGCCAGAGCGCGAGGAGCCGGAAGAGGCCGAGGTGGTGAAGCCGAAGCCTCCCCTGCGTCCGAAGCCGGAGAAGGAGGCGAAGGAGACGCCGCAGCCTCCCGAGAAGCCGAAGCCCAAGGAAGAGGCCAAGCCGAAAGAAGAGGCCAAACCCAAAGATCAGGCCAAATCGAAGGACGAGGCTCGGCTGAAGGTCGACGAGGTGGCCAAGCTCCTCGAGAAAAAGAAGGCCGCCGAAAAGGGCGCTCCGAGCGATACCGAGCAAACCAAGAAATCCGACAAGCCGCCGGCCAAGCCGAAATCCGGCGACGAGACCGCGCCCAAGTCGAAATTCGACGCCGCCAATATCGCCAATCTCCTGAGCCATGAGGCGCCGCAGCGGCGCGCCGCGACCGGCGCCGATCTGACCAAGACCGCCTCGCTCGGCGCGCCGACTGCGAATGCGCAGCGCATGTCGCCGACGCTGCAGGCGCAGATCGACGCCTATACGGTGGACCATTATCGCAGATGCTGGCAGGCCGCGCTGTCGATCAATGCACAGACCTATGTGCCGCGCGTGGAGTTTCGCCTGACGCGCGAGGGCGCGCTCGAGGGCGCGCCGCGCCTGCTCAACCCCTCCTCCGATCCCGTCGAGCACAGCCGCGGCGAGCAGGCGCTCGGCGCCGTTCGGCGCTGCAGCCCCATGCCGATTCCCGCCGCCTTCGCGCCCTTTTACGATTATTGGCGCGTCACGGAATTGGACATGAGAGAAGATATGTAGCGGCGTCTCGCCCTTCCGCCTCCTCCAACGTCCCGAGAAGCCCAGGATCCCTGTCTCATGACGATCGACATCACCCGCCGCACGGCCGCCCATCTTCTCGCCGGCGCGGCCCTCGCCCCGCTCCTGCCCGCGCCGGCGCGCGCGGCGCGCGTGCTCGATCTGCGCGCGGGCGGCGGCTTTCAGCCGGTTTCCGTGGCGGTGACGAATTTCTCCGGCGACGAGGCGGCGCGCACGGTGACGAGCGTCATCGTCAATAATTTCAAGCGTTCCGTCTTCCTGCGGCCGATCGAGCCGGGCGGCTTCCCGGAGCCGGCCGGCTCCGAGGCCGCGCCCAATCTCGATCTCTTCCGCACGGTCAACGCGCAATATGTGGTGACGGGCCGCTCGCAGCGCGGTCCAGACGGGCGGCTCAAGACCGAATTCCGCCTCTTCGACGTCTCGACGGGCGAGCAGGCGGCGGGCCAGCAATACGTCACCGACGCCGCCAATATGCGCCGCGTCGCCCATCTCGTCTCGGACGCCGTATTCACGCGCATCACCGGCGAGAAGGGTTTTTTCGATACGCGCATCGTCTTCGTCGATGAGAGCGGACCGAAGGAACACCGCCGCAAGCGTCTCGCCATAATGGATCAGGACGGCGCCAATGTGCGTTTTCTGACTCGCGGCGAGGAGCTCGTCGTCACGCCGCGCTTCTCGCCTTCCTCGCAGGACGTCACCTATATGTCCTTCGGCTCCGCCGATCCGAAGGTGCTGCTGCTCAACATAGAGAGCGGCCAGCGCGAGGTGGTCGGCAATTTTCCGGGCATGACCTTCTCGCCGCGCTTCTCGCCGGACGGGCAGAAGATCGTGATGTCGCTCTCACAGGGCGCGGCGACCAATCTCTACGCAATGGATATACGCTCGCGCACGACGACCAGGCTCACCGACACCAACGCCATCGACACCTCGCCCTCCTATTCGCCGAGCGGCGGCGAGATCGTCTTCGAATCGGATCGCGGCGGCTCGCAGCAGATTTATGTGATGGGCGCGAGCGGCGGCGGCGCGCGGCGCATCTCCTTCGGCCAAGGTCGCTATTCGACGCCGGTCTGGTCGCCCAAGGGCGATTACATCGCCTTCACCAAGCAATCGAGCGGCTCCTTCGGCATTGGCGTGATGAAGCCGGACGGCTCCGGCGAGCGCATCCTCACCGAGGGCTTTCACAATGAGGGCCCGACCTGGGCGCCCAATGGGCTGTTCCTGATGTTCTTCCGCGATCCGGGCGGCGGATCGGGCGCGAAAATCTATATGGTCGATATTTTCGGCCGCTCGGAATTCCCCGTGCCGACGCCGTCTTACGCCTCTGATCCCTCCTGGGGTCCGCTGCAGGAGTAGTGCGCCTCCCCATCTCGCTGAAAAGGGCGTTGTCATTCCCGGCAGGCGGAAGGCCTGATCGGGAATGACGCCGCCGGATCGGCCCCTCCCTAATCGCTTTCCGAGAGCGGCCGATACGCATCGGCGACGCCGCCGATGAGATTGGCCGAGAGCAGCAATTCTGTCGACAGCTCCCCGCCGAGCGGCCGCAGGCGCAGGCCCGCAGCGATCGCCTCGCTCGACGCCCGCCGCGCCGCGACGGCCTCCTCGATCGAAACGGCGCGAAAAGAAAACCCCTCGCCCGGCCGCCTCTGCGCGAGACGACCGATATCGGCGCCGATGACATTGGCGATCTTCGGATAGCCGCCGGTCGGCTGGCGATCGGCCATCAGCACGAGCGGCGCGCCATCGCCAGGAACCTGTATCGCTCCGAGCGCGACGCCGTCCGAGACGATGTCATGTCCCTTCGCATGGGCGAGGCGCGGGCCTTCAAGCCGATAGGCCATACGGTCGCTGCGCGGCGAGAGCCGCCAACGCGCGGACAGAAACTCGCCGATCGCGCCTTCGGTGAAATAATCGGCCTGCGGGCCGAGCAATGCGCGGATCGGCTCGCCGCCGGGCGCGAGCCAGGACGCCTCGATCGAAAGCAACTCCCGCGGCGGCGACGCGAGATCTGCGAGCGGCAGACTATCGCCGGCGCGCAATCCCCGTCCCGCGACCCCACCCATCCGCGAGCGCGTATGGGTGGCGAGCGAGCCGAGCGCCGCCGGCAGGTCGATGCGCCCCGCGACGGCGACATAGCACCAGGCGCCGCCCCGCCCCGCGCGAATCGTGAGCCGTGCGCCCGGCTCCAGCGCCAATGCGCAGGCCGCCGGCAGCATCACGCCGTCGAGACGAATGTCGAATTCGCCGCCGGCGATAGCGAGGCCGATGGTCTCGCCTGCGGCCGTGAGCTCCAGGCCGCCGAGAGAGACTTCGATCGCCGCAGCGCCAGGAGCGGCGCCCACCGCGAGATTGGCGGCGGCGAAGGCGCT
>Ga0265328_10001393_pt1 | contig 11137 bp, 6 predicted proteins | sample 41624metaG_FD_202086 | JGI IMG/M metagenome (GOLD analysis project Ga0265328, IMG submission 202086) | Rhizosphere microbial communities from Carex aquatilis grown in University of Washington, Seatle, WA, United States - 4-16-24 metaG | ecosystem: Host-associated > Plants > Roots > Rhizosphere >...
CCTCATAGACATAGACGCTCTGCAGCTCCGCGGCCTTCTCGCCGTGGCTGTCGAGCACGCCATGGACTTGCGTCGCCTCGGTCATGATCGTCCTCCCGTCAGCGCACCTTGACCTGCGTCATCTCCTGCCCGTCCTCGCTCATCACATGCGTGGAGCAGGCGAGGCAGGGATCGAAGGAATGGATCGTGCGCAGAATCTCGAGCGGCTTCTGCGGATCGGCGAGCGGCGTGTCCATCAGCGAAGCCTCGAAGGCGCCGATATTGCCCTTGGGATCGCGCGGGCTGCCGTTCCATGTGGTCGGCACGACGCACTGGTAATTCTCGATCTTGCCGTCCTTGACCTTGATCCAATGGGCGAGCGCGCCGCGCGGCGCCTCGGTGAAGCCGAATCCCTTGGCCTCCTTCGGCCACGCCTGCGGGTTCCATTTGTCGATATTGGCCGTGGAGGAATCGCCGGCCTTGATGTTGGCGATCAGCTTGTTCTGGAAGTGCTCCATCTTGCGCACGGCCCATTGCGCCTCCAGCGCGCGCGCCGCCGTGCGGCCGAGCGTCGAGAACAGCGCCGTGACCGGCACGCCGAGCTTCTTCAAGAATTCGTCGGTCGGCTCCTTGAACTCCGCGTTTCCCTGCGCATAGCCGACGATGTAGCGCGCCAGCGGGCCCACCTCGACGGCGTTGCCGCGCCAGCGCGGCGCCTTGATCCAGGAATATTTGCCGGCTTCGTCGAGCTCCTGAATATTGGTCGGCGTGCCCTTGGCGTTGGGGCCGAGCTTGTAATTGGGCTCGGTGATTCCGTCCCAGGGATGCAGCCCCTTGGATTCGTCCGGATATTTGTACCAGGAATGGGTGACGAACTCCTGGATCTGCTCCGGATCGGTGTGATCGACAGGGAAAATCTCTTTCAGATTGCCATTGAGGATCACGCCGCGCGGCAGGCCGAGATTGCCGGGGGAAAAGTCGTTGGCGTGCTCGGGAATATCGCCATAGGCCATGACATTCTTGCCCGAGAGACCGCCGCCATAGAGCCAGTCCTTGTAGAAGGAGCCGATGGCGAGCACATCGGGCACATAGACCTTCTCGACGAATTCGATCGACTGCTGAATGATCGAGGTGACTTCGTTGAGGCGCTCCATATTGATCGCGCCGACCGCTCCATTGCCGTCGACATTGATCGCGCTCGGCACGCCGCCGACGAGCCAGTTCGGATGCGGATTCTTGCCGCCGAAGATCGTCTGGACCTTCACGATCTCCTTCTGGAAATCGAGCGCCTCGAGATAATGCGCGACGGCCATCAGATTGGCCTCGGGCGGCAGCTTATAGGCGGCGTGGCCCCAATAGCCGTTCTTGAACGGTCCGAGCTGTCCCGACTCGACGAATTTCCTCAGACGGATCTGCAGATCCTTGAAATAGCCGGGCGAAGAGAGTGGCCAATCGGAGATCGATTGCGCCAGCGCCGAGGTTGCCTTGGGATCGGCGGAGAGCGCCGACACCACATCGACCCAGTCGAGCGCATGCAGATGATAGAAATGCACGAGGTGGTCATGCACCTGCAGCGCCAGCTGCATCATATTGCGGATGGAGTTGGCGTTCTCGGGGATAGTGATGCCGAGCGCATTCTCCACCGCGCGCACCGAGGTGAGCGCATGGGTGCCGGTGCAGACGCCGCAGATGCGCTGCGTGAAGGCCCAGGCGTCGCGCGGATCGCGGCCCTTGAGAATGACTTCGATGCCGCGCCACATGGTTCCAGTCGACACGGCGTTGCGGATCACATTGTTCTTGTCGACATTTACCTCGACGCGCAGATGACCCTCGATGCGCGTGACCGGATCGACGACAATGCGCTTGCCGGAATTGTCGAGATTGAAGCCGTTCGGCGTCTGAATGCCCATGATCGCGTTTCCTCGGCGGCGTTTGCTTCTTGTGTTCCGGGGGACAGGACGAAGGCTCCCTCATCCTGAGGAGCGGCCGCAGGCCGCGTCTCGAAGGACGAGGGAGCCGTCACGCGCGCCCTCTGGAGCCTCGCCCTCGTGCTTTTAAGACGGCTCCTGCGGAGCCTCCTCAGCATGAGGGCGAGGGGGCGTGATCTTGCTCCTCACCCGTCGTGCTTCGTCGTGAGGCGCTTCACCGCGGTCACGCCCGCATGGGCGGCGACGGCGCCGCCGACGACGGCCGCGGCGGCGAGACCCACTTCATCGGCGTTATGCTCTATGCCGAATTGCTGGATCTTCGTCAGGCGATCGTAGAAGGAGCCCTTGTCCCAGAAATCCTCCTCCGAGCAGCCGATGCAGCCATGGCCGGACTGAATGGGGAAGGAGACGCCGCCGTTCCAGCGCACGGTGGAGCAGGCGTTGTAGGTGGTCGGACCCTTGCAGCCCATTTTGTAGAGGCAGTGGCCCTTGCGCGCCGCCTCGTCATCCCATTCCTCGACGAATTGGCCGGCGTCGAAATGCGGGCGGCGGTAGCATTTGTCGTGGATGCGCTGTGAGTAGAACATCTTCGGCCGGCCCTGCCGGTCGAGCTCCGGCAGTCTGCCGAAAGTGGTGACGAAGGTCACGACGCCGGTCATCACCTCGGCGATGGGCGGGCAGCCCGGAACCTTGATGATGGGCTTGTCCTTGATCACCTTGTCGATCGGCGTCGCCTGCGTCGGATTGGGCTTGGCCGCCTGCACGCAGCCCCAGGAGGCGCAGGCGCCCCAGGCGATGATCGCCATGGCGTCCTCGGCCATCCATTTCAGCTTCTCGACGAAGGGCTTGCCGCCGTCGATGCAGAACATGCCGCCTTCGTTCAGCGGCGGATTGCCCTCGACGGCCAGAATATATTTGCCCTTGTACTTTTCTTTCGTCTCCTCGAGGATCGCCTCGGCCTGATGGCCGGCGGCGGCCATGATCGTGTCGTCATAGTCGAGCGAGATCATCGACAGCACGACATCCTTGGCCAGCGGATGCGCCGAGCGGATGAAGCTCTCCGAGCAGCAGGTGCATTCGAGCCCATGCATCCAGATCACCGGAATGCGCGGCTTGGTCTCCAGCGCCTGCGCCATCTGCGTCGCCGCGGTCTGACCGAGGCCGAGGCTCGCGGCGGTGAGCGAGCAGAATTTCGTGAAGCTGCGGCGCGTGACGCCCTGACGACGAATGACGTCGTAGAAGGTTTCGATGGCGGCCATTTCCTTCCCCACCTTTGTGCAATGCGGCATTCGCGCGACGGCGCCGCTTGCGGAACCGGGCGCAAGTTGTGGGCCAGGAGAAGGATGAGGAGAATTTTTCCAGCCTGTCAGTCGATTGCGGCGAACTCCGTCGCAGATGGCGGGGTGCGTGGCTGGAAGTCGCTTTCCAGCGGAGGAAAGTCGCTAGACAGTCAATGCGCCGTGCAGACCATGCAGGGATCGAATGAGCGCACGATATGCTGCACCGCGACATTCGTCGCGCCCGCTTCGCCCACATCGAGTCCTTCGAGCGCCCGCTCCAGCGGGCCGGGATTGCCAGCGGCGTCGCGCGGGGAGAAATTCCACGTCGTCGGCGCGATGATCTGATAGCGCTCGATCTGGCCGTCGCGAAAGCTCGCCCAATGGCCGAGCGTCCCGCGCGCCGCCTCGACGAAGCCGACGAAAGGTCCGTCGACGAGCGGCGCGTCGGCGACGCAATAGGGCTCGCTCGGCGCCACCGCGCGCGTCCAGTCCTCCATCGCGCGCGTCAGCAGCGCGATCTCCAGAACTCGCGCGACGATGCGGGCGAAGACATTGGAGGCGCCGCGCCGCGCCAGGAGATCGCGGATCAGCGGATGACCGGCGACGGCCTGACGCGCCAATGCGCCGACCTCGACGGCGCGCCCCTCGAGCCGCGGCGCCTTGGCGAAACTATAGGCCCCCTCGCGGCGCATGTCGGGAAGCGTCTCGGCGCGGGCGGGGTCGGCGGCGGTGTCGCGCATATAGGCGTGGGAGACATCCTCCTCGACGCGCGAGAGCGGCGGCTCGCGCAGCAGGGCGGTCGCGCAGTCGAGCAGGCCGGCGGGGAAGCGATGGCCCTGCGAGCCGAGATAGGCGCCGGCGGACAGCAGCAGGCCGGGGCCGGCGCCCATCTCCTCGAGGCCGAGATCGCGCGCGATGCGGATGAAGGTCGCGAAATCTCCGGCTGCGCCGGGGCCTTCCGCGAAACCGTCCAGCTCTTGCGCGGAGGACAGGCCGATCACCGCGTCGAGCGGCGCGGAAAAGAGAGCGCGTTCGAGGAAGGATCGAAAATCCGCGATGAGAGCCAGGAGCCGCATCTCGTCGCCGAGCGCCAGCGCCCGCGTCACGCCGCCGGGCCGGAAGGCGAGGCTGTGCGGCCATTTGCCGGCGATGAGCCCCATCGTTTCGAGCAGCCGCGCCCGCGCCGGCAGCGCCTCGCGCAGCGCCGCGCCGGCGACGGCCTTGAAGCGCGCCTCCGTTGCTTCATGCCATGCCCGCCCGGCATAGGCGGCGCGGGCGAAATCCGGCATGAAGAAGACGTAGAAATGCGTCAGATGGTCGGCGATATTCTCGGCCGCATGGGCGATATTGGTCGCGATGAGCCCGTTGTGCGCGGGCGCGATCGGCTGAGCGGCGCGCAGCACGGCGGCGGCGGCGAGCGATTGCGAGACCGAACATATGCCGCAGATGCGCGGGGCGATCGCCAGCACGTCGGCGGCGGGGCGGCCGAGCAGCAATTGCTCGAAGCCGCGATAGAGCGAGGCCGAGACGCGCGCCTCGCGCACCACGCCCTTCTCGACGTCGAGCGTCACCTCGAGATCGCCCTCGACGCGATTGAACGGCCCGACGACGATGCGGCTCATGTCTTCTTCTCCGCGCCCGGCGTCGGCCCGCGCGCGATACGGTCGCTGCGGGCGTTCTCGCGCACGCGCTTGGGCGTCGCCGATTTGGAGAGCGCGGCCAGAGCCACGAACCAGGCCTTGGGCATGTCCAGCGGCAGACCGACCGGAATGCCGCCGATCTTTGGCGTGCGATGGACGCCGCGCGTCGCCTCGAAGCCGGGAGAGGTGCAGGCGATGCAGGTCGAGCCCGCCTGAGTGCAGGAGCCGCCGCCGTTCCAGGCGCGCTGATTGCAGTCGCCGACCGCCTGCGTCGCCTTGCAGCCCAAATGCTCCATCAGACAGCCGCGCTCGGAGAAATCCTCGGCGCTGGCCTTGAACTCGTAGAATTCATTGCGGCTGCAGCCGTGATGGGCGAGATGGTCGGCGAAAATGCGCGGCCGGCCGTAATCATCCATATCGGCCCGCGTGAAACGGCCGAGCGAAAGCGCCAGCAGCGTCTCCATGATCCAGCCCGGATGCGGCGCGCAGCCGGAGACATTGACGACCGGCAGCCCTTTTCGCGAGCGATAATCGGGGCCGAGCGCCCCGCCCATATCGACGCCGGAATATTGCAGCCCGCTGGCGTCGGTGGGGTCTGGCGCGCCGGCGGGCACGCCGCCGAAAGCGGCGCAGCTTCCCACCGCCACGCAATAATCGGCGCGCGGCGCGAGCGCGCGCGCCCAGTCGAGCATGCTGCGGCCGGTGCCCGAGAGCTTGTTGAAGAGGCCGGTGCCCTCGGGCCCGTGGAGAATCGAGCCCTCTATGCAGAGCGCGCCGAGCCTCTCCTCGCCGCGCTCGACGCGCGCGAGGATGGCGCGGGCTTCCTCGCCCGTCTCCTCGCTGAGGCTCGGATGCCAGAGCAGACGTATGCCGAAGCTGCGCAACTCCTCGAACCAGCCGGAAGCGCCGCGCTCCAGCGCCGCCATGGTGCAGCCGCCGCAGCTGCCGGCCTGCAGCCAGAGCAGAGTGAAATCGTCGTGCGCCTTGGTCATCTCGCGCCGATTGTAGAACAATCGGCGACGGCGCCCAAATCTTCCTAGCGCTTTCCGATCGAACGGAGTCGTTCGATCGATCAGAATTCGCTCCAACGAAAGAAAGCTAGAGCCCCATTGAAAGTGAAGATGTTCGCGCGCCCCCTCCCCGGCCCTCCCCCGCTACGCGGGAGAGGGAGCAGATTCAGCGCTTCATCGAAGTTTCGCGAACCGCCCGCCGCCCCCTCTCCCGCGTAGCGGGGGAGGGGGCTTTCGTGTCTTCAGCTCGAATGACGCAGACCACTAGAACTGCGCGTGCAGTCTCAGTCCGAAGACATTGATCGGCCCGCGCGCGGAATTATGCGCAGGATTGCCGATGAACTGATAGTCGAGCGTCAGCTCCACGCCGTCACGGACGTTGTATTTGTAATAGGTCTCCAGCACTTTCTCGCCAGCGTAGGCCAGTGCGCCGTCGCCGATATAGACGCTGGTTCCGCCGAGGCCGAAATAGCTCACGCGCGGGCCGGCGAGGCCGGAGAACACCATGGCGCCGCCGATCTCGTCCTTGTCGCGGCCCCAAAGCGCGCCGGCGGCGGTGAAGCCCGTCGACAGCGAGCGGTCTATGTCGGTGTAGTCGACCGTCTCGAAACGTCCGTCGGACATGCTGGCGCGCAGGAAGAAGCCGATCTCCTTGGAGAGCTGCTGCTGTACATTGAGTCCGCCGCCGACCTTCACATGGCGCTTGCGAAGCCATGGATTATTCACGTCCGGCGGAAAACTGCCGGCGAGATAAGCGAAGTCGATGGCGTCCTGCACCTTGGTGAGATTGCCATTGTCGGCGAAGGCCAGGAATTTGATCACGCCCGGCTGATCGAAGAGGTCGTAGCGCGCCTCGAATTCGGCGACGCCCATGAATTGGCGGCCGATCTGCGGCTCGATATAGGGGCCGTTCGGAATTTCCGAGAGCTGGAACAGGCCGCCGCGCGCGCTCCACCAATCCTGCTTCCACTCGAGCGCCGCGCCATAGGTGTAGCCCCAGGAATCGGCGGCATAGTCGAAGGCGCCGAGCGTATTGACGCCGAAGTTCAGGAAGCCCGTCGTCGGATCATGGGCGTATTTATTGTCGTCGAAAACATCGGGCACGCTGAATTTGCCGATGGTGACGATCACGCGATCCTTGTCGACCTTGCCGGAGAGCTGGTTCTGCGTCGATTCCAGCGCTTCATTGAAGGAGCCCGTGTCGGGATCGTCCACCTTCTCGCCGCCATTGAGGCCGATGATCTGGCGCAGGAAATAGCGCTGGAAGCGCATATAGGGCGCCGCGCGTCCGACCTTGGCGACGGCGCCGTCGACATAGGAGGCGGCGCCGACGGAATTGGCGAGGCCATAGCCCATGTCGACCTCGGGATTGAGATAGACGGCGGCGCCTCGCCACAGGCGCATGCCCATGAAGAGATTGCTGGTCGAGCCGGCGTCGGCGAGGCCCTTGGCCGGGAAACTGTGCGAGCCGGAATAGAGCGCAGGGTATTTGGGATAGCCCTGCAGCACGGCGGTCGTCTGGCCGTGAAAGCTATAGATCTCCTCGTCGCTCTTCGATTTCTCGTCCTTCGCGTCCTTTTTCTCTTTCTCTTTGCCCTTCTTCTTAGCTTTGCCCTTTTTCGTGTCGTCGTCCTTGCCCGCCTCGCCGCTCTCGCGCTCGCCGTTCGAGCCGCCGTTTTTCGCGTCGGACTTTTTGTCCTCGTCGCTCTTGCCCTGCTCGTCGTCCGCGCGCGCTTCCTCCTGCGGATCGAAACGATAATTCAGGCCGAGACGCAGCACATGCGCTTCGCTGCGCTGGCGCGCGGCGAATTGGAACGAGAAATTATTGTCGTAGACGCGGTTCTGCAATTGCTGGTTCAGATAGACATATTCGAGCCGCGCCGAGAGATGGTCGTCGAGCGCATGTTCGACGCCGGCGCCGACAGCATATTTCATGCGCGAGGATTTCGAGACCGGCGCGAAGAAGAGGCCGAGCGGCCCCGCGTCATAGAAGACGAGATTGGACGCGCCGCGCCAGCCGCCGGCCGCGACGCCGCCTGTGACGTAGAACAGCGAGCGGTCGAACGCATAGCCGAGGCGCCCGCGAATGCTGGCGAAATAATCGCCGTTCTCGTCCGAGGTCAGCCCATAGGCCGTGACGCCGAGCGGCCGATAGGCGGCGGGCGCCGGAAAGAGGCCGGTGGAGGCGCGGCGCAGGCCGACGAAGTTCAGATCGGTCTCGAGGCCATAGACAAAGGGACCGTGCTGCCAATCATAGCCGATCTGCGCGCCGAAGCTCGCCCCGGCGCGGTCGCGGTTCGGCGCGGGCAGATCGAAGGCGCGGCTCGTGAAGCCGCTGCCCGCCTCCAGCGTTCCGCCGCTCGAGACGGGAATGCCGCCGCCGGCATTCAATCCGATATGGAGCCCGGCCCAGGTAAAGGCGGGCGGGGCGCTGGTTTCAGATGGCTTGTCGGCGGCCGCCGACGGGCTCGCGCAGGAGGTCGCGAGGGTCAGCGTCGCCAGAGTGGCGAGGCATTTGGGCTTCATCGGCTCGTCGTCGGACTTTCGGTGATTCGCATTCTGTCAGAGTTTCTTGTCGCACGCGCGAAAGCGGAGAACGTACGAGCTGGACCGTTACAGTCAGCGTCATGAAACTTTGATGACGCTGGGCTGCGGCAGCTGACCGGAAAGGGCGTCGTCATTCCCGGCAGGCCGACAGCCTGACCGCTCGTCTTGCGGGCGTCGGGATTGACGGCCGTTGGATCGGCCGGATGGCGTCGCGCGCCCTCGGGCGCGCGACGTGACGGGGGAAGCTTCGAAGGCGACTCTGCGCCTCCTCGTCTTCCCCGCGGCCGAGGTCTTCGGCGGCCGCGCCCCAGACGCAAACGGGCCGGCGGGAGGCCGGGTCGATCGTCCAGGCGGCGGCCGGCCTCCGGCGTCCGATGACGCGCAGATCCCGAAGATCCGCTGGCGCGGCGACCGGAACGATCATGCCTCCGCGACGCGCCGGGCGCATGCGGAGGGACGGATAGGGGCGGGGGAAAACAATCATCGCTCTCGTCCTTCTGGCCGTTGTCGCGGCCGAAGGCGTGAGCGGCGTATCGGGCCTCAGGCTCGGGCGACGCCTCTCACGCGGTCCTCGCGGCCGCGGGTTTCTGTCGAGTGAGGCGCGGCGCGCGCAGACGAAGCTGCGCTGGCGGCGCCGAGGCTGGTACTGCCCATGAGTCCTTCGCAAGGGTGGATGAGTCGTGCGACCGAAAATCGCGCCGACGGTTTTGCTTCTGATCTGCGGCGAATGGCTTGTCAACGATTATCGGATTAGAAGACAGGATGATCGGGACGAGCTTTCGGCGACGCTTTCGTCATTTGGCTCGCTTCTTGTGGCTCGCTTCTTGCCACGCCCCGCAGCAAAGGCGCACCGGCCGGCGCGAGCGGTCGTTCGCCGAGAACCCCGAGGGAGAGCGAGAACGTGCTTTCGAAGGTGGCGCAATTCGACGAAATGGGCGGCGTCGACGGGCTGATCCGCCTGCCATATGAAAAGCTATCCAAATGGCTGGCCTCGGTCGAGCCGGAGTTTCTGGCCTCGCGCCGGGCGCAGGCCGAATTGCTGTTTCGGCGCATCGGCATCACCTTCGCCGTCTATGGCTCGCAGGAGGCGACCGAGCGGCTCATTCCCTTCGACATTCTGCCGCGCATCATCGCCCGCGCCGAATGGGCTCAGCTCGAGAAGGGCCTGATTCAGCGGGTGAAGGCGTTGAACCTGTTCTTGGCCGATCTCTATGGCCCCGGCGAAATATTGAAAGCGGGCGTCGTTCCGTCCGAGCTCGTCTATCGCAACCCCTCCTTCCGGCCGGAGATGGCGGGGCGCCGCGTGCCGCACGATATTTTCGTGCATATCGCCGGCATCGACATCATCCGCACCGGTGACGACGGCTTCTATGTGCTGGAGGACAACGCCCGCACGCCGTCGGGCGTCTCCTATATGCTGGAGAATCGTGAAGTGATGATGCGGCTCTTGCCGGATCTCTTCGCGCTCCACCGCGTCGCGCCGATCGAGAATTATCCCGATCAGCTGCTCGCGACCTTGCGTTCCGCCGCGCCGCGCGGGGCGGGGGCTGATCCGGTCAGCGTGCTGCTGACGCCCGGCCAATATAATTCCGCCTTTTATGAACACTCCTTCCTCGCCGACAAGCTCGGGATCGAGCTGGTCGAGGGGCGCGATCTCTTCGTCAAGGACGATGTCGTCTTCATGCGCACCACGGAGGGGCCGCGCCGGGTCGATGTGATCTATCGCCGCCTCGACGACGACTTCCTCGACCCGCTCGCTTTCCGCCCCGATTCGGCCCTGGGCGTCGCCGGGCTGATGGGCGCCTATCATGCAGGCAATGTGACGCTCGCCAATGCAGTCGGCACGGGCGTGGCCGATGACAAGGCGATTTACACCTATATGCCGGATGTCATTCGCTTCTATCTCGGCGAGGAGCCGCTGCTGAAGAACGTGCCGACCTGGCGCTGCCGCGAGAAGGACGCTCTCGCCTATGTTCTCGACCATTTGGACGAGCTGGTGGTGAAGGAGGTCAATGGCTCTGGCGGCTATGGCATGCTCGTCGGCCCGCATGCGACGCGGGCGCAGATCGAGGAATTCGCCAAGAAGCTCGCCGATAATCCCACCAATTTCATCGCCCAGCCGACGTTGGCGCTCTCCACCTGTCCCGTGTCGGTGGCGAGCGGCGTCGCGCCCCGCCATGTCGATCTGAGGCCCTTCGTGCTCTATGGTCCGAATGGCGCGAGCGTGGTGCCCGGCGGCTTGACGCGCGTCGCCATGACGGAGAATTCTCTCGTCGTGAACTCCAGTCAGGGCGGCGGAACCAAAGACACATGGATCATCGACGACGCGCCGCTCGCGCGCGCATGACGAATTCGAAAGACTAGAGCGCTTTCCGATCGAACGGAATCGGTCGATCGAACGGAATTCGCTCCAACGAAAGACTGAGCGCTTTCCGATCGAACGGAATCGTTCGATCGATCAGAATTCGCTCCGACGAAAGACTAGAGCCGCGCGCCGAAACGACGGGATCTCATGCTCTCACGTACCGCCGACAACCTCTTCTGGCTGGCCCGATATATGGAGCGCGCGGATTTCCTCGCGCGAATACTGCAGGCGTCGAGACGCCTCGCCACTCTACCCCGCGCCTATGGCGGTGTGGAGACCGAATGGGAGAGCGCGCTGCTCTCCTCCGGCGCCGCGCCCGCTTTTCACGCGGCGGGGCTCCCGGTCGACGAGGCCAATGTCACGCAATTTCTGGCCTTCTCGCCCGATA
>Ga0265328_10001394_pt1 | contig 11135 bp, 9 predicted proteins | sample 41624metaG_FD_202086 | JGI IMG/M metagenome (GOLD analysis project Ga0265328, IMG submission 202086) | Rhizosphere microbial communities from Carex aquatilis grown in University of Washington, Seatle, WA, United States - 4-16-24 metaG | ecosystem: Host-associated > Plants > Roots > Rhizosphere >...
CTGTCTTGTGAAGGATGGCGTCGGGCGGGACAACATCAGCGACTTCACCACGAACCTCATCCGTCGTTTCCTTGCCGAGTACACGCAGCGCTTCGCGTCCAAGCACATCGATCCCTTGCTGCGCAAACGCATCCATCTAACCAAGGTTCGCTTCAACTACGACACCGAGACGTGGGAATCGGAATGGTTCGATCTTCCTTGGCGTGGTGGTGATTACGTACTCCTCACGCCGAAGGACATGCTCACAAAGGACGACACGTGGATCAACAAGAACGACTTGGTTGACGACTTCGATCGTATTCCGGCCGCGATCCCGAATGACGCACTCCGCGCCCAGGTCAACAACTATTTCCGGAAGCAGCTGCCGATAGAACCAAGCCGCAAGGACGAGCGCGAAGCAGTGAGCCGCACGATCCTCGAGTTCCCAGAACTCATCGACTGGTACATTCGCTATAAGGAGGAACACGGAGAGGACGCAGAAAGTATCAGCGCGATGAGGGTTGCCTTCTCCCAGGCCCTCTACACTGAGCAGTTCCGAGAGCTACGACAGCTGCTAGCGAACACCACCGGCTTTTTTGACCTCGCGGGTCAGACTTATGCGGAAGCGCACCAGCGGGTCGCCTTTCTCAAAGACGTGATCGAGAACAAGGGCGGTCACCGCATTTTCTATGTTCACGGTAACCCGATCGAACGGGAGCAGGACCTCCACATCCTCTACCGACTGACATGGCACGGAACCAAGATGGACGTGACCCGAGAAGCCAACGACGGGCGCGGCCCCGTGGACTTCAAGATCTCTCGTGGAGCCAAGGACAAGACACTCGTGGAATTCAAGCTCGCCAGCAACACGCAGCTTGCGCGCAACCTGAAGAAACAGGTCGAGATCTACCAGCGCGCAAGTGATGCACCGCGCGCTATCAAAGTCATCGTCTGCTTCTCCGACACTGAGTTTGAACGCGTCCAACGCATTCTCAGAGAACTCAACCTCCTCGGACACAGGGACATTGTTCTCATCGATGCAAGTCAGGAGAACAAGGTGTCCGCATCAAAGGCACGATGACGCAAAAAGGAAATGGCCCCCAGGGGGCCAATCTACGACACAAGGTGCCACACGGCGCAACACTGGCCTTGAAATTCGTCAATCATTTCAAGCCCTTTTTCGGGTTCAAGTCCCCCCTTTCGCATTTGTTCCTCTGCAACCTCAGTAGCTTATAGCGTCCTGAAACGTCGTTGCTGGGTCCATTGGGGGTCCACTCGATCACTATTGCCAGCGTCATCGGCCTCGGCCTCGCGGACCTGCTCGATGCTGGTGGCCACCATAGAGGCGGAAGCAAACTGGCGGTTCGGGATTTGCCAACCCCGGTGTTGAACAGCACAAAGCCTTGGGGGCACTACTGATGTCGTGGCAAATCTGAAAAGATTGCTTGGCTCCAGCGCGCCGACTTCAACCGCCACATTCAGGGTCGCGGCGCCTCGTCTTCTCCCGTTTCGCGAATTCGCCTGCCCCGCGCTGCTCTTGCTCAGCCACGCTGCGTGCGGCGTGAGGTTAGTTCGAGCGGCGCGAGTGTGGTGGCATTGAACGCCGCGGTGTCCGCCACCAACAGCGGGGCGTTGAGCTCCTCGGCCCGGCGTTGCGCTTCGCGGCCCAGGGCGGTGGCACGGCGGCGGTCGCCGGGGGTATCGCGTCGCGCCAGGACATGAGCCCAGGCGAGTTGGGTGCGCACCGCGTCGCTGCGCAGCCCGCCCCGGCGACACTCCTCGATGGCGCGCTCGAAGTACGCGACCGCCTGGTCGGAGCGACCGAGGTTTCCGCACAGCTCGCCGAGCACACGCGTCAGCGGCGCGAGCAGACCGGCCACGCCGCGAATCAGGGAATACTCGCCAGCATGCGGTTCGAGGATCGGATAGATGCCGCTCGCCGTCTCCGCATCTTGGAAACGCACCGCATACACGGCTAGCATGCTGAGCGCGGCGATCGTACCCATGTGATCGGAGGCTTCCCACGGCCGGCGCGTCACCAGTTCGTGATACGTCCGCATCGCGCTCTCGCGATCGCCGACACCGGCAAGAATCAGCGGCAGCGGCGCCTCCACCGAGTAGTCCGGGAGCCAGGTGGCGAGCCCATCGAACACCTCCACCAGTCCCTCGAAGGTTCCCTGTTCGAGACGCAGGAGTCCGAGGAGCAATGCGGAGTGGGGCTCGCCGGCCTGCCCGCCGGCCTGCAGCGCGGCGGCGTGCACGCGGGTGATCGCCGTCTCCGCAGCATCGAGCTGGCGCTGGGGGATGAGACGCGCGGCCTGAAAGATCAGCGGCCACACGCGCGCTTGCGGATACCCGAGCCGTTCCGCCCGCTGTTCCAGATTTGCGGTCAGTCGATCGAGCCCGTCGAGATCGCCGGCTGCGGCGAGCGCGTGTCCGATGGTCACGACATTTCTGGCGGCGCTGAACGCCGGCGGGGGATTCGCCGGGCACACCGACTGGCGCATCCCGAACATCAAAGAGTTGCAGAGCATCGTCGACTACGAGATTGCCAACCCCTCGGTCAACGCGGCGTTCCACACGTCGGCGACCTGTACCGGCTGCACGGACGTGACGGCGGCGGCGTGCAGTTGCACAGCGGCCGACGCCTGGTATTGGTCGTCTCCTACGGTCAACAGCGCTGGGAGCAGCGCGTGGTTCATCACCTTCGACATCGGGTCCGTCAGTGCGTACACGAAGGGCTTTGGAGGCCACGTTCGGGCCGTGCGCGGTAGCAGCGTGGCTGCTGCGTGCGACAACATGGTGCGGGATGGCACCGAAACCGATGTCGACTGCGGCGGCACGAGCTGTCCTGCGTGTAGCATCGATAAATCCTGCTCGGTGGCAGCCGACTGCCAAGCCGGCTGCACCTGCAATAGCGGCACCTGCGGTTGCGCCCCCGGGTACGCCTATTGCCCGTATACGGGCACATGCGTGAGTCAGGCTGCCAACAACTGCGGCGCAGAGGGTACTTGAAAGGTCTCACAGAGAGGGGCGAACTCACGCGCTTGCTGGGGGAAGTGCTGCAGGTCAGGCAGTCCCCGGTCGTGGTGGCTTCTACGGCGGCGACGTATTCTCGCCCCAGGGGCAACGGCCGCCTCGTGCGTGCCGTCCGCGGTGGCGCCCCAGGTCGGGTTGGCCCTGTGCATCGCCCCGATGAAATCGATCAGCTCGCGCGTTTTTCGGAGCCGACCAACGGGACGCTTTCGGCTCTTCCATCGCCAGTACCAGCAGAAACCGCGGCGGTCCCAGGCGATGACCGTGGGAATCTTCGGCGCGGTCATCACCGTACCGATGAGTCTGCCAGCGCACCGTCAGGGTCTTCAAACGCGGGTCTAGCCGTTCAGTGCCTCGTCGACGGCGGCGACCAGCTCATTGATCGTGACCACACCGTTGTCGTCGAGATCGAGTCCAACGCACTCGCTGAGCGAGTCCTCATCCAACGCGATCATCACGGCGAGCATCAATTCGTCGATGCTCACCTGCTCATCGCCATTGCAGTCGCCGGACAGGCGCCCATACCGGATTGCCCCTTCCATTCTCAGCGTTGCCGGTGTCGATCCGGGGATGCATCCGGGAAACGTGTCGACCAGCAGATCGACCGTCCCTCCGGCACGTCGCAGGGCCGGGAGATGCGCGATGGGGACCCGCGAAGTGCCGGTCTGCGCGAAGACACCCAAGACACACTCATTCTCGCAGTCGCTAGGCGCCAGATCCAGACGCAGCCGCGGCTGGAGACCGGCGCCGACACAAAACTGGTTCATCGAGCCCTCCAGCTCGAGCGATGGCGTGCCTGGCCGCCGTTGGAAGCTGTATCCCGCGAGCGGAACGTTCTTCAGCCTTTTGGCGCGCTTCTTTCGGTCGAAAATCCAACTGAACGTACCGGGAAGCGGCGTCGCAGTTGGCGAGGGCGTCGCGCTGGCCGTCAACGTTGGGCTCGGGGGTGACGTGCTGGTGGGCGTTCCGGTCGCGGTTCGCGTTCCGGAGGGAGTGGCCGCTGCAGTCGTGGTCGCAGAACGGGTAGCAGTGGCCGCCCGCGTCTGAGTCGGCGTTCCGGTGCGCGTGTTGGATGGCGTGGCGGTGGGGGTAGCCGTGACCGTGGCGGTGGCGCTCGCAGAACGGGTAGCAGTGGTCGTCGGCGTCTGAGTCGGTGTCGCGGTGCGCGTGTTGGTCGCCGTTCCGGTGCGGGTCGCCGTGGCGCTGTGGGTCGGTGTGGATGTCGCCGTAACCGTCGGGCTCCGCGTGTTGGTCGGGGCGAGCGTTGCGCTCGGTGTCGCGGTGCGAGACGGCGACGCAGTCCGCGTCCGCGACGGCGTCGCCGTATTCGTGGCTGTACGAGTGGCCGAAGGGGTGATGGTGGCGGTTCGGGTGGACGTTGCCGTCGGCGGCGGGGCCACGCAGCTCGAGCCATCGCAATAGGAGCGCGCGAAGAAGATGCCGCCCGCCGTGCAGTTCGACTGTGATACTTGGCTGCAGCCGCCGGCGGCGGCGTCGCAGCAGTCGCCGAAACACTGTGCCGTCTGCACGCATTCGATACCCGGCGAGAATTGGTTTCCGCTGCAGCCGAGACCCGCACAAGCGGCCTGGCACCGCGCCGTGTCCAGCGCGTCGCGGCAGGCGAACAGGGCCGGAGCGGTACACGCGGTGCACACGCAGCAGCCCGGCTCGGCTTGGGCGGCCGGCGCCGAGAACGAGGCGACAGCCGCAATCGACATGCAGAGCATCAGCGCCCGCCGATAGACACTCACCATCGCCGCCTCCTGCTGGTCCGATGCCGCTCCGTGGGGTCGGTCGCGCCGTGGCAATGTCGCCCCTCACATCGGGGTGGACGGAACCCAATGCGACAGGGACGGCTCGAGCCGCGGCTGTTGCGTCAGGACCTCATAATTGAGCGCGTACACGTTGCGGAACGTGTCAACCGCCATGCGCGCCGCAGCAACGCCGGTTGTCCGGGTCAGGAAACTGCCCTGCGGCGTATAAATGTCGAGTCGGTAGTCCGTCGTTGCGGTGCCATTATTCACGAACGAAAGGACGTACACGTAGCCGACGCCGTCCACACCGAGGTCGAGGTACGTAACGCTGTCGCCGCTGTCGTTGAGCGAAAACACGCTACTCGTGTTGTTCTTGAAAATCAGGACGGGATTAGCGGACACGTCGAAGGCCTGTACACGCCGATTGCCCGACTCGAGAACGAGAATCGCCCCATCGAAGACGGTAACGGCAACCGGAACGCTCATCAGCCCTGGGCGTGTCCCCTCGCCCGCTTTCTGCACCCCGAATGGCACCGCGTTCGGCGCATCCTGCGCATTCACAGGCGCCTGCGGGAGCTGTAGGATTTCCATCTTGCTCGTCTGCCGATTGATGCCGACGACGTATCCCATCGGATGGACAGCGAGCGCATCCATGGGCGCGGAGAATCGCCCCCAGGTCAACGGGTTGGTGACGTTGAACGGCGTCGTGTCGTCGAGAAGCACGGGTTGCAGAAAATTCCCTGTCGCCGTCGGTTGGAGGAAGAAGTTGCGGCTCAGCGCGCTTCCCCCGCCGAGCCGGTCGTAGAGAATTCCGACCGGCTGGTGGAATCCGCACTGGAGCTGCTTGAGCGACTGGTCGGCATCGGTCGCCACTGAGATATTCTGGACCATGTACATCACACCCTGGTTGACCTCGCCGCAGAACACCGCGCCCTGGCCGCTAGCTTGATAGCCATACCCAAGCATGCCGTTGCGCTGATTGAGGGTGATGCCTGTCAAATCACACAATCCCTCCTGGCCTTGGCACAGCTGCGCGCGCGTGGCCGTAGGGGCGGGCCCGTCGATCCAGACACGAGCCTCCGTATCGGACTGGTAGGTGAGTTTGCGCAGGTGCTGATACTGCGTGCGTTGCGTGAGGGGAATGAGCAGCTCTTTGATCGTGATCGCGACCTCGCCCGCGGTTTCCGGGGTGTTGGCAATCGGGCCGACCGGACCGGGTTGCCCCGTTGCATCGGTGCTGCGGCCGACGATCCACCCATCTTCGCTGGTGAGCACGACGTCGAGGGTGACCATCCCGCCGGACGGGACGGCGTCGAAGGTGACGACGATGGGCGCCGTGCGCCCGGATTCGATCTCGCCGGAGACCTTGTGCGCGAGCTTCGATGCCTGGTCGTAGGTGAGCGTCACCGTGTACGTGCGCGCGCGCGCCGGGAAGGTGAAGTTGTTGGGATCCTTCGTGACGGTGACCGTCGTACTCATCTGCACCGATAGGGTGTTGGTGAAGATCGCAGGGCTCGACAGCACCTCGGCGACGCTCTGCGCAATGGTGGCTACGTCCGCAAGGACGGCCACTGCCTTCAGCGCAACCCCGAGCGGACCCGCAAAGTTCGCGACGTTCTTGGCGATCGCCTGTGCGCCAAGTTGAACGAGCAGGCCAGCAAACTCCCCGCTCGAAAGAACAACCGAGGCCAACGCAGTTCCCACCCCGGTGAGCACGCCAATGGCACTGCCCGAATTGCCCGTGCCGAAGATGCCATTCGCGACCTGCGGTCCCGCCAGCGCTGCCACGCGCCCACCGATCAGCGCCAGCCCCCGCCGACCGCCTTCGGTTTGCAGAAATCCCGTGATCGCCTTCTGCGCCCCCGCGCCCGCCGCGAACCCAGCCGCGAGGAAGATCGTCGGCAGCCCGATGTTGAACGTCAGCGTCATCACGGCACCCTGCAGCGCCTCGGGTGAGAACGCGTCACCGCCAAGGCCGAGGCTGCCGAAGTACAGGCGCGCTTTCGACCCCTCGGCCGGCATGTCGAAGCGTAGCGTCTGTTTCTCGACGGAGTCGCCGATCAGCGGAATGCCGACGACCGTGTAGTTCGAGTTGAGCAACTGAAGAAACCGCGCGCGACTGGTGTCCTGTTGGCCCGGGTTCGTGACCGGCAAATCGCCACCCTCGTTGGCGAACTGCACGTACGCGGACATGTAGCGCAGGAAGTGATTGCGAATGTCGATCTGCACCGTGCGTTTGGCTTGATCGGTCACCGCAATGTTCACGAACTGGACACCGTGCACGGTCGCCCCGGTGCCGTGCTCCCCAACGACCTGCAGCTGCGGGGCCGCGCTGCGCTCGGCAAGCGCGGCGCTGCTCTGCTCGCCACCGTCCGAAACCGCGGTGAGACCTGTCGTAGGGTGCCAGTTCACGCCGACGAACTGGCTGCTGTCGAAGATCAGGTTGCGAATCTGGCGGGCGACGCTCGCCGCGACACGCGCAATGTCGTCGGAGGTATCCCAGCGCATGGCGGGATTTCCCTGGGAGTCGAGTATCGGGTTTCCATTGGGATCCAGAACCGGAACGAGCCGTGCCCAGGCGGGGACCCGTTGGTTGTTGAAGGTGGTGAAACCCGACTCCGTCGCCGGCCATGCCTGTGCGATGCGAGACGCAAGCGTGCTGAGAAACGGCAGGCACGTCATGTCAGAGCTGCTGCACGGCAGCGTCTCGATCATCATCTTGATCGTGGCGCCGTGCTCGACGTCGAGATTCATGATCTCCGGCTGGAGGAAAACCAGCGCCACGGCCGTGTCGAACGGAGTTACGAACGTCGCCACCTGCGGATAGTCCTCTATACCGGCTTCCATCGGATCGGCCCCGAGATCGTAGAAGCGCATCTTGGCCGTCCGCATCAAACGGCGGTTTTTCAGCAGCGCGCTCCGCGCCACGTCGGCAACGACATCGGTCGGCACGTGGATGTTGAACCCGGCCAGTGCGCGCTCGCCGGTTCCCGGTATCGTCCCGGTGATCGCGAACAACTGCATCGCATCCGCGGGCAAGTCGACGTCGTCGAGGTAGTGCGTGAGATACGTGTCGGGGACACGGGCCAATGCCGGGATCTCGTCGCGAAACTCCGCTCGCGTCGCAGCGGTCTGATCCTGCAGGAGGACGCCGTCGTCGGCGCTGTTGAACACCGACAAGCGGGGATCGTCGAAGGGGGTGTACGAAAGATCGAACTGCAGATCGCAATCCTCCCGCGGCCCTTCTGGAACCGCCGTCGGCGCGGGTGTCGGCGTCGGCGTGCCTTGTGGTTGGCCGGAGTCCTCCGATCCACATCCGGTCAGCCACGCCGGCAACCCGGCCGCCACGCCGAGCGCCGTCGTCCCCGCGATGAATTCCCGGCGTGACCAGCCGTTCCGCCGTCGCCTCCTCCTGTCTCGGGTCATGCTTTTCGTCCCTTCGCTCTCTACAGATGGCGGCCCCGACCAGGAATCACGTCGTGCCCGGGGTAGCCGTGGTTGTTGGCCGCAGCGTCATGGTCGCCGCAGGGGTAATACAGTTGTCGTAGCGCGGTGCCGTCGGCACGCAGGCTGGCACTGGCGGAAACGGGCCGTTGCTCACCGGCTTGAGTTTGTCCTTGAGACACGCCGTCAAATCTCCGCTCGCGCAACACGGCCCTCCCGCTCCGTTTGGGCAGCGCACCGAGCGATCGGTCGCCAACGCGCCAAGCTTCGTGGCGCCGAAGCTGACCACGAACGGTGTTCCGTCCTGTTCTTGAAAAGTCCAAGCGCCGGGGACCGCGGACACGGCGGCGTTGCTCAGCACCGCCCCAGTCACACTCGTGGCACTGGAGAAATCCGCGCCTTGCAAGTACGCGTCGTTGAATTTCGTGCCGGTTAAAGTGGCTCCATTGAATACGGTGTTGACGAGCTGGGCTCCGACGAACACCGCATTGTTCAGCGAGCCGCTGAAGCGTGCGCCCGCGCAGATCGCGTTGACGAAGCTCGCCGAGTCGAGCCGCGTGCGCACCAGCAGCGTCTGTTGTTGATCGCCGTAAAGATGTGCCCCGGTAAGATCGCAGGAGCGCAGATCGGCATCGGTGAGGTCGACGTCGGTCATGAAGGCGCCGCGCAACGTCGCCGCTTCTCCCTCTTTCCCCGGCTGGATTCCCAAGGTTGCGCCGCGCAGCTTCGCGCCGTGCAGGTCCGCGAAATTGAGGTTCGCACCGATCAGCCGGGCCTTGTTGAGAATGACCCCAGTCAGTTGAGCTTGGAAGAGCTCCGTTTGGCTGAGGTCGACGCCCGTCAGATCGGCGCCCTCGAACTGCGCGAACCGTACCGGAAACTTATGGTTCGCTAGGTTCACCCCCTGCGCCTCCCCATCACTCAGCGTGGCGCCGGCAAAGAGCGGCGCCGGATCGAGGACGGCATGGGACAGGTCGGTGCGCGTCAGGTCTAGCCCGGCGAAGTCCACTCCGGTGAAGTCAGTGCTCGTCAGATCGATGCCGTTGAGCGTCGGCGGCAAGATGCCAGCGAGCATTGCCTGCGCGAGGATGGCACCGCGCCAGCGCACTCCCGGAATCTTAGCCCCCAGCAGCTTGGCGCGCGACAGATCGGTTCCTTCCAGATTGGTCTGCTCGAGTGTCGCGCTCGAGAGGTCGGCATCCGCCATGGTGGTACCGGCGAGGTTGGCAAGGGTGAGATCCGCATTGCGTAAGGTCGTAATGGTGCCCGACTGCGGTTCCTTGTCAAAGAGACATTGCGCCAGGTCCTGCCTTATTTCTCCAGGGAACTTCGCTCCGGTTAGATCCGCGCCCTCGAACGTACATTGCGGATTGCGCGCGTTGGGCGTGCGCGTGAGCAACCTCAGCTGTTGCTCCCACACACTGCCGGTCAGGTCGGCGTTGCGGAAATCGGCATTGAAGAGCAGGTTGAAGGCATTTCTCTTTCCCGTCCACACGCTGCCGTCGAGCTTCGCCCCCTGAAATACCCCTGCAAAATGCGCTTTGCTCACGGGAACCGCGCGCAGCGACCAATTCGTCCGCGATAACGTCGCGCCGGTAAAATCGGCATCGACAACGGCGACGTCCCACGCGGGTCCCCGTTCCAGGCTCACGGAGTTCAGGCCGAAGAGGTCGAGGAAGATACAATCGGCCATCTTCGCACCGCGAAAGGTGGTGGACGCCACCCGGGCGCCACTGAAATTTGAGCCGGTCAACTCGAGGCCATCGAAGTTCTCGTCTTGCAGGAGCGCACCCGGTTTCCCGGAGAAATTGCACTTGATGCAATTCTTCTGCGCTGTCACCCGGACGGTCGGAAGCGTATCGGCCGTCCCCGCCCGTGCTACAGAGCCCTCATCGGGCGTTTGGCTCCCGTCGCCGTCGCTCGCCGTATCGGGATGCAGGAACACTGTCTGTTCCGGCGCATTGGGATCGCCGGCGAATTCGTGATGCAGCTCGATGCGGTACGAGCCGGGGTCGAGCACGGCAGTGCCGGGATCCGCTCCGGGCAACTGCTGAACCAACCTGGTACCCGCCGCGTCGATCAGGTCGAGCTCGCCGAGCTCCTCCACGTCGCTCGCGATCGACAGCTCGAGCTGCGTCGGCGCTTCGACCACGTATGGAATGCAGTCGACCCCGTCGTGGTTCGGGCAGGTGTCGCCGTCTTCCGCCGACGTCGGCTCCAGGTGATCGATAACGAGGTCGTCCAGGCGTAGCAGTGCCAAGGGATTGTCCTCCACGAACGCCTCGGTATACGCCCGTGGCGCGTCGGGCCCATCCGGCACCGGTCCCACCACCCATGTTTGCTGCTGCTCCTCGCTCTCCGAACCGCAGCCAGCGGTAAGCATCAGCAGCGTTGCGGCCACGGACACACCGAATCGTCCGAGTATTTTCGTCCTGTGATTCAGAACGAAAACCCCCAGCTTGTATCGCAACGCGAGCAAACGCGAGTTGGGCTGGCGCCACCGGGTCTCTGTACCCCGCGCGAGCTGCCACCGCGCCTCGCGGCCTTGTTGAGTGCCCTCACCAGCAAGATCATAGCGCGTGCGGTTGACATAATTTCCCTACGCTTCTCGAACCCACTGCACCCTCACAAAACTCCCGCAAATCTGTATAGGGCACGGACAAAGCGTTCGTCAAACCTCGCCGGCGCGCCACAGCAGCCGCGAGCCTGCTGTGGCGCAAGTGGGCGTGCAAACGGAGCACAGGGCCGCCGCTGGACACTGCGGGGCCGTGCCGTCGCATCGGCCATGGCTTTTTAACCCGAAAACCTCAATTGAAGGTCAACCGGCGATCAAGGCGGCGATCGCCGGATAGGGGTGAGGCGGCCGCGTGCGTCTGCGGGGCCTCCAGTGCCGCGGAGGGCCAAGTTGTTGACGGAGCGCAG
>Ga0265328_10001395_pt1 | contig 11125 bp, 10 predicted proteins | sample 41624metaG_FD_202086 | JGI IMG/M metagenome (GOLD analysis project Ga0265328, IMG submission 202086) | Rhizosphere microbial communities from Carex aquatilis grown in University of Washington, Seatle, WA, United States - 4-16-24 metaG | ecosystem: Host-associated > Plants > Roots > Rhizosphere...
ATTCCAGGACGCTTCAACGCGCCGAAGCGCGCCGCAATCAGCAGTATGACGAGCAGCGCCAGCCCTTCAAGCCCGGCTTCGTAAAGCTGGCTGGGATGGCGAGGCTCCGGGCCGGCCTGCGGAAACACCATGGCCCAGGGAACATCCGTCTCCCGGCCCCACATCTCCGGCTTGATGAAATTGGCGATGCGGCCGAAAAACAGGCCGATGGGGGCGACGCTGGCGCAAATGTCGCTCACGGTGAGGAGCGGCGTCTGCTCCTTGCGGGCAAAAAGCCAGATGCCGAACATGGAGCCCAGCAGGCCGCCGTGAAAGGCCATGCCGCCTTTCCATGTCTGCACGATCTCCAGCGGATTTTGGAGATAAAAGCCGGGATCATAGATCAGCACATGGCCAAGCCTTCCGCCGATGACGGCGCCGAGCGCGACATAGGCGAGAAGATCGTCGAGTTGATCCGCGGAAGGGCGGGATTGCCCCGCGCGCCAGAGCCGCTCGCGCGAGACCAGAAGACGTTGAAGCAGCCAGCCGCAAATAAAGCCAGCGATATAGGCGAGCGCATACCAGCGGATCGGCAGATCGCCGATGAAGGGGATGGCTCCCAGCAGCGGCAGATCGCCCAGATAAAAGGCGACGGGCTCGATGAGCGGGAAGGGCAGAAGCAGGAGCAAGGACATTCGCAGGCCGCGTGAAGCATGAGGTTGCTTCGTCTTCTACCCATGCGGAGCGCAATTGTCATGACGACCGCGCGGAGGTCGCGCGGCGGAGCCCGGCCGCGCTTTACTGGCGAAGCGCGCGCGGCCTGGCGTCGTTGAGGCCCGCGACGCGCGACGGCCCCTTGATCGCTACCCAGATATTGGGGTTTTCCTGCGATTGGCGCTTGAGGAAGCGATAGCCGGTCATGTCCCACAGCTTGATGTCGTCGGTCATATTATCGAGGATGAGATCGCCCTTGTCGGTTTTCACGGTGAGGATCGCATGGCCCTGGTCGTTGTGGTCGCGGACGATGGTCATCAGCAGCGCCTGCCGGGGGATGCCGACGTCCATCAGCAATTTGCGCTTGTAGAGCGCGTAAATCTTGCAATCGCCCATGCCGTCGACGGGATAGTCCCAATGGTCGACGATCGTGCCCCAATGATCGAGATTGCTGATCGGCTTGATCGAGGCGTTCACGCGCCGGTTGATGCGCTCCAGCACCACGCGGTTGAGGGACGAGAGCTTCAACTCGGCGGCGGGCAGGACCGGGACCTCGCATTCTTCCGGGCGCCGGCCGCAAAAATCCATCCAGCCATAGGGAATAGACGTGTCCTCGCCCGTGACGGCGAAGCTTGCGCGTATGTCCTCAGCCATGCTGCTGCGCATAGAGATTGGCGACGCCCATAGGGCGAGGCCAAGACCCAGGCACAAAAACTCCCGAACCCGGCGCATGATGCTTTTGCTCCGTTTATCCTGCATGAGCAAAAGGTCTCACATGTATTTTTTCATTAGAATAAAAAGCATCGTAAAATTACAGGCTGCTGATTAATCGGCTAATTACGCGTGTCATTACTGCATTAGTTTGAGCGTTATTGTTTGATTTAAATTGTATTGTCGGCGTTAACGACATTTTAAGCCGAGGTTGCGCCCTGTTCGCGCGGTGTGCGCTAAACGCGCAGGATTTTTCGCCTTTTTGCAAACGAGAGATTTGCGCTCAGGCGCCGAGGGGGAGCGATTTCGCTTTGCTCACGATTGGCCCGGCGGCGGCGCGGTCGGGAGGGCGCGGAAGATTTTTTTGCCGGCCGAGACCTGAAACGCAGCCGAACCCTGTGCGCGCCGGCTGCGCGCGTGAATAGCGTCGGGGATGGCGCAGACCGGGCCCGTCCCACCCGCCACGCCGCGCCCGTGTCGGGCTATGGAAAAGCCGGCGCATAGACCGGAATTCGGGCCCCGACGCCGCCACCCCCTCTATAATCATACTAAAAAGATATGATAATAGAGGAGGTCTGCATTCACCCATTGGCGAAAGCGTCTCTATAACGCGCGAAATTTCGTTAAAAATGCGGCCCTGGCGCTGTTGACACAATCGCCGTCGCCTCTATAAATTTACTTGTATGATAGGAGTTATAAATGAATCCGGAACTCCCAAAAGCGGTCGGGATGTCCAGCCGCGCCGCCCCTGACAGGCTCGCCGGCATTGTCGCCGAGCGCCTCAAGCGCACCTTGACCCGCAAAGGCCGCACGCTGGAGTATGTGTCCGAGTTGAGCGGGATCGACGTGGATATTCTCGGGCGCATAGCCGCGGGGCTGGAGTCGCCGACAATCACGCATCTTTGGCGCATCGCCAACGCGCTCGGCGTTCCCTTCGGCAGTCTCGTCGCGGCGGAAGAACGTCAGGGCGTGCTGGTCATTCGCAAGCGCGATCCGCAGCCGGTGGGAACTGTCAGCGGCGCCTTCGCGTCGCGCGCGCTGTTTCCCTATGACTGCCGCCGCCCCGTGGAGTTCTATCATCTCTCCATCGGTCCAAATCACATTGAGCGCTCGGAAGCGCATGTGTCGGGCACGAAGGAGAATATCGTCGTCGCGCGCGGCTGCGTCGAAATCGTCGTCGGCAAGGAGTCTCCCGTGCAACTCGACGAAGGCGACGCCGTGGATTTCCTTGCCGATGTTCCGCACAGCTATCGTAATCTTGGAGTTGTGCCGGCGGTACTTTATGTCGTGATGTCCTATGAGCCCTCTTTTGAGGATGGCGAGTGAGCGTGAGCCGGCGCTGTCCGCTGCGTCCCGATTAAAGGCGACGAGCGTCTCGCGCGAAGGCTGTAAGACGCAATAAAAAGCACGGAGGCGCGCGGCGCTTGTCGTGCGCGGTCACGTCGGAATGATCGTGGTTGCAGACCTCCGGGCCTTGCGGAAGCCCACGCCAAACGGCGCGCCGTCCGGCGCAACGCGCCGCTCGTCGGCGAGGCGGGCGCCGCGGTCTCTTTTGCAACTCGCTATCAATATGATGTGAATAGTATCAATATGATGCGAATAGTTGCATCGGCGCCGCCTTTCGGAAAACAAAAAAGGCGCAGTCCGCGACGAAGGGTCATGAAGACGAAGGCCGTCGAGACCATTTCCAGGCTCCCGCGCGGCGCCGCCAACCCATCAAAAAGCTCGCGAATAGTAAAGGAATGCGCGCCTCTTGCGACACGCAGCCCTTCGCCCGCGACGACAGCAGACCGAGGGTCGGCGCCTTCGCAGGGCGATTTTGCAGTTTTCCTATTATTTAACTAGACAAAAAGAAATGGCCTGCGTAATCTCCCCGGAACAATAGGAATAAGCGTGCCGCTGCGGATTCGGCGCTACGTCAGAGTCCGGTTTCTTCGCTAAATCACCCGGCCACGCTGAGTTCCCGTGAAAAACATATCCATTGGATATGTTTTGAATTTGCGTCGGCATAAGGTGGGGACGAGGACGATGAAGAAGACGCTGAAGAGAGCAGGTGTGGCGTTATTTTTGAGCGCATCGGCGATTGCGATAGCGGCGGCGGCGGAGGAGAAGGCCGCGGCTCCGGTTTCGACGGAGTCTGGAACGCGGAGCAGCAAGCCGCATTGGGCGTGGCAGCCGACGACGTCGCAGTTTCTGCCGATCAACCAGAACAAGAGCTGGGGACACGCGGGGTTTGACGCTTTTGTTTTGCAGAAGATCGAGGCGAAGGGTCTGACGCCGTCGGCCGAGGCCGACCGCGGAACCTTTATCCGGCGCGCGACGCTGGACGCCTGGGGTCTGATCCCGACGCCGGAGGAAGTGGCGGCGTTCGAGCAGGACAAGTCTGCGGACGCTTACGAGAAGCTTGTGGATCGTCTGCTTGCGTCGCCGCGCTATGGCGAGCGTCAGGCGCGTTTGTGGCTCGATCTGGCGCGCTATGCGGACAGCGCGGGCTTTCAGGGCGACACGACGCGTCCCAATCTGTATCGCTACCGCGATTATGTGATCAAGTCCTTCAACGAGGACAAGCCCTATTCGCAGTTCATCCGCGAGCAGATTGCGGGCGACGAGATTGCGCCGGGCAATCAGGAGATTCTGGTCGCGACGGGTTTCCTCGCCGGCTATCCCGACAACAGCAATTCGCGCGATCTGGTCCAGCGCAAATATCAGATCACGACGGATATGGTCGACACGGTGGGTCAGGCGATTCTGGGCACGACGGTCGGCTGCGCGCGTTGCCACAATCACAAGACCGACAAATTCACGCAGAAGGATTATTATTCGCTGCAGGCGTTTTTCGCCAATACGGCTTTTGAAGAGAAGCTGCCGGCGAAGAAGGGCGCTCAGGAACTCGCCTATGAGGCGGAAAAAGCGGTCTATGACGAGGCGACGAAAGATCTTCGCGCGAAGCAGAAGGCCATTCTGGAGCCTGTGCATGACGTGGCGCTCAAATATCACAAGGAGCGTTATCTCACCGACAGCCGCGAGTCGATTTTCAAGCCGAAGGATCAGTGGAACGCGCTTGACCGCTGGGTCAATCACCGCCTCGACGTGGTGACCGACGATGCGGCGCTTGCGGGGTTTTTGCGTTATGCGGCGGACGACAAGACGGCTCCCGAGCACAATGACGAGATCGTCAAGAAGGCGGACGAGTATCAGAAGCTGACGCGCGAGCTGCAGAAGTTCACGTCGAAGCGTCCGACGCAGGGTTCGAACACGTTCACGGCGGCGACGGAGCTTGGTCATCCCGACGCTCCGCCGACTTTCGTGTTCTTTGGCGGCAACCACGAGAAGCCGCTTGACGAGGTTCAGCCGGCGTTTCCGGAGGGCATGAGCAGCGAGGCGCCGGAGATCAAGGCGACGGAAACGTCGTCGGGCCGCCGCACGGCGCTGGCCAACTGGCTGGTGAGCGAGAAGAATCCGCTGACGGCGCGGGTGTTCGTCAACCGCATCTGGAACCAGTATTTCGGCAAGGGCATTGTCGCGACGGTTTCGGATTTCGGTCGCGCGGGCGACAAGCCGGTCAATCAGGAGCTGCTGGATTATGTCGCGTACAGCTTCGTGCAGGACGGCTGGAGCGTAAAGAAGCTGCATCGCAATATTCTGCTGTCGGCGACCTATCGCCAGTCCTCGGATTATCGGGAGGAAGTTGCGAAGGTCGATCCGGAGAACAAGCTTCTTGCGGTGTTCCCGCGCAAGCGTCTTGAGGCGGAAGAAATTCGCGACTCCATTCTGCTTGCGTCGGGCAAGCTCAACGAGAAGATCGGCGGTCCGAGCGTGTTCCCGCCGCTGCCGGCGTCCGTGTCTGCGGGCACTGTCGGTTTGAACGGCAATAATGGCGTTGTGGATCAGACGTGGCCGGTGTCGAAGGATCAGCAGGATCATCTGCGTCGGAGCATTTACATCTTCACGCGCCGCAGCCTGCCGTATCCTCTTCTCGAGACGTTCGACATGGCGAATTCGCAGCAAATCCACAGCAAGCGCGATGTGACGACGACGCCGTTGCAGGCGTTGACGCTCTATAACAGCGAGCTTGTGTTCCAGTGGTCGCAGGCTCTTGCGGGGCGTGTTCTGAATGAAGCGGGCGCGGATGAATCGGCGCAGCTGGACAGGCTTTACGAAATCCTGTTTGCGCGCAAGCCGAGCGAGGCGGAAAAGACCGCGCTGCATAATTTCATTTCGAGGCACGAACAGGTGATCGCCGGGAAGGCGGAGGACGGCAAGCTCACGCTGGCGATTCCGGCGGGGGTGAAGACGGCTCCTGCGGATCCGCTGCGGGCCTCGGCCTTTGTCGATCTCGTGCATACGGTCGTGAACTCGAACGACTTCGTCTACCGCTTCTGATGAATTCCTGAACAAGGACGAGACCCATGTTGATCAAGACCTCAAGAAGAGAATGGCTGCGCAGCGCGGCCTATGGCGCGGGCGGTTTGGCTGTTTCCGGCGTGATGCCGGGCGGCGGCTGGTTCGGGGCTCCGTCGGCCAATGCGGCGACCTATGTCGATCCGCTGACGCCGAAGCAGCCGCATTTTGCGCCGAAGGTGAAATCGGTGATCTGGCTGCATATGGACGGCGCGCCGTCGACGCTGGATCTTTTCGACTACAAGCCGGAGCTGGCGCGTCTGAACGGCCAGGAAGTGCCTGAGTCTTTCCTCAAGGGCATCAAGACCAGCACGCAGGGCGGCGTCGGCAAGCTGTTCGCGTCCAATCGCAGCTGGAAGCAATATGGCGAGAGCGGCGCGTGGTTTTCGGATCTCGTGCCCAATATTGCGCAGCACGCGGACAAGCTCACTTTCATCAAGTCGAGCGTCACTGTGGGCGCGACGCATGACATCTCCATCCTGAAGCTCAACACCGGCGATTTGTCGCCGGGCCGTCCGTCGCTGGGCGCGTGGGTGAGCTATGCGCTTGGTTCGGCCAATCCCGATCTTCCGTCTTATGTCGTGCTGTATAACGGCAAGCGGGAGCCGCGCGCGGGTTCTGTGAACTGGAGCTCCGGCTTCCTGCCGGCGGTTTATCAGGGAACGGCGTTCCGCCCGGGCCCGCAGCCGATTCTGCATCAGGCTCCGGTCGATCTCATCGGCCTTCAGCAGCAGCGCGACAATCTGGATCTCCTGAAGGAGCTCAACGATCTTCGGGCTGCGGCGCATCCCGAGGACACGGAGCTTTTCGCGCGCACGCGGTCTTACGATCTCGCCTATCGCATGGAGGCGACGGCGCCTGAGGCAGTCGATCTGTCGAAGGAGAGCGAGGCGACGAAGGAGCTTTACGGCCTGAACAATGACGCGACGCGCGAATATGGCACGGTGCTGCTGCGGGCGCGTCGTCTTGTGGAGCGCGGCGTGCGCTTCATTCAGGTGATCTCGGGTCCGATCGAGGGCGCGGGCGTGGGCGACGACGCGAATTGGGACGCGCATCGCCAGCTTGAAAAGAACCATGGCGCGCACGCCAAAGCGGTGGACAAGCCGATCGGCGCGCTGCTCGCGGATCTTGCGCAGCGCGGTCTGCTTGAGGACACGCTTGTCGTGTGGACGTCGGAGTTCGGCCGCACGTCTTACGGCCAGAGCGGCGACGGCCGCGACCACAATCCGTGGGGCTATACGCAATGGCTTGCGGGCGGCGGTCTGAAGCACGGCTTCACTTTGGGCCAGACCGACGAAATCGGCCTGAAGACGGTCGACAATCCCGTCGACACCTATGACCTGCACGCGACTGTTCTGCAGCTTCTCGGCCTTGATCATCTGAAGACGATTTATCTGCGCGCGGGCCGCGCCGAACGTCCGACGGTGGTCTATGGCAAGGTGGTCAAAGACATTCTGGCGTGAGAGCGCTTTATGCGTGGGTCGGAGCGCTGCCGAGCGCGGCGCTCCGTGTCATTGCGGTCGCCGGCGTCGTTCTGTCGCCGGCGACGGGCGCCGCCGCCGGGCAGGCGCGCGTTGTCATCGAGGGCTTCGTCTTCTCGCCGGCGGAGCTGCAAGTGAGGGCGGGAACGACTCTGGTTTTCGTCAATCGCGACCGGGTTCCGCATTCCATCGTCGGCGAGAGGGACGGAAAAGAAATTTTCCGTTCTGCGGAGCAGATCGACGAGGACGATGATTTTCGCATTGTGCTCGACACGCCCGGAGAACTCGCGCTGCGCTGCGGCATTCACTCCGGGATCAAGGCCAGGATCATCGTCACGCCATGAATCGTCTTGTCATGAATCGTCTTGTCATGAATCGTCAGCTTGTGAGTAAAACAGCCATGCCGCGCACAAAACTGCTGCGCATTGCGTTCGGAGCCGCATTGATTGCGTCGCCTGCGATCGCTGCGATTGATTTGCAGGGATATGACACCGATCTGATGCGCGATCTTGAAAAGACGGTGAAATATTTCGAGCCGGACATTGCGGCGAAGAACGAGCAGGGCGCGAAGGAGGATGCGGAAATTCTCCTGGACGGGTTCCGCTATACGGAAGCCTATTTCGCCAAAAAGGGCGCGCAGGACGCCGTCGAAATTTCACGCAATGGCGTTAAACTCGTCGACGCCGCGCTGAAAAACGTCGCCTCGGGCAATTTCGACGACGCTGCTGCGGCGGCGCGCGAAGCGACGCAGGCCTGCAAAACCTGTCACGATCTTTATAAGCCGCGCCTTGCGCGCTGAGCGACCGACACCAGCTGAAAAAAGGATGCGCCGATGACGCGTAAGACCGCCAACGACTTCTCTCCCGACATTCTCAAACTCTTCGATCTTTTCGTGCATGGCGACATCGATCGCCGCGGCTTCATCGAGGGGGCGAAGAAATTCTCCATCGGCGCGGCGGCGGCGACGGCGTTTCTGGAAGAGCTGCGCCCGCAGTTTGCGCTGGCCGAGCAGGTGAAGAAGGACGATCCGCGCATCAAGGGCAAGACGATTGAAGCGCCGTCGCCGGACGGCAATGGCGTGGTGAAGGGCTATTTCGTCGAGCCGGCCAATCGCACGGGAAATCTGCCGACGGTTCTCGTCGTTCACGAGAACCGCGGGCTTAACCCGCATATTGAAGATATTGCGCGTCGTCTGGCGCTGGCGAATTTCATCGCCTTTGCGCCGGACGCGCTTGCCTCGCTTGGCGGCTATCCGGGGGACGAAGACAAGGCGCGCGAGCTTTTTCCAAAGCTCGATCAGACGAAGACGCGCAATGACTTCCTCGTGGCGCTCGGCGTTTTGAAGAAATGCCCGATCGGCACGGGAAAGGTCGGCGCCGTGGGCTTTTGCTATGGCGGCGGGGTGGTGAATTTCCTTGCGACGAAATCCGCCGATCTCGACGCGGGCGTTCCCTTTTACGGCGCGCAGCCGGCGGCGGAAGATGTCGCGAAGATCAAGGCGCCGCTGCTGATTCATTACGCCGGCGTCGACGATCGCATCAATGCGGGCTGGCCGGCCTATGAGACGGCGCTGAAGGCGGCGCATGTCGATTATCAGGCCTTCACCTATCCCGGCGTGCAGCATGGCTTCAACAACGACACGACGCCGCGCTACGACGCGGCTGCGGCGGAGCTTGCGTGGAAGCGCACTGTCGACTTCTTCAACGGCCATCTTCGCGCTTGACGAACGGGCCTTCTCTCATCGCTGCCAGGGAACAAGATATGACGTCGTTTTCGAAACTTGCGGGACTGTCGGTCGGGCTGTCTCTTGGATTGTCTCTCGCCGCGGCTGCGGCCTTTGCGCAGACGGCTCCTGCTGCGCCCGGAGCTCCTGCGGCTCCCGCCGCCGCTGCGGCGGTGACGCCGCAGAACGATCCGGCCTACACGTACAAGACGCTGCGTCTCAATCGCGCGGCTTTCGACGCGCTGGCGGCGAAGCCGGAAGATCTGCTGATCCTCGACATTCGCCGTCCCGACGAATTGCAGAAGGTCGGCGGCTTTCCCGTCTATCTCTCCATTCAGACGACTGACGTGCAAAAGAGCCTTGGCTTTATTCCGCGCGATCGTCTGATCGTCACCGTGTCGAACCGTGCGCATCGCGCCGGCGCGGTCGGCGATATTTTGTCGGGGCTCGGCTATCGCGTCGTCGGCGCGATCGGCGTGCTCGATTATCAGGACGAGGGCGGAACGCTGTCGAAGATTGCGCCGCCGGCGCCGCGCGCTGCGGCTGCAGCGCCGGCTGCGGGCGCTGCGCCGTCCGTCGCTTCCGCCGCGCCGGCTGCGGCTCCGGCCTCTGCCGCGAAGTAGGAGTTCTGTGGATGTCGTCCAGGTTTTTTCGCAAGATCGCTCTTGCTCTCGGCGTCGCTCTGATTGCGGCGCCGGCTCTCGCCGCCCTGAAGCCGGGCGACGCCGCGCCGGATTTTTCGACGGCCGCGGCGATCGGCGGCAAGGAGTTTCAATTCTCTCTCGCGGAGTCGTTGAAGAAGGGGCCTGTGGTCCTGTACTTCTACCCGAAATCCTTCACGCGCGGCTGCACTGTCGAGGCGCATGAATTCGCCGAGAATTACGATAATTTCGTCGCCGCCGGCGCAACGCTGATCGGCGTTTCGGCTGACGGCATCGAGGTTCAGAAGGAATTTTCGACGAAGGAATGCCGCGACAAATTCCCGGTGGGGGCCGATCCCGATCTGTCGATCATCAAATCCTATGACGCAAAGCGGGACAAGCCGGCGCAAACCGGCGAAACCGTGTCGGACCGGATATCCTATGTGATTACGCCGGACGGCAAGGTCGCGCTTTCTTTCACCGATACGAATCCGGTAAAGCATGTCGAGACGACGCTGGCCTTCGTGCGCGACTGGCATGAGCGCGCCAAACACTGAGGTTCACATCCGCAACGGAGAGAGTGGCTATGGTTGAATTGAAAAAGGGCGCGCGCATCGCGTTCGTCGCGACGGCCTTGCTGGCGGGCTTCGGCGCGCTCGTGTCCGCCCGGGCGCAAAATGCGCCGGCCGGCCCGTCGCCGACGAAGGTGGCGGTCGAGAACCGCCGCGCGGCGTTTACGCTGATCGGCAACAGCTTCCGTCAGTTCGGCGCGGTTGTGAAGGGCGCTGTCGCCTATGACGACGCCGAGGCGACGAAGCGCGCGGCGCGCGTGGCGTTTCTTGCGGGCATTCTCGACGAGACCTTCCCGGAAGGCTCCAATGTCGGCGAGCCGGACAGCAAGGCGAAGGCGGACGTTTGGAGCAATCGCGCCGATTTCGACAAAAAGCTGAAGGACTTCCAGGCCCATGCGCGCGAACTCGTCGAGGTCGTCGCGAAGGAGAAGGGCGCGACGGAGCCGTTCAAGGCGGCGGTCGCGGCGCTTGGCCAGGACTGCAAGAACTGCCACGACGGCTTCAAGCTGAAATAATCGCAAGCCGAAACAGTCGACGGACAAGCCCATCCGCTTTTTAACGGAGCGGATGGGACGACAGGCGAAGGACGCGCGACGATGACGACCCTTGAAAGCGATGCGAACGCCGCAACAGCGGAACAGGACGCGGCGGCGGCCGGCCGCAAGGTGTGGGATTTGCCCGTTCGTCTGTTTCACTGGGCGCTTGTCGCGTCTTTCGTCGGCGCCTTCGTCACCAATCGGTTGGGCGTTTCTTATTTCAAATATCATGTGTGGTGCGGCTACAGCGTCATCGTGCTCGTTTCCTTTCGCCTGATCTGGGGCGTCGTCGGCACGCATCACGCGAAGTTTAAAAACTTTCTGAAAGGCCCGGCCGCCATCGCCGCTTATATGCGCGATCTGGCGC
>Ga0265328_10001398_pt1 | contig 11108 bp, 11 predicted proteins | sample 41624metaG_FD_202086 | JGI IMG/M metagenome (GOLD analysis project Ga0265328, IMG submission 202086) | Rhizosphere microbial communities from Carex aquatilis grown in University of Washington, Seatle, WA, United States - 4-16-24 metaG | ecosystem: Host-associated > Plants > Roots > Rhizosphere...
GGGTGGACGACCAGCAGGACGCCGGCGATGGCGACGTGAACGCCGATCGCGATGCCGGCGGCGACCCATCCCCTGGAGCGCCGCGACGATCGCCGCGGCCGGCCGATCGACCAGAAGTCGGCGCCGGTCGTCGGGTCCGGGGCGCGACAGCCTCCGCTGGGCGAAGCCGCGCTCCGCCCAGGCGTGCCGCGCATCGACGACATCCGCGCGTTACTTGCCGGTTGTGGCGCCGGTCGTTCCTGGGTCGACGTTGATGGCAAAGCGATGTACACCGGCGCGTTTGACGAGATCGATCACGTGGACGACCTCGCCGTGGGGCACCACCGTGTCGGCGGCGATGATGGCTTGTAGATCCGGATTGCCCGGCAGCGCGTCGCCGATGAACTTGGCGACGGCGCCATCGTTGCTGCGCTCGCCGTTCAAGTAAAGCGAACCGTCCTTGGCCAGCGTCAGCGCCAGCGTCGTCTTCGCCTGATCGCTGCCCGAAGCCGCCTTGGGCAGGTCGACCTTGATCGAGGGGCTCACGATGTAGCTGGCCGTGACCATGAAGATGATCAGCAAGACCAGCGTGATGTCGACGAGGGGCGTGACGTTGATGTCGACGATCATGCCGCCCGGCTCGTCGCCGCCGCCGAACGCGTCGCTGCTACCGCCGGCCATCGGCTACTCCCCACCCGCGGGCGCCGGAGCCTCGGCGTCTTCTGTCTTGATGCCCGACGTCGCCGAGAGAATCATGTGCGCGACCGCGTCGACGCGGCCGAGCGTGCGGCGCACCTTGGTCTGAAAGAAGTTGAACGCCACGACGGCCGGGATCGCGACCATCAGGCCGACGGCGGTCGCGACCAGCGCCGCCGAAATCCCCGACATGACGGTTGCCGCGCCGCCGCCTTGATTGTGCGAGAGATCCGCGAACGCTTTGATGATGCCGAGCACCGTGCCGAACAGACCAATGAACGGCGCATTGTTGCCGAGGGTTCCCAAAACGCCGAGGTTCCGTTCCAGGTCCAATCGAATGCGCGACTTGGTGCTGGCCATCGCCTCCGAAATCGCTTCGGGGCCGCGCCCGATCTGATCCAGCCCGGCCGCGGCCACCTGCGACTCGGGCCCGCGCGCATTGGCCACCGTGCGCCGCGCGCCGGTGATGTTTCCTTCGCGGAGAAAACGCAGCAGATCCTTGCCCGCGGCCTCGAAGTCGAACTTGCCGCTCGCCGAAAGAGTGAACCCCCGCTCGACCATGACCGCCACCGACAGCACCGAGAGCCCGATGAGCAGCCACAGCACCCACTCGGAACCGAGCAGGGTGAAGCTGAGAATTCGTTCGGTTAACCGCATTGGCGAAAACCTAGCACAATTTATTGGCGTCAACGCTCGTACTGGACGCAACGAGATTGTTCGCGAGCAAGCAATCGATCACGACCGTTGCGTAACTGCCGGCTGGAAGTCCGAAACGCACGCGCAGCGCGCCGGGCGCGGGCTCAGCAGCAATCGCGGGCTCACCCAGCTCCAGGTTCACGAGCACGGGCCGGCGCGCGCCGGGCAGATCGCGGCCCGCGCGCGCGAAGTCATCGCGGGTCGCGCCGCACGCGTCGAGCGCGCGCTGCTCCAGGAGGCCCGCCTCGCTGTCCGGCGGCGGATCCATCACGCGCGTGCCGGGCATGGGGCCGGTCGGCACGATCTCGCCGGCGTCGACGCGCGCCTGATCGGTCGCGACGTCGGTGCAAACGAACGATCCGCCGCTGTCGGTCTTCTGGAGCACGTCGCCGGCGCGCACGCGGCGCAGCTCGCGAGGGCCACCGCCGGCCGCGGCGCGCAACTCCAGGTAGCGGTTGAACACCGCCGACTGCGCCGCCGACAGCAGCAGCCGGCGCTTGCGCCCGTCGCGCTCGCGGCGCTCGCCGCGCAGGATCGCCAGGCCTTGCGTGGCATTCTCGCCGGTGGCGCCAAAGCGCTGATCGCCGTAGCGATTCGCGAGCCCGTCGCGCGCCAGCTCCGCGAGCCGCTCGGCGAGGCTGCGCTCGTCGTCGCGGCCGGCGTCGGCGCCGGTGAAGACGACCTCGAAGCGGTTACCGCGCAGGTGCCCGGTGCGCAGCTTGTTGCCGTGCCGGCGGGCGTCGAGAACGCGCACGCCGTCGACCGCCAGCGCGAGCGCGCGTTCCGGATCCAGGCGCGGGATGCTGAGCCACTGTCGCGTCGTCGCGTGGCGATCCTTCATGCCGGCGTAGCCGACGTCGCGCGCGTCGACGTCGCAGGCGCGCGCGATCCGGCGCACCGCCTCGAACGTCGTGAGATCGATCTTCTCGATCCAGAGGTACGTGTGCTCGCCCTGACCCGACGGCGTGTACGCCGGTACCTCTTCGACGACGAACGTTTCACAGGTGGGGGTGAAGCTCAACACAGCCGCTCACGATCGCGCCCGGCGGGCGCTATTCGGACTTAGAGCCGTCGCCGGTCGCTTCGGTTGCCTGCGGATTTTCGGCGAGATTCTCGGCCGCGTCCAGGGCCACGTACGTCCGCGTGACCTGTGTGTCGGTCGGGATCGCGACCGGCGTGCCCGGCGGCGGCGCCATCTCGACCGCAGCCAGCTCCTCGGCGGCCGGCGGGCTGAGGTCGACCGTGGTCACCTGACCGTCGCCGTCGCTGGCCAGGCTACCTTCCTGCGCGCGCATGGGCAGCGCGCCGATCGATTGCGGGCTCTGCCGCACCATCGCCAGGTACATCTGCGCCGACTTGTTGTCGGGCGCCATGGCCAGCACCTGCTGCCACTCCACCGCCGCCTCGTCGCGGCGTCCCTGTGCGTAGTAGCTCAGGCCCAGGTGTAGCCGTCCGCCGGCGAAGCGCGGGTTCTCCGTCTTCACGCGCTCGAACTCGCGCACAGCCGCGACGATGTTGCCCATCTCGCGAAAGGTCGCGCCGAGCTTGGTGCGGATGTCGACGAACTTCGGGCACAGGGCCAGCGCGCGCTCGTACTCGCGCACGGCGTCCTCGAAGAGGCCGACCGCGTGATACGCCGCGCCGATGTCGGCGTGCATGTTCGCGATCTTGCCCTTGGCGAACGGATCCAGGTGTCGCGGCGAGTTCTTCGACGCCGCCATGGCCCGCTCGTAGATCTCCTTGGCCTCGCGATACTTGCCGAGGTCGTTGAGCGTGACCGCCAGGTTCAACGCCGCCTCGGTATAGGCCGGGTTGATGCGGAGCGCCTCCTTGAAGACCGTCTCGGCGTCGAGCAACCGGCCCTGCTGGTGATAGATGACGCCGAGCATGTCGTAGACGTCGGCGTAGGGGATCTGCTCGTGCGCCAGCTCGGCCAGGTAGCGCTCGGCTCGATCGTATTCACGCGCCAGGTAGTGCTCGCGTCCGCGGTTCAGGGCCTCGCGCAGACGATCATCCATTGGCCGGGCTCGGCGTCGAGGTCGCGGCGGGCGCTGTGCCGGGCGGCGGCGCCGCCGGCGGGTTGTCGCCGTAGCGCTTGTGAATGAACTCGAGGTAAAGCTCCGAGCGGCGCGCTTGCGGCGCGGCCGGGAACTCGCTGACCACGCGCGTGAAGCTGTCCTTCGACCGCGCCGGGTCGCCCATCTGCAAGTACGTCTGGCCGAGCGCGAACAGCAGCTCGGGCTCGCGCCCCGAGCCCGGGTAGCGCTTGACCGCCCCCTCGAGCCGCCGCGCCGCCGCCTTGGTCTTGTCGTGGCTGAGATAGAACCGCGCGATGTAGACCTCGTGGTCGACCAGCCGCTTCAGCACTTCCTTGCGAAACGACTCCGCTTCTTTCTGGTACTTCGAATCGGGGTACCGCTTGCGGAAGTCGTCGAGCTCGCGAAGCGCGTCATTCACCGCCGACTGGTCCTTTTCGTAGGACGGCGGCAGCAGCCAGATGTCATCTGGCATGTCCTTGTAGTAACACTCGCCGACCTTGAACGCGGCGTAGCCGTTCTCGACCTTTTCGTGCGTCGGGTGCAGCCGGATGAACGCCTTGTAGCTGTCGACGGCCTCGGTGTAGTTGCCGCGCGCGAACTGGGTATCGGCGATCGCCAGCTCGGCCAGGACGGCGTACTTCGAGAACGGGAACTTCTGCTTCACGAATTGGAAATACTTCTGTGCCTCGGGGTAGTTCTCGTCCTTGAGCTCGGCCAGGCCCTTTTCATAGTTCTGCTTGGCGGTCAGCGAATACGTGATCGGCTTGGTGACGTCGTCGCCGCCGGCGCAGGCCGCCAGGCCCAAGAGCAAACTGGAGCTGACCACGAGCGGGGCGGAGCTCATCGCTACCAGGGCGGAAGCCCTCGCAACAATGACGGCCAGCGCCACGGCGCCAAGCGTCCGGGGTGGACCCCCGTGAAAGAAACGCGACATGAGAAAACTATGGTACGTAAGCACAGCTCCGCCGTCTACCATGGCGGGTGTGCTCGGATGCTGGGTTCGACCGCATGTGGAATCTCGCGAAACGATGACTGACCCCACACGCCAACTCTTGGTGCTCGCGGGCGCGGGGGTGTCGCGTGGTAGGACGCCAGTGGCGACGCTGGGGTTGCTCAGGCGGGGGGTGCTCGCGTCGCTGGTCCTGGTGGTCGGCGCCGTCGGGTGTGCGGGGACCTCGGGCGCCTCGTCGGGCGCTTCGTCGGGCGCTTCGTCGGGCGCTTCGTCGGGCGCGGGGTCGAGCGCGCCCGCCGGATCAGGGGGGCACCGGTCGGGCGCAGCCAGCACGACGGCGACGCTGGTCGGCGCGCGCTGCCAAAAGGGCGACGGCGCCGGCCACTGCAGCTGCCGCCGGCCGGGCGACACGCACGCCGAGAATCCGGCGCCCGACGCCGACCACAAGCGTTTCGAGATCCGGCTCGGCAACGAGGATGGCGGCGACGCCGTGCTCGATTCGCCGACGCTGGGGCGGTTCGAGGCGGGCAGCAGCGAGACCTGTTTTTACGTCGACGTCCTGCCTGGCACGAGCCACATGATGACCTTCAACGCGCACGAAGGTCGGCCCACCGCGGGCTTGAGCCCGACCCTGCGTATCGCCGAATACGGTCCCAAAGGGCCGTACTGGTACGACGTGGTCGAGGTGCACTGCCGCGGCGCCCTCGGCCGTTGTACGCGCGACGCGGCCGAGGAATGGGGGGCCGAGGCCAAGGGGCGCAAGCGCGGCCGCATCGACCCCTGCGGCTCGAGCGTCGTCACTCACCTGGGCTGGGACACCTCGGGCGGCGTCGGCGACCGCGACAGCGGGCTTTTCCGCGACCTCACCGTCTCGTTCGAGATGGAAGTGAAGAAGTTCGCGACTCAGTTCGCGCCGGGATCCACCGAATGCGTGCCCAAATGAAGGTTCACCTGATCGGAATCGCCGGCACCGGCATGGGGTCGCTCGCGGGGTTGCTCAAGGCGGCCGGCCACGAAGTGCGCGGCTCCGACGAGCACCTCTACCCGCCGATGTCGACCCAGCTGGCCGAGCAGGGCATCCCGGTGTTCGAGGGCTTTCGCCCGGAGAACCTGGACTGGCGGCCCGACCGCGTCGTCGTCGGCAACGTCTGCCGCAAGGACCACGTCGAGGTGGTGGCGGCGGCGGAGCGCCAGCTGGCGCTGTATTCTTTCCCGTCGCTGCTGGCCGATCTGTTCCTGCAGGACAAGACCTCGGTCGTCGTCGCCGGCACGCACGGCAAGACGACGACGTCGTCGATCGTCGCGCACCTCTTGCACGACGCCGGGCGCGACCCGTCGTTCCTGATCGGCGGCGTGCCGCTGAACTTCCGCCAGTCGTGGCGGCTCGGCCACGGGCCGGAGTTCGTCGTCGAGGGCGACGAGTACGACACGGCGTTCTTCGACAAGGGATCGAAGTTCTTTCACTATCGGCCGCGCACGGCGATCTTGACGTCGGTCGAGTTCGATCACGCCGACATCTTCCGCGACGAGGAAGCGGTCAAGACGGCGTTTCGCAAGTTCGTCACGCTCATCCCCGAGGACGGAAATCTACTGGTGTGCGCGGCGTCGCCGGGCGCGCTCGACGTCGCGCGCGTCGCGCACTGCAACGTGACGACGTACGGCCGGCCCGGCTCGGGCGCCGACTGGATCTTCGAGGTCGCGGCGCGCTCGTCGGGTGGGCGCGCGGTGCTGGATATCGCGCGGCGCGGAGAGCGCGTGCTGTCGCTGGAGACCAGCCTGCCCGGCATCTACAACAAGGAGAACCTGGTCGGCGCCGTCGCGGCGGCGTCGATCCTGGGCGTCGACCTCGCGGCCATCGCGCGCGCGTCGCGCCGGTTCCAGGGCGTGCGCCGGCGGCAAGAAGTGCGCGGCGTCGCGGCCGGCGTCACCGTGGTCGACGATTTCGCGCACCACCCGACGGCGATCCGCGAGACCGTGCTGGCGCTCAAGGGGCGCTACGGTCCGGGCAAGCTGATCGCGGCGTTCGAGCCGCGGTCGGCGACCAGCCGGCGCGCGGTCTTTCAGCACGATTTCGCCGACGCGCTGTCGGTCGCCGACGAGGTGGTGCTGGCGCCGCTCTACGCGCCCGAGAAGGTGCCCGAGGGCGAGCGGCTCGACGTCGAGCGGCTGGCGGCGGACCTGCGCCGCGAGGACATTCCGGCGCGGCTCATCGCGACCGTCGACGAGACCGCTGCGCACCTGGCGGAGCGGGCCGCTCCCGGCGACACCGTGCTCATCATGTCGTCGGGTGACTACGGCGGGCTGCATGAGAAGGTGCTGTTCCGGCTCGGCGATCCGGTGATGCCGGCGCGCATCGAGCACAAGCCGAAGATCAGCAACCTGCTCAACCGCGTCGGCATCGCGCACCCGGTGCTCGATCAGTTCTGGCCGAGCTACCTCGTGATCCCGGGGCCCGCGCCGGCGGATCCGCTGGTCGGCTGCGTCGCCGTAGAGACCGCCGACGACGTCGCCTTGCTGCGCATGCTCGCGGTCGTTCCCGAGCGCCGGGGCGAGGGGCTCGGCTACCTGCTGGTCGAGACCGCGACCGAGCGCGCGCGCTCGCAGGGCGTGCGCACGCTCTACCTGGTCACCGACGGCGCGCAGCGCTACTTCGGCGAGAAGCTCGGGTTCGTGACGACCGATCGCAAGGACGTCGCGCCGGCGATCGCCTCGACGGCGGAGTATTTGCTGGCGCGGTCGAAGACCGCCACCTGGATGAAGAAGGAGCTTTGAGCCCGTGACGCAGACGCCGCCCGATCCCTTGCGCGCGGATCGGTTGATCGCCGAGCAGATCGCCAAGGACGCCGGAAAGATCTTGCTGGAAGGGTGGGGGACCCGCCCCTCGTACGGCTTCAAATCCGAGGACATCAACATCGTGACCGAGTTCGACAAGCGCTCGGAAGCGATGGTGGTCGACCGGCTCGCGGCCGCCTTTCCGCACGACAACATCGTCGCGGAGGAGGGCACGTCGGTCGAGCGCGATGCGGGCGGGCGCGTCTGGTACGTCGACCCGCTCGACGGGACGACCAACTTCGCGCACGGTTTTCCGCTGTTTTCCGTGTCGCTGGGCCTCGCCGTGAACCGGCGCCCCGTGCTCGGCGTCGTCGAGGCGCCGGCGGTGGGCTGGTCGTTCTCGGGCACGGTGACCGGCGGCGGCTCGTCTTGGAACGGCAAGCCGATCACTCCGTCGCTCGTCGATCGCCTGGGCGGGGCGTTGCTGGTCACCGGGTTCCCGTACGCGCGCAATCCGGTGCAGACCAACTTGCCCGAGTGGAGCGCGTTCACGGCGGCGGCGCAGGGGACGCGGCGCCTGGGATCGGCGGCGCTGGATCTGTGCTTCGTGGCGTGCGGCTGGCTCGATGGTTACTGGGAGCGCGCGCTGCACCCCTGGGATCTCGTGGGCGGCGCCGCGATCGTGATGGGGGCGGGCGGGCAGGTGTCCGACATGGACGGCAGCGATTTCGACGGCGTCACCGGGCGGATCCTCGCCAGCAACGGCCTGCTGCACGAGCAGATGATGCGGATCCTCCAGGGTGTCGCGCGCCGCGCCTCGTCGCCCTGGCCATGAACGTAGCCGCCGCGATTCTGGCCGGCGGCGGCGGTACGCGTATGGGCCAAGGGGCCGGCGGAACGGTCAAGGGCCTGCTCTCCGTCGGCGGCGAGCGCATCATCGACCGCCAGCTCGCCGTCCTGCGCCCCCGCTTCGCCGAAGTGCTGATCGCCGCCAATGATCCGGATCCATGGGCGGGTCTCGGCCTGCGCGTCATCCCCGATCGCGCTGGCCGCGACGCTTCTCCCTCCGCCTCGACCTTCGGCCCCATCGCCGGCCTCGACGCCATCCTCGCCGCGCTCCCGTCCACCATCGACGCCGTCGTCTGCGTCGCCGGCGACATGCCCTTCCTCGCCGCGGCTGTCCTCGAGCACCTGCGCGACGGTAGCCCCGGTGCCGCGGCGCTGATCCCGCGCGTCTGCGGCCGCGCCGAGCCGCTGCTCGCCCGCTACGCGCGCGTGGTCGCGCCCATCGTCGCCGATCAGATCGTGCGCGGCCGCTACGCGCTGGTCGACCTGCTCGCGCGCCTCGGCGCCGGCGTCACCTGGATCGACGAGGCCGAGCTTCGCACGCTGGATCCAGACCTGCGCTCGATCGTGAACGTCAACACGCCCCAAGATCTGGCGGAGCTGGCCGATCTTTTCGAGCTTGGGGCTGGCGACCCGCCCAAGGAGCCCTGACCCGTGCCGCGCCCGCGTCCCGCCGCTGTCGCTGCCGCCGCCGCGGTGGGGGCGCTCGGGCTCCTACCGTTCTTCTGGTCGACGACGTTCTTCACCGACGATCACCTGCTGCTCGCGTTCGCGCGCTACGCGCCGAACCCGCTGGTCGCGTTCGTGCGCGACGAGCACGGCGGCGAATTTTACCGCCCGCTCTCGATGAGCCTCTGGTGGCTGCTGGCGCGCATCGGCCACGGCACGATCTGGCCGTTCGCGCTCGGCGGCGCGGCGTTGCACCTGCTGGTCGCGGTTCAGATTGCGTGGCTGCTGCGCGCGCTCGGTGGCTCGCGCGCGGCGGCCTCGAGCGCGGCGATCTTCTTCTGGCTGTCGCCCGAGACGCGCGAGGCGGCGCTCTGGGCCGCGGCGTTTCCCGACTGGCTCGGCGCCGCGCTCGTGCTGGGATCGGTGCTGGCGCTGTTGCGCGCGCGGCGTGCGGCGGCCCTGGCGCTGGCCACCTGTGCCTATCTGACCAAGGAGTCGGCGATCGTGCTCCCGGCGCTGGCGCTCGTGGTGCTCGCGGCTCGACAGCGCGGCCTGCGCGCGGCGCTGCGCGCCGGCTGGCGCGACCTGGCGCTGCTCTCCGTGCCCGCGCTCGCGTACTTGCTCGCGCGCCACCACGTGCTGGGCGGGTGGGGCGGCACCGGTGACGAGCGCGCGCCGCTCGCCGGCAAGGTGCTTCAGGTCACGAGCGGCATCGTCCACGTCGTCGCGGGCGCCGACATTTTTCCCGAGGCCCTGGCCTGGGGCGCCGGCGTCGCGCTGCTGGCGGTGTCGGTGCTGGCGGCGGCCCGGCGCGCCCGGGCAGGAGAGCCGCGCGCTCTGTTCGCGATCGCCTTCGCCACGGTCGCGGCGTTACCGCTCCTCGCGGCGGGCTGGATTGTCGGTGCGCGCTACTTCTATCTGCCCGCGGTCGGGCTTGCCTGGCTGGTCGGCGAGGCGGTGGGCGGCGCGGCGGCCACCTGGCGCGTCGCGGGCCTGATCGGTTTGCTCGCGCTGGGCGCGATCCAGGCGTCGGTGCGTCACGATGACGTGCGGCTCTATGACCGCCGTGTCGAGGCCGCCCGCCGCGCCGTCGTCGACGGCGTGGCGCGCGGCCACTTCGTCTTTCACGTCGCCGGCGGGATCAAGGATCTGGACCTGGCCGTCAAGGAGTCGCCGGCCCTGCGCGACGTCGAAGATCGGCTGCTGGTGCTCGGCGATGTGCCGGCGTCGTTCGTCGCGTTGCCCGGCGCGCTCGGCGATCGCGCCGATTTCATGATCGCGTCGCCGCCGTTGCCCCCCAGCGGCGCCTACCATTTCGGTGCGCGGCGGGTCGTCGGGCTCGCCCGCCGCGGCGACGAGCCGACGCTCGACGAGCTCGTGCAGCGGTTCCCCGACGTGCGCTTCATCCGCCTCCGCCCGACGGCGATGGGGGGTGGCCGCGTGCTCGCGCGCGACGTCACCGAGGAGATTCGAGCTAGCCTCGATTGACGAACACGATGCGACGGATGTTCTTCTTCCCCGCGTGTAGCAGCGTGCCGGTGCCGACGTCGGCGGAGCGGACGATCTCCTCGATCGACGTGATCTTGCGTTCGCCGACGCGCACGCCGCCCTGCTCGACCAGGCGCCGCGCCGCGCTCTTCGAGGCGGCCAGGCCGGACGCGGCGAGCAGGTCGACGATCTTGATCGCGCCGTCGGGCTCGGTGACCTCGTAAGTCGGTACCGACGCGTCGGACGCCCCGGCGCCGCCGAACGCCGCGCTGGCGGCGTGGTCGGCCTCGGCCGCCGCGGCGGCGCCGTGAACCACCTCGGTCACGCCCCGCGCAAGCGCGCGCTTGGCCTCGCGCAGCGCGGCGCCCTGCAGCTGCGCGTAGCGCTCGATCTCGCCCGTGGGAATGAAGGTGAGCAGCTTCATGAAGCGGATCACGTCGCGATCGTCGACGTTGACGAAGTACTGGAAGAAGTCGTACGGCGAGGTGAGCGCGGCGTCGAGCCACACCGCGCCGGCCGCGGTCTTGCCCATCTTGGCGCCGCTCGCGGTGGTCAGCAGCGGAAACGTCAGGGCGAAGGTCTCCTTCTGGCGCACGCGCCGGATCAGATCGATGCCGGCGACGATGTTGCCCCACTGGTCGTCACCGCCGATCTGCAGCGTGCAGTCGTATTTTTCGTTGAGCACCAGGAAGTCGTAGGCCTGCAGCAGTTGGTAGTTGAACTCGATGAACGACAGGCCCTTTTCCAGGCGTAGCTTGTAGGCCTCGGCGCTGAGCATGCGGTTCACGCTGAAGTGGCGGCCGATGTCGCGGATGAACGCGATGTAGTTGAGCGGTAGCAGCCAGTCGGCGTTGTCGACGGCGATGGCGTCGGCGCCGGATTCACCCCCAATGATGCGGCGGATCTGCGGCTCGATCTTGCGGCGATTCGCCTGGATGGCCTCCTGGGTGATGAGCTGCCGCATCTCGGTC
>Ga0265328_10001402_pt1 | contig 11092 bp, 12 predicted proteins | sample 41624metaG_FD_202086 | JGI IMG/M metagenome (GOLD analysis project Ga0265328, IMG submission 202086) | Rhizosphere microbial communities from Carex aquatilis grown in University of Washington, Seatle, WA, United States - 4-16-24 metaG | ecosystem: Host-associated > Plants > Roots > Rhizosphere...
GACTAGAAGAGAAGCCGCCGCCGGCCATTTCCGGGGAAAATCGCGTCGTCATCGGGACTTGGAGCGGCGTCTCCAGACGCGCCCGCCGCCTGACCGATCAGGCGAAGGTGAGAGAAGGCGCGCCACCCTCCTCTTCAGGGGGGCTTCGCCGTCCGGGGTGGGGTTTACCGAGAAAGACTCGGCGGAATCACCCCCTCCCGAGCGCCTTCGGCGCTCGACCTCCTCCATCGAGGGGGAGGTGGAAACGCCCAATCCGGCGTCGCGCCTCGTTCACCCGATCGCTCTGCTCGCGTCCCGCCCGCTGGCCTCACGGCCGCGGCGATGCTATGGCCGAGCCTCCGTCACATCGTCCCGGGCGCTCCCCGCGACGCGAGCGCGAGACGATGATCGCGATTGTAATCGGAGGCGCCGGCCTCCTCATCTGGCTCTATCTCCTTCTCGGCCATGGCGGCTTCTGGCGCCTCGCCGAGCATGACCGCCGTTTCGTCCCCGCGGGCGCGGCCGTTCCGCCGGGGACGCGCGTCGTCGCCGTCATTCCGGCGCGCGACGAGGCCGATGTCGTCGCGACGGCGCTTCGCTCGCTGTTTCGCCAGCAATTCTCCGGGCGGCTCGAGATCGTCCTCGTCGACGACGAGAGCTCCGACGGCACGGCGGAGGCCGCGCGCGCCTGCGCCCACGAGGAAGGGGCGCAGGATCGGCTGACCGTGCTCCAGGGGCGCCCCGAACAGGGCTGGACCGGCAAGCTCGCGGCCATGGACCGCGGCTTCGCCCATGTCCTTTCTTCCGGGGTCTCGCCAGATTTCGTGCTGTTCTGCGACGCCGACATCGCCTTCGCCCCTGGCCTCGTCGAGCGCCTCGTGGCCGGCGCGGCGGCGCGGGGAACCGTGCTCTCCTCGCTCATGGTCAAGCTGCGCTGCGAGAGCCTCGCCGAGCGCTGGTTCGTGCCGGCCTTCGTCTTTTTCTTCCAGATGCTCTATCCCTTTTCGCGGGTGAATGATCCGAAGAATCCGGTCGCGGCGGCGGCGGGCGGGGTGATGCTGGTCCGTCCCGCGGCGCTCGAGGAGGCCGGCGGCCTCCAGCAGATCCGCGGCGCGCTCATCGACGATTGCGCGCTCGGCAAGCTCATGAAGAAACAGGGGCCGATCTGGCTCGGCCTCACCGACGACGCCTTCAGCCTTCGGCCCTATCCGCATTTGCGCGACATCGAGCAGATGGTCACGCGCTCCGCCTATGCGCAATTGCGCTATTCGCCCTGGCGGCTGGCGGGCGCGGTCGCCGGTATGGTCGTCGTCTATCTGGCGCCGCCCATCCTCGCCTTCACGGCGCCGGAGCCGGCCGCCTATCTCGCGCTCGTCGCCTATTTCCTGATGGCGCAGTCCTATATGCCGTCTCTGCGATTCTACGGACGCAATCGGCTCGGCGCCTTCGCCTTGCCCGCGGTCGCCGCCTGCTATACGTGGTTCACCATACTGTCCGCCTGGCGGCATGGACGCGGGCGCGGCGGCGCCTGGAAGGGCCGCTATCAGGCTCCCTGACACGAGCAGGCCCGTAGACACGAGCAGGCCTGTAGACACGAGGATGAGCGAGTTCACATGAGCGACATCGCCGCCGCCGCTTCGGGGAAAGGCCATAAGGACGAGAATTTCCCCGTCGCCTCTCTCTTCGCGCCGCGACACCGCGCCGCCGTCCTCGCCTTCTATGATTTCGTGCGCGCGGCGGACGATATCTCCGACCATGCGACGCTCCCGGGCGATCAGAAAATCGCCATGCTGGACCGCATGGAGGCGGCGCTGCTGGGCTCGGGCGAGGACATTCCCGTCGCAGCAAAGCTCCGCGCGATTCTCGCCGAGCGCGGCCTCGAGGCGCGCCATGCGCAGGATCTGCTGATCGCCTTCCGCCGCGACGTGACGCAATTGCGCTATCGCGACTGGGACGATCTCATCGACTACTGCCGCTATTCCGCCATGCCGGTCGGCCGCTTCGTGCTCGATGTCCATGGCGAGGATCGCGCGACGACCTGGGCAGCGAATGACGCGCTCTGCGCGGCGCTGCAGATCATCAATCACCTTCAGGACTGCGGGAAGGATTATCGCGGGCTCGACCGCGTCTATCTGCCGCAGGACGCGCTCGCCGCCCATGGCGCGAGTGTGGAGATGCTCGCGGCCGAAAAGGCCTCGCCGCAGCTCGCCGCGACGCTGCGCGCGCTCACTGTGCGCACGGGGGAGCTGCTGAAGGAGAGCGCGCCTTTCGCCGATCTCATCGCCGATACGCGGCTCGCCATGGAAGTGGGCGCGATCCAGCGCCTCGCCGAGACGCTGACGGCGCGCATTCTCGTCGCCGATCCGCTGAGCGAGAAAGTTCACGCCGCCAAAAGCGTCTTCCTGCTCACGGCGCTCGCCGGCGCCGGGACGGTGCTGTTGCGCCGACTCCTGTGGCCGCGCGCCGCCTCCGCCGCGAGCGTCACGAAATGAGTGTCGACGCCATCGCGCCCGAGGCCCCGCGGGTCGCGGCCAAAAGCTCCTTCTATCTCGCCATGCGCATCCTCGAGCCCGAGCGGCGCGACGCCATGTATGCGATCTATGGCTTCTGCCGCGCCGTCGACGATATCGCCGACGAGGAGGGCGACCGCGCCCTGCGCCTCTCCCAGCTCGACGATTGGCGCCGCGATCTCGATGCGCTCTACGCCGGCCGCACGCATAAGCGTTGCGCCGATCTGGCGCGGCCGGTGCGCCGCTTCGGCCTCGAGCGCGCCGATTTCGAGGCGGTCATAGACGGGATGGCGATGGATGTCGTCGAGGATATTCGCGCGCCGGAATGGGATCGGCTCGACCTCTATTGCGACCATGTCGCGAGCGCCGTGGGGCGGCTGTCGGTGCGCGTCTTCGGCCTCGCCGATGAGGCGGAGGGCGCCGGCGGCTCGCTGCCGACCAAGGCGCGCATGCTCGCCTATCACATGGGCCGCGCGCTGCAGCTCACCAATATTCTGCGCGATCTCGACGAGGACGAGGCGCGCGGTCGCCTCTATCTCCCGCGCGAGGCGCTGGAGGCCGCGGGCGTGAACGATCTCTCGCGCGGCGCCGTGCTGGGGCATCCGGCTCTTCCCGATGTCTGCGCGGCGGTGGCCGAGCGCGCGCGCAAGCATTATGCGGAATCGGAGCTCCTGATGCGCGTCTCGCCGCAGCGCGCGGTGAAGGCGCCTTTTCTGATGGCGACCGCCTATCGCTCCGTTCTCGATCGTCTGGTGGCGCGGGGCTTTGCGCCGCCGCGCGAGCCGGTCTCCGCCTCGCGGACGAAAATCCTTCTCGCCTTGCTCAGATTTGTGCTGACGTGAGCGGAACGACTCACATCATCGGCGCCGGGCTGGCCGGCCTCTCCTGCGCCATTCGTCTGACCGACGAGGGCCGCAGCGTCGCGCTCTACGAGGCCGCGCGCATGGCGGGCGGGCGCTGCCGCTCCTACTATGATTCCAGCCTCGATCTTTCCATCGACAATGGCAATCATCTGCTGCTCTCCGGCAATGCCGCGGCGCTGGATTATGCGCGGCGCATCGGCTCGGTCGGCGAGCTCGTCGGACCGAAGGACTGCGCCTTCGATTTTCTCGACACGCGCGACGGCGCGCGCTGGCGCCTGCGTCCCAACGCCTCGCGCCTGCCGTGGTGGATTTTCGTGCGCGATCGCCGCGTCCCCGGCGCGGCGCCGGGCGATTATCTCGGCGCGCTCGGCATTCTCGTCGCGAAAAAAGGCGCGACGATCGGCGAGGCGATGACATGCTCCGGCCTGCTCTATGAGCGGCTGTGGGGCCCGGTGCTGCTCTCCGCGCTCAATACGGAGCCGCGCGAGTCTTCCGCCGCGCTCGCCGCCGCCGTGCTGCGCGAGACGCTCGCCGCCGGCGGCGCCGCCTGCCGTCCGCTGGTCGCGCGCCGTGGGCTCGGGACCGCTTTCATCGAGCCGGCGCTGGCGAGGCTCGCCGCGCGCGGCGCCGCGCCGCGTTTCGCCGCGCGGCTGAAGGGAATCGCGTTTTCCGGCGAGCGCGCCATTGCGCTCGATTTCGGCGACGAGAACATCATGCTCGCCGAGAACGACAGCGTCGTGCTCGCGGTTCCGCCCTGGTCGGCGCAGGAACTCCTTCCGGGTCTCGCCGCGCCGGATGACTTCCGCGGCATCGTCAATGCGCATTTCAAGATCGCGCCGCCGCCCGGCCAGCCGGCGCTGCTCGGCATGATCGGCTCGCTCAGCGAATGGCTGTTCGCTTTCGAGGGCCGCCTCTCGGTGACGATCAGCGGCGCCGATCGGCTGATGGACGAGCCTCGCGAGAGCCTCGCCGAGCGCATCTGGGCCGAGGTCGCTTCCGCCACCGGCCTGCCCGCGGCGCTTCCGCCTTGGCAGATCGTGAAGGAAAAGCGCGCGACCTTCGCCGCGACGCCGGCGCAGCAAGAGCGCCGGCCGGGCGCGACGACGCGCTGGCGCAATCTCCTCCTCGCCGGCGATTGGACCGCGACCGGCCTGCCGGCGACGATCGAGGGGGCGATAAGGTCGGGCTATCGCGCGGCGGAGCTGGCGAAACAGAGCGCGTGACGCGCTTTTGGCGCGACCTCGGGAGCGATGGCCGTCATGACCAGATTTATCGCACTGCTGCGCGCGGTGAATGTCGGGGGAACCGGCAAGCTTCCCATGGCCGAATTGAAGGCGCTCTGCGAGGAGGCGGGTTTTCGCCGCGTCGAGACCTATATTGCGAGCGGCAATGTCGTCTTCGACGCCTCGGCCTCCGAGCCGGAAGTGAAAGAGACGTTGGAGGCGCGATTGCTCGCGCGCTTCGGCGCGCCGATCGGCGTTCTCGTCCGAACCGCTTCCGAGATGAAGGCGGTTCTCGAGGCCAATCCTTTCCCGACGAAGGCGCCGAACCATACCGTCGCGATTTTCCTCGATGGAGCGCCGCCCGCGGATGCGCTGGACCATGCGACGGGTCTAGGCGAGGAAGAGATGCGTCTGGGACGGCGCGAAATCTATGTCTATTACGGCGCCGGCATGGCGCGCTCGAAGCTGAAGATTCCCGCCGCGGCGACGGGGACGGCGCGCAACCTCAATACGATCGCTAAGCTCGTCCAACTCGCCTCGGACGCGGCGTGACAAGGCTCAGCCGGCGCGCTCTGTCGTCGCGGAGGCGATGAACTGCGCGCTGGCGAGCTTGGCGAATAATCCGCCTTTCGCCACCAATTCGTCGAACGTCCCGCTCTCGACGATCTCGCCCTGATCCAGCACCAATATGCGATCCGCATGGCGCACCGTCGCCAGACGATGCGCGATGACGAAGGTCGTACGGCCCTTGGTCGCCGCATCCAGCGCCTTCTGCAATTGACGCTCGGTCGTCGCGTCCAGCGCGCTCGTCGCCTCGTCGAAGATCATGATCGGCGGGTCTTTGAGCAGCGCGCGGGCGACGGAGAGACGCTGCCGCTCGCCGCCAGAGAGCGTGCGGCCCCGCTCGCCGACGAGTGTCGAAAGTCCCTCGCTCTGCCGCGCCACGAGATCGCGGGCCTGTGCGAGATCCACCGCACGGGCGATCTCTTCTTCCGTGGCGTCCGGCTTGCCGACGCGGAGATTTTCCTCGATCGAGCGCGCAAACAGCATGGGCTCCTGAAACACCACGCCTATGTTGCGGCGAAGCGATGTGAGGGTCATGTCGCGAATGTCGACGCCGTCGATCGTCACGCGGCCCTGCGCCGGATCGAAGACTCGATGCAGGAGCCCGAGCGTCGTCGATTTGCCCGAGCCCGTCGCGCCGACGAGCGCGATCGTCTCGCCCTGCCGCGCCGAGAAGGAGACGTCGCGCAGCGCAAGCCGCTCGCCGCCATAGGAGAAGCTCACATGCTCGAAGGCGACAGCGCCCTCGAGCCGGCCGAGATCGCGCGCACCCTCGCGATCGGCGACGGAGGGACGCGTGTCGAGGATGGAGAAGAATTCGGCGATCTTGGGCGCGAGCAAAAAGAGCACGTTGAGAAAGCCGACCATTTGCTCGAGCCGTCCGATGAGCATGGTCGCAAAGCTCATGAAGGCGACGATCTCGCCGATGGAGGCGAGACCCTGCAGATGCAGCCAGGCGCCGAGCAGGAAGACGACGAGCAAAGTGAGCGTCGCCGAGGCGCGGCTCGCCACTGCGGCGAGCGCCCACCAGGAGAGCACAGGAATCTGCGCCGCGAGCAATTCGTCGATGATGCCGCGCAGCGCATTCGTCTCGCTCTGCACGCGCGTAAAGCTCTGCACCACGGCGACATTGCCGAGCGCGTCGGAGGCGTGTTCGGCGAGCGAGGAATGGTGATGCTCGACCTTGCTCTGCAATTGCTCGGTTCGGCGCAGGACGAAAGAGGTGAGCGCCCCGAAGATCGCGACGAGGACGATGAGCGGCAGAGCGAGACGCCAATTGACGAAGAGCGTCGCCGGCAGCAGCACGAAGAGCGCGACGAAAGAGGCGCAATTCTCGCGGAAGAAGGAGAGCCACAGGCCCGCCATGCCGGAGGCGCCCTCGAGCATCACCTTCAGCAGCCGGCCGGAATGCGCGCCGGCGTAAAAGCTCGACGGCAGATCGAGCACATGCTCGAAATAGGCGGCCATCACCGCGAGGCGGCTCCGATGCGCGAGCCGATCGGCGTGCAGCGCGACGAGCACGGAAGCGGCGATGGAGAAGAGGCCGAAGCCGGCCCAGGCCGCGAGCAGCGGCGCGAGGTCGCTCCAGGCGAGCTTCTGGGCCGCCGCCTGCGCCCTGGTGAGCACGTCGATGACGCGGCCGAACAGCATGGGCTCGGCGAATTGCGCGATGGCCACGGCGAGATTGGCCGCGACGAGGATCGCGGCGAGGCGCTTTTCGGGCGCGAGCTGCTGCAGGACGCGGAGATAGACGGCGAGGACGGACATGCGAGTCTAGATGGGTGCGGCGACAGCGCCGTCTACAGCGGACGCGCCGGGGAGGCAAGGAGAGGCGGAAGCTTCGCAGGATTCCCCGCGGCCAAGCTTGTATTCCGTGTCATGACGCACCAAATAACCTCTAATCGAGTTTCGGCCGGTCGGCTCCTGCTTTTCGCGCCCCTGTGGCGCAGCTGGCAAATGACTTCCTCTCCAGAACATCGATCAAGCTGGCGTCGCATCTCGCGAACGCCCAATCATTCGTTCTTCGAAAGGACAAGTCATGCAGAACGGCACCGTAAAATGGTTCAACGCTCAAAAGGGCTTCGGCTTCATTCAGCCGGAGGCCGGTGGAGCCGATGTTTTCGTTCATATCAGCGCGGTCGAGCGCGCGGGCCTGCCGGGCCTCGCCGAAGGGCAGAAGCTCTCCTATCAGATCGTCGTCGATTCGCGCAGCGGCAAATCTTCGGCTGATCAGCTGCAGGCGGCCTGATCCTTCAGGTGATCGGGCGCCCCGCTCGCCGACCGCGGATGTACCGGCGGCGAGCGCGGGGCCCTGTCCCCGGCAAAGGCGCGTCCTTCTCTCGGGATCGACGCGTCGCACGCCGTCTTCGTCCGAAAGGGGGACATGTGAGCGCGCATTCGAATGAGCTCTCCCGCCATCAGCGGCTTCGCAGAGAGGCGCCGACGCATAAGTTTCGTCTCGGCGCGCAAATCTACCACCGGATCGGCGCGAGATCGGAAAAGGAAACATTCCGGATCACCCGCCTGCTGCCGGACAGTGGGGCCGGATTTCAATATGTCATCAAAGGAGACCGGGACGGTCTCGAACGTGTCGTGACGGAAGCGGGGATGGAATTCGCCTGGTAGATTTCTCGCTGCGAATAGTTGCGCGTCGCTCGCGTCGTCTCGTCCACATACGCCGCGCGGCGGCGTCGTGATCGATTTTCGCGCCGAAAGCGTGGACGACAGGGAGAACAGCGATGAGCGAGTTCGATTACGAGATGGAAGCGGGCCTTTTCTCGTCCAAAACTCTCGCCAAGCGGCCGAGATCCTACCAGAACTCCATCGAATTCCGGCGTTTCGCCCAGGCCGCCGAGGCGATTCGTTACGCCGTCGAGGACATGCCTCCCGGCCTGCTGGCGAGCTGCTCGCTCGAGGTGGCCGAGGCGACCTATACGGGCGCGGCCATTCGCGGTCTATATGAAAGCGCTGAATTCCCCCTGCCGCGGCGGCCCAATTCATCGAAAAAATAAGGCTCGGCGACGCGCGCGGCGCTGGAGCGGCGCCGCGCCTCGCGATAGATTTGACGTCATGACCGCTCCGCTTTTACGCGACGACTGCGCCGTCTCCCTGCTTCCGCGACCCGGTTCGCCGCCGGTGGAATGGGTCGCAGCCTCCGGGCTCGTCCCCTATGAGGCGGCCGTCGCGCAGATGGAGGCGCTGGCGGAGCGCATCGCCGACGGAGCGGCAGCCGAGCGCGTCTGGCTGCTCGAACATCCGCCCGTCTACACGGCCGGAACCTCGGCGAAGGACGCCGATCTCCTCAACGCGCGCTTTCCCGTGCATCGCACCGGGCGCGGCGGGCAGTTCACCTATCACGGCCCCGGACAGCGCATCGCCTATGTGATGCTGGATTTGACTCGCCGTAAGCGCGATCTGCGCGCCTATGTGTCGGCGCTCGAGGCTTGGCTCATTGCGACGCTCGCCGCTTTCGACGTCCTGGGCGAGCGGCGCGAGGATCGCGTCGGCGTGTGGACGCGCCGTCCGGACAAGCCAGCAGGCCTTTCCGGCGAGCCGGCCGAGGACAAGATCGCGGCGATCGGCGTGCGCGTGCGGCGCTGGACGACTTTCCACGGCCTCGCGCTCAATGTCGCGCCGGATCTCACGCACTTTTCTGGCATTGCGCCCTGCGGCGTGCGCCAATCGCATCTTAGCGTCACCAGCCTCGCCGATCTCGGCAAGGGCTCGGATATTGCGGCCGTCGACGCCGCGCTGCGCCTCGCTTTCGAGCCGATCTTCGGCGAGACGATCGCGCTATGACGCAGCCGGCGCGTCAGCCGCCGGCGAGATGTGCGAAATCCCTCACCACAGACTCATAGACCTGGCGCTTGAACGGCACGATAAGTTCGGGGAGCAGCTCCGCCCGCTCCCAGCGCCAGGCGTCGAACTCCGGCTCGTGGCGGCCGCCGTCGGGGCGCACTATGTCGATCTCCGCCTCTTCGCCGGCGAAGCGAAAGGCGAACCATTTTTGAGTCTGGCCGCGATACTTGCCCTTCCAGCGTTTCGTCGCCGTGGGCGGCAGATCATAGCTGTACCAGTCCTGCGCCTCGGCGAGCACGGAGACGCTGGTCACATTCGTCTCCTCGCGCAATTCGCGCAGCGCCGCGGCGAGGGGCTCTTCGCCCTCGTCTATGCCGCCCTGCGGCATCTGCCATTCATATTCGATCACGTCCGGATCGGCGCGCTTGGCGAAGCGCCTGCCGAGAAAGACGAGCCCTTGCCGGTTGAGGAGCATCACGCCGACGCAGGGTCTGTAGATCGCTTCGCTCATTTCCATTTTCCGGTTCGCGCCTCTTTGTCCTCGACCCGCGACACGAGCGCGCTCAGCGGGACGAGCGCTATTCCCTTGCGCTCGAGCTCGCGGGCGAAACGCGCGAGGCGCGTCATGGCCTGTGGCAGAGCGCCGGCGACGACGATCGCCTGGCCGTTGCGGCGGGCGAGCGCCTCGATCTGCGTCAAGGCCTTCTCCACCGCCTCGCCCGAAGCGCCCGCCTCGATCGCCACATCCGCGCGCGCCGCCGTCAGAGCGAGACGCGGCGCGAGAGACGAGACCAGCGAACGCGGCGAAGTGCCGTCGTCGAGAAAGAGCAAACCGCGCCCGGCTATGTCGGTCAGCGCGGGCGTGAGCGCCGTCTCGTCGGCGGTGAATTGCGCGCCGAGGAAATTCACGATGCCGATATAGCCGGAAAAGCGGCTCATCAGCCAGTGGAGATCGTCGAGCCCGGCGCCGCGCGTCGTGAGCAGCGTATGCGGCCCGGGATTCTCACGCGGATAATCATAGGGCTCCATCGGCGCCTGCAACAATATCTCATGGCCACGCTCGCGCGCCGTGGTCGCGACGCCGTCGGGATCGGCGCCATAGGGCGCGAGCGCCAGCGTGACCGCGCCCGGCAATTCGTCGATCGCGCTCGCCGAAAGCCGCGCATCGAGCCCGACGCCGCCGACGACCAGCGCGATGCGCGGCGCGCCGGCGGGCAGACGCGCGCTGATCGTCGCGGGACGCGCATAGACTTCCATCGGCTTTGCGCCATCGGCGCCGATCTTGGGCAGCCGGCCCTTCTCGACGAGCCTTTTGTCCGGCGCGGGCGCCAGCGCCATATGCTGCTCGTCGAGCCTTATGATGAGCGCGCCGGGCGCTTCGCCGCCGCCGACGCGCGTGACCTTCACGCCCGAGCGGCGCTCTATGTCGGCGATCTCATCGGCGCGCTTGTCGGGCTCGGCGACGGAGGCATGTTCCGCCGGGGCGCTCGCCGGCGCGGGCGGCTCGACGATCTCTATGCGCGCAATGGCGACGGGCTGGCCGGCGTGAGGATCACGCGTCGCCAGCGACAGCGCGGCGAGACATGCGCCGCCGAGCAGCGCGGCCGCGAAGATCGTCACGGCCCGTCCGCGCGCGCGCGGCGCCCGGCGCGGCTCCAGCGGTTCGCTTGAGCCCAGCGGCTCGTTCAATTCGTCGGTCATGGCCCGCGCGCGGCTCCCTTTTGCGAACGCGCGAATCGCGGCGCGTTTCGATCATTGTGAAATGTCGTCGCCCCGCCGTCGAGCGGCGCGACGCCTCACGAGACGGCCTGCGCCAGCGCGGCTTGCTGCTGGGTGGTCATGCCGGCGATCTGCTGGGTGGTGAAGGCGGCGATCTGATTGCCGTTCAGCGCCAGCAGCTCCGTCGTCGTCAACGCCCCGATGGCGGTGGCGGTCAGCGCGCCGACCTGCGTCGTCGTGAGGCCGGTGAGCTGGCGTGCGTTGAAGGCGGAGATGACGGAGCCGTCGAGATTGGCGAGCTGCTGCGTCGTGAGCGCGCCGATCTGCGTCGAGGTCAGCGCGTTGAATTGCGTCGAGGAGAGCGCGCCGAGCTCGGTGGTGGTGAGATTGACGACCTGCGTCGTCGCCAGCGCGGAGATCTGCGCGGTCGTGAGCG
>Ga0265328_10001407_pt1 | contig 11069 bp, 10 predicted proteins | sample 41624metaG_FD_202086 | JGI IMG/M metagenome (GOLD analysis project Ga0265328, IMG submission 202086) | Rhizosphere microbial communities from Carex aquatilis grown in University of Washington, Seatle, WA, United States - 4-16-24 metaG | ecosystem: Host-associated > Plants > Roots > Rhizosphere...
GTCGCCGCAGGGCGAGGCCGTCGGGCCGGGGGCAGACTGCAGGATTCGTGTTCAGCTGGGAACCCCAGCGGACAGTCAGGGCTTCTCGACGGCAGCGCGTGCCCCTCCCCGCCTCCCTGTCCGCTCGACCATCCGACCCCCTCCCCGTGATCGACAACGGACCGGCCCACGGATATCTTCCGCGCGGCCAGTCGCCCGCCGTGTCGGAGGTCAGCGCTTGGCGTGCCGCTGGAAGAACGCCCAGGCCTCGTCGGCGAAGTCGAGGTCCTGGTTCGTCTTCCCGAACCGCGCCCAGAGGCCGGGCCAGGTCTGGGTCGGGTTGGGCCAGGTGTGGCCCATACCCGTCGCCTTGTAGTACCAGAGCTCGCGGCCGTCGGCGTCGGGCCGGTAGCGCTGGCGCTCGATGGTGCTGGTGGTGAGGCCCGTGTCGGGTTGGTACGAATCGCCGTGGACGACGTCCGGGAAGGCGTCGATCTCCGGCGGTCCCGTCAGGCCCAGTGCGGCGACCCAGGCGTCGCGCGCGCTCTCCATGCCGGGGTAGCGCGCCTCCGGGTACTCGCGGGAGCTGCCGCGCGTGTAGGATATGAACGCGTCGTTGGTGGCGGCCACCATGGCGATCGAGATGCGGTCGTAGCCGGGCCGCGCGTGACAGTGGAGTAGCCAGCCGCCGCTGGGCTGGTAGGGCAGAGGCACCACCGGCGCGATGGCGGCGACCAGGTCCGAGGCCTCGATGGCGAGCTGGAAGGCCATGCCGCCGCCGGCGGAGATGCCGGTCGCGTAGATGCGCGCGCGGTCGACGGGAATCTCCGCGGCCAGCCGGTCGAGGAGCTGGCGGACGTAGGCGACGTCGACCCCCTCGCTGGTGTGCGGCGCCATGCACCCGGACAGGAAGCCGCCTCGCGGGACCGAGGCGTGCTCGCGGGGCGTGGGCGGGTTGGGGAGCCCGTTGCCGTAGACGACCACGAAGCCGTCGCGGTCGGCGAGCGCCTCGAACCGGGTGTGCGTGTTGTAGAAGGCGATCGCCTCGGCGCTGGCGGAGTAGCCGGGGAATACCAGCACCACCGGCACGGAGTGCGGCGGCAGGCGGGCCGGGGCGTAGATGAGCGCGCGGCGCTGCACGTCGGTCGCGCCGAGCGCCTGGATGGTGGCGGGGTCGGAGAGATGCTGGAGGAAGGTCGTCACGCAGCCGCGCGACTGCTGAGCACCCGGCGGCCCCTGGAGGTGGACCGGTGGCTCTGTGCAGAGGCGCAGGCGAAACGCCGCCGGAGCCGCGGCGGGCGCGGGTGGGGCAGGGGTGGCGGCGGTGGTGCTGGCGGTGACCGTCGCTGGGAGCGGCGCCGCCGCGCGGCTCTGTACGCAGGAGGCGACCAACAAGACCAACGCCGGGCGACGCATCATCAGGCGCAGAGATAACCGGGCGGCCGCCCGCGCCGCAAGAGCAATCGCGAACGCACCGGGACCGAAGGCGCCTGATCACTCCGGGGTCGACTCTCTCGACTCGCGCCGTCTTCGGGCGTCGTCAACGGCCTTGGGGTTTGCCGCAGCAAACGCGCTGAGTCCCAGGCTCGTCGAGCCGGCCGAATGCCGCATCGGAGACGCGACCGGACCATCCCATTCCCTCCACGGTGCTTCTCGCGGCTTCTTGGGCAAGGTCGGATAAGAAAATCAGAGAGCGAGCGACGTAGGCCGGCCGATCGTTTGGGTCCACCATCCGCAGAACGAGGCCTGAACGTGAACGGTCCAGCAGACAAACCGGTATCTCGTTGCGTACCACTCCTCGAAACCAAAGCGCTGCTGAAGTTTGTCGCCGGCTCGAGCATCCTGCTCGAGCGTGTGGCCGCGGCCCGTCCAACGGTCGGGGTGCTTGTCCCGGCCCCACGATTTCCACTTTGCCTTGATTTCTTTCTCCATTCGCGCCCTGACCGCCCAACCGTGATTGGGGTCCACATGGCGTCCTCTTCGAGCGGAGTAGTCCACGACCAACTTGGCTGCTTTCAGTTTGGCGGACTCCTCCCAGTCGACCATCCGTTGGCCGGCGGTGGGGTCCGACACCAGCAGGACGATGTCCAGAGCTGCCTCGAAAAGCCCGCGCTCACCGCACAGGACGGCTTGATAGTCTGCGGGTTCATTGAGCTTGGCGAGACTGCCGAGTCATTCTTGAAATCGGATCACCTGTCCCCGGATGGCATGGCTGCGGGCGGTGATCGGGGTTCCGACGAACATGTTCTGGATCATCTGGAGGAACTTGGCAACGTGCCCCAAGGCGTCCCGGAACCCGGCCGCCATCGCGAGGTTCCTCTGCAGATCGGCGGGCGGTTCGGTGGCGTCCATGAAACCGCTTACGACGCCAGGCCGCGAATCCACCTGCACCCAAGCCGCACCCAAAGTGTACCGCCATTCGACTCCCGACGGAATCCCGGTGCCCGGTCGGCGACGACCATCATATTCACGAATGTCTGACTGCACCTATCCCCGTGAAGCCGCGAGACCGGCCCCGTCGATTTGTCCTCGTCATCTAATACCGCCTCGACGAGCTGGCCGACATTCTTCGGCGACGTCTCGATGGCTACCGGCAAATCCACGCTCTGTCCTCGTCCGAGCAGCCGGTCCTGCGCGACCTCATGTCGTCGCCGGACCGCCGCGCTCGGCGGGCATATGGATACCTCACCCGCCTAGGTGATGTCCGGTCGGTGCCGGCATCGACGTGAGGCGGGTCCAGGTGGCCTGGTCCACCACTCGCTGGCGGAACGTCTCGTGACAGGCGGTGCAGGCTTGAAGGGTCGTTCCGAGGGCTGCCATCACCGCGGGGCGATCATGCTCCCGAGCCGCGACGGCGATCGAGTCGGCCGTGTGGTGGAAGGCCAGTGCTTGCTCGGTGAAGCCCTTGGCGCCCGCGCCCATGTGGGTGCACATCTGGCCCATTTCAGCCGAGTAGCCGATTCGAGTAGCGGCTCGCTCGACGTCGGCGAAGTCGTTCCGCCCGGACGCCAGGATGATCTCTTGAACGGCCAGAAGATGGTCTCGCATGTTCTGCTTCTGCTGATTCGCCATCATCGGGAGCAGCGGTACCGCGACTCGCGTGTCCATCTCGTCGAGCGACGCGTGCGCTTCGCAGATCGGCGACGCGGAGCTGACCTCGGCGACCGGGCCGACTGGCTCCTCGTGCGGCGCCGGTATCTGGCAGGAGACAAAACCGAGCACTCCGAGTGCCAGCGCGCGCTTGCTGTGGATCATCGAGATTCCTCCATCGTTCGTGTCGCCGAAATCGCCTCGTTCAGCAGGTCAAGGGATCGAATGACAGCAACCCTCGCTGTGTCAGACGGCAGCGCCGCCAGGACGTGGTCAAACCGCAAGCGGCTGGCGTCTTCAACCCGCTCCGCGAGCCGCCGGCCCCTCGGTGTCAAGGACAGGCGCCACGTCCGGCCGTCCTCCAGCGATTCCGCTTGGAGCAGGTGACCCGCTTCGACCATCTTGGCGCACAGGCGCGTCACGTTGCTCTTGTCGATGCCCAACACCCTAACGAGGTCTTGCTGCGCCGACGCGATGTCACGACTCTCACGATCGAAAAGCGCCATGAGCGCATGTGCATGGGTCGGGGCGAGCGGGACGCCACATGGCGTCTGATCGCCATCGAGAAGTCCGAAGGTGCGGACAAATCGCTGAATCGATGTTCGCAGGAGATCTCCGGGGTGCTCCACATCGAGCTCCCTCGACGCTGGTCCCTCGCGTCTCGGGGCGGCTTTCCTGGATGGCGACATGGGGAAGAAGCGTAGGCGACGATAGTTGCGTACGCAACTATACTTGGCGGAGTTGCGCGGGGCAGTAAGGCGGAGCCGAAGCGGTCACACCATGGGATGGAGGCCGGCCCCCTAAAGCTCCATCGACATTCCGGCTCAGCGCGGGAGCAGCAGGACCACGGCCAGCGCGATGGCGGACCAGGAGGAACCAAAGCCCCCTGGTGAACATCCGCTTCCGCCGCACCTGCTCAAGCCATTCCGCGCCTGTCGGTCGGCGTCGTCGCCCCTTGCTTCCCCTCGCCTTCGTCATCCGTCGGTCGAGGACTCGTGGGCACGTCAGAGACTCGTCGAGCAGCGGTTCCAGTTTGTCAGGCCAACCGTGGGAACCTGCCCCGAGCGAGCCGGAAGTAGGTCCGGGTGAGGCGGCTCAGCCGACCGAGCCAGGGGCGGAGCAGACATGCGGGTGCAACGTGTGGCGACGATCGCACCAACGGTTCCGTGAGTCGATAGGGTCTTGCGCCTATGTTCGTGGTTCGCGGCTGCGTCGTTCTCACGCTCGCGGGTGTCGCGATCGGCGCGCTGCTCGCGGACGCGTTCGGATTGCCCGCTGCGCCCTGTGGACCGTCGCAGCTTTGACCGCGCTCTCAGGCCTTGTGGCGGTCGTCCGGATGACGGAGCCGGTGCCCGAGAGTGGCGGCCCAGTGGTGACTTGCGCTCCCTCCGCGAAGTCCATATATATGACCAGATCCGAGGGGAACGGATTGCGGCGCAGCAGGATTCAATCATGAAGGGACCGGAGTCTCGCGAAGGCGCGACGGGGCGGGGCGGGGAGTCAGGTTTCGTGCGTCGGCTGCTCGCCTCGAGCGCACCGAACGCGGTCGTGTTGATCCGCATCGCCATTGCGACAGTCTTCATCTCTGAAGGGATTCAGAAGTTGCTGTACCCCGCCGCCTTCGGCGCGGGTCGGTTCGCGAAGATCGGGATCCCCGCTCCCGAGGTTATGGGGCCCTTCATCGGTGTCCTCGAGATCGTGTGCGGCACTCTCATCCTCGCCGGCCTCCTGACCCGCGTCGCTTCGCTGCTCTTGATCGGCGACATGGTGGTCGCGCTCCTGTCGACGAAGATCCCGATTCTCCGCGGGCACGGGTACTGGCGCTTCGGGGCGCCGTCAGGGGGAAAACCCGGCCTCTGGCCGATGCTGCACGAGGCTCGAACCGACCTTTCGATGCTGCTCGGTTCGCTGTTCCTCGTCATCGTCGGCGCAGGTCTTTGGTCGGTCGACGCGCGGCTCGTTCCTCCCAGCGCCGACGAAAGCCGCGCGCGCGGTGCCGGGTGACCGCGCGACGACGCTCGCGATCACGATCGGGCTCTCCGCGATCGTCGCGACCTCGCCCGCGTGGGCAGGGCCGCCCTTCCTGACCGACGATCCGGAACCGGTCGAGCCCGGACACTGGGAGTTCTACGTCGCGTCTCAGTGGTCGGCGGCCCGCCACGCGGCCTCCGGGAGCTCCCCGCACTTCGAGGTCAACTACGGCGCGCTGCCGGGGCTCCAGCTCCACGTCATCGTGCCTGCCACCCTCGCGTGGCAGAGCGGCCAGCCGGTCCACTACGGCCCTGGCGACATCGAGCTCGGCGCCAAGTTTCGTTTCGTCGAAGAAGGAACGTGGCGACCGCAGATCGGAGTCTTCCCGCTGATCCTGCTCCCGACCGGATCCGAGTCACGGGGTCTCGGAGCGGGAACGACGCAGGTCTTCTTGCCGCTCTGGATCCAAAAGAGCTTCGGTCAGTGGACGACGTACGGGGGCGGAGGGATGCACCTCGCATCGGGCGGCAACGCTGCCATCGCTGGCTGGCTCCTCCAGCGCGAGCTCCTCGACAAACTCCTCATCGGCACGGAGGCCTTGGTTACGATTCCGACAAACGGCGCTCCGGTGGAGACCCAGCTCAATCTGGGGCTCGTCGTCAACTTCACCGAGAGGCACCACTTGTTGGCGTCCGCGGGACCAGCATTCGGAGGCGACGCCCGAGCCCAGTGGTATCTCGCCTACCAACTCACGATCTGATGTGATGACGACGGATAGCGGAGCGGGGCGAGGAGAGCCGCTGGCGACGACCGAGCTGTGCTGGTGCTGCGGGGAACGGGCGGTGCGGGTCGTCGACGCCTCGATCGGGAATGGACGGCGGGGGCGGCACGGAGACCGTCGCATGCCCCACCCCGTCCGCTGTCGGGGAGGCGTCCACCGCGGACTTCTTGTTGCACTGGACGCCACCGTTTGGTCAACGGAATCCCGGTCGGAGTGAGCTACCCCGCTGGTCGGGGCAGCGCCTCGAACGACGTCAGGGCCGCCAGTGGCGACGACTCGGGCGTCAAATGCATGGGGAACATCATCCCCCCTTGCCACCGTCAAGCGGGATGTCAACCGCCCGAAACGCGTCGGGTACCATCACGATCTTGCCTACTTGGTCGCTGGCCTCCAGTATCGATGGGCTGCGGACGATCTCCGTCAGCGGAAAGATCCGATGGGCCACGGGCTTGAAGGGCCCTTTCTCTACTCCGTCAATGATTTCGCTGATGGCGGGCTTGGTCCACGCAAAGGGCGTGGGTCGGTTGTTCCAAGAGCGCATGTAAGCGTTGAGGTGTTCTTTGAGGGCCTGCTTTGAAGCGAAGTTGGTCACGCCCAGGGATTGCTTGCCAAGGATTCCAAAGAATCCTTCGACCTGGTTTAGCCACGACGCGCTCGTGGGGGTGTAGTGGAATTGCACTCGGCGATTTTCGCGAAGCCAGGCGAGAGCCTCGGGAGTTCTGTGGGACGAAGAGTTGTCGAGAATGACGCGCAGGTCTTCCTTGGGGTAGGCGCGGACTACGCGGTTCATGAAGGATAGAAAGTCCCGAGCAGTGTGGGTATCCGTCACAGCGTGGGTCACCTTGCCCGTGGCAATTTTCCCCGTTCGGTTTTTCGGACACGACGAGGTCTCGGACGTCGATGCTCCGACTCCTGGCTACCGCGGGGCGACGAGCAGCCCTTCGAGTGTCTCCATGAACTCGTCCACCCTCACGGGCTTCGTCAGGTATCGATAGAAACCGGCCTGGATTCCCCGCTGCTTGTCCCGTTCGGACGCAGCGGCGGTCAGGGCGATCACGGGGACGTCCCTCGTCTCGGGAGCGACGCGGAGCGCCCGCAGCGCGTCTAGACCGCTCATTCCCGGAAGATTGATGTCCATGATGATGACCTCCGGCCGGCGCCCGCGCGCAAGCTCGACCCCCGTCTCGGCCGTGGGCGCCGTGAGCAGATCGATGTTTTCGAATGCGCTCATGAGATCCTTCATGAACGTGACATTGGCAGGGTTGTCCTCGACGTAGAGAATCAGCCTGGCTCCTGCTCCCGAAAGACGTCCCTCGCCGACATCGCGAACGGCAGGCGCCAAGCTCGAGAGGGCGGCGCCCGATTCGGGGACGGGCATGTCCACCCAGAACTCGGAACCTTCACCGGCGACGCTTTGAAAGCCGACGTCACCTTGCATCAGCTGGGCGAGCCGTTTCGTGATGACCAGCCCGATGCCCGTCCCCTCGATCGGTCCGGTCTCCTGGCCAGCCCTCTGGAAGGGTTGGAAGATCTTGTCCTGCTTCGCGGCGGGAATTCCCATGCCGGTGTCACGAACGGCAATGCGAACGCGCCCCGGCCGCAGCGTCGAAACCGTGAAGGTCAATTTTCCGGCAGGCCGATTGTACTTGATCGCGTTCGATCCGAAGTTCAACAGAATCTGGCCGAACCTCGTCCGGTCCGCTGCCACCAAGGGCCGCTCGCCGGGCGCGACCTCGACCTCGACGCGAATTCCTTGCCGCGCCGCGATCGGTTCGAGGATCCTCCTCACCTCCTCGAGAACCTCGAGCACTCCCACCGGCTCCGTGGAGATCGATACAGCCCCGGCTTCGATGCGTGACAGGTCGAGGATGTCGTCGATGAGGCGAAGCAGGTGTTCTCCGCCCTTCAGGATCTGGTCGGTCCGCTCCTTGTGCCGTTCCGAGAGCGGCTCCTTCTTGTCCCGTTGCAGAAGCTGCGCGAACCCGAGGATCGCGTTCAGCGGCGTCCGAAGCTCGTGACTCATCGAGGAGAGGAATTCGCTCTTCGCCCTGCTCGCGGCTTCGGCGGCTCCGCGCGCCTCACGTAGTTCCTCGGAGAGGCGGACGTCATCTGTCAGATCCCAAATCGTCTGGACGATTCCACCTTCCGGCGTTTGCCGAGCCATGGTTCGTAAGCTGCGCCCGTCTCTCGTTCGGACATCGAACGTCGTGACCTGTTCGCGAGGCGCCAGCCGCTCCGCGCGGAAGCGCGTGCGTTCCTCCTCGTCCTTGAAGGTGAGATCGCCCAGCCACGACTCCAGGATTTGTTCATGAGGCTGGCCGACCAGGGGGCCGGTCTGAGACCCACCCACCAGGCGCCGATAGACGCTATTGCAGAGCGCCAGCCGATCCTTGTCATCGAAGATTGCAAAGCCGTCCTGGATGCTGTCGACGGCACTCGCGAGGCGATCGCCAAGGAGCTTTGCGGATGCCTCCATCCGCTTGCGGTCGCTGATGTCGCGGATCGCCGCGGAGACCGTCAACCCGTGCTCCGTGCGGAGAGGACTGAGGCTCACCTCGATCGGAAGCTCCGTCCCGTCTTTTCGACGGCCGAAGAGCTCGAGCCCCGAGCCCATGGCGCGCGCGCCAGGATTCCCGAAGTACCGCGTAAGGTGGGACCCATGCCCCTGCCGGAAGCGTACTGGAATCAGGACCTCCAGATCTTGGCCGATGAGCTCCGACCGCGCGTATCCGAACAGCCTCTCCGTCTGAACATTGACCAGATCGATCAGCCCATTGTCGTCGACCACGACGATCGCGTCCGGCGCGGCGTCGAGCAACTGGCTGTAGCGCTCCTCCGAGCGAACGGAGAGTTCCTGGATGATCCGCTCCTGCTCGGTTCCTTCCCGCTTCAAACGCACGATGTCCGTGACATCCTCGACGTGGTGGATGATGTAGGCGACGTTCCCGTTCTCCCCGATCACCGGGGAGTTCACGGGGCTCCAATGCCGCTCCTCGAACCCACCGCCTTCTGATTCGGGGCGACGAATGTCGTACTTCTGTACAGGCATGCGGTCCGTCCGGCAATGATCGAGGACCCTTCCGAGCGACGCGCAGAGATTCGCGACGCCCGTTGCCTCGGGATCGCTCGGGTTGTCGGGGAACACGTCGAAGAGCCGGCGGTCGAGGATCTCGTCCCGCTTGGTCATCGTGGCGCACAGGTACGCATCGCTTACCGCGACGATCGTGAGGTCGGGGCGCAGCACCAGGTAGCACCCCGGAGCTGACTGAAAGAGCAGTCGGAAGTCGGGCGTCGCGACAGACCGAGCGGTGCTCACCGAGCGGTCCAGCACGCCTGCGACAGGGCGGCGCTCCATGCCTCTTCACGCGCCATCATGCGGAAGCTTCATACAAAAGACGGCGCCCGGGGCGGCATCCTCGATCCAAATACTTCCGCCGTGCGCTTCGACGGCGAGTTTGCAGAAGGTCAGGCCGAGCCCATGGCCGCTGCGCTCAAGGACGCGGGCATCTGACTCTACCCGCACAAAGGGATCGAAGACCCTTTCGCGCATCTCGGGCGGGATCCCGGTGCCTGCGTCGGCTATTCGAAGCTCTATCCCCCCAACGAGGCGGGCCGCCGCGATCGTGACCGACGTTTCGGGCGGCGCATACCGAATGGCGTTCTCGACCAGGTTGGTCAGCGTCCGGCGGAAGAGATCCTCGTCTGCGTAAACCCGGTCGGTCTCGAGTGTCCTTCGAAGCTTCACTTCCTGGAGCTGAGCGTCGACGTCGAGCTCCGCGATCACGTCGTCTACGAGCGCCCGCAGATCGATGTCGGAGCGCCTGGGAGCCAGCTGACCCTCGGCCGCTTTGCTGAGATCGAGGAGATTGTGGATCATCTGGGCGAGCTTCCGCACCGCAGATCGCATCTTAATCACCGAGTCGCGCGCCTTCTCATGGAGCCCCTCGTCGCGGAGCAGGAGCTGCGCGCGGAGTTCCAACGAGTTCACCGGATTCTTGAGATCATGAACGACGAACGCCGTCAGCCGCTCCTTCTGCAGCTGCAAACGAAAGAGATCGTCCCGCTGTCTCCTGAGAATCTCGTAGTGTTCGCGGAGCTCGAAGTTCAGACGACGCAGCTTGAGTGCGTTCCGGACGCGAATGACGAGCTCGGTGGGCCGAACGGGCTTCGTGAGGAAGTCGTCTCCACCCGCCCGAAGGGCATGGTCGAAGGTGTCGACGTCCCGCAACGCGGTGAGAAAGAGGACGGGCGTCTCGGAGCCGCGGGGAAGCGCCCGGATCCGCTCGCACGCGGTGAAGCCGTCAACCTCGGGCATGCGAATATCCAAAAGAACGCAGTCTGGGTGCTCCCTCTCGAAGGCGGCGACCCCCTCGGCCCCACCGCTGGCCAAGACGACGCGATAGCCCTCGTCTTCGAGCGTGTTTTCTGCGAGCAAGCGGTTGGCCTCGTTGTCGTCGACGACGAGGATCGTGGCGGTCGGGTTCGGGTTCTCGGCGCTTGGGGTCATGGCCTGCCTTGGTCTCGATGCAGCACGTGCATTCGCCGCAGACTTCCGGTCGTCGGCGACGAGGTCCACAGGCCCTCGCCGGGTAAACTATGACCCGGCTGGCACGAACTCAATATGTACCAAAGGGAACCCCTCTCGAGGAACCCTGCCGGCGCCACCGTAGGTCGCTCGCCGTGGACTCCTCCGACTCCGTACTAGGCCGATTTCTCGTCGCGCAACGGAGCCACACCCACTATCCATGCGACTGGAGGGACTCTATGCGGGCGCGACCCCCGCCCGACACGCGATCAGAGCGAGCTCGGTCCGGTTGTTTACACGGAATTTCTCGAGTAAGCAGCTGACGTGGGCTTTGATCGCCCGCTCGGAAATGCAAAGGGAGTCAGCTATCTTCGAGTTCTCCACGCCACACCCGAGGAGCCCGAGCACCTGACGCTGGCGCGGCGTGAGCGACGCCCAGGTCAGGCCCTGCTGTGCAACCTCCGGCGACGTCGCGAACTTGATCGGACCTTTGATCGGACCTTTGTGGCTACGGGCGACGGCCTCGGCCATGGCCTGGAGCCGGGCCGCGCCGTCGGTCGGGAGCTCGACGCAACCGTCCACGTCTTGCGCCCTCGCTGCCAGTTGGAGCTGCGTTCCAATTGCGACCAAGGTCAGATCGGGCCACGCGGCCCGCAAGAGGCACCCGAGCTCCTCGGAATTCTCCGGCTCGTGCGCGAGGTCAACGAGCGCGAGATCCACGGG
>Ga0265328_10001408_pt1 | contig 11066 bp, 7 predicted proteins | sample 41624metaG_FD_202086 | JGI IMG/M metagenome (GOLD analysis project Ga0265328, IMG submission 202086) | Rhizosphere microbial communities from Carex aquatilis grown in University of Washington, Seatle, WA, United States - 4-16-24 metaG | ecosystem: Host-associated > Plants > Roots > Rhizosphere >...
CGGAACTTCCCTCTTTCGAGAACTTCAAGCTGCTGAAAATGCGGGAATTTTGGCTTCTTCGTCGCCTAAAATGTAGTCATGTAAATGGCAGATTTTGGATGACATGCGCGGTGAATTGGCGTATGTTTCAGTCATGCATATCGAGACCGTGCCCAACCGCAACTCGCCTCCGACGATCCTGCTGCGCGAAACCTATCGCGACGGAGCCGCCGTGCGTAAGCGCACGCTGCTCAATCTCACGCATTGGCCGGTCGAGAAGCGCGAGGGGCTGCGCGCTTTGTTGAAGGGCGGCGTCGTGCTGCCGCCGGATCGGGAGGCGCTGCTCGTCGAGCGCTCGCTGCCGCATGGCCATGTCGCCGCCGTGCTCGGCTGTGCGCGCTCCATTGGCCTCGACCGCCTGCTGGGGCCTCGGGGCAATCGCCCGCGCGATCTCGTGCTGGCGATGATCGTGAGCCGCATCGTCGCGCCGACCTCGAAGCTGGCGCTCGCGCGCATGCTCGATCCCGCCACGGCGGCGTCGACTCTCGGCGAGGAACTCGACCTCGGCGCGGTCGACGAGGACGAGCTTTACGCCGCGCTCGACTGGCTGCACGAACGCCAAGGCGCCATCGAAGCGACGCTGGCCAAGCGCCATCTGAAGGGCGGCGCGCTGGTGCTCTACGACGTGTCGTCGAGCTACATGGAGGGCCGCCGCTGTCCGCTGGCGGCGCGCGGCTACAACCGCGACGGCAAGAAAGGCAAGCTGCAGATCGTCTACGTATTGCTGTGCGCCGACGACGGCTGTCCCGTCGCCATCGAGGTTTTCGAGGGCAATACCGGCGATCCGAAAACCCTGGCGGCGCAGATCGACAAGCTCAAACGGCGGTTCGGCTTGCAGCATGTGGTTCTGGTCGGCGACCGCGGCATGATCACGCAGGCGCGCATCGACGCGGAACTGCGCCTGGCGGGGCTCGACTGGATCACCGCGCTGCGCGCCCCCGCCTTGCAGGCGCTGGTCGACGGCGGCGCCTTGCAGATGTCGCTGTTCGACGAGCGCGACATCGCCCGTCCTTTGGGACGGGCGTCCTGTGGACGCCCTATGGCCGCCATCACCTCGCCGCTGTTTCCCGGCGAGCGGCTGATCGTGTGCCGCAACCCAGATCTCGCGCGCGAACGCGGACGCAAGCGCGAAGCGCTGCTCGTCGCGACCGAACGCGATCTTGCCGCCATCGCCGTCGCCGTCTCGCGCAAGCGCGATCCGCTGCGCGGCGCGGCGGAGATCGGCATGAAGGTCGGCGCCGTGCTCGGCAAGCACAAGATGGCCAAGCATTTCGAGCTGATCGTCGAAGACGCGCGCTTCGTCTTTGTCCGCAAGCAGGCCGAAATCGCCGCGGAGGCCGCGCTCGACGGCGTCTACGCCGTGCGCACGAGCCTGCCGCCCGAAACCATCGGCGACGCCGCCACCGTGCGCGCCTATAAATCCTTGAGCATGGTCGAGCGGGCGTTTCGCTGCATCAAGACCGTCGACCTGCACGTGCGCCCGATCCATCATTGGCTGGCCGAACGCGTCCGCGCCCATGTGTTTTTGTGCATGCTCGCCTATCACGTCGAATGGCATATGCGCGCGCGGCTTGCGCCGATGCTGTTCGACGACGACGACAGGGAAGCCGCCGACGCCTTGCGCGACAGTCCGGTCGCCAAGGCGCAACGCTCGCCCAAAGCCATCGCCAAGCAGACGACGGGCAGAACCGCCGACGGCGCCCCGGTGCACAGTTTCAAAACCCTGCTCGCCGATCTCGCCACGATCGTGCGCAACACCGTCGCCACCGCCCTCGCGCCCGATCTGCGCTTCAACATCCTCACGCGACCGACCCAAATCCAGCAAAAGGCCTTCGACCTTCTCGCCGTCCCCATCGCCTGTAGTCAGTAAACGCCCCGCCACACGAGCTTGCAATGAGCAAGATCAACGGGTTGCGCGATCGAAAAGAGGGAAGTTCCGTCTAACGCGCACGCTTTTTGAGGATAGGCAGACTCGCCCACAGGAACGCGGCAGGGTCGAAATTTACCCGATGCTGAAGTCTCCGGCATGACGCTGGCCGTCGCAGGGCTGCGGTCGCTGCCCTCGGCGTCGATCGCGTATTGCGTTCGCACGGCTTGAATTCCAGCCAAGCCATGCGAGCCAAGCCGGGGAAGGCAAGCCCTGGGAGAGATGTGTCGCGGAGGCGCCCGAGCACTTGATCTAGCACTGCGGCAGCGCTCCACAGTCTATTTATCGAAGGCAACCAATGATTTGATGGTGAGCCAGAATAGACAGCTCCTCGTCGCTCTGATAAGCGAGGCTAGCCGAGACGCGGCCTATCGCATCGACGACGACTGCTACGTATCATGCGCAGGTTGTGGTCCTCGAACAGGCTCGCTAAGGGCATTGCGGGTGTAAGCGCGTGAAGAAGCACGGCGAGCAGCTGCAGGAAAGAAAGCTGGACTGAGAAAGGGACTGAGGAATGGCGAATTTTGGGTTGATCGGCACACCCACGCAAATCAACGTCACGGCTGGCCCGTTGGACTTTGAGAGCGCTTGGGTGCAAAGCGGCGCCGGCTGGATCTTTTACGTGCCCACGACGTCCTTCGGCCTTTCCGGCCTGACCGGCAATCTGATCGCTCGCGAAATCTCCTCGGCCGGCGCTCCGACCGGAAGCGAGGTCGATCTGGCGATTCCCGCAGCGCAGAGCGGATTTATGATCGAGGGTGCCCAAAGCGCCGTCCTCACCGACGGTTCGTTCATCGTCAGCTATGAAGAATACAACTCTTCCACCCTCTCCTCCAATTTCAGCGACGTCGTGCATTATTCTTCGACGGGGACGCTGCTGGGCTCATTCACCGTCAATGCTTTCGCGCTTCCAGCGACGGCGCTCGCCGGCGGAGGCTTCGTGCTCACCGAGCTCGGCGTCGGAGGGACCGCTTCGCCAAATGCCATTCTCGCCACCTATGCCGAGACCGGGACGACGCCGATGTCTACCTCCACCATCGCCACAGCCACGGCGGGGCAGGAAATCGTCGCAGCGCAGACCGTCACGAGCGCAGGCACCGTTAACGCGGAAGACATCATCGCACAGGCCGCCGGTCAGACGTCCGGCATCGACATCACCCTGCCGGGCATCGCGGCGCCGCTGGTTTTCAGCGCGCCGGCCGCCAATAGCGCGACGACGAGCTACTACCTGTTCCCGTCCAAAATCCTCGCGGCGTCCGACGGCTCGTTCTATCAGGCGATAACGACGACCACCAACAACGTCAACGCTAATACGAGCTCCGCTCAAATCAATCTCTATCACTATGTGTCCGGCGCGGCCCAGCTGTTGACGACGATCAATGAGAGTTTGTCGTCGTCCGCTACGCTCGCGACGGGCAATTCCTCCATTGCATTACTCTCGAACGGCGACATTGCCCTCGAATATGGCGGGGCGTTGCAGACGACGGGCGTTACCGGATACCAGCAGTATGTCGACTTGTTTTCGTCGACCGGAACGCAAATCGGCTCGACGCTTTCGCTCGGGGTCGGCGTCGGCGGCCTCGCATCTCTCACTCCGCTGTCGAACGGCAATCTTGCGTCGGTGGTCGAAACTTCTTCCGGCCTGTTCTTGCAGCAGTTGGGCTTTGGCGCGCCGTCGACCACTCCCGCCGCCGACGATTTCACCGGCAACGGGACTTCGGACATCCTTTTGCAAAACGGCGCCGGGACCATGGTCGATTGGATCGTGAGCAATGGCGCGATCACGGCGGGGAACAATCTTGGAACCAATCTCGGCTGGAATCCAGTGGGAACCGGCGGTTTCAACGGCGACGGAACCAGCGACATTTTGATGCAGAACGGCAGTGGGACCATCGTCGACTGGACGATGCTGAACGGAACCGTCTCCAACGCGGCCGTAATTGGCAACGCCGTCGGTTTCAATGTCGTAGGGACCGGCGATTTCACCGGCAACGGAACCGACGACATACTGCTTCAGAACAGCGCCGGGACCATCGTCGATTGGATCGTGAAGAACGGCGCTATCACCGCCGGCAATAATCTCGGGACCAACCCCGGCTGGAACGTCGTCGGCACGGGCGACTTCAACGGTGACGGAACGACCGACGTGCTGCTCGAAAACAGCAGCACGAAAACCGTCGTCGACTGGACGATGGGCAATGGAACGGTCGCCAGCGCCGCCGTCATCGGCAATGCGGGCAGCTACAACCTCGTCGGCACGGGCGACTTCACCGGTAACGGAACGGCCGACATTCTATTGCAGAACGCCGGCGGCGATTTGGTCGACTGGATCATGAGCAATGGCGCGATCACCAGCGCACATGACCTCGGTGTGAACCCCGGCTGGACTGTGGCGGCGACCGGCGACTACACCGGCAATGGAGTGAGCGACATCCTCTTGACCAACGCGGCCGGAAACGTGGTCGATTGGACGATGAGCAACGGTGTCGTGTCCAATGGTGCCTTGATCGGCAATTCCGTCGGGTTCACCGTCAAGCATTGAGCCGGGCTCCTCGGGCATGCTCCGCCAAATGCGGGGAATGCCCGAGGTTCATCGCGCGAATGATGGTGAGAAGTTTTTTGAAGGCTTTCCGAGATTTCCGGTCATGGCGCATGGCTGACGCCGATCGACAGCCCGGAAACCGTCCCAGCTCGTCCGCTGTCGTGAGCAGCGTCGTGACCATGAAGACAAGGTTTGAAAATCCGCCGCCATGCCGTGTCCAGTACCTGTCGCATATCCTGCTATGCGGAACGCGCGGCAGCGCGCCGCTGGCTGTCTTCACAATTTGTGTTTAGGGGTTAGCCCGAAGCCTTTGCGACCGAGGCTCGGTCTCACCACGTTCCCTCATGCTGCGCCAAATTACCGTTCATAGTCGACCCCCGGTCACTCGCTCTGACCTTCAGATTCGTTTTCGGTCTTCCGCGATTGTTGCTCCCTAAACGCCTCGCGGTTCCGAATGGCGATCTCTTGGCGGTCCCGCTGCTCTTGGGTAAGGACGCGCTGTTGCGCGTGGCGAAGTTGCTGCATCTTTTCGCTTTGCGCGGGGTTGGGTTGCATAGGAGTCGACTTGTCGCTGTCGACTGTCCTCGCGGCCTCACGCGCCGCCGCGGCCTCCCGTTGCGCGCGCTCCGGTGTCGCCGTGTCGCTCTCCGCTTTGCCGGTTTCGGCGACTTTCGCTGCCGCCCGAGCCTGGGATGTCTCGCGCTCCGCCTCAAGGTCGACGCGTTCGCGGATGCTTGCGAGGTGTAGGCTCCGCTCGGTCGGCGTCGTCGTGATTGCCGGCACCGGCACCGGCACCGGTCGGGCCTGGGCCTTTTCGGCTTCCGGCACGCCCTCGGAAAGAAGGGCTTTTTTAGAGTCTGCCTCGGCCCGCAACGCTTGGATGCGATCCTGCATTTCCGGGTTTGTGATCTTGAACCCATGCGCGGCGGCAAGGCGCGCCGCCGTCTCCTTATAGGCGTCGTTCCCGTTGACGGTGATCGTCTCCCATTTTGTCGCGGCGACCTGTAGAGCCGCGAGAACCGTCTCGGTGCTTTTCCAGTCCTTCACGTCCAACTGCTTGCCCTGATCGACGAAGGCAAGCGTTTGCAGCGCGCCGGTCGCGGCGTCGTGGCGGCTGTAGTGGATTTCGTCGCCCTTTTTCTCGTGGGTGATGAGCGCGTTCTTTGTGTCAGTGGGCTTGGGCTCCACGTAGCGGTCGCCCTCCAGTTTGACGGGCAGGGATTCGAGCTTGGCTTGCGACGCGATGATAGCCTGGCTCAATTCGAGAAGCCGTCGCCTCTCTATTTCGAACGCCGCTTTTTCCGCGCCCTCGGGTATGAGGTCGGAAATCCTCGTCAACGTGCCGGCGATGTCCTCGCGCGCCGTGGTCATTGTCTCGATGGTTCTCAAAGCGGCCTCTCCTTTGGTGATCTCAATCGAATTTTCCCGGCGCAAAATAGGTTCCAGCGCCGCCTCGACCCGCCGCTGGAACGGCAGGATCGCGGCGCCGTCGATCCGGTCGGACTCCCGGCTCGAGGAACCAAGCGCGACAGGAACGGCATACATCGTTTCGGGCTGATTGCGTGCGGGTAAAACCTCGGCAAGACGAGACGCCGGAACGTCGAGAAACACAAGACGGCTTTCGACCCTTTGCGCGATCTGCTCGGCGATCGCGGGCTCGCTGGTGAACATCACGGTCTTGTGCGAGCCCTCAGTGGCGGCGACGGGCTCGGCCCGGTAAAGCCGCATTGCGCCTTCGGCCAGCGGGGGCAGGGCGCCAAAAACCTTTCGTTCCGCAAGATTGCTCCACTGGCGCGCGGCCTCGGCGGCGCGGTGGCGTCCTTCGGGCCGCGTGGGTCGGTGAATTTCCTTGTTTTTGACGCGCTCGATGCGGCGGCGAGCGGCCTCGGGCGCAATTCCCCGCTCCACCATATTCACGTCCTTGAGCTTGTAGCCGGGCGCGTGAGCCTGATCGAAGCGCCTAACGGACTCCATCGGAATGTTCCGTTCGCGGGCTTCCTCGGCCAGGGTCGAACGCCACCGGCTAAAATCGGCGATGCGAGGATCAATCTTTTTCCCCTCGGCGTTGGTCAATCTGACGGCGGCGTGAACATGGATGTGCTGCCGGTTCTTGTGCATCACGAACACATATTCGTGCCCCGAAAACTCCCGCGCCAGGGTGGCGCGGGCGGCGCCCATGAAGGCGTCTTCGTCGGTTCCGGGCTTCGCGCTCAAGATCACATGCGCGAAATCCCTCCGTCCCTGCGAGCGCATCCCGCGCTCCCAGGATTTGGCCAGTTCCAGGTTGGAGTTGAACCCCTTCGCCTTGGCGTCGGCGGCGACACGGGTGCGCTGAAGAAACAGCCGGCCCGCCGCCTCGTCGATGGGGAGTCCGCCCGAGGTTTCGGCGGCGATTTGTCCGCCCTTCGTGAGGCTGGCGAGCTCGGTCGTCGCGCCTTCGACGCCATGCGCCCAGCGCACCTCGCTCCGGCTGGTGTCGATGTTCAGGGCGCCGTCGATCCTGTCTTGGAGGCGAGCGAGCGATTTCTCGTTGGGATAAATCCGCTCCAGCTTGCCGCTATCGCCGCGCTCCGCGCCGGCGGCGACGATTACGACATGAACTTCAGTCTCCTCCATTCGCCACGCGAAGGCATGACCCTTGAGCGCGTCCCCAAGCGCTTCCCGAACATGCTCCGGGGTTGCCGCTTGCGAAGAAAGCGTCAGGGAGAAGGACAGCACGTCGTTCGACGGCTCTCGCCCATCCGCCTCGTCGCGCCATTGCGCCGCAAGATCGCCGACGGCCTCTTTCCCAAGGACCAGGGTTCCGTCTTCCAGCTCCAGCGCCAGCTCGCCCTTGTGGCTCTGATAATTCATGAGGGCGCCGGCGCGGACGCTTCCCGCGCCATAGCTCGCCAGTTTCACGACGGCGGCCTGCGATCCGGTGGCGAGCCCCGCCTTCACCGCGCCGGGCGAACGCAAAAGCGCCGCGCCGCCGCCCGGCGGCGGCGAGGACGACGACGACGACGCACTTTCCGACCGAGCAGGGGCCGGGCTCGCACCCGCCGCCGCTTTGCCCGCGCCGCCACTCGCGTTTCCTGGGCGCGAAAAATTCCATTCTTCTTCGGCGAGACTCGATCGATCGGCGGGGGCGGGGGCGCCTGGCCCGACGAAGGGAAGCGCGCGGGGCGCATTCGGAGTCTCTCCCGACGCCGGCGCATCGGCGCTCAACCGCGCCGCATTCCAAAACTCCTGCGAGGCTCGCGCGGCGAACAGCGCGTTTTGTTCGTCCTCATCCCGCGCCAGCCGCCTCCGGCGCATGGCTGCAAGCCGAAGCCCCATATCCAGGGGGTCAAATGCACTCACGTTGCGCCTGCGGAAGGGCTTCCTTGGCCCGTTGATGGGCGCGGCGACACAGCGATTTATACTGCTCGTCGAGCTCGACGATGACATCGTTGGCGCTGATCAGCCACGCCTTCATGTCCTCGCCCTGCACGATGTTCCCGGCGTTCATGTGGTGAACAGCCTGATTGAGATTGACGCCGACGGCGCGCAGCTGCCGCGTCAACAACACGATCTCGGCGCGGGCGGCCCCCGAAAATGTCGGCCCCAAACGCGCGGCCTCGCGGATCAACCGGCGCGTGGCCTCGCTCGGGGTCAAATCGTTCTGCGCGCAAAACCTTAGAAAATCCGCGTGCTCTTGCCTGGACAGCCGGACTCGGAGTCCGACCGTTTTGTTGCGCGCGTTGCGCTTTGCGTCGTTCAAATTTTTCGCTTGGTTGGCGTTCGGTTTGCCCCGCGGGCAAACTGCCGAACGCCTCGCTTAGCCCGTCCGGCGAGGGCACACAAGAGTTATGTTCCACATAACCCCTATCCTGCCATAAACCACCTCTTTTCCTTCATTTCTCCTCTTCCCCTTGTTCGCTTTCACTCTTCCCTTCTTCGCAGGTTTTTCTCATGAGATTTTCTCCGCAACGCTGCGCGCATGAGATAACTTGCCGAAACGCAACGCAATTCGCAACGCCGTTTCAGACGCGCTTTCGGATACGAGGCGATGCGCTGTTTCAGACGCTCTTTCAGGCAACCAATGAGACAAACAATGTTGACCGATGACGCCATCGTCGAGATCGCCGCGCATCTTCAAACGCAACCCAAAAAACAGAAGGGCGCAACGACGCGTGAGGCGGTCGGACGGCTACGGCCGCATATCCTCAGGCTACGAACAGACGGCTACGCGTGGGATGAAATCTTGGCGATGCTGCAACACAAAGGCGTGTCGCTCACCCTGAACACATTGCGGGATTATCTGAAACCTCAGGGGTCCGATGGGGGTAAAGCCGGTGATGAAAAGTCCGTCACACGAACGCAACGCCGCGCAACGTCGAGCGCAACGTCGGACGCAACGCCTATTCGGGCTCAAGGCGCAACGCCGCGCGCAACATCGATTGTGATAGAGAAACCGTTAGCGATTAAGCCTACGGACGGTGTAGGTACCGGGGCGATTCGTGCGGAGTCGTCTCAAGGAGGAGGCGCCAGATTTAAGGTGCGTCCCGACAGCGAAGAATTGTGATGGGAACAATCAATGGCGGAACATTTGTATATCGTCGGCGGCAGCAAGGGCGGCGTCGGAAAATCCATCGTCTCGATGACGCTGATAGATCACTTGCGTAAGCTGGATAAGAAGGTCGTCCTGATCGAGTCGGACACGTCGAACCCCGATGTCTGGAAGGCCTACAATGGGCTCGTGAAATCCGAACTCGTGAATCTCGACAAAAAGGAAGGTTGGATGGAGCTGGTCGACATTTGCGATCAGAACGGCGATTGCGTCGTGGTCGTCAACACGGCGGCTCGGAACAACGACGGCGTGGCGGAATATGCGGAGACCCTGACCGAAACGCTGCGCGAGCTGCAACGCAAGATCGCGACGCTTTGGGTGATCAACACGCAAAAAGACAGTTTGGAGCTGCTGGTCGACTATCTTCGCGCCGTACCCGATGGCGTGACCCACGTGCTCAAAAACAAATATTTCGGCGACGATATGAAGTTCGCCAGATACAACGACTCGAAAGTCCGCAAGCAGATTGAAGCGGGCGGGGGAAAATCCCTCACCTTCCCCGATGTCGCGGATCGGGTCACCGAACAGCTTTACAGCGAGAGAATGCCGATCGAGGTCGCCGCCAAGCAAATGGGCATCGGCAACAGGGCGGAACTCAATCGCTGGCTCATTCGGGTCAACGAGGTTTTGTCGGCGGTCGTCGTCGATGGCTGACGCTCCCGACACTAGTTTCGGACGGTTGTTCGGACGCGCCGCGACGGCGACCGAGAAGGAGCGATTGCATCATTTGCAAAAATCGCTCGGATTTCGGGACGACGACGCCATTTGGTCGATCCTGATGGCGCTGCAATTTTACGACAGTCTCTATTCCCAATATCCCAAGGCCATCGGCGCGGAAGCCTCGAGGATTTTGGGCGATGTAAAAGCCACCGCCGAGGCGTCGCTGAAGGCCAGCGTCGCGACGGCGCGGGCGGATCTGGCCAAGGCGGTCGGTTCAGCGGCGCGCGATGTCGCGCGCGACATTGCGCGGCGCGAGAGCATTCGCTGGACGGTCGCGGGAGTGGCGCTCGGGGCGATGTTGCTCGCCACGGGCGCGGGAGTAGGGATTTACGTCGATCGGCAGCTTGCCGCGCCGGTCATCGGCGCGGCCGCGCAGCGAAGGTAAGCTCCCTTGCGGCTCGCAGGAGCCGCAAGGGCCTGCCCATGGGCGGGGAAGGGGTTTGGGGAAACGGGCTTGGGGTTTCCCCATGCGCGAAGCGCGCCCCGGCCGCTCCGTTGCGGTCGGGGCGGCTCTCCGCTCGTCTTAATCCGAAAGCTTTCGCAAAACACAGTCGGCGGCATGGCGCGCGCCGTTCGAAAGCTGGCGCTGCCAAGCGCCCTCGCTCGGCGCCCACCGAAACCCATGGCTTTTCAGCTCGGCGCGAATCTCCGCGCTCGGCTTGCCTTCGAAAATGAGCTGAAGCCGGTTCGCCTCGGCGTTCTCTTTGAGGCGAACGCCGCTCTCCAGCCGCGTCTCCTTGGTTTCGCGCGTCGCCTGATTTTCGAGCAATTCGATCCGGGCCTTGATTCGCCGCATATTCGCGCCGTTGTTTGTGAGGCGGAAAGCGGGAACGCCAAGGCGTCCGGCAAAGTCGGGCGTGAACAGCCCGGCGATTTCCGGAGCGGAAAAGCCGGCGGCGGCGAGGCCGTCCCTGTCTTCCTTGCGGACAAGCCGATTTGCGAGGATCGCGCGGGCCTGTTGCGCCTCGAGCGCGACCAGTTCCGACTTTAGCTTTTCGATGGCGTCGGGGTCGTCGGACGATATTCCGCCGGTTCCCACGCTCGCGGCGCGCGCCGCCATTTCTCCACCGGCCTTCAGCGCGTCAAAACCCTTGCCGAAATTCGCGTGAATCTTGGCCCGGTATACCCCGCTCACGCCAGAACCCGAAAAATTTTGGGATCGATGACGCGGAAGTTGTCGGTGACCGAATCGCAGAATTCAGCCCAGTTTTTTGGGACTTTTTCGCGTAGGAAGGTGAGGATCGAGT
>Ga0265328_10001418_pt1 | contig 11029 bp, 11 predicted proteins | sample 41624metaG_FD_202086 | JGI IMG/M metagenome (GOLD analysis project Ga0265328, IMG submission 202086) | Rhizosphere microbial communities from Carex aquatilis grown in University of Washington, Seatle, WA, United States - 4-16-24 metaG | ecosystem: Host-associated > Plants > Roots > Rhizosphere...
AACCCATGTCCGAGGGCCGCCTCGTCTCGATCGGGGCGAGGGCGTTTGTTCGAAAGGGGTCAGCCCATGGACGATCTATTCGTGATTTGTCGCACAGGCCACATAGAGGACGGCCAAGCCACAGGCTTCGTCCTGATGCGCGCCTATGAGAATGGCGACAGCAATCCCTGGCCGATCATCATCACCCGCAAGGGCAATAATTTCTACGGTTTCGAGAACTCCTGCCCGCATGAGCAGATGCGTCTCGACACCTCCCAAGGCAACTTTCTCGACGAGAGCGGCAATTTCCTCGAATGCGGGCGCCATCACTCACAATTCGACCTCGACACCGGCCATTGCTTCATCGGCCCGTGCCAGGGCGGGAAGCTGACGCCGCTCTCGCTCGTCGTCGACGACGGCGACCTCTGCATCACCGGCGTGATGCTGGCGGATGAGTGAAGGGACCGAGAAACTGGATACGAGAGGACAGCGAGGATAATTCATGACGGACATGGCGGAACTGCAAAAGCGCAAACAGCCTCTCAATCTGGCGATCGTCTATGTCGATCCCGACGCCTTCATCGCCAATTATGTGGGCTGGCTGGAGATCACGACCTTCATCACCGCGCTGCGCGCCGGCGATGTGACGGTTCCCGCCGACGGCGTCACGCCCAAGCTCACGGACCAGCAATTGAAGGCCGCCTCGGCGGTCACTTATGGCGGCGACGCGCTGTTCGCCTTCTTCATGACGGCGGCGCTCAAGGGCGACAAGGCGGCGGCCGACAAGGTCGAGGCCGCGCTCGTCGAGAGCATGGGCAAGGATTTCCCCGGCGCCACGTCGCTGTGGAGCTTCCGCACGCCGATGGATCCGCCTATCAGCCTCGAGGATCATGTCGGCGCCGCCGGTAAGAAGCTGCTCATCGGCGATATTCCGCCGCCGCCGCTGCGCGCCAAGGAGAATTGGAACACCGGCATTCGCTTCTTCGAGCAGGCCCGGAAATCCAACTTCGTCCATGAGATCATGTATCCGCTGGCTCTGTGGAGCCGCGAGCGCTGGACGGACACGCTGGAGAAGGGCATCTCCTTCCTCACCCATATCGAGGACAATGTGCCCGTGCTGCGCGAAGTGCTCGAGGAGAAGCGCAATGATCAGGCATTCGTCGCCAATCTGCTGCTGAAATTGGCGCCCGCGATCGATCAGGAGCTGACCGAGGACATGGAGGGCTTCCTGCGCTCCCTGGCGCGCCGCAACTGAGCGAGCTCGAGCGCGGCGTATGATGATCTGTCATACGCCGCGGTTAGCCTCGGCCCCTCCCGATTCGCCGCCGGCGGGCGGGAGAAGACGGAGGCCGCCATGAACAATTCGCCCCTGCTGGTGTCGGTGACGATAGAGCCCAAGCTCGAACGCGATTGGGAGGAGCTCGTCGAAGCGCTGGCGCGGCTGTCCGCCGGCGCGCCGGGACTGCGCGTCTCGGATCTGGATGTGATCGGCGGGACACAGGCTCTGCTCGAGGCCGCGAGCGAGGAGCGGATGAAAGAGGCCATCGCCCTTTTTCTGGAGCTGTCGCCGGTGGAGGCGGTCGTCGGCGCGCCGCGCGTCGCCTATCGCGAGCGCCTGTCGCGACGCCAGGAGATCGACTTCACCCATAAGCGGCCCGGCCAATACGCCCGCGTGAAGCTTATTTTCGATACGGAGGGCTCGGGCGGCGAGATTTTCGAAAACCGCGCGCCGGAGACGTCCATTCCGGCGGAGTTCGTCGATGGCGTGGAGCGCGGCGTCGTCTCCGTGGTGGAGAGCGGCGTCATTCTCGGTCGGCCGGTGGTGGAGCTGAAGGCGGCGCTGGTGGACGGCGCCGGCCGTGGCTCGGATTCATCCGTGCTGGCCTTCGAGATCGCCGCGCGCGCCGCGACGCGGGAGGCCCTCGCCAGAAGCAGCGAATTGCTCGAGCCGATCATGAGCGTCGAGATGGCCGCGCCCAATGATATTGCGGAAGCGGTGATCGAGGATTTGCGCGGCCGGCGCGCGGAGGCTCTGAAATCCGAGCAGGGCGACGAAACCACGCGGATCGCGGCGACCGCGCCGCTCGCAGATTTGCTCGGCTATGGCGAGGCGCTCAGCAGCCTGACCAAAGGGCGCGCCAGCTATAATTTGCGGTTCAGCCATTATGCGCCGACGCCGCCGGAGGATGACACGCCCTTCCGGCCCGCGGCGGCCGCGCGCCCCAGCGCCGCGGCCTAAAAGTGACGAAGCGCCGGCCCGAAAGATCCGGGCCGGCGAAGTTCGGTCAGCGCGAGTAGAACTCGATGACGAGATTCGGCTCCATCTGCACCGGATAGGGCACTTCGGAAGGCAGCGGCACGCGGATGAGCTTGGCCGTCAGCTTCTGATGGTCGACCTCGTAATATTCCGGCACGTCGCGCTCGGCGAGACCGACCGCCTCTAGGACGATGAGGATCTGCCTGGAGCTCTCCTTCACCTCGACGACGTCGCCCGGCTTCACCAGATAGGACGGAATGTTCACGCGACGGCCGTTCACCTTGATGTGGCCGTGATTGATGAACTGGCGCGAGGCGAAGACCGTCGGCACGAATTTGGCGCGATAGACCACGGCGTCGAGACGGCGCTCCAGCAGGCCGATCAGATTGTCTCCCGAGTCGCCCTTCAGCCGGATGGCCTCCGCATAATATTTGCGGAACTGCTTCTCGGAGATATTGCCGTAATAGCCCTTGAGCTTCTGCTTGGCCTTGAGCTGCGTGCCGAAGTCGGAGGGCTTGCCCTTGCGGCGCTGGCCGTGCTGGCCGGGGCCGTATTCGCGACGGTTCACCGGGCTCTTCGGGCGGCCCCAGATGTTCTGTCCGAGACGGCGGTCGATTTTATATTTGGCTTCGGCGCGTTTCGTCACTTGCCGGCGTCCTTTTCTGTGGCTGCCGCGCAATGCGCGACAACGACGGGACGTCGCGCCCGGCCCCTGTCGAGGCGAGCGTCGCCGAACCACGTTCCCGCGCTGCGAGGCATTGCCTCTAGCGTCAAAAGAACGCGCCCTCCTCTGCCGGAAAACCGGCCGACAGGCCGTTCGAGGAACGACCACGGGTGCGGGCCGGCGAAGGTTTCCCCGCGCCGGACCGTGGGTGAATATCCGCGTGAGCGGGGGAAGTCAAGAAAAAGGCCGGCTCGCGGGGCGCGGGCCGGCCGGAAATGGCGAAGCCGAGCGGGACTCAGGGCCACCAGATCGGCGCGATGCCGTCGCGATAGGGCAGCACTTCGAAGCGACGGCGGTTCGGCAGCGTCTCCTGCATGAACCAGCTGCGCTGATTGTCCTCGACCGGCTGATAGGCGAAATAGGTCGCCTCCACCAAATAGCGATTGGTCGAGCCGACCGGGACGACCGGGCCCGGATCGAGCCAGCTACGGCGCGGAACGACGAGCGGCTGGCGCACATAGGGGATGGGGCCGGTCGCCACGACGATCGGCGTCGCATAGACGGGATGACGATGCGCTACGCGATGAGTCTTGGCGAGCGCCTCGCCCGCCGTCGCGAAGGCGAGAAGGCAGGCGAGACCGGCCGACAAACTGACGAAATGACGCATCCTCATCTCCTGATTCCAATAATCGACGCGATCATAACCAATCACGCCGCCGGGCGATACGGGCCGCCGCGCGGCGCGCCTCACGAACGCTGAAGGCGATCCGGTGAATGCGCCGGATGGCCCTTAAGTAGAGCCGAGCTCAGTGGCGCGCGGCGCGTTTTTTGGGCGCCTGCTTGGCGGGCTGCTCCGCCTCGCTCGCGGGAGCGGCGCCGAGGCAGCCCGGCCCCTCGACTTTCGGGAAGGAGCGGGCCAGCGCCCTGTTGTCGCCGGACGGCAGATAATAGACGCGGTCGAGCAGGCATCCCAAGGCGCGCCGGTCCATCGGCTTCGCCCCGGCGCCGCAGGCGATGCCGGCGATCTCCATCGACAGGCTGGCGTTGACGAGGCGCACGGCGAGGCAGGAGCGCTCGCCCGCGGCGGCGGCGGCGACGCCGCCTTCGCGCAGCGACAGTTTGATCTCGGCGGCTTCGAAGGCCCCGGCGCGCGTCACCAGCGGCGTCGGCTGACCGATGCGAACCACTCCGAGACCGGCCTGAGCGGCGTGGCGCGCCACATCGAGGAAGAAATCGGAATTGCCGAGTTTCTCGCCGGCGGGCTGCAGAATATCGAGCCGCAGATAGTGCCGGCCTGTGTCGAAGGCGCCGAAGGCGTGCGTCTCCTGGCGGCCGCCCGAGGGCAGCGGCGGATCGAAGGTGATCTTCGGCTCCTTGTCGATCTCGGGAGCCTCGAGCCGGAAGGCGGCGACGCGCTCCGGCGCGACGACGGGCGCTGGAGCGTGCGCGACGACGGCCGCCGGCGGCGCGGCGGCGGTCGCATCCTGGGGCGCGCGCACGAAGGCGAGCGATCCCGCCAGCACGAGAAGCGCCGCGACACCCATTAGCGATGCGGCGAGGTTGCCGAGCGGGCGCGCCCGTAGCGGGGCGCCCGAGACATAGGGGAGGTCATCGCCGGAAACCGACAAACTCATGACGCAACTCCAACGGCCCGACTTCGCGCGGGCTTCACAATCCCGATCGGGCCGATGCGTCCCGAGGTCGAGGCAATCTGGCCATGACCATTGGCGTTAAGCGTAAACATTCCGTTGAAAATGGCCGAGGTTGCGCTCGCCCGCGCGCGCGGCGGCGGCGAGGCTCCGGCTTCGGGCCGCTCGCCGCGAGGTCGAGACAAATTTCGGACAAGAAACTCCATGAGAGAGAAGCAGTCGGATACGACTATCTGCGCGACATACCGTCGCTCTCATCCTGTAACGTCGAGGAAATGGAATGAAGCTTCTCGCAACGGCGGCCATCGCGACTTTGATTTCTTTTCCCGCCTGCGCCGAAAAGGTCGCGGTCGGCTGCCAACTTGTGGCGCAATACAGCGAAGATCAAGTCGGTTATCTTCTGAGCGAGGCTCGTGCGGTCATCGGAGACCAGGAAAGCAATCGCATCTACGGGCATTACGTGAGCCTGCGCAGCGCCTGCCAATCTGACGGCAACGCGACCCGCGTGGTGAATCTCCCGCCCGCCTTGCGCGATCTCCTCGCCCAGAACGGCGTCGACATCCGCCGCTTCGCGCGGCGTCTCTGAGGCGGTTCGTCAGTGACTGCGGCCGCGCTTTCGGGCGGCCGCAGCCCCCTGAATCTGCGTCTTGCAGGCGCGGCTGAGCCCGCCGAAATTCGCCTTCAGGCAGTTCTCCACCGCGGCGGCGTCGGGAACATAGCGCTCGCAGAATTTATAGGCGTCATCCGTGCAGGCGGAGCGCTGGCGCGCGGTTCCATGAGGCGCGGCCCCGGCCGACGCTGCGCAGACCAGCAAGAATGCGCATCCCAATAGCAGCCTCATTCCCCGTCCTCCCTTTTTGCGTTCCGCGCCCGCGCGGCGCCGAATTGCCACAATCAAAGATAGGCGCGAGTGGCACCGCGGCGATCGGCTCATGCGTTCATCCTAAATAGGGCCGAGTTCGCCGCTGTATGCGAGCCGGCTCGGACGGGGGCTTGAAATCGGCGCGGCGCATCTATTTAATAAGCACACTTATCAAAAGCACGGCTATAGAAAGCGCGCACAATGCCTTCGCCGCCGCCGACGACTTTCTGCTTCCTGTTGCATGACGCGGCGCGGTTGATGCGCAAGCGCTTCGAGCAGAACGCCCGCGAATTGGGCCTGACGCGCGCGCAGACCCAGGCCCTGGCCTATCTGTCGCGCAATGAGGGCGTCAGCCAGTGCGTCCTCGCCGAAATGCTCGATCTGGAGCCGATCACGCTCGGCCGCACCGTCGACCGGCTGCAGGCTCTGGGCCTCGTGGAGCGGCGACCGCATGAGACCGACCGGCGCGTCTGGCTGCTGTTTCTGACCGATGCGGCATGGCCCCTCGTCGAGGCCATTGCTCCGATCTCCGAGGCGACGCGCCAGGAGGCGCTCGCCGGCGTCAGCGAGGAGGATCGGGAGACATTGATGCGCGTGCTGGAGACGGCGCGCGCCAATCTCATCGAAAAAATGAGCTGTTCCGCCAAGAAGCCCAAGGCGAGGAGCGCGAACGGCTGAACGGCGGTTCGAAGGCGGACCCGGGCGAGAGCGATGCGGACGGCGGCGCCCGCATCGGAGTGAGAGTGGAAGAAGTCCATGGAACTCGTCAAATATGCGCTCAAGTTCCGGCTGACGTTCTACGTCCTGGCCATTCTGATGACGTTCCTCGGCGGAGCGGCGATCGTCTCGACGCCCAAGGACGTGTTTCCGAACGTCGATATTCCGGTCGTGACGGTCATCTGGACCTATACGGGTCTCTCCACCGCCGAGATGGAGAGCCGCGTCACCACCTACGCCGAGCTCTCAACCAGCAATAACGTCAACGGCATTCGCAATATGGAGAGCCAGACGCTGCAAGGCGTCGCTGTGGTCAAGATCTATTTCCAGCCCGATGTGAACATTGAGCTCGCCATCGCGCAGGTCGTGTCGGCGATGAACTCGATTCGCGCGCTGATGCCGCCCGGCATCAATCCGCCGACCGTCGTGCGCTATTCGGCCTCGCAAGTGCCCGTCATTCAGCTCGCTCTGTCGAGCAAGAGCATGAACGAGCAGCAGCTCTATGACATGGGTCTCTACCGCGTTCGCCAGCAGCTGACGACGACGCCCGGCGTGACTCTGCCGACGCCCTGGGGCGGCAAGCAGCGCCAGATCATGGTCGATCTCGACACGGCGACGCTGCAGGCGCGAGGCCTGACGCCGCTCGACGTGGTCAACGCCGTCACCGCCGGCAATCTGGTCGTTCCTTCGGGCCTCGTGAAATTCGGCGATCTGCAATATGTCGTGCGCCTCAATTCGACGCCCGATGCGCTGACGACGCTCAATAATATCCCGATCCGCCTGGCCGATGGCGCGCCGCTGCTGGTGCGCGACGTCGCGCAGGTGCGCGACGGCAGCCCGCCGCAGCAGAATATCGTGCGCGTCGACGGCGCGCGCGCCGTGCTGCTGACCATATTGAAGAACGGCAACGCCTCGACGCTCAATGTCGTCGAGAATGTGAAGGCCGGCATAGCCAAGCTGCGCGAGGCGATCCCGAAGGACACGCAGGTCGCCGAATTGTTCGACCAGTCGGTCTTCGTCTCCAACGCCATATCCGACGTGCTGCACGAGGGCGTGATCGCCGCGGGCCTCACCGCGCTGATGATCCTCTTGTTTCTCGGTTCGTGGCGCTCGACGCTGATCGTCATCATCTCCATTCCGCTGTCGATCCTGACCTCGCTCGCCGTGCTCAGCGCGCTCGGCCATACGATCAACATCATGACGCTCGGCGGCATGGCGCTCGCGGTCGGCATATTGGTGGACGACGCCACTGTCGCGATCGAGAACACCTATCGCCTGTTCGAGGAGGGCAAGGAGTTCCGCCATGCGGTGGCGGAAGGCGCCGCCGGCATCGCCAAGCCGGCGCTGATCTCCACGCTCGCCATTTGCGCGGCCTTCGTCTCGGTGATCTTCCTCACCGACGCGGCGCGCTATCTCTTCGTGCCGCAGGCGCTCGCCGTCGTCTTCGCCATGCTCTGCTCTTATTTCCTGTCGCGAACGCTGGTGCCCATATTGATGGACCAGCTGCTCATCCACGAGCATCATGCCGAACGCGACCGCGAGAGCGATGCGCGAGGCTCTGGATTTGCGGCGATATTGACGCGCATCCAGCTCGGTTTCGAGCATGGGTTCGAGAAAATGCGCGGCCAATATGCGCTGCTGCTGACGGCGGTGCTACGGCACAAGGGACGCACACTCGCTTTCGTCGCCGGCGTCTTCGCTTTCGGCGCCTTTTTGTTCGTGTCTGTCGGCGAGGATTATTATCCGCAGATCGACGCCGGCCAGATGACGCTGCATGTGCGCGGCCGCTCCGGCCTGCGCATCGAAGAGGCGGAGCGCCTGTTCCAAAAGGTCGAGGATGTCATCCGCGAGGTGATTCCGCCGCACGATCTGGCGCTGGTCATCGACAATATCGGCCTGCCGCAGATCACCTATAATTACGCTTTCTCCGATGGCACGACAGTCGGCTACAATGACGGGCAGATCATGATCTCGCTCGCCCATGGGCATGCGCCGACGGCCGGCTATATGCGGCGGCTGCGCGAAATCCTGCCGCAGCGCTTCCCCGATTCGATCTTCTATTTCCAGCCGGCCGACATCGTCACGCAGATCCTGAACTTCGGCCTTCCCGCGCCGATCGCGGTGCGCGTCGTCGGCCGCGACGCGCCCGGCAACAAGATCATCGTGCGCAAGCTGCTCGATCGCGTCAAGCAAGTGCGCGGCGTCGTCGACGCGCATATTCATCAGATCCTCGACGCGCCGGAGTTCTTCGTCGATATCGATCGCTGGAAGGGTCAGCAGCTCGGCGTCAGCGTCCAGCAGGTCGCCAATAATGTGAACATATCGCTGAGCTCGTCCTTCCAGGTGACGCCCAATTTCTGGTCGGACCCGGTCACGGGCATTCCCTATCAGGTCGCGGTGCAGACGCCGGAGTATCGCATCGCCTCGCTCAACGCCTTCGCCAATACGCCGATCTCCGATCTGACGGGCGGCTCCTCGGCGCAGGTCGATCTTTTGACCAATGTCGCGCAATGGACGCGCGGCGTGGAGCAGACCGTCGCCACCCATTCCAACACGCAGCCGACCTATGACGTCTACGCCAATGTTCAGGATCGCGATCTCGGCGGCGTCGAGAGAGACTTGCGCAAGGCGATCGCGGAGATCGAGCCGGAGTTGAAGCCCGGCAATTACATCGTCGTCCGCGGCCAGATCGAGAGCAAGAATCAAGCGTTCGCGCGCCTCGGCCTCGGCCTCGTGGCGTCCATGGTGTTCGTCTATCTGCTGATGGTGGTGAACTTCCAGAGCTGGGGCGATCCGTTCGTCGTCATTCTCGCTCTGCCGATCGCCTTCTGCGGCATCGTCTTCGCGCTCTTCGTGACCGGCACGACCTTCTCCATTCCGTCACTGATGGGCGCGATCATGTCGGTGGGCGTCGCCTCCGCCAATTCCATCCTGCTCGTCACTTTCGCGCGCGAGCATCGCGAAGCGACGGGCGTCTCCGCCGAGGAGGCGGCGATCGAAGCGGGGCTGACGCGAATTCGTCCGGTCATCATGACCGCGGCGGCGATGTTCGTCGGCCTTCTGCCCATGTCGCTCGCGCTCGGCGACGGCGCCGAGCAGAACGCGGCTCTGGCGCGCGCGGTGATGGGCGGCATCGCCTTTGGAACCTGTTCGACCTTGCTCTTCGTGCCCTTCCTCTACTCGATCCTGCGGCGCGCAGATGTGAAGCCTCTGAGGGATTATCTATGACCGAGATGTCGCAGCCGCAGGGACGCGGATTCGCTTCGACGGGCGTGGGCGTGCGCGAGGCGCCGCCGCCGCGTCTGAGAAAACTGCCTTTCCTGATTCTGCTCGCTCTGCTCGCCATCGTGCTGCTCATCGGCATGCGCCGCCATGCGGCGCAGGACCATGAGGCGCAGGTGTTCCAGCAGGAGCAGGCCAATGCGCCGCTCAGCCTGCGCGCGGCAAAGGTCACGAAGCTCGGCGGCCCCGTGCATGTCGAGCTGCCCGGGCAGACGCTCGCCTTCGAGCAGGCGCGTCTCTTCGCCCGCGCGACGGGCTATATCGCCGAGCGCCGCGTCGACATCGGCAGCAAGGTGAAGCAGGGCGATCTTCTGGTTCGCATTTCGGCGCCCGATCTCGACCAGCAATATGCGCAGGCGCAGGCGCAGCTCTTGCTCTACAGGGCTCAGCTCCTGCAATCCAAGGCGCAGGTGGAGCAGACCAAGGCCAATCTGAACCTCGCCAAGCTCACCTTCGGCCGCAGCTCGCAGCTCGTCAAAAACAATTACGAGAGCAAGCAGAACAACGACATCAACGCCGCCAATGTCGAGACGCAGACGGCCAACCTCCAATCCGCGCAGGCGGGCGTCGAGGTCGCGCAGGCCAATATCGCCGCGGCGCAGGCCAATGTCGACCGGTTGAAGCAGCTCGTCGAATTCAAGCAGGTGACGGCGCCGTTCAAGGGCGTGGTGACGGCGCGCAATATAGAGGTCGGCGATCTCGTCAGCGCCGACGCCAATAGCGGCACGCCGCTCTTCTCCATGGCGCGCGACGATATTCTGCGCGTGCAGGTGTCGGTGCCGCAGTCGGAGGCGGCGGGCCTCGTCGATGGGCTCGAATCCAAGGTGGTGGCGCCGGAAATGCCCGGCAAGATCTTCAAGGGGCGCATCGCGCGCAACGCCAATTCGCTCGCCTCGGCCTCGCGCACGCTGCTCACCGAGGTGGACGTGCCCAATCCGACCGGCGAGCTGCGGCCGGGCATGTTCGTGCGCGTGGTGCTGGAACTTCCGCGTCCGCGGCCGCTGGTCAATGTGCCGGCGCAGGCGCTGCTCTTCGGCGCTGACGGGCCGCGCGTCGCGGTGATCGACAAGGACGATGTCGTGCGCGTCGCCAAGATCGTCATCGCCCGCGATTTCGGCACCAATGTCGATGTGGAGCAGGGCCTCACGGGCGACGAGACGGTCGCCATCGATCCGCCCGTCGACATTCGCGACGGCCGCAAGGTTTCGATCCGCAAGTGAGGCGTCGAGCGAGCCTGAAGGCTCGCGGGGCCGGCGAGAGTGCGGGAAGCTCGAAGCGCCCTCACTCCACGTCGAGCGGCGCGGTTCCCTTGGGCGCGCCATCGGCGCCGAGCGTGATCTTCTCGATGCGGGCCTCGGCCTCGCGCAGCAGCGCGTCGCAGCGCTTCTTCAGCGCCTCGCCGCGCTCGTAGAGCTTCACGGAATCGTCGAGCGAGACGCTGGCTTTCTCGAGCTTGCCGACGATCTCTTCGAGCTCCTGGATCGCCTTTTCGAAGGGCAGTGCGTCTATATCGGAATTGGCGTCGGACAATTGGTTTCCCTTCGGCTCGAGACTTGCGCCGCCGGGAGAGCTGCTGCGGCGGGGACTCAGTCGCTTTCTACCACGAAATGCTGCGGGAA